>Ga0116231_10012088_pt1 | contig 12881 bp, 12 predicted proteins | sample S1TSphgellanicum_2_FD_89695 | JGI IMG/M metagenome (GOLD analysis project Ga0116231, IMG submission 89695) | Host-associated microbial communities from peat moss isolated from Minnesota, USA - S1T2_Fd - Sphagnum magellanicum MG | ecosystem: Host-associated > Plants > Peat moss > Unclassified... | reverse complement strand
TGATCCAGTGTGGATCCCACCCAATATACAAGTTTGATCACTTGGGTGTTTTCAAAAAGCTTAAAGTCCTTGACACTGGACCATTATGGCCTGTGTCGTTATTCTCTTGAATTGGAATTTATAATAACAACAATTTTTGGCAGAGTTGAAGCTAATTCCAGCCATGGCCAGGGCCCAACAAGTAGGTAGGTAGATGAGTAAGTAGGTACCTATGTAGCCATCATTCCTACCTCCCAAAACCTAGGGATGAAACTCAACTTTGGTGGTAAACTGAGTTTCATCTTGTCTTTCCTTTTTCCTAAGCGCCTCCACTGCTGCTACATATATTTTGACCTTTATGCATAAAAAAAACCCAAGTAAATTGGTAACCAAGGGTATTACTTTGACAATGAAATTGTTAACTCATGAGTCTAAATTTTTCAAAAAGATTAATACCTTATGTGATCCAAATTTTAGAATAGTATTACTATTTACTAATTTTCCCCTCAAAATCACTTCTTTTTTCATTTTTAATTTTTAATTTCACTTTTTTGCAAAAACGTTGATAGTGTTTTCGTGTTATTGATGTGGGCTAGGATGAGGTTGTCCGTGAAGATATATTTGGATAAGTTTGACCCAGTTTCTATGGTCACATAAGGAGTGTTTTGTGTAAACAAGGGGAAGACTGATCGTAACAGGGTGAGTTTGAAGCAAAAAAAACAAACAGTCTAGCTAACAGGCAGGGTAACAAATACACCAAAAAAGGTATACATATAGACACAGCACTAGCAGACGAGAGTGCAGGAGAGACCACCCTCCCCCCCCAAGATTTTGATATCAATATTAGCAACAAACTTAACATATATTGTCCACAATGTCGGAAGACATACAAGAACGTATGCCTGCACTCATTATGCAGCATGGTAGTGTTTTGGCTACTTTGGCGGCCCTTTGACAACACCTAGAAGCTCAGCAGAATGACGAGCAAACTGATTCTTTGGAAAATCTTGTTCCACATTGATGTTCCAGTAGCATTCAATTAAGACACGTCAAAATCTGCACATGAATGTCGTAGTCGCCTACAAAGAAAATGACATGCCAAGCGACGTACAAAGTCAGCTGGGCCATCTGAAATGTCGAAAGAGCAAAGTATTCGTCTATGTTGAGAACAGCGAACCGTACAACAAGCGGCAGCACGTGCATAGCCTTCTCTTAGCAATGATGCATTACAATTATTTGGAGCCGAAAATGCGTTAGCCCCGGGACAATGGGATTGTGGAAAAATGGACACAATATGTGGATTCTACAACGCAAAAATGTGGATCAAAGAATGATTGGCAAAGTTGAGCTATAACAACCCACAATTTTTTCTATGTTGTGAGAATGGCAAAGTTCTGTTGCCGAGTCTTCCTACAACACTTCAAGAGCTGGAAGTTCTTTTAACTAGCAAAAATGGTAGTGCCGTCAAATTTCGAGATTAGATTCGCATGTACAATTTGGTGTTGGCATTCACTTCACTCAGTGCCAAAGTTGATGAGTCAGTAACAGGAGGCACTGGATCATACTGCTTTCGCATCCAAGGTGAGCTTTATCACAAAATCGGATCCTTATGTCCTACCGAAGGACAACGTTCACTGTTTACACAACTGTACATTCATGATATGAAATGCGAACATCAAAACCGCCATGCTGTTATGCCATCGCTTGATCCAACGACGTTGGATCGGTTGTTGACCATGATGTACAATATCAATCCCTATGTCGAACCGTTCAAAATGGCAAGGGACATGATGGCAATAGAAGGTGCTCCCATGGATCTGAAATTGCGTCTCATCGCCTCACGAACAAAGGATGCCCGTCGATATAATGTGCCAACAGCCAATGAAGTCGCTGCATTGATGGTAGGAGATGGTTCTCAGGTTGTAGACAAATGTGACATCGTCATTGCTTAGTAAGCTGGCCCGTGTCAACGCATTTCCGAACTACATGTGGGATACATGGCTCTACATTATCTGTTGCTATTTCATTATGGTGAGGATGGATGGCATCCGAATATTCCACTCAATGGTGTTATTGCTGATGCAGATTTGGATGAAGACCATGTAGAAAAAGCTGAACTTCAAAGAAAACATTGCAATGAAACAATGGCCGAATTTTACGGTTATCGACTTCAACATCAAGACACTGATAGCATTGCGTTGCTTCGAGGTGATCAATTAAGGCATCAATACATTGTGGATGCTTATGCAGTTATCGAACAAAACCGCTTGAACTATTTGCGCCTGAATCAAAAAAACTTCGTGCGGATCTTTATCAAGGCCTTTAGGATGCCATCGCTGCAAGTGACAATAACGCTGCTGCCATTGGACAGAAATCATTCTACCATCTTCTTTCACAGGAGGTCGACGTCACATGGTCCAGAATTATCAAGATGCCATGGCAATATGCAGATGGGCCTGCTACCTGATGCGTTTGTTACATTCACTTGCAATCCCCAATGGCTTGAAATTAAGAGAGCATTCTTACTCAGACAACAACCTCAAGATCGACCAGATTTGGTAACTCGAATGTTTAAAATCCAGTTGAAGGAGTTAATCAATGACATTCACAAAAAACATATTCTTGTAACTCTAAAGGTAATAAAGTAATATTTAAAGATTTTTTTGAGGGGATCAGAAATAGGCTATGAGCTGTTGGGTTGAAAATTTTATGCAAAAATGATCCCCCTACTTGGGGGGCATGTAACTTTCTTGCCTCCAATTCATCTTTGCCGATTTTTAGTGCAATAGATGTGCCAAGAGGAGGGCTCCATCTACTCTTTGGACACCATAAACAATGGGGCGCTCCTGCAAAAACGGTGAGCAAACCCTAAATGTAAATAAATGATATAGCTAAAACTAATTATATGAGAGAATAATGGTGTTTTTTGATCAATATTAGTTTGATGCATTCTCTGACCAGTTTGTTGGGACATCCACTAACAAGAACTATTTAAATTTTGGGTATTTGTATCATGTTAGTTTGCTTAATTTGTCCACATAGGACTATATACTTGATGTGCCAGGATATTTTCCTCCAACTTTTGTGAGGTTGTATTTCAGGCACAGTTTTCTTTTGGAATGGGATAGATGTCTTATCTACAAAAAGAACCTTTGAGGCCCATGATTTGGATCAAATGTTGCAAATTGCAAGACTTAAATGATTCCATTACACATGAGGGGCCATTGACAAAATCGGTAAGTAGTTCAAAGTACATAAGTGAGGCACATACTGATAAGTGTGGACCCTGAATCCAATTGTAGAATTGCATGGCCAATTGATGAAATCGGTAAGTAGTCCGAAGTGGTAGCATAGGAAGCCATGCTTCACTTTTCAATGTTGGAATTGTCACGAATGCGCAAAATGGAACTAATGAGCTAGCATCTCCAGTGTCCAGACTCCATACCAGTGTTAGATGAAGGACATTTAACACCCACTGTAGAACTTTCCAGGGTCTCAGTACAAGGTGTGCAGTCAATGGACATAGTTGGGGGTACTTATCCTGTTTCATTAGTTGGGGTGCCTCACAAGTACAACTTTTTTTTTGCAATGAGTCAATTTGATTGGCCCATTGCAAAAAAAAGTTGAAACTATGGAAGTTCCGCAAAATAAAAGATTCTATGGAAAGATGGAGTGCCTCCTCCTTTGTCCCAGCTATATACGTGAGAAGGGGAGGAATTTGGGCAAAACATATGGAATGAAAGCGATGTGTTGTTGGGAACACCTTTGGGGAACACATTGGCAACATGATGGGAACTCATTGAGAACTTGAAGAGAACATGAAAAAAGCCCTCTCCACCCAACCCAAAATCTGAAAGAAAAAAAATCAAGGCACTTTGAGTGCATGCTGAACCTTTCCATTGGCTGCATGAAATTTTCTATTTTCAAAACTGTTTATCATCACTTTTGGCCTGGGCTAATACCCCCATTATAAACTTATTTGGAGACATTTTCATTTTGGACCTCATTACCCTTTCTATATGTTATGGACAAACAATTTTTAGGCACGCTTTCCTAACTGCTCTTGCTACTAGGTAGAGCTAGCTAGAGCTAGGCAGGCTACCAGTGAATGAAAAAATAAAGAAAGAGGAAAAAAAAAAAGGGAAAGGGGGGCAGCCGCAGGAGAGAACACAAAACCAAAAATTAAATAAAAATGGGCAAAAGGGTATTTTTGGGGGTCTTATGTCACATTGTTTTCTTTTGTGAGAGAATTTTTGTAAATTTAAGAGAAAAGAAAATGAGGGTGCAGAACAGAGAATTTTTTTTTCCAAATCTGTGAAGTAGGTGGGTTGGGGATATTCCACATGAGGACTTCACTAAATTTGGCCAGAGGTAAAAGAGGGAAGTAGCAAAAGTTAGGATCCCCCTTATAAACTAGCGAAATGTTGTGGCCTAGTGTCTAAATGTGAGCACTTTTTTTTACCTTGTAATGTGATGACTTGGGCCCCTTTTCCCCCAAAAAAACCTCTTTGTACCTTTTGCAGCCTCCCTGTTTTTGGTTGCCAAGTTGTGAAAATTTGCCACAGAAAAAAAAAACACTGGTGTGGAAGTACAAATGGTTTGTTTTGGGAAAAAATGCGCTCAACTTGTCACATCACCAGCTAGTTTATAAAGGCAATCCTGACTTTTTCTACTTCCCTCTTTTGCCTTTTGCCAAATTTGGCAAATCCTCTCGTGAAAAATCGCCATTTCATCTACTTCCTAACTTTGAAGAAAAAAATGAAACTTGGATCTGGTTCCCCTTCCACACATGAATCAAATTGAACCCAAGTTTTGGTTCTTGAAAATTTAGAACCTGTGTTCTAATTTGAGTGCGGTTTTAAATATCATCAAATCTTCATCTATGCATTTTCATTATTTGCATCAACCAACAGCTGACACTAAAATTGGAACACAGTTGCCAAATTTAGTGAAGTCATCATGAGGAAGATCCCCAACCCACCTACTTCACAAATTTGGAGAAAGAAAAGCTCTGTTCCTCACCCTCCTTTTCTTTTCTCATGAAGTAACAAAAATTCCCTCAGAAAATTAAACAATGTGGCACAAGATCCCCTAACCACACTTTTGTCTTTTTGTTGTTGTTTTGTCTCTCCCACCCCCTTGTCTCTTCTTTTCATCTTGCAATAAAGCTGGGGATTCGGTCACTTGTTCCACAACTTAGCATCTTTGGTATGGGAGCACATGCTTCTGTTATTGTTCTTAGCTACATTTGGAATCCCAGACACCTTTGGGGCCGTATCTTATGCACGTTCCGAGCCAGCAATGGACTTATTTGGGGCCCAATTGATGGCCATGTTATGCAGGGGCCGATAGTGGACATCAATTTGGCCTCAAAGTGATGTCCATTACAAGCTCGAAAGGTCTGACCGCCATCATAGACACCTCCGTTGATGGTTTGTTCACACTTCACAAAAGGCGAAGTGTCGTTGAAACAGTTATTTTGGTCAACGGGTTTGATTTTTGCGTTTTGGTTCACACTGGACTTAGTAATCAATATCTCAAGTTCCTCTGTTTTTTTCATTTAATATAGTTATTGGTATAGTAAAAAAGACACAGCACCAGAACCCTGAGTTTGGTCATACACAGGGTGAGATTTTAAAAACTTGCAAAAAAGTACATTAGCATACAATGGGCAATGAAAGTAAGAAAACCATGAATTTTGGTGGTAAATGAGTGTCATCATGTCTTTCCTTTTTCCTGAGGGCCACTTCACAGAAGGCAAAGTGTGCTTGAAACAATCATTTTGGTTAACCGGCTTGATAGTTGCTTTTTGTTCACACTGGACTTAGTAGTCAATGTTTCAAGTTCCTCTGTTTTTTTCATTTAATAGAGTCATCGGTAAAGTAAGAAAAACACAGCACCAGAACCCTGAGTTTGGTCAGACACAGGGTGAGATTAAAAAAAAACCTGCAAAAAAGTACATTAACATTCAATGGGCAATGAAAGTAAAAAGACCATGAATTTTGGTGGTAAACTGAGTGTCAGCCTGGGGGAAAATATTAAATCGGCCAAAGAAATCGGTTGCGACCGGTACAAAAGTACTGCCAGCACTGCATGACGTCAGCAAAACAGGCAAACTCCCCTAACCATGATCCCCATTCTCAGCCATGTAGGCATGTTACGAGTCTATCCCGCGTAATACCCGACCCCTTGCTATGACATCCATTGGATGCAGATTATCCACCATCCCATGAGCTTATCACATAACGAACCCTATTCCCACACATTGAGACTACTGTAAAGCCCAAATTTACTACAAGCCTTGGAACCTAAACCCTAATGCAACGTAACAGTTCTTTGCTTGTGTACCATCTCCATTGCCATTGTTGTACAAGCTTCACACAATCATCATTAGCTTTACCATAATTTGGCTTTTGTCTTTAGGAGAGTTCAACTTGTATACATTAAATTTTTTAAAGTGTTGGTTGAATTATTGAAAGCAATTTCGGCAAAGGGTGTGGAGCCAGAACTAGAGTGCAAAACTTGTAACTTTCAAGCTTGAAATTAATGCTCAAGTAAGCTTTTTGTTTTTTGTTAGAATCCATGGCTACAAAATATTTGAGGAAGTGCCCTTGTATATCGAACAATGTTTTACTAGGGCACTCATGGATGACATGGAAATCTTCAACAAAGAAACCTGCTGCAACAACAAATTGTTAATAAAAAAACTACAAACATCAAGATGATGTTACAACATCATCTTGATCATTCATTAGAGAAAGATGGTTGTTCATCTTGCCATTTTTTAGTTGTTTAGAAATAAAGAAACAACAAAAAGAGGTTGTTGTGCTAGGTTACATTGATGATTGGAGCCCAATATTGTTGTTGGAATTGGTAGACCATTAGTACCCATGTTGGTAATCTGTTTTTAAAATTTGTTACTACTATTAATATGGATGTCAAGTTTTCCAATGGCTAAAAACAAAATGTTGGAAAACTTGAAGCTCGATCAACAATAGAATATGTTGAGGGGTTAGTAGGCTACTTTGTCAACTTGGGATATGAGAAATGCATTGAGTAGTTTGTGACTCCAAAACTCTACAATGAGCTCAAATTGAAGTCTATGGCTATCTAGGTAACAAAGTTTTTGTTTGTCAAAATTTTCATGTTGAATTTCCATTTACATGATTTATACACTAACAAAAAAATGTCCTTATGTTAGGTTACACCCATCGACAGTGAGAAAGTAATGAAAGGACAATAAGATGTCCATATATATCATGGTGGAGAATGGCATAACAAGTTGTGAATTTCAAAACATCGACACAAAAGTTGCAAAAATGCACCTTTCTATTAAGATTCATTTAAACAATTGCAATTGCCTGTCTATTCTAATTTCAAATTTATGCAAGAAACAAAGAAGTTGAAATAGATGCTAATTGGTGAAAAACGTTCTTCTCATTTGCTTTTAAAAACCTAGGCAAATTTAATGAGGAGCAAGATGGGAAACTTGCAATAGTGGAATATATTATGTAGGTGTGTCATCTCAAAACACTTGTTGGATTATAGCCCCTTGCTAGGTTTGATGCAAAACATTGTAAGTTTAGGGTTGCAACTAACACATTAAATGAAGATGCCATTGTTGACGTCAAGTAGAAAAGAAGTTCAACTATGCATAAATGGATCTTTAAGGGTGTTGAGTTGGCTATTGGATCTAACAAGGAGAGGTTGAAGAGGCAAAAGTTTGGGTCTAATGCTAGGAAATTTAGAAGACATCATTTTTGACCACAAATTAGAAGGTGGATGGGGATGTTGTAATATTATTTAATGACATTATTAAATAGAAGAATGGTGAGACATCAACACCAAATTCTATATCCCTAGTTGAAGACCAAACATTGGATGGACAAGTTGTTACTATAGTTACAAGTGAAATCTTTGTGGAAGAAGATGGGGGACAAGTTATAGGGATACCTTGTAACATCCCATTTGTATAGATTTATGAGTCTACAGTAGATGGGTTAGCTAACACAATCTCTTGGAGAATAGTGCCAAAATCTATAAATTCTAACCTAAACTTGACAAAATTCCATATGGATGAAATTGATGGTGAACATCAGCACTGTTTATAACATGTTTGGAAACAAATTAAAAAGTGGTAACGACATGGCATCCACCTCCCCTTTCTCCACCTTTTTTGAAAAGAATTCTTGTTTTGTTTGTGTTGATGCCATAAATGTTACGACATTACAATTGGGCAAAGGACATAATCGACGAATTCAAAGCTCAACTAGCACAATACAGACAATTTGAAAACAGCAAATGGGAGGATTGGGTTGAATATGTCTTCATTTTTTCATATAGCAACTAGAGCTTTACATAATTAGTAAATGAACATAAAACCTTAACTTTTAATTGCACTTTGCATTCTTTATATATCTTTGAAATGTTGTAATTTTTGACTTGTTGTGTGTTGGGTCAAAAATTAAACCAATGTAGCAATAGTGTGAAGAATACCATCATTATGTGCATCAAATGCATGCGAAATTTGGCCACTATGGATGAAGAATTCCAAGCATTGGTTGAATATGTTAAACATCAATTTCTTGTCAAAGTGAACATGGCCTTGGATGCAACATGGAAAGAAAAAAAAGGCCTAGAAAGTTGAAGAGTATGTGAAAAACAAAATGCAAGATTGGGAAGCCCTTGTTGTTCTTTGCCTCGAGTGCATTACTTGGGGATTGACAGAAACACATCACTTCTTGGGCGATACATTCCCGGTCTTACTGGGGTTCTGTTGTTTTGATGTTGCCAGGCCTGTGACTCCACAAGGTGTCATTCGAAAACATAGTGGAGGCATTGCGGTACTAGTCAGGGAAACATGGGCAAATAGTACTGCTGTTTGGAAGATTACAAGGGATGGGATTAGGATTTGGCTACGCTTGGGCAATGCTTTCCAAAGGCCTTTGTTCCTGTGCATAGTATATGCTGCTCCACAAGGCTCGCCATATGTGGATAGCAACCTATTTGAACACATATGCCAAGAGGTTGGAGAAGCCATGAGCTTAGGCAGTGTGCTTCTTGTTGGGGATTTCAATGCAAGGACAAGCACAAACAATGATTTCATTGATTGCAGTCAACTAGCAGATGTGTTGCTGGTGCCACAAGCCATTGAGGACACCTTGCCCAACAATATGCTGGAGGGCCAGAACCGCGACACCGTCACGGCTGGCTGGCATCATGACTTCCTTGATTTCTGTAGAACTACTGGGCTGTTTATCCTCAATGGCCGCACACCAGGAGACATATCAAGGGAGTACACATGCCTATCCAATAAAGGTTTTAGCACTGTGGACTATTTTCTTACGACAACTGACCAATTAGAGGGTGTCAAGCACTTAGAAGTTAACTGCGATGAAAAATACTCAGGTCACAAAGATGCGCACTCTGATCATAGACCATTGGTACTTACAATCACATAGTAGTGGCAACCCCCTCCTGTTCAGCAAAAGGCAATCAAAAACCTACCACGTTTCAAATATGACACTACCAAAGCAACCGAGTTTAGCAAGAATGTACAACATAACATCGATGTCTGGGCAAGCTCAAATGTACTTGATGCATCTGACGTACAAACAACAGTCAATCTGTTACAACAGTGCATCACACAATCTGCAAAAGAAGTGTTTGGAAATAGACAAGTGGCCTTAGGAAAAACAATAAAGCACATCCACAAACCCTGGTTTGACACAGAATGTCGCCAGACCGAAAGCCAGTTTGCTAAATTGTCACATGCGCATCCAGATAGGTAGGTGAAATTTAAGCAAATGAAACAGTTGTACAAAAGGAAAAAACGTGCTTATGATGTGCTTAAGGCTAAATAGTTATGTGGTTTAGCGAAGGCGGATCCTATAACATTTTGGAAGCGGTACCGCAAACGCGCTAAGGGTGTCAATGGCATCACTAACGAAACGCTCAGGGATGGCTTCCAGCAATTACTCCAGCCTCCGGCGGCATTAGCCACAACAGGAGTTGTGACAAGAGCCGTTATTCAAGCCCAGGTGGTCTCCTTTCCACCTAATGGTATTGATTGCGAACAGTTGAATGTTGACATCACACTAGTTAAAGTACAACAAGTGTTCAAATAGCTAAAATGACACAAAGCTACAAGCATTGATGGCATCAAACCAGAATTCCTTTTGGATGCGGCTGTTACCCTGCAGTAACCATTATTGATTGCTTTTAACAAAATTATGCGCGAAGGCTATTGTGAATCACTCTCTGTTGGGATCATACATGCACTATACAAAGGGGGTGACTGTAGTTAATTTGACAATTACATGGGGATCATAGTAGGACCAGTCTTAGCCAAGGTGTTTGCAATGATTCTTGAATCCCGCATTAATAAATGGGTGGAGACCAATGATTTACATGCAAAAGGACAGGTTGGTTTTCGAAAGGACTTTAGGACAATAGATAGTTTGTTTATTCTTCGCACTTTGACCAAACAAGCCAGATTTCAGAAAAAGAAGCTATACGCTTGTTTTGTGAACTTCAAAAAAACCTTTTATACAATACCAAGGGACCTGTTGTGGCAGGTGCTGGAGGGACTTGGCATCAGTGGGCGGATACTGGAGTGTTTGCGCTCCATGTACCATCAAGACCAAGCCTGCCTGCACCATCCAGAGGAGGGGCTCACGCCCACTTTCCTCTGCCGCATCGGAGTGAAACAAGGATGCCCCCTTAGCCTGCTCTTTTTGGCCTCTTCATAAATGGCCTAGAAAACCGGCTAAATGCTTTAGAGGGTGACACACCACCAATTTTGGGACAACTAGCTATTTGCTTGCTTTTGTATGTAAACGACTTAGCTCTCATGTCACACACTCCTGTTGGATTGTAAAAGCAACTGGATGTCTTGCAAGCTTTTTGCTATGAGCGTCAGTTGATTATGAATGTCAAGAAAACCAAGGTTGTCGTGTTTGACGCACGCAAGTCTGTGTGTCAGGCTTTTTAGTATGAGGGCGAAGCTATAGAGCAACTAAACTTTTTCAAGTATTTAGGTGTTGAGCTGCATGGCACAAAAGGTATGCAAGTGGCAATATAGCGGTTAGCAATGTCAGGAAAAAGGTAGTTTTTGCATTGCAGCGCAGATGCGCATAGCTATGCATCTTTGACCCAGCATTACAATGCCGGCTGTTTGATGCACTAATCAAACCAATGCTTAGTTATGGGTGTGAAGTATGGTTAGACCACATGGCACATGAACAGATAGAGGTGGTTCATCGGGCTTTTCTAAAGTCGTCGTTGGGGGTTAGCACCACGACATCCAATTACGTCGTGCTGGCAAAGTTCGACAGGTTTCCCCTAGAAATATTTTGGTGGCAACAGACCATGCACTTTCTTTCACGTGTTAGTTCTGAGGTAGACTTACATCGCATGCTCAGGCTAGCTTATGATGTATAGCTGCAGTTGCTTGCAACCAGTCGAAAAGTCTTACTTGGGAACCAGAGTGCTGTGGGTAGAAAGAACTAATTGCCTGCTTACTGGCAAACACAAGTAGATGAATGACTATCGATGTATAATTTGTGCATTGATAGTGATTAGCTGCCACCATGTGTTCGCCTCAAGCAGTTGGCTGAAAGGCAATACATTGTACACCATCAAGTGGCTGCAACTGATTCCAGCAAGGTGAGAGCCTATCTAGGGTTGAATAGCTCAGCATAGTATGGGTACAAAAAATACCTTTCTAGGGTAGACAATGCATAGCTTAGGAGAAGCTTGGCACGTTTTCATTGTGTGAATCATAAGCTGCAGATTGAGCTAGGAAAGCAAGTCAAGTTAGTGAAGGTGCCGGTGCAACAGCGTTATTGCAAATTATGCAACTTGGGTGCAATTGAGGATGAGTACCACTTCTTGTTGGTTTGCCCTGCTTATCAAAGTGTTCGAGAGACGTTTAGAAGTTCATTGCCACTAATTGCCATCACACCTTTGGCTAAATTGCTAAGCTGTCAGCAACAAGGCATCCTTGCTAGATTCTTAGTGCAATGTCAGAGGGTTAGATCTGAATTGCTTCATCAGACTTAATGTCAATTGGGTTCTGGCTCGAACGTTGTTTGGCCCACTTAATGACACTAAATTGTAAGTAAATAAGTAAATAAACATGATGCAAAAAGTGGGAGTAGCTCAATATTATATATAGATATGCCAATGTGATCAATATTAAATAATTTGGGGTGATAGTCAAAACTTTTTTTTCTTTTTGGTGACGAATGTCTTTGACTAATCCATCACTTAAACAAAACAAAACAAAAAAGCCCTCACTTTGGTAGACTCGTCAAATAGAACTTGTACACATGGCTTAACAATGTCAGCAAAAGAACTTGGACTTTTTATAAACTCCCATGCAATTTGCAATCGTTACCATGTTATCGCAATGACGGTGGTAATAGCAGAAGATTTAGTCCTAGGTTTTAGTTTTTCTTGCTGCCATAAGTTGTACAAGCCCTTGTTGAATGGATGCGTCACGACATATATGTACCCGACTCATATTCCATTCTCGATTCCCATCACTATTGCATCCTCCTCTTCCTCCAAACAGAAGTACGGTCTTTATCTCTATCATGAGGGTTAGAAGAAGATTGACTACTAGCTACATCTCGTCAAGCTTTTGGGTGTCCCTGTCCTTTTCATTCTAGGTAATGTGACGCATTCCCAACTCCTTAGAGGACTCAAATGTGAGCCCAAGTAGAAAACAACGGAAGAGGGAGGAGTCGGAGCACGCTCCCTAGCTCACAACACTTTGAGGGGTAGAGGGGCGTGTTGGAGCTCTGGGATGGGACTAGGAAGAGTTGACAAGTTTCACTCACTCACACGGGCCTGCACACAACCCACACAAAGTGGTTAGTGCATAGTTGGAGCACCCT
>Ga0116231_10012086_pt1 | contig 12885 bp, 9 predicted proteins | sample S1TSphgellanicum_2_FD_89695 | JGI IMG/M metagenome (GOLD analysis project Ga0116231, IMG submission 89695) | Host-associated microbial communities from peat moss isolated from Minnesota, USA - S1T2_Fd - Sphagnum magellanicum MG | ecosystem: Host-associated > Plants > Peat moss > Unclassified... | reverse complement strand
TAATAATTTGGAATTCAAATTTCAACTTTCAAGTCAAATAATTTCTTAAAATTTAAATTTTAAACTTCAGAATTCAAATATCAAATTTCAAGTTCAAATAAAAATATTTAAAATCAAGTTGCCTATTTTTAGACTTAACGAAGTTTATAAAATTGAAATAATAATTTTTAGAATCGAAAATAATAATTTAGAATTCAAATATCGATTTTTAGATGAAATAAGTTTTTTGAATTTAAATAACAATTTTCAGAATTGAAATGTTAATTTTCATATTCAAATAACAATATTCAAAATTGAAATGTCCATTTTTAGACGTAATTACTAATTTTCAGACTTGAAATATTAATTTTGATATTCATTATATGAACAATATAATATGTATGCATATATATATATAATACATACATTAAAATACACCCTTATGTCATTGTAGAATACCTTTAAGATGTAACTAATTTGGTGACTATTGCGACTAATGGAACATATCAATGTATTAATGGATGAAAATAAAGGTAAAATTGATGCAACCAATATGATGAAATTTCATATAGTTGCATCATAGTTGTGAAAATGATCAAAATAGTTGAAAGTTGGTCTTGTAGTTGCAAATATTCACAAATCTAGTCGCAAACGACTACAAGTCGAATGTAGTTGTAAATTGAATGATTACATTTTGGCTGATTTCTACTAGTGCAAGAAGTGCCAACTTGTAGTCAAGGAAACAAGGAAGGAAAATGTGTCAAATCTCATGTTTTGATAAAGAGGTTAAAAACAATAATTATAAATCTACACAACCCAAAAACATTATATATTTTGAAGGCTTGAAATCTTTTGTTGTTGATCCCAACTGGTTTTGTCATGATGTATTGGAATTTGTCATCAATTTCAAAGGCATCACACATGGGATTGAAAAATGGCTTGCCACAAAAACTTACATGAACCACACCTTGAGGACATCCTTAAACAAGATCACCAAGAAATCTCCTCCAAAAGGGGCATACACATTCAACCTAATGACCTAATGCATTTGATGTTTAATCTTAATATTTGTTACACAAAAGATCATGCAAACTTGGATGATGGCATTTTTGTTTTAATCATATTGGATGTTAATTTTGCTAATGCCAAAAGAAATATTGTTGTTCAAGGTAGGTGTCAATTGGAATGACCTCCTTCTTTGATAATAGAAACAAACTTCATCTTTCTAAGTTGAAAGCTTACATGTAAGGATCCCGTTCACATTTTCCTCACATCGGGATTTATCTTTCAGTTCCAAAAAATGCATTAACATCCTTCAATTTACACATCTTACATTATTTTCAATTCATCAACCAATTCCAATTGTGTTCTATTTATAAAATTACAATTTTTTCATAAAGAACATGAACAAACCTAGGTTTACAAAACTTTTGGCATACTTGGTTATGTATTGTGTAAAAATTCCAAACCCCATGATTAGATCCTAAAGGGGTTGCACCATTGTTTTTCCTTCCCTAAAATTTTTTGTAGTTATTATTTTTTGCATGACCCAACACTCATTGTTGGGCTCTAGCAAAAGTTGTAATTATTAAAGAATAAACATAATTGTTCCTTCCTTGTTCACCTTGACACAACACTACTATGTTATACTTCATTCTCACCATCTAATTTATGTTTGTAGTTTTTTTTATTTGATTCATTTGTTAATAATTGTCGACCTGATGCCCGAAGCCCTTTCATCTTTTCAATTTCTTTTTCTTTTCCAACATTGTCATCATTATTTGCAATATAAGGATCATGACAACAAAGGTCATCCTTTAATCTCCTTTCAACTACCATGGATGTAGCTTGTAAATCACTCAATGTTTTCAATTGTCCCCACATAGTCAATAGCAACCATTACACATCATCACCTTTGACCAAGTTTGTTTCTCTACACTACAAAGATTGGTAGGGGGAGGATTATGGGCCCATAACGATCTAATCACTTCTGTGAACATCAAATCCTTCACCTATTCTAATAGTACTTTTAGCTATCAACTCTTCACATTTGTACATAGAAACCAATAGATATCAGCACCATGATGAAAAAAATAACTCAATAGCTCAACTCCACAATGTTTCCCAAAAGACCATGAACTTTTTGGAAAGTCTAAATGTAGGTGTTGGAATATAAAATCAAAGTACATTGGTTTTTATCATAATTTAATCCATACCATTATATCCATAAAAAATGAAACCTTATGTTTTTTTCACTTTAAATTCATGCCATCTCATGTGAAGGGAATAGAAATGTGGAATACTAAACCTCTCAAAGTTAGTATGGACCATGTTAGATTCCCAAGCCAATTTGATTATAAATTTACCATATTCTTTTCAAACCACATAAGAATAAACCTTTTGATCTCTTTTACCAAGAGTACAATTTGTCAAATTCAAATGGAAGGACATGCCAAAATGCAACATGAATTCTACCTTTGGCAATTTTTTGAAAATTCAACTTGTACAATTTAGCATCATGGGGTCTTTGAACATCCCTAACAAAACTTCATATAGATATCTATTCAATTTCATGGTTTTGGCATTTCAACCTGATCCTCACATTGCATCTTCCATCTGCATTATGTCCCAAGTTTTGGATTGCAAGGACTAAAACAAATCTCAACCCATAATTTTCCCACCTCATTTTTTGATCAATCTTTTGCATTGATAGTCTAGATGGTATCATCATATTAAAAAGAAACACAATAAGTGAACAACAGACAACCACTCACATCAATTTTCCTTTTCTCTCTTACCATTGATCATGTGGTTAAATTCAATACCATGCAATTATCAATTTAACCAAATATCCAAAAAGTCAATAATAAGCTTGTAGGTTGATTTGATAACTAGGTCCAAACTTAATACCCAGCCAACATTGGAATGTTTACAAGGGGCAATGCCCATATCCATATTAGGGTTTTTTTCAAATTCCTCAAGTAGGTCTAGGGTGAGGATTCTGAACATTAATTAACATTAAGTGGTGAATGTCCTAGGTTGGTTGGAGAATTTTTAAAAAAATGCTCCTTACAAGTGGCAATGAAAGAAGTGCCTAGGTTTCGATGTGGCTAATCTAATTTTTTAATTTACAAAATGGAAAAAAAATCCTAAAAATCACATTTTGGTAATTTTTTTTCATCTTTTGAAAAACATTGACTAAGTTGATAAAATTCACCAGAAAGAAAACATTGATCAATACGAATGTTCAATGATTATTCATGTATCAAGTTTGATGAATATCCATTTTTGCACCACTATATGAGGCAACAAAAGCACCATGAATGGGTTTTTATTTTTATTTTTTTAATTAAAAAAATTATGAGAAGAAAATAATTGGTAAATTTTTGTAAAGGAGAAATGTACCTCAATTTTACATTAGAATTTTTTAATAATTCCCGATTTTTGGTTCCAAAAAACCAAAAACATTGTTTAGAAAAAAAACAGTGGTGCCATATAAATATTGTATTAAGTTTATATCAATTTGATTGGTTTCTTGACACCCTGACAAATAAGATTTTACATATGTATTAGAAGATCATCATTATGTTTGCCCAATTCTTGTTTGAGTTACTGTTAACAGGTTCTTGTATTTCACCAAGTTCAAGTCTAGGTTATAAGTTACATTTTAGGGTCACCAGGTCGGAGGTTCCAAGTTTGCTTGGAACAACCACTATAACCTAACTGAAGAATAATTTTATTTTCAAATTGAATTAGAACTTGAACCAAGTGTTACCTTACTTTGAAACGGTTAGGTTTACACATACATAAGTTTTATTTTATTTTAAAAATATAAACTTGACCTTACATTTTAGACAAGTTATTATATTTGATTAATTGTACATAAAAAATGTCATATAATTTTTATTTTGAATTATGTGGACTAGTTGAACATTGAATTAATGTTACACAATTTTATTTTATCTAGTTATGCGTAATGGAGATATAACCAGACTTTGTCTTAAACTGGACCAGCTCTAAATTCTTTGTGAAAATGAGTCATACCTGAAAGTTTTAGAAATCCAAAACATGGTCTCAACACCAAAACAGAGGATTCATCAAAACCAAAAAAAAGAAAGTTAGAACCAAGACTTAAGGTTCCTCTTGAAAATCAAGATCAGCACAACACTGGTATGAACCAGCCTGCAAAGTACAACCATAGCAAGAGAGCGGCACAGATATCCTTATATATGTGCCTGAGAACTATCAGTATACTTGCCCAATTTTGTGTTGAACCAATGTTCGTCACTTCCAAATCTGGGTCCATGCCAGTTCTATAAGAACAGGCCCTCATGGTCCTCTCTGGGAGAAGAATTGCCATGAGAATTGACTCGGTTGAGCACCTGCCAAAGTGAACCAGCACTCACGACGCACCATGAAGGATGGATGGTAAGTGATGATGAAATAGTTTTCAGTTGGTCAGTTGAGGTTCATCCACAACTGAGTCATAATGACCATCCAGTGGATGGTGCGCTGGTGGTTCCTGGTTCACTCTGGCTGTGCTGGTGGTTTTGCTAGCAGTAGAAAATGCACTTCCAGCAATTTTGAGACTGAAACCTTCTTGTGCACTGGTGTTTTTTCCTCTTGCCTTAGATCATCTCAAAACCTGAAGACCTTCTTCTGTAGGCATTTGCTTACGCAAATCTATGTGGAAGCGAAATGTTATGTGAATCTGTAGAGTTTGGATCAAACCTCTGCAATAGAATTTGGTGAAACAAACGTGATTTGTTGAGACTTAAATTTATGAGACAAAATCTGTTTGCTTCTTCAGTGAAGGCTACTATACTCCAAGTGGATAAAATGTTGTGATGGATGAATAAAACTAAGAGAATTCACAATGAAAATTGGGAAAACATGAAACCGGCCAAGGTTCTGTAACGTTGGCAGTAGCCACCTTGCAACAACTTTGCACATCCAACGATGGTGATGTCGTCATGATGTCAATCATTCCTTTTTCCTTTGGCACTGATGGCGATAACAAAAAGTTGTGTCTTGCAAAGTGCTACCAATGAATCAAAATTTGGGGAATTAATAAGGCAACAACATGTGATTGATGGAGGTTTTTAGACGATTTTTTAAAAAAATAATTGAAATTTTTTTAAGGCATTTCGTTAAGTACTTTTTGTTATCAAAATCTAACAACAAACTGCCAGATAAAAGAAACTACTTGGGAGACTCAAAAGCAACCATTTTATTTTACTAGACAATTTGACTAATGAAGTGGGTCCAAGTTGCATTAAGAAAATATATCAAATGTCATTTTCTTCTTGGGAGGGTTCCCTCATTTGAACATCAAAGGAAGAATTCAGTTGTGAAAAACGATTGAGGAAAAATAAGATTGGGAAACATATTTGAATTTGAAATCTTCCATTTGAAGATGTGGTTTATAACCATTGCACAAAACATCGTAGGCTTTTATTTGAAAAATTAAAAAAATGGTGACAATTATTACATTCATGATAATTAAAGTACAATCAATTTTTTTTAAAAGAAACAATTTTGAATTGGGCACTTGTCCTTCAAGACCATGTAACTTGATGTTGCATCTAATTTGGATTTAGTTGTTTTTATTTTATGCTTGCCATCAACATCATTTTGTTTTTTACCCAAGACTTAAGGTAGCTTGCATTATGACCAAACACCACCCATGACCAAACACCCAAAAAATTCACAACTTGGGAGGGTCAATAAATGAGGACCATCTTACAGCTATTTATATATTGCCCTACCATTCAACGCCTTGTGATATAAAGTTGTGCTTTGCATTTTTCATAGTTCCAACCAATGACCTAGGGCTAAGTTTGGTCATGGGAATGTTAGATAATTTATATATAAAAAATATGTTCATTTATTTAGTGCAAGGTGTTTATTGATAAAGGATTAAACAACGGTGTAACAAACTTTTATGAGTACATTTATATAGTTAATGACCACACTCTTGAGCATAATTGTTTGGTGAAGGCGGTTTTTTGAGGTAGACTTATAAATTTTTATGTTTTATATATGAAGGCAATGTTTGGCCATGGGCTCAATAAAACCACAAAATATTACACACACTTATGCAAATGTACAAAATGCAATTGTACTCGGAGTTTAAGGTGTTTGGTGTAAAGTGTGATTTAGGATAGATCTACAAACAAATATCTTCATTATGTTTCTATGATCAAATTACTGGTAACAAGAGCGAGTTGGGAGGTTCAAAGGTGGAGAACATCTCCTAGAACTATGTGGATTTGAGAAGGATGTAGGGGGTGAGTTTCTCATTATCCCACAAGAGAAAATGGATAACATTTGATATCAAGAGCGCACCCCCACTTGGGCTCCCAATTGGTGGGTGTTATTTCAATACCACTGAACCATTCCTCAACCCTTACCTATACAAAAAATCCCTCCAAAGACCCTAATTGAGATCCCTTTGACTATTAAGGAGTAGGTATAAGATCCCTCCTCCTCTTCCTTTTCTAGGAGGGATATTCGTGGACATAAGGTGCCTAGGAAATTTTACCCCTTGCCTGTTTTTTAATGTTTGGTGATGAGTACAAAACTTTAACATTGAAAGGGGTACAACATAGTTAAGGATTCTAGCTATAAATTAAAATGATCACATTAAATTGCAAAGTTTGTGAACAATTTAAGGATCTAAAAAACTACTCCGTTTGTTTTCCTGCCAAAACAACACAACACAATTATAATTAATCGTAAGACATCAACTTAACTTAGCTTGATTGCAATTAACCATGTTTAGACTACCAAGCCATGTGGAGGATGAACTCCAAACAATCTTAGAGTTATTATGTCCTAATGCAATAATGCTTAGATCAAAAGTGCCTAAGGAAAACATATTAGTCAAAGATGAGTTACTTAACAAAGTGAAAGAAGAGAGCATAGATTTGCTTAGCAAAGGGAAGGAGGAAACTAGAGAGTTACAAAACAAATTGAAAAAATAACCAATCTTACATATCAAAGTGAAAGAAGAGAGCATAGGGCTACCTAAGATAGAAAATCACCAAGATGATAACACAATTGCATGTATTGACAAGATTTACAAGGAAAATTTCAACAAGTTTATGGATTTTCATTGGATAGCTAAATTTGTTGTCCCTCTAGTAGTAAAGACTATAACAACAATGTGGCAAGGCGGATTTCCTAAAGCTAGAACATAATGTACAATTAGATACACTCCAACAACCTACACAACAACAACATATGAAGATTTAGGTTGGACTAATTTTGCAAACATCTTTCATCTCATCAACGCAAGTGTTTTCACATATGAACATGCATTGAACAAATTCCGTAACCTAACACATTTTTTGTTTTCTTCTTTTGAACATAGGAAAAGGTGGGGAATACCATTTATGGGGCCTAAACACATGCCACCAAGGTTTTGGAAGTTGGGTCTAGGAGAACCATAAGCATAATGATGCTCCATGTCCCTCGTAGGAAACAAAGTGTCGTGGCGTACCAGGAGGTAGTGAAAATGTCCCTATTCAAGTTAGATCAAACATGAGAACACAAAGGCCAACAAGAACAAATAGGGTGCCTACTATAAATCCAAGAGGCAAGTGGTCAAATGAATCATTAGAGATAGCCATGGATGCAATTGAACGTGGCATTACTTCTTTTTAGGGGGCCAACAAATTTTGGGGCATACTTGTAACTTCATTTTCTGACCATTTAAATGGAAAGACTAGAAGTAGGAAAATTGAACCACTAGGTGTACTAACAAAAGAAGAAATTGAAGTTGTTGCATGGGTTTTTGAGTATGTAGGAATGTGGGTTGTCCATAACATTGCAACAATTCAAATGGAAGTTGGCAGAAATTACTCAAACTCGACCCACCTGATTTTGAAATGGGGTGCATGGGGATTCTTGGTGGTATTAGTTTAAGCACAAGCATCCAAAATTGAGCATTTGTCTTGTACAAGGATTGGAGATCAGTAAAGCCCAAGGCTTCACCACCAAGTCTTGCAACTTATTCTACCAAAAGTTAACATCATTGTACACCCAACATTAGTATAGTCCAAATCACATTTGGAACTTTGATGAAATTGAAATTCAAGTAGGGAGGTAATCAATAGCTAGAATTCTAGCAAAAAAGGGTTATCATCAAGTATATAGGACCATCCCAAAATCCAAAAAATGGTTAACCATCAATTATGTAGTGAATGCAATAGGGACATTGATACCAAGATTTTACATATTTCAAGGTGAAAGAATTAGAGATGATTACATTAAGCACTGCAAATTTGGAACATGTATGGTAGTCCAAACCAAAGCATGGATGACAAGTTTTTTGTTCAAGGAATTTTTGTCATTTTTCAAAAGGTCAATTCCAAGTGGAAGCTCTCCAATTAACCATCTACTATTAATTCTAAATGGGCACGGTTCACAAGTCAGCTTAGAAGTAATAGAACAAGTTCAATAGTTTGGGCTAGATATGATTACACTACTTTCACACACCTCCCATGTTTGTAACCTAGAGATGTTAGTTGTTTCAAGCCCTTCAAAACAACTTTCAAAAAATAGAGACATAATAGCATGGTCAACAATAATTCTAAAGAGCAAAACAAGATTGCTTGTAAATTAGGTAGATAAGACATTAGATGTAGTTCTATCCAAAAGAAACATCAAAAATGGATTCCCAGTTACAAGGATTTGGCGTAATTTTAATCCAAAGGCTATGGACGACAAGACTAAGTTGAGTGAACTATACATTGCAGAAGACAACATCATCACATGAGATGAAAAGAATGTAGAATACTTTGATGAAGGTTTAAATGATATTCAAGATTAGGGTGAACATGGAGCATCAATAGAATTGATCAACATAGGCACTAGAGAAGAGCCTGCTACAATAAGATCTGATGATGATGTACAAAAGCAGCCATTAAGGTACTATGTGAAAGAACCTAGAAGTCTTGTTATCTTAGAAGATACACGAATAAAAACTAATATGGAATACATAGTTAACCTAGGTAAACCTACAAATGTGTTTGACTGGAAATTGTTACATTTTACATGAAGTCAAACTCCACATTACCTAAAAAATCTATTGTCTTTGCCACATCTGCCTGCAAGGAAGACATGATGGAAAGAGCCATTGGTTGATTACATTAATCCCACATCGTTACTTCTAACCAATATCTACAAATTCTATGTAAGAAAGTTATGGAAAAAAAAATAGCAAAAATAATAAGAGAACAAAGGACGAAGGAAAGGGAGGAAACAAAGTGAAGCCGTGCAGTAGATTCACATACTATTACAAATAAAATAGTGGAAAGGCTAGTTGAAAAATGATACAAAGTAAATTTCAACTGAGCTTGGTTTATAATGGCAATTGAGGAAGGAGGGGACAAATTTCACCAGAACTTCGAAGCTGGTTATAGAGCCCGTCCATTAAGGTACAAGTGTGTAAACTTGTGCATTTCAACATCTACACAATCAAAAAACTATAGTAAGGGCAAAGGCAAGGATGCTTGCAAAAGGCCATGTTCCAACACGGTTGCAACAACCTTCCATTGACTAAATGTGGGGGAGGGGGTGGTGAAGGGGGGGGGGGGGGGAGAAAAGGGGAGGGTCCACAAAGCCAAACACAGCCCAAAGAAGGGGTTAAAGATCCATGAAGTTCTCCAAGCTAGAGAGGGGGGTTCGAGGTTTAGGAACTTCTCCAACTCAGAGAGGGGGTTTTGAGGTCTAGGAAAAATCGGGTAGAGATAGGAAACAAATCGATGCGAAAGAAAAGAAAATAGTAAAAGAGCTAGAGACAAAATCAACTAGAGATAAAAGGGAGCCTAGGAGGTGGTCCAAACAAAATTGAAAAGAAAGAAAATAAAAAAAAAGTGAGTTCCTAAAATTGGAGATGGAATCAAGTAGAAAGAGAAAGAAAAAGAGGAGCTCTTCAATCGGCGATAGATTCCACCAAAGAGATTGATTCACAGAATCACAAAGGGGGCCTAGGAAAGTGTTAATGGAATAAAAGAGAAATTGTAACTAAGGATATTCCTGGCATAATCAACTAGTAAAAAAAGAGGTGTGACCCAGATACTTTGCACAGAATCAACCAACAAGAAAGAAGAGGAAGGACCCAAATCTTATAAATAAAATTGACCAGTAAAAAAGAAGAGGTGGGACCTAGGTGTGACCCAGATACTTTGCACAGAATCAACCAACAAGAAAGAAGAGGAAGGACCCAAATCTTATAAATAAAATTGACCAGTAAAAAAGAAGAGGTGGGACCTAGGAATGTGACAGAATCAGTTCACTTCCTTCACACCCTACACATTAACAACAAACACTTTGGTCAGTTTAAAGTACAAAGAAATGACATAAATTAATCATGCCAACAAAAGGTTATGAAGTCCATCCTGCATTTAGGGTGAGAGCATAGTAAAGTATGTCAAAAAAAATCCCATATAAATAATCATAGTCACATTTATAGCATAAACATGAAAAAACCTATTCAAAACTTCTTTAACTTTCATAATATAGCAATGGTGCACTCCATTGAGTTTATGGTTAGTTATACATAAAATTTGAAGAATTTTAGTATAAGAAAAATGGATGAAAATTATGTCCTAAATATATTAGGTTTTTAGATTTTCAAACATATTTTTATATGAAAATTTTAGTAGATTATGACTATAAAAAAATAAATAAAGATAAACACATTAATACATATAAGTGCTTCATTCATTTGAAAATATAGAAAATCCAATTACAATTGTACTTTCATCATACTTTCATATACTTGTTCAAAAATGGGACACATACTTTCATAAACTTGTATTTTTAAAAATGTACTTAAATGCATATTAAAGCTTGCAATCTTTTAATATTATTCAATGAAAAAAAAAAAGTCCACTTATTGATCATTAAAATAAAAAAAATTCATGAGTTCATTGTATTAAAGTTAATTTATGGATGCTTTCCATAAAAAAATCAAGTATCCCTCATTGGCATACTTTAGCATGCTTTCACCCTTTAGTTCACTCCATCCTCAGAGACCATGTAGCAAACCGAGCTTGCCATCGCTTGCAACCATGGAAATGCTACGACCAAATAGACTTAGCAACTTGCTGAGCTTCTATGACCATAAAGACTCTGCAACTTCTTGTTGCAATGTGCGTTGGGAGACTTCCCATTGCAAAGTGCAGTGGGATGAGAGATGTAGGATGTGATGTGCACTAGGAGACTTCCTGTTGCAAAGTGCACTAGGATGAGAGACACAAGAGAAGGAACATCACCTAAACCCTAACGTGACGGCATTGAATGTAGTCGAGGACATTAGGGTTAAAATAATAGGAGTTTGCCCATCATTGTTGATCATGACAACTTTTGAAACTTTTGATGATCAACAGTTTTGTCTGAAAAGTAACTCAATTTTGGCATCCATCCAATTTCAACACAAGTGACATGTTGACCATTTGTCAAAAAATTGATGTTTGATGACAAGTTGCCTTGTGTTTGCTGATGAGGGTCCCATGTGTTCATTTTGAATTTTTTATAATTTTTATTCTAGAACATTTGATGTGATTTAAAGAGTTGTGATGCACTTGTTGGAGAGGAACAAAATCTCTTTGGAGAGTAGGATGAGCCAAACCCTCATCTAGGTGTTTTTTTCGTCTCCTTGCTTAAATGTTCGATGACGACGAACTTGGATATCCTACCCAATTTGCTTCACTTTTCTTTTTGGACAAGTCATGTATATTGTTCAATAAGCACCACTTGCATGCATTGTCTAAAGTTCTTTAGGGAATTATATAAAAATTCCAAACTTCGTCCATAGAGTCCTTAAAATCACACTTGGTTTAGCCCTCATTTTGTACCTTGTTGATTTGATGAATATCTTTTTGTTGTTATTCATAATTAAAAAATTAAAAAATTGGCAATATGACAAAATTTAGCATGAGATTGTTAATATTGACATTTAATGTGAATGGGGAAGGTGTCTTAGTAGCCTTCCTTATTTGTTTGTTTCAAGATTTGTTTTGAGACTTGTAGTTAGGATCAAACTTTTTTTAACATGTGTGAAAATCCTAAAAACAAGTTTGGTTTTGACTATGGAACCCAATACAAGTCCATTTAATGGTCACCTAACATTTCAACCTGTATGAAACCCTTAATGAGCAATTTCATCCCTTGTTTAGAATATTTTAGGAATAATTTTAATATAATATTATGATTGTGTTACTAAGTCAATATGCCATTGTATCTACCACCTTGGAATATGGCCTCTTATCACCATGAATCCATCCCTAAGATATCTCTAAATCGGTTCTATTTTCCCAAAAATACAACTCTGAATGCACCCTGTATTTATCTCAGACAGCCCCTCAATTCAACCCTATTTCAAACCCCAAAGAAGCTCCCAAACCCTCCTAATTCATCCCCAACTTTTGCAATACTTGTGCCCTCAAATGGCCCCCTAAAAACTTCCCAATTCTACCGACTCCCCACCCTAAGGCTTAACCCACTTGGAAGCAGAACCAAGTTATTTTTTCAAAATTCCAATCCCCCTCCGGTTCTGCCATCACTTAGGAATTTGAGGCCTTTTTTTTGTTTGTTTTCTCTTCTTTAGATAGGACACCGGTTTCTCAAAACTTCATTTTCTGACAAAGGGAAAGTGTTTGGACTTAGATCCTTTCTTTTTCCTTCTCTTGTTCCCTTTCTGGGTTGTTTTCCTTTATTTAGTTTTTTACTTTATTAATTCCAATGTCGCTGGTTTGTCTAATGTGGCAGATGCCAAGCAAGGGGACAATGGGAAGTGAGGGGCTACTTTGTTGGACTGCCTATTTGGCACATCTCTCTTCAGATGGATATAAGATCAGCATGCATAAGAAATGAACCCATTTCTACAAGTCGTTC
>Ga0116231_10012085_pt1 | contig 12886 bp, 16 predicted proteins | sample S1TSphgellanicum_2_FD_89695 | JGI IMG/M metagenome (GOLD analysis project Ga0116231, IMG submission 89695) | Host-associated microbial communities from peat moss isolated from Minnesota, USA - S1T2_Fd - Sphagnum magellanicum MG | ecosystem: Host-associated > Plants > Peat moss > Unclassified... | reverse complement strand
TATTCCTTGCCTTCCTCATCAAGTTGGCCAAGAATAGTTCCAATACCAAGAGCACTCTAGTCAGTGTGTAGAATGAAAACCTTGTTGAAATTAGGTCTTCTTAGAATGGGGAACTCTGAAAGTTTTTCCTTGAATGTGTTGAAAACTTCCTGAGTCTCATCACTCCATGTCCTAGCAACATCCTTTTTTAACAATGCATAGAGAGGATGAGCAATAGTACTAAAATCTTGGACATAAATTCTGTAATAATTACACAGTCCGATGAAGCTCCTCAATGTGTGAACATAAGTAGGATTGGGCATCTCCAAACTGGTTACTACTTTGGCCCAATGAGCCATAATACCATTTGGCAAAATTCTATGTCTAAGGTAGATTACTAAGGTGATAGCAAACTCACACTTTTTAAGATGGATCTTCATATTGACTTCGTGGAGCCTCTTGAATAACTCCTCAAGATGAGCCAAATGCTGCAGGAGTCCCTTATTATGCATTAGGACGTCATCTATGTAGCACTTTAAGAAATCTGCCCCTTCGAGAACCTGGTCCATGACTTGTTGAAAGAAATCAAGTGCATTCTTTAGTCCAAAAGGCATCACAAGCCATTCCCATAACTTGTTGCTTCCATGGAATGATGTTTTCTTGCGATCCTTCGCAGTGAGCACAATCTGGTTGAAGCCTTGCCTCAGATCCATAATTGTGAAGATGTTTGAATCTCCAATGTTATTAAACAATTCTTCAGGGATGGGCATGGGGTACCTATCCTGAGGTGTAACTAGGTTCAAAAGCCTATAATCCCCGCACATCCTTTTCTCAGTCCATAATCCAGCTGAATCTTTCTTCGTTGGCATTACTGTAGCGGTTGCGAAATCAGAATTTGATGGCTAAATGAGACCAGCCTCATGGAGCTCTTTGTATCTTTCATCTACTAGTTCCCACTCATGCTTGCTCAACCTATGCCTCCTCCAATAGACAGGTGTCTCATCTGTAAGGTCTATAGAAAACTACATGGTCTTACACCTACCTAAGTCTTTCATTGAGAATGCGAACACATTATCATATTTAATTAACAAGTTTGTGACCTGGTCTTTCTCCTTCTTGGTGAGTTGGTTCCCCATAATGAAAGGGTAGTTGGAAACACATGGAATGGAGTTGGAAAGTGTGTTTGAAGAACTTGGTGTATTGGGTTCTCCACTATCCAACTGCGCAGATTCATAGAAGGTTGTAATTGTTTCTCCAAAAGTTGATGTACCTCCAAGTGTATTAGGCACAACTTGAGTCAAATTACATGGTACCTCCTCCCCCCCAACACTAAGAGTGAAATGTAGAGTGTTGAAGATAGGCAAGTGTACTTGGTCGGGGTGCCATGTGGTCACATCGCCAAAACTGCAAGCTAATTGAATCATTGTTAATATTGTGTACATTTGAAAGAGTACATAAGTTACCAACAACCATGTAAGGGAGTTCAGGTCCATGCCTCTCCCCAGTAGAACGTTATGCTCCAATTTAGTCATCTTAGTGTGACTAGTAGTGCCAGTTTGGAACCCCATAGCCCTTTCTTTTTCTTCTGGGCTTGGTTCATCCCAAGTGGCTAAAGCATGACGATACACCAGGCTTGGCCCATCTCCCTGAAAAGCATGTGCTCTTGGGAAGGAAACAAAGGTAGGCCAAGCACCTCTTGGTTTTCCTATTATGTTCGCAAGAAACCAAGGAGGTTTCTCTTGCCTTATAACTGGTTGGCAAGAACTTTGATCATCTAATATGTGAGAAACCTGCAAGTTCGGATCTCTGATGGTGTATTTTAAAGCTAGCTACAAAACTAAGAGTGGTGCCAGGTTGGTCCACCAGTTGCGCAACCGGTGCACATAGGAACCACATTGTGTCGCATCAAGTAGGAGCGGCTCTCTAAGGTAATGTTTGACCAATGTGTAGTGCTCCTGGACTTTCTCCCTTTGATCAAGCTGAGATGGGGTTTTCTCAATTACATAACCAAATATAAAAAAAATGGATTGAGCCTAGGTGATCAATTGTATCATGTCTGTGAAAAGACCAGATCTTGTCTCATTCAAGCCTTCTCCAAATCCAGCCGTTAAAAATCCTTGACACTCCCAACCTGAAATGATGAGGTCGACGGGGCCAAATAATTCCATATGCTTCTTTTGAATTAGTTGTATGTCAGAGGGCAAAAATGTGAAATTAGCCTTCCATGCGGTGGTTGTAAATTGTTGTGAAAATCCTGTTGTGAACTCCCTCATTCTTGATGCCGCCACTTGCTTTGCAATAAGATCAATGTCTACATAAAAATACCTCCGAACCACCATCCTTGACTATAGTAAGGCTTCAAGACCTGTACTAATACCACCAAAGAGCTCTAATAATGTAATCCCTTCCTTAGGTGGTGTCCAGGTGATTAGTTGACGAAGTAATGGCTTAATCGATTCGCCATGGCTCTCCATGCTCTCAAAACTAGACAAAGCTTTGACCAAGGGCTTGTGGGCTACTTTGAACCTCTATAAAACCTCTGGTCCATGTTGAATGTTAGTAAGAACCACCCTCAAGCTTTCAATAGCTTGAGCATAAGCTATCTCCTCCTCATCTTCTTCTATCCATTCGTGGCTAGCTTGTTAGATGTAGGAAATGGTGTGTGCCTCCTTGAGCATACAATGGTGAGCCATAGGACTATGGTTCCCATGTAAATCAAGGGGTATGTATCCCAAGTGGTGGCCATTAGTCTCCCAATCCACTCGGTAGTACGCATGTTCGAACCAGTTGTCAATTGTGAAACCTGGTGGAAACAGGGCCTCTTGCCCAATGAGCACATCATAACTTGTGGCATTGGTGACTAAACATCTTACCTATAAACAAAGCTCTTGATCTGTACCTTCATTGAACTTAAGTGCAATCAAATCTGAGCTTTCCCCAAGTACCTCCTCGATCTACGCTCCCACTAGCGATGCGAATCTACCACATAGATTTCCATAGTTTGGAGTCAAGCATGCCCATCTTCTTGGTGAATTGAACTCCAAGAATCACTGGTTAGGCACCTATGTCAAGAAGTACCACTCTGGGTATATGTCCTCCCACTTGGATTGTTGACCCAGTATTGTCGATAATGGCAACTCCAGTGGCAATGGAAATTCTCTCATTAGGCACCACCTTCGGAAATGAGTGAAAGATTCTGTGGAGAGAATGGCTATCCACAACACCTTTGTTGAGTAACAAATCCACAAGTGAGGTGTTCTGAACTCCCTTCTGATATGTGAATGTAGAATCAGAGGTAGGAAAGCCCACTAGTTTAGCCATGCTAGAACTAGTGACCAGATTACAAATGCCATTTACAACATGTGAACTAATCGAATGTCTCTCCAAGGTGTTGGATGGGACCTATGTAGCATGTGGATCAGGGATTGGTAGAGGACCTGATGTAGTGTTCAAGGTATCCTCTAAGATTGTAATTATGTCCTTGGTGCTTAGCTTTAGATCTTGAAAACTAAACAATGGTGTACTCACAAGCTTTTGTGCCACTTCATGCATTTGAAATTGGCATTCCATAAGCTGATCAATGGAAAATTGTGTGTTTTCCTAATGTACATGTACTCCTGGGACACGAGAATTTGATGCCCTAACAGCTTGTGGTGTAGTAGTCTCCTCCCCCTTCGCCAACAAGGTGTGTTCTTCTTCCATGTTAAAAGGATGAAAAGATTGTGCCATGATTGCTTGAGCTCTTCTAGCCCTGGTAATATGACTTGAACCAGATGTGAGTCCATTAGTTTGAATTACCTGCCTAGTGGCAGAAACTCTAGGTGCCACACTAGCTTCTTGAGCCGCAACATAGGAAGGGCAAAAGAAGTAGCAAATTCTGGTGTGAGACTAGAATTGTGTGGAGTGGAAAGAACATACTCCCCAACCATGGCATCGTGTGGAAGGCCATAGAACGACCTAGGAGGTCCCTCTCGTGATCCTGAACCTTGTACAGGTTGGGCATGACTAGCTGATTGGGAGGACTTGCCTTTTAGATTAGCAAGTTGAGCCTTCAATGATTCAAGTTCATTTTGTAAAGTTTGAACTTGAATTGCATGGGCTTGAAGCACCTCCCTCTTGTCAGCATTGTGCTCCTTTTTCTTAGCATTCTTGTTGGAATTACCCTTGGTGGGCAAAACCTGAGTGGAAGGTTGAGGTGCCTTGGCTTTTGGTTGAAGGACAACAAAAGATGCTGACAGATTTTGCCGTTGTAATCGGAGTTGTTTCCACTCTGGGAACTTGGCAAAACAGACAGATTCCTGATGTCCTTCTTTCCCACAATAATCACAAAAGAGATCCTCGGAAGGAATGTTGCACTCACTAGCTTTATGGGCAAGATTGCCACAGTAGTTGCAAGAAGGTAAGATGGGTGTAGCCGAGTGCACTACTTTAGTCCTTGAAGAAGAATGTGATGATCTAGTTGGTGCAGCTGGTGTAGGTTGAGGCCTTGAACGTGATGGAGGCTTCATAGTACTAGCTTCATACTGTGCATGAGCCAGTTCCAGGTTTTCAGAAATGTTGTACACATCCGGCAAAGTGTACAAGTCTCTAAATTTTGTAAAGACTCATTGCAAAACCTGCGCGTGGAGTGTTGGAGTACCTTCCAACGAACGGAGATACCGGTGGGCAGCTTCCAAGCCGGTGATGCTCTGGGTATCCTTTTTGAGTTTGAGAAGCCTCCTATAGAGCATCTTGAAGGTTTCATCCTTCTGCCGAGAGAAGGTGGCGAGCTGAAGAATTTTTTCAGAACTTTTAATTGGAAATTCCAGCTCAAGAATTCAAAAGAATTCCCCCACTGGATCAGCAAAAGTTGGCGCATCAATGGTGGGAGGAATGTTTGCAGTAGTAGCAATGAGTTGTCAAGGAGAAAGGTTTACTGAGGTAGGTACCAGGTCTGGATTATTTGGCATAGTCCCGTGATGTGCAATTGTAGCTTGCAATGCAGCTTGAAAGGTAGTGGCAATGGCTATGGCATAAGTTGGATTGGGAATCTGGGTGACACCCAAAATCTTTGCTCATAAACATTTAATGCCTCATAGTGCACATAACGAGCCAATTGTTTAAATGTAAATGCCTCGATGTAATTAGCGCCATACTTGAGCTCCAATTCACAAACCACAGTTGAGAACGTTGCCTTGAACTCCCTCAAAGAAATAATACTTGGCCTTTCGCTGAACTTCTCAATTCTCCCAAAGGAACTATTGACCTCCATGGTGTATATGGGTGTTGAGGTCACTGCTTGCAACGGAATATACGGTGATGGTGTGAAAGTAGGTGCGGCAACAAGTGTACCCCACTGATGAACCCCTCCAAATGGACTTTGATGTATCGTTGATGTAGTGTAACTTAAACCTAAATTCCTGGTAGGAGTTGTACTGGATGACGATGGTGCTATAGACACTTGATGGTACTGTCATGAAGATCGTGAATTTAAAGAAATTGGCTAAAAGGATTGTGTGTTATTTTGTAGTTGATACTTGGGCTTTGGCTTAGCGGTAGTGCTCTCATCATCTGAGGACATGGTGTTGTCCCATGCCCCAAAATTTTGTGCTACCACACAGCACTAACTACAAAATTTTAAATCAACGTACAGTTTGAAAAATATAGTGCATCATTGGGAATGACCCATGACAAACAAACATCGTATAAAGGTCAAATGAATGTCCAATGAAGGTTGGACGAAAATGAAACGAAGGTCAGATGGAAGTCAAACAGATGTCAAATGAAAAGGTAGGACGAGAGAACAATAGGGCGCAGGACGTCAATGCGGCAGGACAGTAGAATGCAAGACATCAAGGTGCAGGATGACAGAACGTGGGACAATAAGGCGCAGGACATCAATGCGATAGGACGACATAGCGCAAGGTAGTAATGCGTAGGATGTCAAAGCGGCAGGATGGAAGAGCGCATGACAACAAGGCGTAGGACGTGAAGGCGGTAGGATAACAGGGTGCATGACGACAAGGTGGTGGGATGAAAGAGCACAAGACATAGGACGCAAAACGGACGTCCAACGGAAGTTAGGTGGAAGTCCGACAAACGTCAACTGGACGTCGGATGGAAGTCGGACGAAAATTTGACGAACGTCAGACGAAAGTCGAACGGAAGTCCGACAGATGTTAGATGGAAGTCGAATGGAAGTCCGACGAAAGTCCGACGGACATCGGATGGGCAGAGCTCAGCCGCCACTGTTGCGATGGCAAGTGGCGACACTGCACTACAGCTCCTAACAACGCAACGCTACGGCGAGGCCGGCAGCGGTTGCAGCTTGCTGTTACGATGATGGCCGATAGCGCTGCAACTTGCGGCGCTACTGCAACAATGGCAACAACACGCTGCAGCCCTAGCCAACGCTACGCTGTAGTGTTTTTGTTTTTTTTTTTTTACTCGACAACTTCGAGAAAGAAAAAAAATGGGAGAAAGAGAGAAGTTTTGAAACCTACTCTCTAGTGTCCCGGCTTTGTTGGTTATGTGAATGTAACATGCAAGCTCCCTCCAGTACTAACGCAAACTCCCTTGGGTAGCAACAACACCAACACCTTCCGGCAAGAGTAACACCAATAGTAGCAACAACAACAATAACTTAAGAACTTATAAGCAAAAGAAATCTGTGGCTTTTAACATGAAGCACAGAAAGTGGAGTTTTTCTAGAATTAAGTTGCAAAGAAAAAAGGAAATGAAATGTATGTAAACGGTGGCCGTGTAATGGCTGCCATGAGCATCTAGAAATCCTAGCTTATTATGGAGGAACTCTCGTGACAAATGAATTCTAGAAAAACTAAAAGGAGAAAGAAAGGGTTGGGCCTTTTATACTATTGCCAACAAACTAAAACCCTAAGTACCTAATAGCGTATAGTCACTTAAGAACGTACATTAACCCTAAAAGCGCACATGGGCATGCCCGTAACTGGCCATCATGTATGAAGCCATGTATGGGCATGACAATTTGTCAGTTTGTCCAATTATGAAAAAGTAGATTGAAAGTAGTTGAAAATTTCACCAATATGTTGCATTTTGAAAGGGTTTGGGGCATGATTTAATGAATTAAACACATGCAATGCACTTTAGTATCATATAAAAAAAAAATGTTTTGGATGCCAAATTTGAGTTTATGGAAAACTTACCTTTGAAGGCTTCACATTGTCATAATCTAAAAATTCAACTTCCAAAAAATGTGTATCAAGGTGCATAATGGTTCAAACAATAGTAACACATCATTTGAATAGTTTGATTTGGAAAATGTGAAATATCAGTTAGAGGTATAAACTTGCAATAAATAAATAAATTAGTGAAAGTAATAATATACATTAAGAATGACTATATATGGTTTATTTAATGTGATAAACACCTCCCAAATTTTATGGCACTATTAAAATGCTTAAAATGAAAAAGATTCCAAATTTATTTTTACTTGTTGGTAGGGATGACCAATTGGCATACTTTACCATGTTTACACCCTTCATGTAAACAAGATTGTAGATTAACCATTAATGAACTCAATAATTGCTAGAGGGTATAGAAGTATAAATGTTGGAAATCTAAGAGGAAGATATAAAAAACGATCTATCATAGCTGCAGGAATCCCTAATCACAAAAATGGTCATTATGTGAGGCCAAATAGGGTAATTATTAAATACCCTAACTTCAAAAAAGATGTTGACCGAAATGTTCATGTCAAAATGTTCAATTTTATAATGAAAGTAGATGTAGAAACCTCTAAAAAGTATATCATTAATGCGTTTAATTATATGCTAAAAGATACAACATCAGACTGGTGCCACAATTACATGTTAGAATTCTTTAATTGTATTATTTCAGAGCTTACACATGCATTTTACAAATGTCATTGAAAGATTCAAAATGATGAACAAATGTACATGGAATTAATGAACATGAAACAAAAGGAGATTAATAGGGTGGAAGTTTATTATGAGAGGATTCAAAAGTTGGTTCATGGTTTACAAGTACCAACCATATGCAATTTTTTGACTATTATAAGGCGAACTTGTAATCATACTTCAAAATTGCGATTTTAGGGATGAAGCGATCAAGACTACAACAACATAAGGAGGCAATGTTGTTATGTGAAGAAGGAATGATTATTATTGAAACAAAAAGCACATTTTTAGTACCACAAAGTACTAAACGAGTAACACCACCAAAACCACAGAGTAATATAAGGAAAACTAACAAGTATTGCACAAATTGAGGAATGAATAATCACAATGTGGAGACATGCAAAAAAAAGAAAGAATAAACCAAAGTGGTAGCCATAGAGGTAGCATAACAAAGTTAAAAACCATAAAAGACATCTTCATATGCATGCCACATTTATGGGTTGAATGGACATAAAATGAAAGACTATTCAAAGTTTACTAAGATGTAGAAGATGTTTCATGGGAAATCTATGATAATAACAAAAGTTCAACTTATTGCTAAAATACAAACATTCATTATAAATGTGAATGTGGTGGATGTTAATGTTACAACAAGAAGTAAGGCAATTGAAAAATAAGTGTTCAAGGATAGAGAGTCAAGGAAAGCAAATAATGATGTTGATTGGGAAAAAAAAGAACGATTGAAAAAGTCAATGGTGGAGATAATTCAACATATTTAGAAAACAAAAACCCGAATAGAAAGGCCATCCACATCCATGGAGGGATGGAACACAACTTGGCCAAATATGCCAAATACTACTCTTGTACAAGCACAAAAATCTTAGGAGGTAATGAATTCACAAGAAAAATGGATTACAATAGAATTTTTTTTTTAAGAAATTAATTAACAAATGCTAGAAACAAAATATACTTTAAACTTGGGATAGTTACGTAAAATAATTCTTGAATTAAAAAGAAGTAAGGACAATTGTTGTAATAATAAATAATCATATGGTAATTATCCAAGTATAATGACGCAACCCCAAGTTCTTTGTTAAACCCAAAAAGGGTCCAACTATGTTAAAAAGCGAAAATAGTTAGAACTTGGTGTCGCTCCCAGCTTCCAGCACTAAAGGGGGTGAAAGGGGCATGTTGAAAGCTCCAAGATTAGACTAGGAAGAGAGACAAGCTATTTAGTTATTCAGTCATGCATCCAAAACTAACCAACAAGTTGGTTAGAACTCATTCTACACACTTTTGGTGTTGGGATAAGCCACGGGCAACCTTGGATTCACTTGACTCACCATGGCCCGAACTCGGAGGAAGCCACCACCTTCCCCCATATAGTATTCTCTGCGTCTCTTCGCCGCACTTGCATCCAAATGGCACTTTTTCCCGGGACTCCCAAAGTGGAATCCCGAAATTGTCTCGGTTTGGACTCCTAGGACTTTGGACGTTCATAACTTCTCGCTCCAACCTCCGATTAGGACGAGTTTAAAAATTTTTTTATAGCTCTCCTTGAGAGCTTTCCAAGGGTGTTCCGCACTTGACCTGCACACATCAAGATCGAGTCGATTCCTGACTTTTAGTGGTCGGGAATCAAATTGCTAGTTTGACTCCCAGCCCTTCTTTCGCCCATAACTTGTGTTGCAAATGTCCAAATGGCTCATGCGAAGCCATTTTGGACATCTACACTTCAAGACCTTTTCAACGATATAAAATACACCTCAATGCAAGGTGTTTTGACCCTTGCAATTGCATTTTGAGTTTTCAGGAGTCCCGGAGGACTCCCAAGTCCCATTTTCGGGAGTGTGAGTGGCGAGCTCACACTTCCCTCAAAGTGGGGTTGCGACATATAAATTGGGGAAAATATAATAGAGGATGTGTTGTTGGATGGAGGTTTTGGAATTAATATCATCACAAAACAATTGAGATTGAGGTTGGGCTTCCGAAGCTTAAACCTACACCATATAATTTGAGGATGGCATATCAAACACCTACAAAACCAATGGGTTTGATTAGAGATTTGAAGATATATGTTCATAACATTTCTTACATAAATACGTTTATTGTATTTCAAAATAGTGTGGTAGATTCTAATTATTCCAAATTCTAATTATTATTTCAAATCATGATGCTATAAGACATATTAAAAATATCACAAAAGAAAAATTTTAAATAATTATTTTTAAATGCTTAAAAGGGCTTTTAAAATAATTACAGTTTTTGGGATTTAAAAAATCCATAACATAATAAAAAAAATTCACATTCCATTCATTCAATGGATCTTTAGTTTTTTAAGCATAATTCATTCAATATCCCAAAGTTTTAAACACATGAGCCTAACACATTGTAAGATAAAAGTCCATATCCATGAGTTTTGTAAATGTGACAAAAATTGTGGGCAAAATTCAAAAGTCGATTGCTTATTGGCTATCCACAATTTTGATTTAAGTTTTTCATTTTTGGAAGGTGGATTATGATAACTTTAGATAAATGAGTCTTTTTAAAAATTATTTCAGTGAATTTATTTAATTTATTTTTTGGTATTTAAGAAATATAAGAAAATTTGTTATTATGATGTCCATATAAGGTCATTGTAGTGTGTAAACACCCTAGGGAAGTTTATTAGGAAATGGTTTGGATTGTACAAAGTATAATATGTCTTGTTAAATAACATTATGTTATTGGTGACAATTGAGAAATTTGAAACTAATCCTGTGTTGGTCAATGTGAATAAGCTCAAACCATACAAATACATGGAATTTGGAGTTCAAAAATAAGAACAATAGATGCCAATATATTAGGAGCATAATGGAGGTGGACTTCAAGAAGAGGATTTTGATATGAAGGTGGAAGATGAAGACTATGTAACACTAAAACCACAAATGAAGGGCAATGATGAAGAAGAACAAATGGAAGATCTTGAGGTCAAATTAATATTGACTTTAAAACTTCAAATGAAGGACAAATCATTGGATGATAATTACAAAAGTGAAGAATTGGTGTTTCATTTTGAGATGGACTATGAAGTACATCATGAAAAATTTGTGATCTAAAAATCTGAAGTTGGCATATTAATTGATTCAATAGATGTATTAACATAGTCAGTAGAAGAAGTATAGTGAAAATGACATATAGTTAATACAATTAACCTAGGAGGACTATAGATGCAAAGTAGTCAAAAGATGAAATTTGAAGCATTCATTCACAATGATGAAGTGGCATCCTTACACATGGTTGTACAAGGGACACAAAAAGTGATAGTGATGGACCGTCATAATTTCAAGGATGGACATTAATTAAAAGATGGTAGGCAACCCAAAAAAAAATGAGATGGGTGGGAAGTAGAAGGACGAAAGTAAACAAAGTAATCATTCTAGTTTATTTTTGTTTGTTGCAGGAAGTCGTGTGTTTTCTCGAAGTTCTAGAGTTCATAAAAGAATGAGTTTGAAGAACGTAATTAAAAAATTGCAGAGATTAGCAAAGGAGAAGGAAACACAAAGAAGTGAACACAAACAAAAATAAGAGGAGGACGGAGAAGCATTGAAAGAAGAAAAAACAAAGTGTTGAAAAAAGGGGAAAATACTAGAGTGTTGAACATTTAACCATTGGTAGTGAGATCACCATCACATTCACTATCATATTTGGAGTGTGAGGAATGAAAATAGTATCGGTAAAAAATGAAATTTGTGCATTCCATAATTCAAGACATATATAAGTTAGGAACATTTGCAGTAGAGTTTTTGAGAATATAGAGAAGAGTTTGGAGTTCAAGTGAGCAAGGAGGCCCAAGAACAACACAAGTGGATCCAATATACATTCAAAAATTAAACAAAGAAGGTGTGGAGTTTCGATTTGTGGAAAGACATGTGGCAAGATAGAAGGAGGTAGAGGAGGGAGAAGTATTTGAGGTAAGAGTGCAACCACCAAAAGAAGTGCAATCAAACAAAATGGAGATCGACATGATTAAACTAAGGGCTACAAATGGAAGGAGAAGAACAACCATATTAGATAGAACAACACTACTAGACAGAGGTATTCACATTCCAAATCTTAATAAATTCATGTGGATACAAACAAAACATAATTATGATAAGCATGTTGAAAGGTTAAAACATTGGAAAGACATCAATGAAGAGGAAGAATGGGTTGATAAGGCAAGGTTTGTCACTCTATTTTTTATGAAGTGGGAAACATTGGTTCTAGATATAATGTTAAAGTTTATGAACACTTTTGTAATCAAGGGCACAAATATTTATTTTGGCTACAAAAACAAGGTGTATGTGATTAATAAGTAGTTGATTATAGATGTCTTTAGAATCTATGTAAAGGGATATGTAGAAGACTTGAAAGGGCAAGTCAATAAGACGGTAGCATTATAGGCCTTACAGAGTTATAGAATTGCACCCATGAATTTTGTAGGAGATTAATGGAATGCAAAGAGTTTGGGTTTGCCACACTCAATGAGATACCTTGCAATTATATTTATGATCTATCAAGAAAGAAGGTGACTTACTTTAGTAATAAAAATGTCATCACACTAATGAGAACAAATAAAGGGAAGAAGGTAGATTGAACATAAATTATGTACAATAGTTGAGGAAGGTGGAGCTTTAGGATTAGGGGTTAAAAAAAGTAGGAGAGCACATAGGCAAGGGTTCAAAAAATGATGAGAGGGAGAGTGGCACCATTTGTAGTGGCAGCATTAGTATAGGTAGGTAGACAAAATGTTAATCACCACAAATGTCATCTCCACAGGAAAGATAGATGAGAATACAAAGGCAAAAAATCAAGAGGGAGCATGATATTAACACTAGAAGAAAAACATGTATTTTCGACTGCTCTTTGCGACTAAATTTTAGTCACAAGAGACATTTTGCAACTAAAATCCTTTTAGTCGCCTAAGATAAGTCGCATGTGATAAACTAGTCGCAAATGACAAAGAGTATTGTATGAAAGAAAAAGTCAACAAATACATTTCATCCTTT
>Ga0116231_10012084_pt1 | contig 12887 bp, 10 predicted proteins | sample S1TSphgellanicum_2_FD_89695 | JGI IMG/M metagenome (GOLD analysis project Ga0116231, IMG submission 89695) | Host-associated microbial communities from peat moss isolated from Minnesota, USA - S1T2_Fd - Sphagnum magellanicum MG | ecosystem: Host-associated > Plants > Peat moss > Unclassified... | reverse complement strand
GGGTAGTTGAAAAAAAAAAAAAAAAAGCAACTGAGCTAAACCACCATGGTTAACTAGGGAACTGAAACCCAACAGAATACTGTCTCCTTACCACTTTATCATCCATCCATCCATCCATCCATCCATCCTTCATGGTTGATTGCACTGGTGGGTGCACTGTGTGCACAGCTTTTTGTTTCCCCCCACCCACCCAAAGCCTGGAAATCAGTCCAGTGTGGGGGGTGCAAGAAACCTGTTCCCTCACTGACACTGAAACTATCAACAAAGCTCAAGCACTGAAACTATCACAAAGCTCAAGCTGTTGGTTTCAGACAACCTTGAAAAGATGAGTGCTAGACCAGTGCTGCTTCTGTTCTCTCTCTCTCTCTCTCTCTCTCTCTCTCTCTCTATTCAGGACTCTCTCATCTCACAACAACAACACAACCTGCAATTGCCGACAGTTCAATGCAATATCTGAAAGATTGTGTGGGGTCAGAGTGATAAGTGAAATTCTATTGCAATCTCAATGGTCAAAATAGTCACACGAGCACAACATGAGGGATGGAAGTTTAGGGTTTAAGGTTTAAGAAGTGTGGGGTCCGAGTGATAAGTGAAATTCTATCGGGATCTCAATGGTCAAAATAGTCACACCAGCACAACATGAGGGATGGAAGTTTTAGGGTTTAGGAAGTTGAAAGCCCTGGGGAAAGAAGTTTAGGGTTGAGGGTTAGTTTAGCTAACCAGCATGTGTTTACCTTCCTTAATTAGTTCACTAGAACAGACTGTGATTTTTCTAACACAAATGTGCCATTATCTAATGTCAAAAGTTGCCATTTTAATATCATATATATGTCCCAATAAACTTCACATATGGTATTACATCGTAATGAATGAATTCACAAAGCTTACCTCACACATGTGTCATGCATGCATGACCCACAACGTTTTCAAACACTAATGTCAAATTGCCATTTCAATATCATATATGTCACAATAAACATCATATATTGTATGTTGTAATGGACGAATTCACAAAGTTTATCCCTCTCATGTGTCATGAGCCACAACATTTTGTGTTAGAAAACCCACAATCTCTTGTTGTAGTCATTGTTGTTGTGTTTTCTACCTACCTTCAAACACCCAATAATCCATACCTAGTTACTAATCATTTAGTACTACTAACAACCCATTAGCCCATAGTTACTAATTAACATTTAGTATTGACAAACCCATTTAGTCCTTACCTAGTAGCTAACCATCTACATGCATCTACTTACCTACCTAGTGGTTATTTAATGTGTTGCCTACTTACCTACCTTCAAAGAACTACTTTTTTTTAACCACCAAATAAGGCTACCTAGGTGAAACCTAATGCCGACTCTATTATGGTTCATCTACAATTGAGTCATAACAAGCTTCCAATGGATGGTGCAGTTATGTCTATTGATTCACTTTAGCCCAAGGATTGGCACATAGATAAGATTTGAGCCTTTCATTACCACTATCTATCTTCAACTTTAATCCAATTGAGGCGATTTGGGCTTGGATGGAATGACAATGGATCCAATGCCTTATTGAAGGTCAAGTTGACATTCTTCTATATGAATGGCTCATGTTTCTTGAAATTGTGTTTCATGGATGCAAAGATGTTAGACTTGTATTGTGCTTTCCAAATCCAAATGTGTTAATGGATATAAGGAAAATAATTATATGGTAACTTTTGAAATCCATATATACGTTGTCTTATTGATAAATTATTTTTGGTTTATAATTTTAGAATTGTTGATGGATTGAAGAAGCATAAGAAATATGTTAGTCCTACATGATATGAATAGTCTTAAGCAAGGTTTTTATCTTTTTATTTCTTGATTTTGTGAGGTAGAGTGCAAGCTAAGGTGGACCAAAAATTCAACATTTGAATATATGTTTCAAAATTCAATTCTCTTTTGAGCCCTACAAGGATTAGGTGAAAGAGCAAAAACAATCCATCAATTCCAAAAAAAAATTATATTTATTTTAAACCCCACCTAAAGATAGTTGTTGTATACATGTATGCATAAACCCAATACAAAATGAATATTTTTTCATAGCAATATGAACTTTTGAAAAGACTCATATTTTTAACACTAGATACTTTTTAATAAAAATTCATTAAAGATAACCTACAATTGACATGTTCCAAATATTTCAAAATAAAAATTGTATTGATATATTGTTCAATTAAAATGGAGTCCTAGATAATCATAATATCAATCATTAAATCATTTGAAAATTCATATATATAACTTGATATCTTGGGTGAAAGACCATGAGTTTCACTTTACAAGTCTGTAAATCTTTTAAATTTGTAAATCATGCATAGCAACTCCATACATCGTATGCATACTCAAATCAATAATCTCAAACTAAATCCCTACTAAAAATTGTTAACATGTAAAATAAAAAATAAGGATTGAATTTATACCCATATCACATAAACTATCATTTTGACACTTTAAAAGTAGTCCATGGTAACTTGCATTGATCCTAAACTCACACTAGCAATCATCCAAAAGAGGAATCAACCAAATTTGTGTATAGGTCAAAAGAGGAACACAGAAAAAATTATGAATCCTACTATATTTTGGCAAATCTGCTAGAACCTATTGTCTAGGCTTAAATATGGTGATTTCAAAACAAAATCCTCAAAATTTGGTGACTTTGGAGCACTTATTTTACATAATTCCTATAATATGAACCCCACAGGATTTCTTTTGATTGCCAAGAAATTGTCATCCAAATAATCTCATCCAATAATTACAAATTTTGATAATCCTAGTTTTCATTCAGATGACACAAGCATTTTGTCCATATATCATCCATTTAGCACTAGTACTTCCCTTCCGTCTGCCCAAACCTTGGTCCACACTCCACACACAGCCCCATTAACAGATGGCAGAAATATTATTATTGGTGCACTTATCATATCATATAAGCACATCCTTCCATAAACTTTGTAAGGAAAACAATTAAATCTAACTAGAAACACATTTGCAGGTAACAGAGTCCAAATATGAACTGACCCATTCGTTGTTGGCACCAAGAAAAAGTCTGGTTACAAGGGACAAATTTGTGCCCCACCAGCACATCCTGAATGGTGCACTCACACTTAACCTAACTGGCCATGGGGTTAGTCGCTAGTGATATAGTAACAATACTATAACAAAATGTGTCATTGTATGTACGTAAAGTGATTTCACTAGATTTTGAATGAATTCATTGGTTGTAATGAATGAGACCCAACACTAATTTGGTGTGATTTTTTATACCTGCATAACATTGCTTTTATATGTAAGTACCTCAATATGACATCAAGGTGTAAAGCAATGTTGTGCGAATATGTAGAATCGCACCAAACCCATATGGTTTATCCAGGCATTTCTATCACCAAGCTCTACACATTCTCTTGGGTCTAGGACACCTTGACCTTTAGAAATGGGTGATCTTCAAGCATTACATTATATCAAATAACTAATGATTTAGAATTAGCTGAAAAGATGATGAACTTTGGACCTAAGGCTTATTTCTTTCAAAGAAACATACTCCATACTTATGGAAGTGTTCTATTCCTATCAACTTTTAGTTTAATTGTAATTTTAATCTTACCTCAAGAAATACAACTTGTTATGTATATAATAAATGAGGTAATCTGAACTATATAGTATAATATAATATAATAATTCCAAGTGGAGTGTCAGTTGTGAGCATCCCAAGAAAGATTTGTCAATAAATGGCGACCTGTTATTAGAACATGTCCCCAAAAAAAATCCTTTTGTAATCTGGCTACCTACAGCAGCCAGGAGTGGTCATCTGGCAAAACTGATCCAAAAAATCTCTTTTTTGATGAAATGCTTTTCAGAAAATAAATAAATAAATAAACAGTGAATATTGTAACATAATATCCTTTCTTTCCAAAATTAAATTTTAAAAAATCACAACAATGCAGAATTTCTCACCCAAAATAAGACACTGAATCTGAATTATGAAGTTTAGGGTTTACATAATTAAAGAGTAATTATATTTAAAACTATTAGGCTCACTTTAGACGAGCGTCCACGATCCAATTTCCTAGGAACCAATTTGGACTGATTTGAAACAAATTGAATCCTTGAGTTGGACTCTACCTTGATCCCTAGCCTGATTCTTGGTTCTCCAAATCAGAAGCTCTCCTTTTAGGACTGTTTTTAGGTCCAAACCAATTGATTTTCCGTCCAAAACAGGTGCCATGTAGGTTTAGCCTCAATTTGCCATTTTTTGGTCTTGGACCCTCGTCTAAAGGCCTTGGGACCAATTTAAAGCTCTCGACCAATAAGAGTGCTTGAATTCATTGGTCCCTGGACCTTGGACCCTCGTCTAAAGTGGCCCTAAGTGGAATCAATGCAAATACCATATCACAACATGGACCTAACTGATGAACCACAGATGAGTTACCAAGGTTGGTTCCAGTGTCTAACCCTTGTTGGGAAACCTAGCCCCAAGTGTTGCATCCAAAGTCCAATAAGTGCACTTTAGCACAGGCCACACTTATGCCCCCTCTAGGCCACACTTATGCCCCTCTAGTCACAAGCTTTAAAGCATTTGCTTTATGTCCATAAGGGTGGCCAGTTCTAAGCTTTTTTGGGTACTCACTTCTATAAAAAAAAGACTATTCACAAAAGGACAGGCCAGACAGATGCTTCATTTCACCGTGTGCAAACAAGCACCCATCAGTGCACCACGATGGATGGATGGATGGATGGATGGATGGATGGATGCATGCATGCATGCATGGATGCATGCATGGATGGGTGATACACGGATAAGAAACACTTTTTCCATTGTATTCCTATCCTGGTTTACTATACTAACCATCCACACGCATCTACTCACCTTAATAGCCACCGATGTCAAAGCTCAAATTAACCACAACAACTGAGTGAGTCATAATAGGGTTCCTATGGATGGTGCATTGGTGAGCCAGCGGGTCATGGTGACCAATGTTGGCTAGCTGCGGGCCGAATTTGGGCAGCTCCTCTAGCCATTCTGGTTCAGGGAAAAAAAAATTGCAAAATCGATTGCATGGGCTAGACTAGAAGATTATGCAAGTGCAGCTTGACTTACAGAGGTGGGATGAAAATTTTGTAAGCTGACCCATAGGCCCCAAAAAAACCCAAAAAACAAAAAATTCTTCAAACTGCCCATGTAAAAATCTTTTCAGGGTTGTTTTGTTTCAGGAGGCTACCCAGGCATCTTTTTAGGGTTAACTAGCCAACAACAACAAAGACCCAAACAAATATGCTCATCTCATGAGGGGAAAAGGATCTCAGAAGAAACTGCTTTCCTTTAGGAAGCAATGAGTACAAAGAAAAGCCCATCCATCAGGTTGACTTGACTCAGTAAATCAGAGGGCCAAATTTCTTTTACTATCTGTAGGGAGGCCCCACTTGAGCCAGTGGAGTCAGTTGCCAAAGGACCATCTCTCTAGCTTCTCTCTCTCTCTCTGTCTCTCTCTCTGTGTCTGTCTGTGTCTGCAAATCAACTCATCAAAAGCACTGGCATCGACAAAAATGGCAGCACCTTGAACAGTAATTCTAGAATTAGTACTTGGTTTGGGGTTCATTCCATTTCACTGGCAAACCCTTTGACTGGAGATGCTGAACAATGGATTCAACACCAATTAGCCCCTTAAATGTCAGGGTAGACCAACTTGGTCAGCTTTTCTCCAGTGTATATTTTTTGGCTTTTTCTGACCTTTTGAGGGTTAAACTTACTAGCAATGAATGACATTGCACGAGTGAGCGAGCGAGCGAGCGAGCGAGCGAGCGAGCGTCGAGCGAGCGAGCGTCGAGCGAGCCAAGCCATACAACAAGTGTACTTGAGTAGAGTTACGTTGGGTGCAAGTGGGAAAAGAAAGACAATTAGTTGTGCACCTGGTATTGCAAACGATGATCACACTGTAAAAAAGTTTTTTTCAGCCGTGTCGTTGTTGTTGGCACAATTGGCAATTGTGTAGAGAACAACAATCAGTTGTGCACCTGACTGTTTTGTAATTGTTTGATCAGCCTGATCAAACAAAGGAGTAATCAAGAGTTCATGGCACAAATGGCAATTGGAGAGAGACAATTTATTTGTGCACCTCTGACAATATCAGCAAACAATGATGGACGCTGAAAAGACAACTGAGAAAGTAAGGATGGAGAGTGTGTGTGCATTCAGTACTGCTCTTTGCACAAGCTTGCCTCATGCCCTTCCCCCCCATTCACTACATGATCTGGTGCCACATGCTGGTATGGACCAGTTGTAATATGGGTATCAGAAATGGGCACCAAACTGCTGTTGGTTATCGGGGTGGGTAATCTTTGATCTGGTCACTGAGAGACCACAAAGATGCCCGCAGTTCTTTTGCTGGTTCTTTCATGAAACCCACCAGTTTGTTCTTTGAGTTTTTGAAATAACCGGAAGCAACTGCACATGTTTCAATTCTTGATTCCTTTCCCCGCACCCCCCAGAAAACCAGAATGGGCAGTTCTTTGATTTTTCAACTTCCAAAAAACCAGAACCAGGGGTTGGTTATTAACAAAATCAAATACCCGTCGCCCAAGATTGGTATGCACAGGTTGGATCCACTTGAGCAACCAAAGCTCAACTGCAATCTCAAGCCATCTCAATGCTTTCAGTTTAGAGACTTGGGGTTGGGGAAGTTGGGTAAATTTTTCTTTTAAAAAGTATAATTTATAATCTCTTTGAATACAAATAGGATGCTTAGAATTGGATTATGAAATTAAGTATTCTCAATTTCAATCAAATATATTTTATTATTTCATAGCATATAAAATAATACCCTGTTTATCTCTTGTGGAATTCCATAAAATATACAAAGAGTGAATTCCCCTAGCTTCAATATCCATTATGCTGGAAAACAAAGTCCTTCAAGTTTTCAACCACTACAAATGGCAAATGCAAAAGAAATGTAATGTAATATTTCTTGTATACATAATAAGAAAGTTCACCAACTCTCTTGTAGCTACCAAATTCTAGACTGTTTTGTAAGCATCATTTTGCTCTTTGAATTTTTGTTGCAACTGTCTCAATTGTTTCTACACACATTAATTTTTTGTGTATTAGAATACGTTTTTTGAGTATCAGAACTAGCACTTTATTTTCACGTATTACAATGCCCCAACTAACCAAGACAACATATACACTAAGCAAAAGTTTTATGTTGTTCTAATTGTTTAGAAGTGGAGAAAAAACTGCCTCATGAAACTACTGTTGTTTGGCAGGTTGGTGAGACTATCTCAAGGTTTGAGTGCAAGGGCTTTGTTCTGAAAGGATTAAAGCTTTTCCAGACACCTGAGAAGCTTGCACAGGTAAAAGTTCTAAGCAAGATTATCAAAACACCTGTATCTATCGCACTCTGTTCTGTTGCATATTCTTCACATTTAGATTCTCAGATTATTATGATTCCGCCCCCAGATTGATTTATTGGAGGCTTGAGCTCCTTTGGGAGCTCAAATTTGCAGAATCATTACTTTGAGCTGAAGGAGAAGCCATTCTATCCAAAACTTGTCAAGTATATCATATCCAGCCCGTGTTTTTTCTTTGTTGCCTTTCCATTTGTGATGCTGGAAAATGGTTTGGAACTTGTATGTATTGCAATATGGCTTCATTTGTCACATCTTGATTTTGTCTTGACTTCTCTCAAGACATCTGCAGAATGTCTGTAGGATGCCTTTCTTCCACAGAATGTCAGTAGGATGGATGCCTTCAGACAAAATCTTAATCCTTTACCACGTTGTGCTCAATCAATCACATGGGTGGTAGGCATGGGAAGGACCTGGAGTCGTTGCATCTGCACAAAAGCTCATAGGAGTGACAAACCCCCTCCAAGTGGAACCTGGTACAATCCATGGGGATTTCAGGATTGAAGTCAGACAGTGAGCTTCATATCAGCAAAGCTATGATTATGTTGGCTTCCATTGTGCAGGTAATTTCCAAGGTCTCTCGCCTGACTGACCTAATTCTGTGTGTTGATTATCTGATATTGTTCTTTGGCTTGTGGCAGCAATGTGGTGCATGAGAGTGATAGCCCTGAGAATAAAGAATGAGAAATTGGTGTGACATCTTCTAAGCTTGCAGCTCCTCATGCTGAATTAACTGGTTTGTCCTTTCTCTGGTGCAAAGAGGTTGCAAGCAGCAGGCTGAACCTCAGATTGATTATGCTGAGGTTCTGACACAGGTTCATGCTTTAGAAACACAGGTTCATGCAGAGGTTCTGACACGTGAAGGCATGTTTCTAAAGGGGTTCAGGTTATCTATGTTGCATGCTCCGAATCAAGTTCTGGAACCTATTCTGAAGCACAAGAGGAGGGCTATAATGAACCTAAACATATGTAAATTGCAAGGCATAGGAGGGGGAGGGATACTACACTCTTAAGAGTGGGAGTGAGCTTACACCGATAAGGTTTAAATTTCAACATCAACCAACCAGCCCTTGGATTGAAATTCTGATTGCAATCTTGCAAAAATCATGCCCTCTTCTTCCACAGAGCATGGACAACCAAAGCATTGTTTTGCTTGGGCAACAAAGAAATTGCATCTAGGCCTCACTAAGCAAAAGACCTACAATAAGGGCAATGGGAAGGATGATCTTGCTCGAATGATTGCACACCCATGACCACAATTTCACACTGACCCCCATTTTGGTTCATCAAAATAAACTCTTCCTTTATCACCTGGTAGGCAGTCAGTCACCAAGGTTGAAGGCAAATGAAGTTACAACCATACCCACTTTGGATGGACACAATCCCTCCTCTTGCTCATGATTGACAAGTTTCAAGTGATTTCTTCCCAAATTTTGCTATTAGAAGGGCATCAGCTCTACCTGCATATTCCATGAGATAGTCTTTCATTTCAAACCCTCCATGAAGAATCCCGAGTTTCACTCTTCATTGCTTAGAAACTAGATTGTAGAAACAAAATCTAGTCACCCAACTTTCATTCTTCATTGCTTAGAAATGAACTCTGACAGTTGTCACCAGATGAGTAGAAATGAACCGGATAACAGGCAGTTGTCACCTGGATATTTGATAACCTACACTTCTGCATAACCTCCAGTTATTAAGCAAATTTTTAATAAACTATCCATCAATCAAAATATTGATATTGATATTGATAACCTGTGTGATCCCCCAAAAAAAAAAAAAACCTACCTGGAAGTTATTTCTTAAAAAGCAATAACCAGCCAACACTGGTATTTCCCCACAAAGGTAACAATTTTATGCAAATACCAAATTTTGCAGATTATCATCATTTGGACGGGACACTAACATCAGAGATGTGATTCCCAAAGTCACAAAATGAGTTATCAATTTTACCATGGTCTTTTTTGCGCTTGAGCAGAGGTGACAACTCCGGGAAGAGCAATGAGGCAAGCTCCCGACTATCATCCTGCATTTAACAAGGTGTTAAGTGTTTGAATCCCTTGGCTCAGAAAAACCCAAATTATGAAAAGACCTCAAATTCAGATGCTATCAGCCCTGGCACATAAACCCTAGAAACCCTTTCAATGTAGTGAGAGATAGGGCAGAAGAACTTCATCCTTCCTTCTCAGCAAGCCTCTGTCATGCTATGTACTAAGCATTGACAAGATTTGAAAAGAGTCAACATGATGTATCATTACTAATGTGAGGTACAGCAACACTTTACATGAATTGTTACCTTATCAGGACTGATCTTGTTACCTTAGTGTACTCTCAGCCATAAATTCCTGCTGCCATCTTCCATGCTTGTGCCTGTATGGGGACCACTCAGAAGCCTGAAGCCACCAAAATGCCAACCCATGCTCCATAGCCAAAGCCCATGCTATACCATCACTACAGAATGTCCACAGTTGCATTATCTCATCATGTAGTTTGCAAAATAAAGCTCACCACATAGCACCATGGCATGTAGGGGTAGCCAGTAGCATTAAACAATACCTATGGACAACATGCTGTCATAAGATACTGACTACAAACCATCTTGACCTTTGCTAGATTCAGGTATTCATCAACAAAACATTCCTTCAGTGACTCCACAAGCGAATGTTGAAATTCACTGACCTGTTTGCCATCCTTGGGATATGGCTGGGCTTGCTCCACATATGCTATACTCCCTACAAACCCATTTTATACCACTGTGAACCCAGAATCAACAATTACAGTCTCACAGAAAAAAAGAATCATAGGGTTCCTAATTCATATGCATGTGTGACTCCTGGAAAAGGAAAGGAAAGGATGGAGGGCACCTTGAGGTGCATTCAGTTGTCATACAAGGGCGGCAATGGAGCATGTATCATGATGGCATCACATGGTTTTCCCAATGACCACTTTCACACATGGAACATCGAGCACCTGCTCACTCAGTTCCGATTGTTGATCCACAACTGATTAGTGAAAAGTATGCCAACTATGAAATAAAATCACATGGTGGAATGGTCAACAATCAACCTCCAAACACATGTATCCCATCCATAGCACACTGAAATGTGAAACTCTGTTTTTCACATTCTGATGCTTCAACCATAAACATTCTTCTTACACCAAGAAAATCCCTTATTTCCTCCTGCATTGCAATTCCTAGACCTCTGTAGGCAATTCATCTAAACCACATCATTCTCTTCTTCAACATCATCCAGAAATTAGAAAAGGGTGGGTTGACTTGGACAGGGTTATAAAACCACTCAAGAACCTCAGCTGAAGCACCTTGGTCTTCAGACTTGATGACAGCAAGAGCACCTGAGACATCTGGATCAACACGTACTATGTACACATTGCTTGTTGGAATTGTCACCCACCAAAGCAGTGCTGAATCCTCAACCACCCAGGAACATTCCACTAGTTTTCCAAACAACCAAGGAACATTCTAGGAAAATTTTGTGACAGGACAAAAGAGAACACCCAAGACATCAAAACTCACAATGGGACAAGCAGTGTGATTAGAAAAATAATTTTGCAAGAGTTTTTATCCCTGAAGGAACTGCATACCTCCTCAGGGGCACTCATGACAAGGTCCACAGACTCAAGAACAGATTCATCATCCTCCATATCCACTATGTCTTCCAAGCCATTGTCTAGAATGGATGAGGATTCTGAAAAGGAATCTGAAATCTGTGCAGGTGTGATTGTTAACTGTATTTCTAAGCATTTCTTAGTCACCTCAACAGCCCTGGTGCTATGAGCCTGTGAAGCAAATATCCAATGTGAGCATCACACCATCAAGAAAACACACATCCACAGCTTCCTTACATGAATGTTAAACCAAACCAACAAGAAGGTATAAATCCTTGAGACCAAAAACACCACCTTCACCATATTGTGAATCCTTGTGTTTATAGTATGCAATTCCACAGAGGTTGCAGGCCTTGAGAGCTTGAAATGCAGAACTGGTCGGCAAAGAACCCATTTATTGCAAGTGCCAGAAGCTGATGGATTGCTAGATTGGAACTCTGACCACCTGGAGGGAAATTGGGTTCTGTGTGGGAAAAAAGATGACAATTGGGAGAGAGCTCCTTGTCTCAGCATTGTCCCTGCTGCCGTGTATACCCTGAGCTTGCTTGTCACAAGTCTCATGTGGGCATTTATTCCCTTTTTTTAGAGAATCACCAACATTGCCCTGCAGATTTGACCACAAGTGCATTGCAAAGTTGACAAAAACTCAGCAACATGCATACTACTCAAGTGGCCACAAATTGCAGAAAACATCCAGTTGGTTTAGAAGCAGCAAAATCTCTTTCTTCACAGACTGTTGCAGACTCTCAAAACAATGTGGGGAAAATGCAAGCAAGCTTCCACTACCTACAGAAAGTCTCAGATCTATTTGGCTGGCAATAGCCACAAGATACCCTAAACCCTAAACCTGATGCAATGCCAGCTAATTACCTCATCTTCTGAACCATTTCACTCACAGAACACCAATTGGGTATCATCACAGAACTGATTCCTGCAAACTACCATAATGTGCCTACCAACTTGATGCAAAGATGCAACAAATAATGTTCATTCACACAAAAAGACTGTGCCTGAGAATTGCTCCTTTTTCTGAGGGCACTCAGAACACAAGAGTAGACATCACAATACTTTGGTACACTTCCCCTTTCAGCAGGATTTGTTATCTCTCTTGCAAACAAGGGTTTAGAGACTGATTGTCACCGCAAGGATGAAACGTCAGTCATGGGTTACTCTAACTTTTTTCAATTTCGCTAGGCCTTTCACCAAACTTCTCCTTGAAAGCATCCTGTCGTTGCACCCACATTATGTGTCCCTGCAGACCATCACAAAAAACCCATCTTCAAATTCTTGACCTAATTTCAGAATCAACAAAACCAATCGATCATATTATATTCATCAACTCTCCTGACACGCACTTGCAGGATACTTCTAAACAACTACTTCAAAGCAAATAAAAGACGACTTCGGGTTTACAAAAGTTTGCAAGATTTTGTACAGCGATACTTTCTCCCTTCTGCCATTTGCGAGCTAGGACCTCCAAAACAAAACCCATAAAAAGTTACAAAAAATGCAGCTATTACAAGAGATGGAAATACCCACCTGAAGCGCAGCAGCCCAAGCGATCAGAAATGCTCCAACTATTGCCCTTTTGTCCATCGCCTGTAACAGAATCGCAAGCTCTTCCTTCTGTCGTCAGTCCCCCTCCTCCAACACCCCTCAGCGAAGCTTACGAATGTGCACAACCTTAGGATTAGGGTTAGGGTTTTAGCCAAAAGAGAGAGAAGTCAGGAGGTCAAATCCCATAAATCCCATCAATTGCAGATACCCTAAAAAGAGGGCATGGCACCAAATTTGTGCAACTAAAGGTCTCCTTCCATTAGGCTGTTGTGATCACCTATT
>Ga0116231_10012082_pt1 | contig 12891 bp, 6 predicted proteins | sample S1TSphgellanicum_2_FD_89695 | JGI IMG/M metagenome (GOLD analysis project Ga0116231, IMG submission 89695) | Host-associated microbial communities from peat moss isolated from Minnesota, USA - S1T2_Fd - Sphagnum magellanicum MG | ecosystem: Host-associated > Plants > Peat moss > Unclassified... | reverse complement strand
TTTGTGGAATCTTTTCTAATTTTGTTTTTTTTTTTTGGTCGGCCCAAAAAAATAAAGAAAAACCCCCCCCCACCCCCCCCCCCCCCCAAGAAAAAAAAAACTTGGGAGTAACCCCATTTAATTAATTGATTTTTAAAAATATTTCAATTATATTTACCTCAATTTAAAAACTCAAGTATCAAAACATACCTGACTTTGGGTAGGAATATTCTTTTACATATATCCAAGGTTATGAATAAAATATTATTTTTCAAAATTTACATACACATGAATATGTGCTTCATTAAGGTATGTTGATTTGAGAGAAATAGGTAAAGGTAAATAATATATCTTATTATATACATGATGAGCATTTTTGGGTAAAAGGTATATTTTGGTGCAACATTGCTCTCTACTACTACTACTGGCTTGGTAAGGACCTCAAGTGGGTGGATGAAAAGTTTCATAACCTTCTTGTAGATAGATGAAAAAAACACATAACCCTCCTCCTCTCCATGGACAAAGATCCATAACTATTCTCCTGATCTGGATGATGTATGCAAGAAAAGAAAGAGGAGGAGGAGGAGGAGGAGGAGGAGGGAGAGGTTATGTGCATCATGTGAGATGAGAAGGAGGGCCAATTGGAAGCTTGAAAAGCTTTGAAAAGAAGGTTATGTTAAGAAGTTCATTACCAAACAACACTAGTAGGCTAGGCTAATGCCTCTAGTTTCATAGTTTAGAATTGCAATTATGTAGCTATGTCACCCAAGTCAATGTTGTGGCACTCTTATTGAAAGTGCTTGCCAAATCTCAACTACAAAATGAAACTTTATGTAGGTACTCTATTATGGAGTCAATGATCACTCATTGTTCATGGGGTGTATAGCTTGATGTCCTTCAAATTCTCCCTTTTTTTTTTCTAATTGCCTTTGTACATTTTCCGAAAAATCAGCCGTGTGTTTATAATCAAGGGGTGTGTCACTCACTCACACTATGGCCTTGCCATTTACATTTAAAAAGTATCTTAAGGCAAAAGAAGAAGAATTATGGAAACTCAAATATAATTTCACCATGCAAAAATATATTAATTAATCTTCAAAAAATCCTCTAAAAAGAAACCAAAATCCTTTAAGATATTATATAACTAGATATAACTAATCTCAAGTTTCAACAACATAAGCCACAAATATCATTTTTCAACAATCCTCATATTAAAAATAGACCTATACTACCTAGGGGCCAAAATCCCTTAAGTTACTATACTCAATATAATGAATCTAAACACAATATCCTTTCCTTGCCTTTGCTTTTGCAGGGTTTTGATGATTTGTTAGGCCAGGAGGAGGACTTGGCACATCACTTTTTTTTTGGGGGGGGGCTAAACTTTTATCATTGAATTATCCAGTTTCATACTGATAGAACTAGTTTTTTTTTGTTAGAAGCATTTAGACATTGGAGGTGTGGTTTGGGATATTTGACTTAATTTGTTTTCCAGTTTGAAAATTTTATTAAAAAATAAAAATAAAATATTTATTTTTAAAAAAATTAAAAAATTAAAAAAAAGCATTGTTGTTGATTAAATTTGTCTGAAAGAAGAAAAGGCCAGGAACCCAATTTATTCTCCTACTTTTCAGAGAGATCCATAGTAGGTGAAAAAGAAAAGGGGGTTTTTGCTGCAAACAAAAAGGCATTGCACCAACCCCATTAGTATATACTCTTGCAAGTTGTGTGTGTGTGTTGTGTGTGTGTGTGTGTGTGTTTGTGAGAGAGAGAGAGGAACAGTGTTGGAGAATCCTTTGAGTTCTTTGTGGGAGGAATTGGGTACATTCAACCAACCTTGGTGCACCATCATCCCTCTGGATTTGCTGAGTTGGGTTCTGTTGCATTTTTCAAGCTTTGTTCTTCTTGTTGGCATCTTTTCTCTGCCTTGTATGTGTGGTGCTGTTTTTGTTTACATGCTATATATAAGCATCTCTCTCTGACATCTTTCTCTGATTGGGTATATGAGAGAGAGAAAACCATGGGTCCAACTGATGGTTTGATCTTTCCTTTTTTTTTGGTGTGCCATATTATGTCATTTCTTGATCACATTATATATGACATAATCTTCCAGTGATGATCATATTTCTCGTAACAATGATCAAAATATGGCCATGAAACTTCTTTTCTTTTTTAAATTTAATATTCTTGAATCCATCACCTAATTTTAATGTCATGGAATGGTGTCACCCTTAACCCATTCTGTTGGGTGCATCCGTCTATCATTGCCCTAATCGACTTGCTGGCACCTTACCCAACAGAAACTCTTATTGCAGACAATAATAATAGGTAATCAAATTCACCTCCGACCACAGCCCCCCCCCCCCAAACATTGCTCAGCAGCTGACCCTGCACGTTAAAATTGAATGAAAAAAAGTCAAAACATGCTGGTTTGGCTCAGGAAATTGGTTCTGCTCTTGCATGTTTGCACAGTTTGCTGCTGAGGCTGGTAAAAGGTGCAGCCAAGCAATGCTTTCTAAAACTGTTAGGGAAGAGTCTCACAAATTTATGATTTGGCTGCTGCTCTCTGTTTCTTATTGGCCAATCATAATGATTATTAGTCCAGGTGGTTTGCTATTGGTAGTGTACCTCACAGATTTGCAGTCTCAGTTTCAGTTGTGCGGGTGGGGTTGCAAGAAAGTTAAATAACTAAACTTGAATGTGAGAAAACATTTTTGAAATGAAAGGTCACATACTGAACACCACTGGGGATGCTCTCACTGCCTGAAATTTTAAGCTTGTCTGGGAGCAGAAAATCAAATATGTATGTGGAGCCCCGAACAATTCATCATTTCTAGAGATATTTGTGGTGGGTTCACACTAGGTGACTGCGGTTGGAACAAGGCCTTTGGTTGGCCCCTTCAACAGTTTAGACCAGTCACTTTTCTTTTGTTTAGTTTCCTCACTCCTCTTCATCATGCAAACTCATGTAGGTACTTGTGGGGGCTACTTGCTTCCTTTTGTAATGTAGGTGGACATGTTCTTAATCATCATGGCAAAAGGGGATGAGAGGGCAATAACAAGGGGAGCAATGTTATTGATCTTTGGGGAAAAAATTGTTTAACTCAAAGCTTTTTGAAAAGAAAAAATCCATCTTGGAGATTGAGCTCCACTTCATTAGGCCAAGGGCAGCTCATCTACAAAAAATTATTTGAGAGCCCAAAAGGGCAAGCAGCATTAAATGCAGTTCAATCTCCAATCCACAAAAGAGTACTCATGTTTAGGTTTTGGGAGCAATGTCAAATAAGGGAGATTCTCCTCAAACTTTTTGCTAATTAGTGCTAATTAGTGCTAATTACCTGGTATTTACTGGCTATAAAGCAGAAATAAAGTACAAACCTTTTAATCAGCCTTCTATATATTTTTGGCTACAAAATGAAAACCATGTGTATGGAATATCTGATGATTATTAACTTTTTTCTTTCTCACTTTTGATGTCTGAAAACCTTCAAAATCCTTTTTTTTCAATTTTTATTTTTTAATTTTTAATTTCACTTTTTGGCGAAATTTTGTCAGTAAAAAAAAAATACACTTCTAAGCATATCTTTCCAATGCTGTGATCATAACAACCTAATGGAAAGCCATTGATATGGGGCCTTGTTTTTCACTTGAATGGACATATGTGGTTTCCATTCAAGAACTGGAACTAGTTTGAAAACAAGAGTTGAAAACTTGTATGTAAGTAATCAATGTTCAGAACATTTCATATGTAAAGAACTTTCTATAGAATTTTAGAAGAACACATGTTCCCATGAAAAAAAATTGTTGATGCAGAATCACAACCTAAAGATTTTCGACTCAATTGCAGATCTCCAATGGAAAGTGCTTGTTCATGTGGCATGAAACAAAGGCCTCATTTCAATGGCTTTCCATTAGGCTGTTGTGATTGCAGCATTACTATAGGTAACTGGTATCACAAAAGCCTAATAGAAAAGAGAGACCCTAAAGTTCAAATGTAATTGAAATTGGAGTATATTTATTTGGTCAATTTTGTGATGTAATCAAAGTGACAATTATTTAGAAAAAGATTTAACCAAATTTGGCTAAAGAAAAAATCAAAGTAATTCAATTTACATATCCTTTTCATGTTTTTGGCTACTTATAAGAACCAAATATAAAAATTTGGTGATTTTTATTTTTCTTTCAAGTTGACATGATAAACAACTTGAAAAATTAACTTCATTTTTTCACTTTTTTTTTTTTTTTTTTTTTTTGGGTGGAAAATCTTCACCAATAATTTATTTTTTTAATGGAAAGCACACTTCACATTTATTCATTTCCAATAATTGTTTACTTCCTTGAAGGACTTGGATAAGATTTGGGAAATTTAGATGTTAGAGGGAGATTTATTGTTTATCATGGTTGTTTGGAAAATGAAACTAATCAATAGCAGGTAGGAGTGTCTAAAATGTCTAAAATGTCTAAAATATCTTCACTATTTTAATAGGTAGATGGAGAAGAGTTTAGGTGAAGGTATTTCCATCTACCTTTTTCCTTTTTGTGTAGAAGGTGGGTTTATGGTTGAATTATGCCATTGAAATAAGTTGACTTAGAAATTTTTTTAGCACTAACTTCTTTTGTGAATTTTCACCAAAATGCTAAAAACATCCAACTATTGCCTAACTTGCCTAAATTTCCTAGCACCACATCAACCATTGATCACTATTATTTATTTATTTTTTTATTTTTTTTAATTTTTATTATTATTTGTGGGTGCTTGTTGAACTTACTTGTTTTTTATTAAAATAGCCACCTTAGGCTTATTTTGAAAAATCCATGTTTGCTAGAAATAAAATCAACAAATGACCCAAAAGCCACTTGTTCTTCCATCAAAATTACATAAGGAGCCACTTAGGCATATCAAAGGATAGTCCAATTGCCATTCACATAAATTTCATAATTTACAAAAGAAAATCTTGGTTTTGAAGAGGTAGGTGAATGAGTCACCTCTTTTGTAGGAAGAATTGAAAAATGTGTAACTAAGATTATAACAACTTAATGAAAAAAAGGTTAAAATTCAAATGTAATGGAAGTTGGGATCAAAATGAATAGATTGATGACATATTTTGTAGTGTGAATGTGATTTTAGTGGGGAAAATTTACTTTTAAATTTGGAGCTATTAATTTGGGGACTTAATTTAAGGTTGTTAATTTGAGTATCTAGGTGTTGGCATATTAAGGTGTCCATGTAACTGCGATATTATAATCAAACATTGGAAAAGATTCAATTTTGTATAGTATGAAACAAATAGTTAACATTGCAATAATAATGATATATAATAATAAATTTATGATTTCAAAATGGACTTTCTAAGTTATGCCAAGATTGTAATCACAATCCACAATTTGTGATATGGATTCATAAATGCATCACAACCAATCGCAATGGATTGAATTTTTTTTTGGGGTGGAATAATATAATGAAAGTAAGTCTATGATGGATTAATTCCACCGTAAATAGATTTTCTAATTAGTTTTGGAAATGTGTGACTTAATTTGTTTAAAAAGTTGTTAAGATCACATATTGAAAAAATTTTAATTAAAATGTGGGAAAAAAATCTATTAAATAAGAATTTTAATGGATTTTTTGAAAAAATAGCTTTTAAAAATGGTTTTTATTTTGAAATTAAGATTCATTATTTTACATTGTGAAAAAGACAAAATATGAACTCTACATCTACCATTTTTAGCCACATTAATGTCCTTTTATCAATTTACATGATGTAGGCATCGCTTATGCATAATACATAAATTTAAAAAGCTATAGACATCTAAAATGAATTTTAGGATCATTGTAGTTGACATAAAAAATATACATGAACTTCAAAAAGGGTTAAATCATTGATGCTATGGTTTTTAGGGATTCAAAATTTTTAGTTAAAATATCTATCAATGAAAACAAGTTTCAATGATTTCCTATCATGTCAATTGTATTTTTTTTTGTCATTGGACTTAGATGTTGCCCTAATGAGTCTATAGGCCTTCCACATTTACTATCCCATTTCAATAGAGTTTATAGACCCTTTGTAACCATGCATACCATCTATAGCACCCTGAAATGCCTCGCCAACACTACCTATTGTTTGCAACAAGCTACACCCACTTTTGGCCATTACCTACTACTTGTAGCAATCCCTCCGAATTTGTAACCTACTACTTTCAAGTGTTTCCTTTCTTTTTATTGTCACCTACTAGCTATTAGCTTCCTATGGCAATCATTATCTTACTAGTCTAAAGACTACCATTTGGTATGCCTCCTTGTTCTCTATTCTAAAATAACACAAAAATGCCATGAAAAAAGGCAACATACCTTGTATAATCTTAAACTATTCTATTTCCCACGCTTCCTAATAGAATGAATGTACACCCAACACATTTTCCATTAAAATTTCACACAAATACAAATACATTTCCTCACTACTCTTTCCTCCCTAGCATTACAACACACACTTCTCCAAAAGAGTCCTCCATTCCAACCATCAACTACAAAAGTATCAAATGCCTTAGAAGTTGTCCAAAACTTCTTCTAATCCTCTTTCTCCATAAAGCCACACAAGGCCCACATTGACCCCATGAAAATAGGGCCCTTGTCTTAATCCCTTCCTAGAAATCTTTTAGATGATTGGGTAGATTATCCCCAACCATTCATTAACGTGAACTATTTAATCCCTACTAGCTTCACCCCTTTAATAAGGGATGATAAATTCACCATTAATAACTATTAGTTATTAGTCTATGGTATTAATTAATCTAAATATTTTTACCCCTTAACAAGAATGATAGGAATCCTCCTTTTAATCCCTTTTTTTCATAAATCACACAAGGTCCACATTCCACCCACAAAAGTAAGTCCTTATCTTAATCCTTTCACAAATCTTTCTTAGTTGATAATAAATAAATACCAATCACCCATTCGCATGGGCTAGCTTACCTAATGATTTTATTTTAAAAATAAACTAAAGGATAATTCACTTTAATCAACAACTAAATGATTACCTTAGATGATTACTAATTTATAAAAACTTCAAACTATTAATTGACATGGCAAAAATTATTAAAATTTAAACCATTTGAACCAATTTTATTTATTATTATTACTAATAATATATTTCTAAAAATTCAATTAAAATAAAGATGGGTTTAAAACATTGTGACCCCAAACCAACAATATCAACATTCCAAAAATATTATTATTATTATTATTATTTTCCCTTGTTATAAGTCATCAAACTTGCAATAGACTATTGAAACTATGATTTAGGTAAAAACACACTAATAAGAACCAATTTAGGTATTACTAACCCTTATTTGATGTTTACAAGCTTCATAAATTAATTTTATGTTGAATGTTTTTGTTTTATTTGTATAACAACTTTTTTAATATATCAATTTAACATCTAAAAACTTGAAAGTAATCTAGTGTATGTAACATATTTTCTACCACATTTTAAAGCCCATAGTCAATGTTTTTCAACATAACGAAACAATGTAAAAACATTGTTTAAACATTATTGTTTAATATTGTCTTGATATATTTTTCACCATCTTGTGTTGCCACATCAACCTGTCATGATTAATTGTAATGACTTAAGATGGTGCCCTTAATTCTTAATAAATTGTTTTTACCCATTTGACATATGTGTGTATTTAATATTATTATTGTTGCCACATCATCCTCATCGTTTTTATTCATATTATTCATGATAATAATGTATTGTTCAAAGCGAGATTTGAACCTTCAATTCCTTTGCCAGAATCCAATTATGGGGTACATCCACACAATAAAAAAAACCATAGCAAATATAACCAAGCGCTTGTTTTTTCATGTTTTAAAACTGGTAATTTAATTTGGTGTTGAAATTGTTGGATTTACTTATATAGCAACGTTCACAATATATCATGGGAACATGTGAATAAATTTGAAATTAATCTAATGAATAAAAATTATAGAAAAAAAACTTTAAAACATTGTAAACAATGTTTTTAAATAAGAAAATGATTTGTTTAATGACTTGAAAACATTTGAAAATGACATTTTTGGTCAAATGTTTAATACAAACCTTAACATAATAATAGAATTTTTTTTTTAATTTAAAATTTTGTTTACAAATTTGTTTTTGGAATATTTCAAGAACAAAAAATCAACAAAGTATAGGTGTGGTTTGGATTAATGTGGATGCACCCTATGACAAATGTATAAATACCCATATATTTTGAAATTCACACATTATAACCTTATCACGTAGTTTGGTATTTTCATAAAGAAAATCATTGCAATTCTTTAATTTCATTATTTTATTTTAATATTTTTCTAATTTCAAAAATACATTGAAAATCTGATTCTGCTTTAATTTCATATTTTAAATACATATTTGAAAAAATAATTATGAAAATTTTCAAATTAAATGATCAAGACAATAAATTCAAATATATGTATTTAATTACATCCAATTCATTTCATGGAGATTAAAAATTTTAGCTATGTTTAATTAAATTTTATAACATTTTGAATTCCACATGGCAAATGTACATGAAATTAATATCTTGGTTTAGGCCATACATATAATTTTGAAATTAACTGTTAATTTCAAATCTCACAATGAAATGAATTTTATTTCCAATATTATGTGACTAAAGTTCAAAAATATTTAATTTCATATTTCTAGTTATATTTTTTACTTCTGAAATTTAAAAATTTAATGACATTACATTAGTTCAAAAATCATAATGTGTTTTAAAAATTATAACTATTGATAATTATGTATTTAAGGAATGAATAAATTAATGAACTTAATTCAAGTTCAGTAACATGTTTACAATCTTATTTAATAATTGAGTTTTTGAAAATTAACAAAATAATATTTTTTCAATTTTACTATTATTACATACATCATTAAAAGTAACAATTATAAACACAATGTGTCATGTTTGGATGAGTAATTTCAATCATAATCACATTAATCAAATTGAACAATTCCTTGGGAATGTTGTATTTGTGATGTGCATATAGCATGGTGACATTCAATTTGATTAGATAACTTGTTTTCTTTGTTGAATGAACATACCTAATTTTGCTCTTAGTCAAATTAGACACAATCAATCATTTCAAACTAGTAGCCTTGACTCTAGGTAGCTTATTCATAATGCTATTAGTGTAAAAACTACGGTTTTGTTCTAGTGATTTCATGGATAGTTCCACATTGAGTTCAACATGAATTCAAAGTTGTGTCCATCCATTTCCTTGATGAATGGGTCTCTTTACTTGAACCCATTCTTCATGGAACATTTTGTTTCACTATTGAAAAGGTATTGAATTCTTGATGTGAAATGGGAGCCACTAAAAGTTCACCCAATCAAGAAGAAGTGGGAAATGTAGCTCTAGTGCATAAGTGAAGGTCAAAAAATCAATTTGAGGTGGCAAAAGCACACACCCATAAAAGCTTAGTTGAACAAGCTTATATATAGGATCAAAGCTTGTTGGCTCATAGGATCCAAGGTTTACAATCTTATTGTTCCATTTCACTGCTGCATCGGGGAGGCCAATATGGAGGAATACATGAAGATGTATATAGATTTCCCTCCAATAGGTGAGGATTATAACCTTGGGAGAGGTCGTTCCAAATGCTATGGGAGGTTTGCAAAGGGTGGAAGAAGCTACAGAAAACATGTATATGACATGTGTGTGTAACCAAAGTTGAAGAAGGTGTTGAAGGAAAGGTGTGTGAACATGCAATTTGATAATACATGAAGAAAACAAAATGCACAAAAATGGATGAGGTTGGAGTTGAAGAAGGAGCTAATAAAAAAGTAGAATTTCTATCATGGATATGTTGGCATGGAAACCATGGCTAATAGGTTGCAAAAAGACCATGATTGAGGCAATGAAATAAGGAATTTTTTAACACCTAAAGATCAAGTTCACAACTAGAAAATCCAAAGCATGAAAATGCAAATATCCAAATGGACAAAAATAATTTTCTTGCAAAGTCTTTGGAGGTTTGATCCCAAACCCTTAAAAGATAAGATGGTTTGTTGCAACCTTGTCATGCAATCAACAATGATGGAGGTGGTGAAATGTGCCATCACCAAGACCATCATTACAATCTAGGATTGGGAAGCTTGTCGAACAATGTTAGAAGATTATATCATTAAGATTCTTTAATTTAGAAGAGGCACAAGTTGAAATTCCAACCTAAATTTCTTAAACCATTTACTACAATTCTTTCTTTTTTAAAAATCAAAGATTTAGGTACATTGGGGGAATTAAAATTTTGAAATTTTGTGGGATCTACAATAATCCTAAATAAAAACCTATTGTAATAAGTAGCCTCTTCCCTTCAATTCCCAAAAATATAAAAATTCCCTTTCTTATGTGATGTATCCATCCATTTATGGATTAGAACTTTCATTCCCCCTTGCCCCTTGGTCAAATGAAAGGCATGTGTTTTGTTGCTCCTCCCCATTGAAACAAATATTATATCAATTTTGAGATGGATTTTTGTTGTTGTTTTCATCCAACCTTGATAAGGGAATTTTGTGTCTACTTTAAATGACCTTATATTTTCAAATTTTGAAAGCTTTCATGGTTTCTAATGTAATAAAACATGGTAATTTATTACATGAGGATTATTCAATGCACAATGGTAATGTATTCATGTAATATAATTGATTCCTTTACATGAAAAAGGGTTTTTTAAAAAACTGATTAAAGGTTTTGAAAAATAACTATAGTACTTTGGGCTTTGACAACTTGAACATATCTTTGTTGATTAATTTTGAAATTTTGACAAAAAATATTTCTAAGTATTAAACGGCTTACATCACATAATTTTATTTTTGGAATTTGTTTTGAAGATTTCAAATAAATAAATATATATATATATATATATATATATATATATATATATGCTAACAAAGTTGCCAAAGAACTAGTATAAGTAAATTGGATCTTTTAAATCTTACAACTTTAGTCTTATAGATTTTTTTAGGTGGTTGTTTCAAAAACAATTTTGGACGAACATGCAAATCCTATGAAGTATGATGACACTTTTTCTAGATGGCATTTTTTTATAAAAATCCTTCAGAAATTAGTTTTCTTGTTATACAAAATTTATTTAAAATTTTCTTTTGCAAAATATATTTTCAAAATTCAACAAGTTATTTACGTGAAGTTGAAAAATGTTTAGTTTTCAACAATTATGTAAAGTTGACAAATGTGTTAATTGGTTGTGACAAAAACAATTTTGAAGGATCATGCAAACCTTATGAAGTACAACATCACATTTTTTTTCAATGGCCTTTCCGCAAAATATTGATTGAAAATTTTGTTTTCATGTTACACAAAATTAAATTGGAATATTTTGTTGAAAAGCATTTTTCAAGTCAACAAATTTCTTTTTATGAAGTTGATCGATATTATTTTGTTAGTAATTTTGTAAAGTCAATGAATTTGTAAAGTGGTTGTGTCAAAAAAAAGTTTTGCTAAATGCACATACTTCACATCTATTGAAATGTGAAGATGCCAAGTTTGGCATCTTTCAAAGATCCACTATTTCCTTAGGTTACCTAAGGTTTTCCACATGTCCCATATGGAACTCTATATGCTCCCCATATGCCAATACTAACCAAAAAAATATTGAATAAATCATATAGTCCCATATGCCAAAATTGGACCCAAAATTTTCAAAAATGGAATTCTATGTAATTATGTATGCAAAAATTATCTAAAACAAAACTTCAAAATACTTTTCAAAGGAAAAATAAAAATAAAAATTGAACTAGTTAACTAATAAAGTGAAGAGTACCACATCAAGAGAAACTGACATAATATCAAGCCAAAAATTTCATAAATTATCATTTTTAGTGTCAAACTCATTTTTAAAAATAAAATAAATACCTAGTGTGTTGTTGTTGTCCCATTCAACCACTTTTTTTTACTGTCAAATTTCCAAAAAATGCCAAAATAAAAATAAAAATGAATAGTTTGTTGCATCTCTCATTGCTCTTTTTGGAAAAAAATCACCAATTTTTTTTAAATTGAAAATTTTCACACATTTCTACTTAGATTTGAGAGAGGGAGCATTTTTTGTACTCACATTTTAACTTTTTGGATAAGTCATAGAAACATGTTGCCTTATTTAATAATAAATCCCTCTTGGGATGCTCACAAACAAGGAAACATTAGAAATTTGAAGAGAAAAAACACTATTCATGAGGCAATAATAAGGTTTTCCATTTTGTGGAACCTCCGGATTTCGTAAAACTAATCCTCCATTATCTTGTTTTTACAACTATATCCCTCCAAAAAAAAAGTAGTCACTACACATCTTCCAAAATAATCACTAAACATACTTACCTCCAAAGTAGTCATTAAACATCCTCCAAATTAGTCACTAAATATACCTCAAATTTTAGTCACTTAACATACCTTCAAAATAGTCACTAAACATACCTACCTCTAAAGTAATCATTAAAAATCCTCCAAATTAGTCACTAAACATACCTCCAAAGTAGTCACTAAACATTTCATGAACCTTTCTTCTTTAGTCGTAGATCTCATGATGTTCTATGGGGAAGTGACGTGTGTTTTTTTCTCTTTTTTCTCCATCAAAATTTGTTGCTTGTTCGACCGAAAAATTGGGAAAAAAATGGACTTTTTTTTTCTATATTGTAAATTTTGACTAATTTTGCTATGTGTTTTTGAAAATTTTTTTTTGATATCAAAAATTTGAAAAAGAAAAAAGATTTAAAAAAAAAAAAAAAAAAGCTTTTGGAAGAGAAATGCATTTAAAAGAGAAAATGACCTAAAGAAGCTTAAGGAGAAGGTGGAACTTTACCAAGAGGGAGAATTACCATTAATTATGGCACTTTGAG
>Ga0116231_10012081_pt1 | contig 12891 bp, 9 predicted proteins | sample S1TSphgellanicum_2_FD_89695 | JGI IMG/M metagenome (GOLD analysis project Ga0116231, IMG submission 89695) | Host-associated microbial communities from peat moss isolated from Minnesota, USA - S1T2_Fd - Sphagnum magellanicum MG | ecosystem: Host-associated > Plants > Peat moss > Unclassified... | reverse complement strand
TTTTATTTTTTTATATTTTTTTAAATTTTATTTTTTTTTTTTTTTGGTGTTTAATTTTTTTAAATATAATAAATAAGTTACATTATTTTTTTTTTTTTTTTTTTTTTCAATTTTCTCATGTTTCTCCAAAAGTGGCGATCAGCCCACAGGAGGATTTAGCCAAATCTGACTACAAGACAAATAAAAAAGTTTTTTAAAATCTAGGAATATTAGTACATGTTGGTGAACCACTTAGAACCTATTAGCTAAATATGGCGATTTCAAAAAAAAAAAGAGCTAGAAATCTGCCCAAATCCTCCAAAAATCTTTGCAATTTCAAAATACAATTCCTCAAAATGTGGCCAGTTTTCTGGAAATTTTCCAAAAAGTTCCATTAACCATGTTGCATGTGATTCTTTTTTTTTTATAGCAAAATGCCGAATTTCGCCACCGAAAAAATCACTGAGTACCATATTATTAAAGGAGAATGGATAATTTAGGCGATTCCTTTTTATTCCTTAATTTTTAAAAAATAAAACCCCATCTAACGGGTAGCTTCTACTAGGGTATGGTTATCTGTTTTGGCCTCGTCTTTGTGTTTATTCTAACCGCCGGATCTCATCTTGGGCGATTACCCCAAGACGTACACGTGGTCACCAGTTCTCGACGTTTGTCGTGCGTGCTTAGCGATCGCTCGCTCGCTCGCAGGTAGCGTCATCTGGTTGTCTGTGATTCTTTGTTGAATGGGATGTTTGTGGCGTTGATTTCGTGGTCAGACATTTCCCGCAGATTTTGTGAAGCAAAAAAGAAGCACAAGCAAGCGTCTGCATTGCCATTTGGAGACGTTTCTGCGGTAGAGGGGAGGGGAAGCGATGTCTGTGCAAAGTTTATCGCTGATTGTAAGCCCATTTCTCTCATCTGCCCTTGTCTCGCAAACCGGAAAGACGCAACTAGCGAGTTCGCTCCATGAATTACCACTAGACAAATCGTTTTTCACGAGCTCCTTTCCTGCTTCTCCTGCTGCTCCTGCTGCCTCGCCAGCGAGAATGATGGAGAAGGAGGGTGGCGGTCGGAGGTTTTTGAGTATGTTGGGTTTTGGTACTCGAGGATCATCGTCAGCTGCTGAGACGGACCCAACCACCGCCGGCATTGCTCAAGGCCCTGACAATGATACACCAGCGCCGGGCCAGCAATTTGCTGCTTTTGGAGCTGGTTGTTTCTGGGGTGTGGAACTGGCTTATCAGAGAGTTCCTGGCGTGACGAAGACTGAGGTCGGGTACACCCAGGGGTATACGCACAACCCGTCTTACAATGATGTCTGCTCCGGAACCACAGGTAGGAATGCTCTCTCTGTCTCTCTTCTCACAGAATCATGATTAGGGTTAGGGGTTTCTGCTTCTTGTCTTCACACACAGCAAGTGGAAGCTTCACGAATTCTTGATGCATTTCGTGAAGGAAGGAAGGAAGAAGAATCATCAGACTTGAGATCTGCTGCTGTTGTTCTTCAGGAATTCCATGAAAACCCTAATTTTCTCTCTCTTTCTTTGCATTTTTTTTCTCCCAGAATCATCATTAGGATTAGGAACTTCTGCTTCTTGTCTTCATATACAGCAAGGGGAAGCTTCATGGACTCTTGATGCATTTTGTGAAGGAAGGAAGGAAGGAAGGCAGAAGAATCATCAGACTTGAGATCTTTTACTGTCGTTCTTCTTAGTGATTTCCATGGAAACCCTAATTTTCTGAGGGTTGAAATTTGGTGTTTTTCTAAGGCATTTCATTTGGAAATCAGGAAGATCTATCGTTTTTGCTGAAAACTATTTGTGAAGCTGAAAACCAACCTTCATGAATATTTGATGTATTTCATGAAGGAGGAAGAAGAAGAAGAAGCATTGGACTCAACACTGTTGTTTGTTCTTCTTGAATAGTAATTTTGTGCAAACCCCTTTCTCTTTGGGAAGGAAGGAAGCACCAAGGGTTTAAGCCAACACTGACAGTTCTTATCATGGAGATTTCTCAAATTCTCATGAGAGTTTTGAAGTTCTGTGAATTATACAGGACATTCGGAAGTGGTGAGGGTAGAATTCAACCCTGCAGAGTGCAGCTACGAAAACCTGCTCGATGTATTTTGGGCACGTCATGACCCCACAACTCTCAACCGCCAGGTAATATTTTTCCACAAAATTTTTTAGAAGGCTCGTCTTTGATGAGATAGAGTATGATAATCAATCATCTCTCCACAACTCATATGGAAAACCCTTGAAATCTCATCAGGCTTGTTGATCTTTCTGGAACCTCTAAGAAATCCTTGAAATCTCTTCAGAATTTGAAGTCTCAAACCTTTGAAATCATGGGCAGCTTGGCTGTCATGTGATGTAACAGTCAATCTGTGCTTTGTCATGTATATACCCAATTATCATCTATTTGCATTCTGAATGGATCTATGGGTTACCTGCTTTGGGTTGTTCCAGGGAGGTGATGTAGGCACTCAATACAGGTCAGGTATTTACTACTACTCGCCAGAGCAAGAGAATGCTGCCAAGGAGTCAATGCAAAAACAGCAGAAGTTGTTGAATCAAAAGATTGTGACTGAGGTATTGCCAGCAAAGAAGTTTTACCGTGCAGAGGAATATCACCAACAGTATCTGTCCAAAGGAGGTCGTTTTGGTTTTGGACAATCTAGTGAGAAGGGGTGCACAGATCCCATTCGTTGCTATGGCTAAAATTCATTAACATGGGCCAATTTTTGGTCTGCATTACTGTTCAGACATAAAGTTCCGTCTTCTTTAGGGTAGCAGTGTGTGCTAGTTGTATACTATTTGTATGGTCAGACTTCCTTGCTACACTTCTAGATCTTCCAAACATTCACTGGAAACTCAAATTCTTCTCAATCAAATTGGAGATTTTAGTATATGCATGAGAGTTAGTGTACTAATCTTCTTATGCAAATGGAAATAAACCTTTCATAAAACAACCGGTTCTTTGCTGGGTATTTTCATGAAAACTGTCGGTTTGTATGAGGGTGTTTGAAAAAGCCAAAACCAAAGGGTTCTTCAATGTGTTTCTAGGTGGAATGGGCCCTACCCCTACCATAGGGCCCATTCCATAGTACGTAAAAACCTGCCCTAATTTTTGTATTGAATTTAGATTGCCAGTGTCAGGTGTGAGAACTCAACAATGATCTTCCAGGATCTTACAAAATGGAAGAAATCTTGTACAGTGGAAGCTCGTGTTCTCTGAAAATGAAGGCAGGTTTTTACTCTGGAGAAGGGTAGGGCCAGAGCTCCTATACTTAAAATAGGTACCGACGCTTCCAATTGTCTCAACACTTCCAACTTACCAATGTAAAATACCCTTTACTTTGGGTTCAAAGCATCAAAAGTTTGGTGACTCATTGACCTAGTGACGCCGAAGTGGTTTGTAGCCCTTGCTGGTCCAAAGCTTGGAGAGGATAGGAGGCCAAAGAGACTTGGCCACCAAGAAAAGAATCACAAAACATACACACTCACACACAAAAGGTTGAAAAAATGATGATTCCGCCAATTGTCTACCTTTGTTTTGCATGGCTTTGCATTCACAATCAACCTTTTAGCATAGGTTAAAGCATGTAAACAACCAAGGCGATGACATTTCCAAAATAAGGGACTTGGGACAATATGGTATCCAAGACCAACCTCACATTTTGGAAATGTCCCCATTTGTGGGCCTTACCACCATAAAGCATGGGGGCAAACATTATCATAAGCTGTAAAAACCTCCAAGAATTTTCTTAGTGTATTTGGAGGTACACTTATAGAGCGTAAAATCTTGTGTGGCATTTCAAAAAACAAAGCATCCATGGGTGCAAGCAAGCATTTCATTTTAAGAAATGCCTGGTGTCATTTTTATTTTTATTTTGAATTATACTCAATGGGTACCTACATTATACCTATTGGATATCACAAGAATTTTTTTATAAAAATAAAACTTATGTCAATTTCTACTCTTAATAATGCCCTCAAAGTGGGGAAGTTCCAAAAACAAGTGCCCCTTGGCTCCATTTAGAGCACGCACTTACTTCCAAAAATCCATAAATAAGCGCCCCTTGGCTACACCTTGGGCGGCCACTTACTTCTGGAACTTCCCCACTCCTTAGGTATACATTTGTAGATCATGAGGGAGTAGGAAGGACGCTATGTCTACTATTTTACGCCTATTATGCAGAAATGAGATGGACTAGCACCTGAAAATAGGTATAAGATCCCTTCGTGTCCATATCCACATACGTAGAAGGTTCCCCCAAATAGTAAAGTTATTGGTAAAGTCCGGCGATTAGGGGGCGAGAACGGTCAGTAGTGTCATAATAGGGCATTAAATGTGTAAGTGGGAAATGAAATTTTTCAAAACGAAATAACTGGCACCCAAACTAGTTTTTCCACCAATTTTGGTGGTAAACTCAGTTTTATACTCTCTGCCCTTTTTCCTGAGCGCCTTCATTGTTGCTACATATTTTTTCACTGCTCCTACCTGTACAAGTACTATAATTACTCTCGAACCTTGTGCATTAAATGCTGAGTTTCATCATTTCATACTGAGATTTAATAAATTTTCCTTACTTTGGGGATACCACTGAAAGAGGGGATAGGGGGTGAAAGAGATGGTGACTTTACGTATAACTTTAGTACACTCGGAAATTTCTCAGAATGCTTAAACCCATGTTTCCAATCAGAGTGTCTTCATTTCCTTTGCACTATAGTTGCATGTGATGTTACCTACAATCCCCCTAAAGCATGACTTGTTGCTTAGGGTTCACGTATGAACATGAGCTTTATTACCCAGCTACCCAATGCTTTTTCTTAGTTGTTTTGTGTGTTTATGTTTGATTGCTTCTGCAACTACACAATCATATACCTTGGTGGTGGAAATGTGTGTGATTTCACAACGTTGAATTTGCAATATTTTTCATGCTTGAGTGTTTGCAACGTGCTATTGAAGTACATAGTTTGGAGTTCTAACACCAAAAAGAATTTGGGTATTGGGTGGGAAAGCAAATCAAGAAGCATGGAGATTTGATGACATGAATTTTTTTGTTCAGAGTTCTGGGACCAAAAAATATTGGGTGTTGGGTGGGAAAGCCAAATGAAGCATGGAGATTTGATGTCATGAGGTTTTCATGAATTGGATTGGGTGGATTGGGAAAGAATCCAACTTGTTTTTAGGGCCTGTTTGATTCAAGTCATTGATTCTCATTCATGAGAAAGAAAGACCCAAATTTCATGGTGTGTTTTTGTTGGGATTTTGGAGGTTTTTGTTTTTACCACAAAAGCTTGAAGAATGATGAGTGTTGTCGGTAAATTAATGGAGCTTGTTTTAGTGTAGCAGTGACAACAGGATTTCAATTGATGTGGAATAGAGTCGGTGTGCAAAGAAAGAGAAATTGTTGACTTGTGATGAATCTGGTGAAATGGAAACCAAAAAAAAATGGGTTTCTTCGTTGTTCGTTAGTGCATGAGACTTTTAGATTTGACATTCTTTGCAGAATCTGTCTGGTAAGCAAAGCATCAGAGTGGTGCGACAAGAGAGGAGAGGGAGGAGTGATGAATTTGTGGGTCAGCTTGCTTGTGTGCAACAATTTTTGTCAGTGCAAATTGACAGGTGTTTCTGAAGAATCACTCCTATCTGATCTGCTGGAAGTTGGTTTTTAGGGTTGCATTTTTGGAGTTGTTGGGACAAGTAAAGCTCTAGCTTGGGGTGGTATTTAGGGTTACATTTTTGGAGTTGTTGGACAAGAAAAGAGCTCCAACTTGGGGTATGTGCAAGAGGTATGCGTGTGCCCATGGAAGGAATTTTTTTTTAGGGTTTAAGGTTTTTTTGTTTTATTTTTCCTACCCCTGAAGCCCTTTCTGTTTTGCATTTTGTGGTTGTATGAAAGCAGAACAAAGAGTTATGCTCATGCGGATTGTGAAATTTGTAGCTTGATGATGATTTTTGTATGATGTTTTGCTCGTCCTTTGTGTAGTTTTTACTGTTCTGGGCAAGCAAAGTTGCTGCCACTAGTGCATCTTGATGAATTTCTTGGCTAATTGAGCTTTCGGGTAGTGAATTCATTCAAGAAGAACTGCTGTTATGCTCTGCAGGCTCTCTAATCCAGCTGAGAAAACCGTGTCTGGAATGTAGGTTTTTCTCCTTTCCTTGTCTCTCTGTTTGTGATCCAAAATCTTAGCTGGGTGCTTGTGAAGTTTGATGCCTGATTCATTCATTTATGCTTTGAACTATTTTGTTGTCTTCTGATCATAGTGATTCTCCTGTTGTGCAGTACAGTGATCTGCTAGTTTTTTCTCAGACGGGTACAAAGGAAAACAGGAGTACAGGAGACCACTGCTACAATGATGCTGGTAAAAGAGACAGTAATGAAGGAGACTCTATGGGGAAACCTTCCTTCAGAGATTCTAGAGAGGGTACTTGCTTTCTTGCCAGTTGATAGTCTCATCAGGATGAGATGTGTCCAGAGAAGGTGGAATGAGCTGATTGCCAACTCGCATAGCTTTGCAAAACATCATGCAAACTTTTCTCCTCATTCACGATGGTTCATGCTTTTCACAAGGCATATGTCATGCTTCCTGGCTTATGATATCAACTGCAATAAGTGGCATCGGGTGTCTGTCCCTGGTACACCATTTCTTCCCAACCAGTTGCCTTTGTCAACAGACAGTGGATTGCTCTGTTACAGGCGGCGCTTTGTTGCTCATAAACATCAGCAGCAGGAGCCAATTGAGCTCCTTGTGTGTAACCCTCTTACAGGTTCTTCCCGACAGCTACCCTCCCTCAATGCAATGAAAATTGAGGTACTGGGCATGGTTTGTGGTCTCGAGGCTGATGGTGCTGCATACAGAATCTTCACTGTGGCAAATGTAAGTACGCTGGTGGGGGGATCATGTGACTATGAGGTCATTCTTTATGATTCAGTAACCAACCAATGGACAACAGAGTGTTCATTTCAATCAGACGAGACATGGGTTCCAAGGCCTGCCATCTGGTTTCAGGGATCCTTCTGTTTTTTGTCACAGAGTGAAACTTTCTACACATTACAATTCTATGACATGCAACAACGGATGTGGATCGAACATGCAACAAAGAGGGAACAGTTCTTTTTCCACAACAATCCATTTCTGATGGAATGTCAAGGTCGGCTGTTCATCGTGGGTGATACCCTTCAGATCTGTTTTCAGATCTTGGAGCTTGTGGAGGAGGAGGCAGAGGCGGAGGAGACTCACAGATCAAGAAAGTGGGTAAAATTTGATGTGATGCCAAGATCCCTTTACTTGGACTACTTTGAGAATGTGAATGTCATTGTGGCTGGGAACGGGAATTTCATCTTTTTCCAGACCCAAGGCTGCGAACAAACTCTCATGTACAATATCTCTCATAAAAGCTGGCAGTGGACATCAGATTCTGGGGTTGTATCCCAAGGTTCACCATACACCGGACTCATGTTTCAACCTCGTATTGGAGCTGTAGCATAGACAGACTCATTGCAATGAAGAAATCATAGTTGCTGTTGGTTGCTGCTAAGCAGATCAAGGCATGTCATATAAGACGATCAGATCCATGAAGGTCAGTTCCATGAGCATTTATTCTCGGACCATGTCCCAACCTTTTAGCTCAAAAAACTTGTAGAACCCATCTTGTAACAGTATTGAAATTACTCAAAGCTCCCAACTGCAGTTCATGCAGTCATCAACAGCATTGCTCTTGAGGTAGTATGTATTTTCAGAGTCCATGTTTTAGTGTTAACCTAAGCTGTAGCAGATTGGTAGCAGATGTAGGCATAGAGCTGTGGGCATAGAGCTACATCATGACTCAGTCTTCTTCTTCTTCTGTTTGCTTCTGGAAATGTGACAGAAACTCAAGATGTCAATTTTTGTACATTGGGTTTAAACCCAAACTTTTGATCAGATGATTGTGTAGTTATTGACACCCACCTACCATGGGAGCTGCCAATGCAGTCCAAGGAATGGCAGCCAGTCACAGCCATTCATGACAAAGTTGATACTCTGGGAGTGACGATCAGAGGTTGCATGCACCCACACTCAGGTTGGTAATTTTATACTTCAGGATTGAGAATCACAAGGTTGCACCCACACTCAATCTTGTCATGTTTGTTTTGAATTTGGCTGGAACTGACATAACAGTTAGATTCAAAGTGTTTTTGTGGAGTTATCTCTGAAATCTCAATTGATATACGACACCCAAAAACCCATCTTCCGTATTACAATGTGGCATATTACAATGTGGTTTATGCAATGTTTCTCAAATTTTTTCTGCTTTTGTGAGTAGTTAGTAGTTTTGGCTTGAGCAATTTGGTTGCTAACAAGCATGTTGTTTCATCTTTAGTTCTCAAACTCCTGCCATTCAAAGTCTCTACTTTGTACCTTTCTGATTGCATGTCACTGCTGTTCATACTGCTAGTTCTGGTGATGTTCTTGTTCTGAAACCAGAGGTTCTCTCCGATCGTGAACTATTGAAAACTTAAACCCGGCGGTTCTTTTAGAATTCAAATAACTGCGCAACACTTCTTTTCCCACTACTACGGTTATATATTAGAACCGGGTCCTGTTGGCATAAACAGTCATATTCTAACAACACCGTTTTAGTGAGAACCGGGGGTTCTGTGACATACTGGCATATTCTAACCATACGGTTTTAATGAGAACCGGGTCCTATGACATACAGGCATATTCTAACAACACGGTTATAATGAGGACCGGGATCCTCTGACATACGGGTGTGTTCCAACAATATGGTTTTAGTAAGAACCGGAGGTTCTGTAACATACGCACCTGCCCGTGGTAGATATACCCTTGCCCTGCCCAGGACCAGTGCTGGCCGTTTGTTTTAATTTTAAAGAACCGCCGGTTCCAGTTCTGGAAAATTTTCAGAATCAGAGGACGGCTGGTTCCAGTTCTTTGGGGAAAATAAATTAAAGAATAAAGAACCGCCGGATCTGTTTATTTCTTCATGAAAGAACTGGTATAGAATCTCCGGTTCTTTGGCCAGTTCTCTGACTTTTAAAAAGTTGGGAACCGTGGCTATATACCAGAACCGGTTATTTTGAGAAACGGCTGGGCAGGGGTATATGTACCCGAGATCATAACCTAAGGGTATATTTCCCTCATTCTGAGAACCGCCCAACACTGGCCAGGACACATTAGGGTTGCGAGCTTTCAGAGGAGAGAGTGCGAGAGCGTTGCAGCGATGTCGATGGCGATGGTCGCAGGGCGGAGATGCTTGCAGCGAGCAGTGCGACATGCGGCAACGGCGGCTGCGCCGGCCGTGCAAGTAACACAAGAGAGTGCCAGGAGAGAAGCAGGAAGATCGGCCAAAGTCTCGGACCGGATGCTGGAGCTGACAGCCATAGACGAGGACGGGGGACGGCATGTGGTGAAAGGATTGACGGGGCACACGTTGTTGAGGACTCTGGTGCAGGGCGGACTGTTCGATCCTGAGCGTCATCGTCTGGAGGATATCACTGCTTGTAACGGTGAATGCGAGGTAAGCATCGCCAACGAGTGGCTGGTGAAACTGCCTCCTCGCACGGAGGATGAGTTGGACGTGTTGCAAGCCAAGACGTTCTCCAAATTGGCTGATCCGCATTCCCGCCTCGGTTGTCAGATCATCCTGGAGCCTGAACTCGAGGGTATGGTTGTCTCTATAGCTGAAGAGAAGCCGTGGAGAACTTTGTGAAAAAACAACAAAAGAAATGCATGCGTCTTCATCTCTAGGGTTTGATTCTTTACACCGGTGTTGTGTAGAGAGTCTCTGCAGTTTTTCTTTCACGATTCTCTGTCATTGAATCTTAGATCCTTTGACGCTCAATAAGGATTCCTGACTACTTTAGACTGCTGTATGGCAGAGAGGGGGTCGAAGATATTACCTATAAGAAAAGCTTGCTCAATGGAGGTAGTAGCAGGATGTTGCCATACAGCCTTGTCTGGGAACCCTAAAAGAGCCTTTGATAGATTGGGCTTTGTTTGATGTTTCAAACAGATCTACAGTGAATTTGTGGATGTGGCTTAAGAAGAAGGCCTGGCATCTTTCTGTGGACACTCACAATGAACAAGATGATCAAAAATCACCAACCTCCCACAAGTCACCATTCCCTTTGTCTCTCTCTTTTGATGTTTATGTTTCTTCTTGACCTCTTTTGGGTTTTGTTGAATTAGCCAGCATCTTTTTCTCATTACTGTCAGCCTTGTGACAGCAGTAAATCGGTATGATGGTTCATGTTTGATATTAGCCTCTGCTGCCCATCGCAGTGATTTCAGGGAGTTGATGAAGTGACTGGAGATGTTACCATAGGCAGTCAACGCCATAGGTGTTGCTGTTGAAGGTCCCTGAGAATGCAAATGACCATTGATGTCATGTTCCTCTGTTCTTTAGGGTTGCATACAGAACCAAATGCACATTGTTCCTGTGACGTTAGATCTATGTGTTTTGATGGTCCTGTCTTTCCCTTGTATGATTTTGAACATGGAAGTCACAAGGCTAGTCCATTCTGGTGCTCGCAAATCTATGATTCCTGCCTCTCATTGAAGACCTCCTGATTAAGGGTTCTTGGTGTGATGTAGACTGTGCTTTGTAAATAGCTGATCCTCATTTCATTCTCAGGTGGTGTGATGATCAGAAGTTGTAGCCACTAAATCTAGATCTCAATTCTTACTGAACCTTTGGGTTGCTGGGGTGCAAATCCTTGCTGTCTACATTGGAGAACTCTTTGTGTGTTGTTGACTGTTATGATTATTGGTTTGCATGTGTCTAATGAATGCTAGCCAACATCAAATCATACGGTGCTTCAGGAAATACAACAGAAGCTGAGGTCATAGATGTTTTTTCAGTCATTTGCCCAAATTTTCAGCAGACTGTTATGTAGATATATATACTTATCTTTTCTCTTGGGCTAGGGTTCCTCTTTCCCATGCTTGCTGATTGGTTTCTGTTATGTTGTCAGATCTAGGATATCCATAACCTTATTATACAGTATTCTCTCAATCCTTTAATCATAAGTAATTACAAAATCTCAGTGCTTATGAATAAATTATATACTTTTCTATATTATGTTTGTGGGTGACTCCTGCAGCTAGTCACTCCCATTCATCATGAAAGTGATGATCTCATGTTTTGTGAGTGACACTCAGAAGGTTATAACTGTACTTATCCTTGTCATGTTAGTTTTGGTTTTGCAGCAACTGACAGAATGGTAGTTACCTTCAAAGTGCTGTTGTGAAGTTATTTCTGCAATCTCATAGAGATTCTATGGATTTGTTCTTGTAAAATAGAACTGTTGGGTGGCATGAGTTCTCAGTACACTTTTAGGGTGTTCAGATCAAAGCTGTTACTAGCCATCAAATCCTAAAGCCCTTTTTAAACAACCTTCCAACAGTAAAGAATTATGGTTCTGGCACAACAACAAATGCAAAGCCCGGATTCCAAAATTGAATCCTTCAATACAGTTGGTGGTCCTTAGGGTAGGATTTGATTAAACTTTCCATCAATAAAGAATTGTGGCGTTATATGTTTGGTCTCAAGATCTGCAAGGAAACACTGTATCCATGTGTAATTTCAGATTTAATTAAGATAACCCATCGGATGAAATGTATCTTCCGTTGTAGTCTAGGTGGTTAGGATACTCGGCTCTCACCCGAGAGACCCGGGTTCGAGTCCCGGCAACGGAATCCTTTTTCATTTACGTACTGTCTGTCTGTCTGTAGCTTGGACTTTGATTGATTGGGTCCTTTCCATGCTTTTGTGTTATCTTTTTCCTCTTTTGTTGGTCTTGCCTATCAAGGCAAAGATATTGTGTTTAGATTCATTATAGAGTATAGTAGCTTCATGGATTTTGGCCCCTAGGTACTAGATCTATTTTTATACGAGGATTTTGGAAAGATGATATTTTGGCTTGTGTGAAACTTGAGATTAGTTATATAGAGTTATTATATCTTGAAGGATTTTGGTTTCTTTTAGAGGATTTCTTTGAAGATTATGTTTTTGCATGGTGAAATATTTGAATTTCCCTAATTCTTCTTTTGCCTTAAAGGTATTTTTTTTAATGTAAATGGCAAGACCACAGTGTGACACACCCCTTGTTTTTCCTTGTGTCTTTTTCTTGCAGGTTCACTGGAGAAGTGGGTGGTGAAGGTCAATTGAAATAACTCATTAGTACCAAGTACCCCATCATCCTTTTTGCATTTGTGAATTTGCATGCTTTTCAACAAGAGCAAAAACTCCTTGTGTGTTTTGATGTCTTCTATCTTTGTGTTGAAAAACTTTTCCTTGCACCATAAACAGTGACGATACCATATCAATACACGAGATTTAGGATGGGCCCTCAAAATCTTTTGCTATCTTTTTTTAAAACTTGATTTTACATCACTAAAGTTTTTTAGAGTAAATTTAATGTGATATGTTTGATCCCATATTTTTACTTGATTTTTTCTTAAAATTAAAGTATAATTTTTATTTAAGGTGCATTAAAAAAGTGAATCTAAATGTTGTTGATGGTATAATTTTTAGTAACAAATGATTTGTGTTCAAACTTTTTAATTTGATATTTGAATTTGGCCTTTTGGTTTTTCTATCTTCATCAAGTCTTGTTCATTTAAAGATCATTTTTTTAAAAATTTATAAACCCAACTTTATTTAACAAACACTTAATTTCAAATTTTGGCACTTTGTGACCCATGGTGTCAACAACATTGTTTTTCCCATATTAAGATTTCATTATCAAGATTTAAGATTCCTAAGTGACAATGCGGGGGGGGGGGGGGGGGGGGGGGGGGGGCAAAAATACATTTTCTTTCTGTGGTAGGTTGTGCTTTCAATACTCGCGGTCCTCACGATTATAAAAAGACACAAAACATAATAAATCAACACCCCCCC
>Ga0116231_10012080_pt1 | contig 12893 bp, 11 predicted proteins | sample S1TSphgellanicum_2_FD_89695 | JGI IMG/M metagenome (GOLD analysis project Ga0116231, IMG submission 89695) | Host-associated microbial communities from peat moss isolated from Minnesota, USA - S1T2_Fd - Sphagnum magellanicum MG | ecosystem: Host-associated > Plants > Peat moss > Unclassified... | reverse complement strand
TGGTTGTGAATACAACATGGTGTTGATGTTTGGAAGGTGAAAGTCTCATATATACCACACTGGATTACCTACTTCATATTGTGGGGTACGTTGTTTTTCCCATCCTGGACCTGAGGGAAATGCTATGCTTTGCACTACTTAGTTTTTGTTGATTCAAGTCCTTCTATGATATTTTGATGACCGTCCTGAAATTTCCCCATTGGAGACGTTTGAAACAAGTAATTTGATTTCAATTGGGTTGAGGTTGCAGGTGTAACAGGGTTTTGACTAGAAGGTATGCCAAGGCAGGCATGATTCCACAAGTTAACAAGAGGTGGCTCCTTTCACTTCTGTAGAAGGAAATGAAAGCCTTGAAAATTTGGTAAGAGAGAGCTAGTCTGTTGACTTTTCATCAGCTTTAGGATCTGAAAACTTTCAAGGGGGACACCGAGAGCAATCTTTGGAGCATCTGTGCACTGTGTGCTTGGATGCACCTAAGGACAGTTTCTTTGATCCTTGTGGCCATCGATGCACAGGTTACTCATGTGGCATGAGATACCTACCCATCATCCAATGGCAAGAAATGATTCCTTTTGCAGATGTTCTAGTTGTTTGGTGGTGGGGTTTTCAGCAGCTAGGACATGGGTAGTTTTTCCAGCTGCAATTGCCCATGGCTCAGCAGTGCATGCTATGTACTGTGATCAGAAATAATCTGGACCACCTTCATCTATTGGCCAATTGAATGCACTCCAACATCTTTCTTTGTGGGGTTGTTCGAACTTGAAAGAACTACCTTCATCTATCGGCCAATTGAATGCACTCCAACATCTTTCTTTGTGGGGTTGTTCGAACTTGAAAGAACTACCTTCATCTATTGGCCAATTGAATACACTCCAAGAACTTTATTTAAACGAGTGTTGCAACTTGAAGGAACTACCTTCATGTATTGGCCAATTGAATGCACTCCAAGAGCTTTATTTAAACAAGTGTTCCAACTTGAAAGAACTACCTTCATCTATCGGCCAATTGAATGCACTCTAAAAGTTTTTTTTGAGTGGGTGTTCCAACTTGAAAGAACTACCTTCATCTATTGGCCAATTGAATGCACTCTAAAAGCTTTCTTTCAGTGGGTGTTCCAACTTGAAAGAACTACCTTCATCTATTAGCCAATTGAATGCACTCTAAAAGCTTTCTTTCAATGGGTGTTCCAACTTGAAAGAACTACCTTCATCTATTGACCAATTGAATGCATTCCCAAAGCTTGATTCCCAAAGCCCAAAAAAAGAAAGTATTTTTTCGTCAATAAAAGCATTGTCACTAGTAAAAAAAGACTAAAACGTAACCAAATTATTTGTGATTACATGGGACTAATTGTTCTTTACAACTAATATTGGTTTCATTTGTGACAGAAAATCACATCACACATTTTTTGGTGACATTTTATGACTATGTTGCAACTATTTATAGGTTTTTCATTTTTCTAATGGAATGACTTTTCACATTATTTTCATTTTCAAAGGCTTTTATTTGGCCCATTAGTTGCAAAAGTGACCAAAATTTGGTAATTAATATTTATTTATACATTAAGTTATGTATATTGCTAATTTTGCATAGGGTAAATCATGCATTTTATGTTATGGTAACTAACAATTATGTATAATAAGCCTTATGTATACATTATGTACTCCACATTCATAATGGTATATATATGTATTATTTTTGTGGATTAGTTAGGCATGGTTTAAAAAAGCTATTATTGTACTACGGTATATGTAAAGGTGGCAATACATCAATCATCCATAGGTGTCTAAAAAACAAGTACAATAATTATCATAGAATTATTGCAATTAAATTAATAACCAAAAAAATTATAAAAAATTATAAATAATCAAATTATTTAGAACTTAAAATTTATAATTAAAATCCATATTTAATCTTTTTACACTCATCATAATGTAATTTGATTGATTAATGTAATTGATGATCATCATTATTGTAAAAAATTATATATCTATTGTTTATAATTACTTATTTATAGTGAACAATTATTCTTCCAACATAAAAATTCACCCTATTTATTAATTTTTTTACAATGCTAAAATTTTATTTAAAGTTTATATAATATGTAATTGCATTTAGTAATAATATTGAGAATTTATAATTAAAATTATAATTTATAATTTTTATGGTGATTTTATTATAATCTGAATAATTAATGTACTTATTGTAATTAAAATAATTCAATTGTAGTAAATTATTGTATGTAGAAGCTATGATATTTTATTGAAAGTGAATAGTTATTATTACAACATTAATTTTACATTAATTTTAATATTTTACACAGTAATAAAAATTATAAAAATGTAGTAAATTGATTTTAATTAAAATTAATTACTACAATTATGATAATTTAATGAAAGTTCATGACTATATGTTTGGTGTATATTTTTTGAATTTCATCATTATGTGCATACTCTTATTCAAATTGGCAATTGTAATTTGTAAATGTTTTTGTCACATTGATGATTTCACCATATGTTTATGACATTTGAATATAATACAATATGTAAAAAATCAAATGTGATGAAAAAATGAGCCGCCCTATCTTGCAACTACCCCACATCCCATCTTTGTGAATAGTGATTTAATTGCAATAATTTATTGACAACCTTTTTTGAGCATACCTATCACCTTTGGTGTATAAGAGAATACATACAACTTTGTCCCATTGTGTTGTTCCATTTTGTGACACCATCTTTACTACAAATTGGTGCGCAACTTGGGGTTTAAAACTAGATTCCAAGGATGTTCAAGGGTGGGCATGAAAATAAAAGGGAATATGGTACGATCACTTCCGATGGAAACACCCAACATTTCATTTTCAAACATGTGAAACATACTTTTGAATACATTTTGTTGTCTACATGTTTATGGTATTTATTTGCATTCATTTGTATGTTTTGTTTCAAGATCTATGGTTTTCAAGAATCAATTTTCCATTGTTCTCTTTTAATCCTTAATCCTCATGAACATGAATTTGTCTAGTTCATTGAATCTTAATTTCCTTTTCAATATCATCCTTAATGAATTTCTTTCATAAACATGGTCAAGATCAATTAGTGCACCTTCATAATTTTTGTCACAAGATGTGTCAAACAACTAGTTTTTTTAGGAACCAAGGTGTGGTTTCAAAAATTTAGAATCCTTAATAAGTCTTAGTACAAGACCTTATAATTTTCTGAAATATAGGAAATTTTGCAAGGAAATGAATTAAATCCTTTTGAGCTAGGAATATGAGTCCTTGATTTTGTAGGAACATTTACAACTTAATAGTTTTTAGAAAATTGGATCCATGATTTAGGATCCAAGAATTCATTAAGACATGCAATCTTGTGTTAGGAATTAGATTCTTAGGTTACAACTCCACTTTTGTTTTATGAAACCCCATCTTGCATATATTGAGCTTAATTAAGTCGTATATTTCATTTTTCAATCCTATTTCAAAAGTGTGGGTCCTAGACTAATAATATTATGTCTTATATTATAGAAAATTCAGTCATTTTTTATCATTGTATTTGTAGGGAAAGTAAGAAACATCATTGGAAATACAATATAAAGTTTTGGCATTAAAGATGTTTCACCATTTGTTTCCACGATTCTACAAGACTTGACCAACATCTTGCCAAAACAAAGCACAAAAATTCATGGTAGAAAAGAGAATGCTAGGGTCATGTTTCATGAACTCTTACCACATTCTTCAACAGGTAAAACATTCATTCCAATTGACAAAAACACAAGAAATCATGACAAGCTCTCCAATGTCACATGTGAATATGCTTCAACAAACTAGTGATAATTCTTGAATGCTTGCACATGGAACAATGAATGCACCCATTTCAACTATTGAATCATGTGATCATTTACCAAGTCAAACCTAGTTTATTGGCCTAAATGCCCCAACAATGCATATATTGGCTATATTTCATCTAAAATTTGGTGTATGATGCATATGTGGAGTTTCTATAATAAAAGATTTCACCCTAAAGTGAAGGTGCCAATATATATCACATAGGTGATGGTTATTGTTCCTTTTTGGGAATTTTTGTTTGTAAAAATTATCATCCCTAAGAGGATTTAGCCAAATTTGGTTAGAAACCAAATATGAAATACAAATCTTTAATCATTTTAAAATATTTTTGACTACACATTAAAAATCAAATATTAGAATGGTGATTTTTATCAAGTTTTTTCTTCACTTATGGTCTTTGAAAACCTCCAATATTTATCTATGAAAGAAGGTAGTTTATTTGATTTGTTTTTCACATTGAAATTTCCCAAACCATGGTGCATCTTGTCATGTTCTCGATGTCATTGGAAAGTTTTCAATGAATTAGGGTGTATCAAGTTGGTTTCATAATGTTTCAACTTATGGTGAAGAAGTTATTGAAAAAACAAAAATCATTGAAAATTACTTTAAATAAAAAAATTATTATGGAATTTGGGCACACTCTTGGTATTGTTAGAAAACTTTCAATTCATAGGATTTAATGAAGGCATTTGGATTTGCGAAAATCCAATGGCATTTGTGAAAAAAATTGAATGTTGAATAGTTCTTTTGTTTGAAATTCAATTTAATTACAAAAAAATGGTTTTGGAAGGAAAAAATGGGTAACCAATTCACATTCAGGCCAATGACATAGGCTACTCTAGTGCATTTGAGTTATAATCTTTCGTCAAGGGTCATTGTGGAAGAAGCAATAGCAAAACTTCTCATAAAATCTAGGTATGAAAAATGAAACTACATTAGGAAGGCGAATGGAACCTTGGGACTTAAAAGTAACATATTTCTATGTTATTAAAGTTTTGCCTTGATTTTACATGTAGAAGGTGTCAGTGGCATTGTAATGAATGTAGACAACCTTTATTTTGAGGTGTGTTGTTATTATAGCTAAAGGATTGTCGAGGCTAGGCATTTTTTAAAGTTTTCCTCCTTTCTCTTTATCCAATATGTGTCTCGCTATTGGGGGAGAAGGTTCAAGTACTTGATTTCTTCTTGTTCCCCTTGCGATATGCCCTTTTTGGAATATTTTTAGTTTGCTAGGATTTGGGTCCTTCCATTTTGTACCTTTTTCTCCCCCTTTGTTAGGTTCTTTGTTTTATTGATAATTGATAGGTTTTCATCATTTTAGAACTTTTTCATGTGACGTAATAGTTGAACTTAGACATGCAACCTATTAAAGCTTTCTATAGTCATTTATGTCATGTAATCACACATAGGTTAAGTTCAAGTTTCAACTTACAAAAGATGGAACCATTATTACTATTTTTTAAAGTCTTGGAAAGTAAGGATATTGTGAATCCAGAACAAAGACAAAGTTTATTATGACATATTTATCACATCCTTTGCAAGAAAAGCAAGGTTATCATAAATCCAAAAAGATGTTCAATTATGAAATGTCATTAATGTATGGAAAGTCACTAAGATGATCATCAATTGAAATGCAACATATAAGATCATCGATTAAAATCTAACATAACGATCATCAATTTGAAATCGCATCAAGCATTGCAAGTTAAAAACATATAAACAAATTCAATTTTGCATTAGTAATGATTGGGTATGACATGGAAAAGCCTCTTTTTATGCATTGTAACAAAGGGATCTGAGGCCATTAGAAAGGTTGATAACATTATATGATTATGGCCTTTGGATGCAAGAAGATCATCACAAGAGGGAATAGATTTGTCAACCTTCTACTACACCAAAAAATCATCAATTAAGTTTTTTTATTTTCATAAAAAAAATCTCTTCATCACCATTTTCAACCTTCATTCTTGATGGTCCAACTTTCTAATCCACTTGATATTGCATCTACCAACAATCATATAACTCCAATTTAATGACAAAAATTCAAGTAACATTGTGGGCAAGTGGGGATGTTTTTGGCCCATGAAGGCCTCTATGACAACCACTCAATGAATACATTAGCTAATGTATTCAACTCACAATTGGAATACTTTATTGCAAGTCATGGTCACAATGGTTGCCCACAATAATACTATATTGATGGTTATAATAATAAGTAACTAGTGTAATCTTCTTTTTAGTAAAATGTTTGATGAAGGTCCCTTATGAATATCATTAGACATCTTGACAAGATCCTGTTAGATTTTGTTTCCCCTAGATTTTGAAATCATTGCCATGATTAGATAATTCAAACTTCAAACATATTAGTTCCAATAAATCATCCACACAAACTCACCACATGCATTAACAAAACATTTTCAAAAATTCGACTCCATGATTCTTAACCCATACTTCAAATGAATAAATTATTCACCTCTACTTATATACATAATTCTGACAACCCAATATAAGTAGTTGATGTTTTTGGGACTTTTAGATGGTTAGGATCTTGCTCCACCTTGAAGGGCCTTGATAATATTTAGCCCAGTTAAGAAAGGAATATTTTTTGCTAATGCCCAAGCTTTGGCTGCCTTTAGTGGTGGTGCTCCAAAATTGTCACCATTCTTGCTTAACATCACACACCCAACTTGAAAGCAAACCATACAAAATTTCACTCACCCACATGAAGAAAATCTTGCACAATTATCAGCATTCAACATACTTGAGCAATTGTTGTTATTGTTAATTCTAATGGTGTATCACTAATAAACACATAAAAGTATTATTCATTGCATTCTCCACACTCGATTAAGGTTTAAGGTCCTAAAACATTTTTACGTTTAAGTGACATTTATAAATTAGTACAATTTAGATCAAATTGTAAGTTTATATGAAATTTGAAAAGGCCCAACCGAACTCATTATGAAATGACCCCATTTGTCATATTCAATTCAAAAGAAATTGAAATCAATAAACACCATCAGCAAGCCCATGAAACAACCAAACAACATTGTTGTGATATCAAAAACAAGAATATGCCAACTTAACAATTGTGGAATGCTTAAGGTTTTATAGAAATGATTTTTACATACTAGAATAGGAACAATGCCTACCAATTTTGTAAGAGCCATCGAAAGTTCAATGTGTCCATTCTGCATTGGTAGACCACGCGCATGTTCAATGCACAAAAAGATGTGACCTAGGGTATGAAACTCCTCACCAAACATCCTAGCTTCTTTTTCTTTGTCAATTTCATTTTTGAGGTTCACAACTTCTTAACAAAGCTCTACAAGCCGAAAACATGTGAAACTTTTTTCCACATCAAGAGCACCAATTTTCAAGCTCTTGTGATCAAGCAAAAATCCCATTGAGCATGAACCTTGGCACATTTGCTTCTTCTCCTTTCCCATGTGCTACAATATTGGATACTTCTTCATTAAATTCGTAATGCCTAATACTTGTCAAAGCAAAACACCTTTTGATTTGTTGAAATGTTTGTCCATAGCTTTGTTTCATGAACATATGTGCAATTTTTTTTAATATCTCGTTTAAACTAATGTTACCCAAGGGGGTCATAATTTCCAGCTTCCAAATATTTGTTCTTGTTTTCCTTGTTTGCCACAATTGGTTGGAATCAGTGACTAAAATCCTCAAAGTAATGCTTGGCTAGGGTTTTTTTCAAGCATTGACATAATACAAGATTAGTTGATTAGGGTTTAAGGTTATCATGGATGGATACTGATCTTGCATTATTGTTTTGTGCTTTGTAAGTTTGTTTATAGATTTTGAAGTTTAACACATTTAGTGCCAAAACCTCAGTGTTTTTAAGTTGGGTACATAACTACATCAACGTTGTCATAACAAATCCTCACTAGACAAGCCGAACAGAGCTACAAGAACCTTAGTTGGAGAACTATTCTAAAAATTATGGTAGAAACCAAGCTTCCAATTGCTTTTACAAGAAGCTCAAAAAGTGGAAATGATGGGAGTTTACTAGAAATAAAAGAAGAAGAGTTGTGGGTGGGTAGTGGATACTTCTCCAATGAAGGGGAAACCACAAGTAGAAGCGATTTCATGAGCCACAAAGATGTACATCTCCCCTCCGGCGTTAATCCTTAGAGTTCTCAAAGAAAGAGGAGAGAGAAGCCGCTGGGAAGAAAAGGTTAGTTTTGGCCTCCCTGGATTCTAAGTCTAAAATTACAATGCGCTAGCCTTTCCTTAGGGCTTTTAGAGCTGCACTCAAAACTTGCTCTTCCATATTTCTTGTCTAAATTCTAACATTCAAATCAAACCTTGGGTCCTCTTTATTGGAGATCCAAGAAAAAGAGATAATTCTTGAAAAATAGGTTCTAAAGGTTGTTTTAGTCATGAACTCCTCTTGCACAAAAGATTTAGGCAAGCTTGTAGATAAGCTTATCACTTTCATCTTTTTCCTTACAACATTGGAACTAAATATAGTTAACAAAGGAAAAAAAAAAATAGGATACAATTCATGTGGGATGACAGATTGATTTAACGATGATCAATCCTTCCCAAATGCAAATCATCATCTTCTTCCCAAATGAAGATTGCATTAGTAATAACAATGTGGAATGCCATTGTTGTTGCAGCACTAAAACAAAACAATTATAGTGTACTCAATTGATTGAGAGCTTGCACCTTTTGTGGTTGCTCATGCTTGGTGCTTCCTTGCCTTCCCGGTCATAATGAACCAACACCCACGAATGCACCATGAAGGATGAATGATAAGTGGTTAGGAAACAACTTTTTGTTGGGATTTAGTTTCCTCGCTAACCATGATGGTTACCTAAATTGGTTTTTTTTTCCTACCTACCTACCAACAACCCACAAGTAGGTTGTTAGTAGATAGGTAGTAAAAAAACCTTTACATATGTATAAATAAACCATATACTTACCTAATAGTTATTATTTTCCTACCTACTTACCTATGCATGAGACCTATTTCCTATCACAAAACTTCACATTTCTTTACATTTATGTATTTGATGGGGAGTTTGTCACCTTTTGCATATACATTCATGAGGAGTTTACCACTGTCTTTCCATACCCTAGTGGTTTTGTAAGACTTGACATTTATATTTACATACAGTACTCCAAGAAAATTTGTAATGCATTTGGAAGGCACCTTATATCCCATCAATTTCCCTCCTCGAAAATGGTAGGGATACTATGCATACTAATCAAAAGTGGGAAGGTTCTTACACCTAAAAGTAGTCACTAATGTTTTTTATGCTCACAAAACTTTTAAAATAATTTGAACTAATATAAAACTAACATTTTTCAATAGAAGTTTTGATGTACACCTTTTACATAATAATAGAATGCAACATTTCTTAGTGTCATGAAAATTGAAATAATAATTGAAATGATGTTTTCAAAGATATTCTTATGAATAATTTGCGATTAAAGACTAAGTTCTTATCCCTGTTTGGTTCATAATACCTAGAATGTACCCCATACTTATTACTAAGTACAAACTAATCCTCCGCAAACATTCTCACTTAATATGACATTTTCTTCAAATGATCAACAAAATGACTTCAAACATCTATGGCATAATATTCTAGATTTTTTTGGGGGTTTGCAAAACATTACAAAACTTTCACACACACCAAAACATGTTGGACCTTACAATATCATGCATAGATCACCTTTATTTGAACGCTACAAAATTCTCCACGTGAGGAATATTTTTTGGTGAAATTCTGAGAAGCTTGGACCAGTAAGTTTTTATATTAAAAAAAGTAATATTATGTTGGAAATTCCCTATTAAAAAATTCATTAGAAAAAAGAAATTTTATTTAAAAAATTCCCAAAATTGTCAAAATTGCCTAAACATGAAAAGGTGTTAAAAAAGGCATAATATCCCTTTTAGTCCTATGGCTTATGATTTATATAAATTTGGTTCATGTCATGCCTGTATGCACGGCCTCATGCATGATGGCCAGTTACGGGCATGCCTGTCATATTTTTTAGGGTTATTGTATGGTTGTAAGGTTATGAACGTTCTTAAGTGACTGTGCACTATTAGGTTTAGGGTTTCAGCTTTTGGTGGCTGTATAAAAAGGCCAAGCCCTTCCCTTATCCTTTAGTTTTTCTAGAATTCCTTTGTATGAGAGTTGTCTCCATAGTTCACTGGGATTCTCTAGATGCTCACGGTGGTTATTGCACGGCCACCATCTACATTACTTCTTTGCAATTAATTTCAATTCTAGAAAAATTCTATTTCCTGTTGGTTCATGTTGAAAGCAACAGATTTCTTGCATTTTTAAAGTTTTAGAGTTGTTACTACTGGTGTGGTGTTGTTGCTGCCGGAGGGAGCGCAAGTAGGGAGCACAAGTTGCTACTACTATTGCTACGGGACGGAGCTTTCGTGTTACATTCAAGCCAACCAACAGAGTTGAGATCTTTGAACAGGTTTCAAAGCTCCCCCTCCCTATTTCTTTCATTCTCTCTCCTGTGGCGGCTTAGAAGGTTAAAAAAAAAAAAAACAAAACAAAACAAAACAAGAATTCAGGTGGCGACGGCGGCCGCAATCGCTGCCGCGTTCTCGTGACGCAAACCATCGCACTGCAGTGCCACAGTGTTGCGAGCTGTAGCAACGTCGCAGCTTGCCGAACTACAGCAGCGCTGCGTTGTGAGCCGTAGCGCGTCGTAGCGTCGTTGTGTTGTGAGCTGTCGCAGCGCTGCGTTACGAGGAGAGCTACAACAGCGCCGCAACATTACGAGTAGAGCTACAGCAGCGTCACGTTGCGAGCTGTAACAGAGCCGTAGCAGCGTTGCGCTGCGACCTGCAGTAGCGCCGCGCTGCAAGCTCTAACAGCGTCGCAGCAACCTACAGCAGCATTACGCTGCGAACTGCACCAGCGCCACGCTGCGAGCTGTAACAAAGCCGTAGCAGCGTCACGCTATGAGCTGCGAGCTCCAACAGCGTCACGTTGCGAGCTCTAAAAGTGTCGCAGTAGCGCGTCGTGCTACGACATTTTAAGAGCGTCGCAACAGCGTCGCGCTGCGAGCTGCAACAGCGCCATAGTAGCAACGTTGCGTTGCGAGCTACAACAGCGCCACAGTAATGTCGCGCTGCGAGCTGCAACAGCGCCGCAGTAACAACGCTGCATTGCGAGCTGCAATAGCGTCGCAAGAGCAACGCTGCGTTGCGAGTTGCAGTAGCGCCGTGCTGCGAGGTGCAGCAATGCCGCGTTGCAAGGTGCAGTAACGCTGTGCTGCAAGGTGTAGTAGCGCCGCAACGTTACGAATTGCAGAAGCAAATTGCAGGCAGAGCAGCGCCCGAAGTGACCTCCACCAGCGCTGTAGCAAGCTCCACCATTGCTGCGAAGCGTTGCAACACCATTGCTACGCCAGAGCAGGAAGGCCATTATTTGTGTTGCAGTGTTGCGAGTGCCAACGCTGCCATCGCCGCCGCGACGATTGATCTTCATCGGATTCTCGTCGAATTTTCGTCCAACGTCCGTCCGACGTTCGTTCGACGTCCTACATCATGCATTCTACGCGCTGTGTCATGCGTCCTGCGCCTGTGTCCTGCTGGCCTACATCCTACGTCCTGCCACCCTGCTGACCTACGTCATGACGTCTTGCACGCTGCTGTCTTACGTCCTGCCATTTACGTTCGACCTTTCCATCCAACATCTATTTGACTTCTGTGCAATATTTGTGTGTCACGGGTCATTCCCAACATCGCAGTTTATTCTTCAAATTATACGTTGTGTTAGGATTTTGTAGTTAGTGCTATGTACTATCACAACATTTTAGGGCATGGGACAACACCATGTCCTCGGATGATGAGAGCACTACCGCTAGGCTAGAGCCCAGGTGTTAGCTACGAAGTAACACACAATCTTTTGAGCCAATTTCTTTAAGCTCACGAGCATCACGACGATACCATCAAGTGTCTACAGCACCATCGTCGTCTAGTACAACTCCTACCAGGAATTTAGGCTCAGGTTACACTACATCAACAGTACATCAGAGTCCATTTGGAGGGGCTCATCAGTGGACTACGCCTATTGCTGCACCTACTTTCGCACCATCACTGTATACTCCATTGCAAGTTGTGACTTCAGCACCCATATACACTATGGAGGTGAGAAGTTCCTCTAGGAGAATTGAGAAATTCAGCGGAAGGCCAGGTACTATTTTTTTGAGGGAGTTCAAGGCAACCTTCTCAACTGTGGTTTGTGAATTAGAGCTCAAGTATGGGGCTAATTACACTAAGGCGTTTGCATTCAAACAATTGGCTCGTTATGTGCACTATGAGGCGTTGGATGTCTATGAGCAACATTCTGCAAGGATTTTGGGTGTCACCTAGATTCCCAATCTAGCATACGCCATAGCCATTGCCACCGCCTTTCAAGCTACAATTGCACATCACGGAATTGTGCCGAATAATCCAGACCCGGTACCTACCTCAGTAAACCTTTCTCCTCAACAACTCATTGTTGCAACTGCAAACATTCCTCCCACAATTGATGCGCCAGCTTTTGCTGATCGAGTGGGGGAATTCTTTCGAATTCTTGAGCTGGAATTTCTAGTCAAAAGTTCTGAAAAAATTCTGCAGCTCGCCACCTTCTCTCAACAAAAGGATGAAACCCTCAAGATGTTCTATAGGAGGCTTCTCAAACTCAAAGAGGATACCCAAAGCATCACCGACTTGGAAGCTGCCCACCAATATCTTCGTTCATTGGAAGGTACTCCAACACTCCACTCGCAGGTTTTGCAACGGGTCTTTGCAGAATTTGGAGATTCATACACTTTGCTGGATGTGTATAACATTTCCGAAAAGTTAGAACTGGCTCATGCACACTATGAGGCTAGTACTATGAGGCCTCCATCACGTTCAAGGCCTCTCAGCCTACACAAGCTGCGCCAACTAGATCATCACATTCTTCTTCAAGGACTAAAGCGGTGCACACGGCTACACCCATCCTACCTTCTTGCAACTACTGTGGCAATCCTGCCCACAAAGCTA
>Ga0116231_10012079_pt1 | contig 12896 bp, 10 predicted proteins | sample S1TSphgellanicum_2_FD_89695 | JGI IMG/M metagenome (GOLD analysis project Ga0116231, IMG submission 89695) | Host-associated microbial communities from peat moss isolated from Minnesota, USA - S1T2_Fd - Sphagnum magellanicum MG | ecosystem: Host-associated > Plants > Peat moss > Unclassified... | reverse complement strand
TATGTATTTTTTCTATTTTTCCATCATAAACATGTTTTCTTTTTTTCCTGTTTTTTTCATAAACTTTTCCTGATTGAGAGGAGAAAGGAAGAACAGGAAAGGCAAATGCTCGAAATGCTACACATGACAGGCCCTCCAGGCAGAGTCAGCCATTTTCAGTCGGAGTAAACAGACCACGACGGATGAATGGATGACCAGACGGATGGACGGATGGATGACGGGACAGATGGATGAAATGATGCTTAATGATGTCCTTTACTATATGTAATGACTCTATGTTGCTGTAAGGGCAACTTGTTCTAAACCCGAGTTGCCACACAAGCAACCTCCACAAATTGAAAAGAAACCCTGGATGGGATCACAACATGGAGCCTAGCATGCTCTGCCAGAATAAGGAAAGTTGTATTTAGTTGCATTAATTTTTCATTTGGCCCCAATTATCATTGGGATTTCCACCCAAAAATTCAATTTCAACCTACATTTGCTTTGCATTCATAGAGGGATAGAAAGAATGGAGATCATTCAAAAAATAGCATATGTATGCATGTGTACCTGAATTTACAGTGCACGTGAGCCGATTGGTGCATTCATTTCTTGGACCCATACCTTGATTGAAAATTATCAAAGCCCAAATAAAAACTTTGATGTTGAGCTCAGAGAAGCAAGCATGACTTCCTTCCCTTATCCCTGCCTGGTGTCTCTTATTCTTACCAGATAGTATCTTAGCTTCATCCTTGTGCTTTTGTTTGAACCTGATCTCTAAGAAAGACTCCTAAACTTCTTTCCATTGTGTCTTGAGAGCTGCCATGCCTGACTGACCAGACCAGTGCAATTGTGCATCCTCAAAGCATTGCAGTTGATGAAAGCACATTTGCATATGGGGATCTGGACCTGCAACCTGCATCCTATCTGTCACATTTTGTCATGGATGTCAATTGGAGCTTTCTTCATTCTCTATCTTCTCAAGAGCTGTGAATACATTTTCTTCTCTACTTAGGTATGTCACTAGCTTTCTGGGTCAGTCAAACTTCAATAGCAGTTGGCGAAAGGCACAAAAACAGGAAATGGAAGATTAATGAATTCCAACATGTCTCACCCTTGGCCTAATGGATGTGCTTTTGTTTTGCATATCAGATGCTGTGGACTGCCCAGAGTGTCTTGTTCCCCTTTCATAAGTCTTAGGCTTTGGCAGGAGAGGTTTCCTGTTTTGCTTTGTTTCTTCAAATAAGATCTTGGATGCATACATAGTGTTGAAGACAACCTTCCTCAAATTTGTGCACTTGATATGGGAATAAGCATCTAGCATCGCAGGCTGACTTTTTCTTGTTTATATGTCAGCAGCAAGAAGTGTTACCATATCATGCTTAGACTCAATCCCGGTAAGCCATAGGTTAGAAAATGTGGCTTCTTGCCCATATGCATGTATAAGGAATCAGCATTGAATCCCTTGTGTTGTGTGAGAGGACATATAAGGCCAGGACTTTGCAGCTTCACCAGGGGAAGCAACAACTGTTTGTGTGTATGACAAGGTGATGGTATTGTACTCATGAATTTCTAAAGAGAGTACATTCCATGCAAGATAAGCTCTTTGAGAGTATTGCATCTTCTCCACTCCACAAAATTCGAGTGCAAGAATCTGCTTATTCAATCTGCTGCATTTGTTGCCAGACCTTGTGTAGTACTCATCTTCTCTATCACTTCGAAATTTATGGATGTTTGGGCGTTGGAGATGGATGACATTAGGAATAAGGTGTAGGTCAAGCTGCAATGGCAGCAGATGTTCTCTCTCTCTGTCTTCCTGTCACCATCCTAGCTCTCTTTCATCCTATTGAATTTTCTGCAAATTTGTTCTGTTTGAATCTTATCCAAGAATAGGGGCTTAGGTTTCAGAAAACAAACATGGATTCAGGGCAATTTGCAAAGATGAATGGTTTTGAGGTTTTATGGTGTTGTATCTCTGGAAGCACATGGTCAACAATTCAGTTGGAGTGATCAGTTCCTTACCATCAATGAACCACTCAGAGAGAATGTAGCATTTGGAACAAAGATTTTTCCAAATGCACGTGGTGTATACAATACAATCATCTCCTTGTATTTATTGTGCTGCAGGTTTTTGCAGGATGGCAGGTGAACTGGAGGAGAACAATGGAGTTCAGAATGCCAAGGAGGGGCCAGCTGAAAGGTTGAAATCAGACAAAGAAGTAGCAGGCAATAAGGAGGAGTATGAGTCAGGGATGACAAGCAAGGCATCAGGAAGGTTGGAGTTGATGGGGGTGCAGTTACAAGGGAAAGGACCAACAGAGAGACAATCTTCAATCAACATGGAGCCTGTCGCTCTTGATGACAACGTGATGCATGACGCCAAGGTTCTTTCTTTCGCCTTCTGCACAATAGCCTCCTATTAGTGGTTAGGGCACATGGCCACCTTGCAAATCCTTGCGGATCAGCTCAGAGAGATGCTCCATGTTGCCCACATTGGTATAACCCAGAACCAGACCGGTTCCAACTGGTCATCCAAAGAATCAGAAGATTGGTGCAACAATCATTTCTTCCATCATGAGTTTGGATGGTCAGAAAGTGTCCATCCTTCAGAAGGCATCATTTGTGGCCTGCCAGATATACTGGCTAATTACTGAAAGCTGTTGAACTAGGAGCTTGGTTGCACTACTGTATCTAAAGGCTTGTGTTATTCTACCTTGACAATTCATTAAATATATTGATTCAGCACCAATTCCTATGTCTTTTGGAGTTTTGGGGTTTCGGATTAGCAGAGAAATGCTTGGTAATTCACTAGTGATAGGAAGCATGTGATTACTGGATGCATGATGTATCTCGGAGGTTAAGTATACAATAGTTAATTTCTACAGGGTTATTGGGTATAATCTGCATGATTGGTGTTACAAAGTATTGCTTCCATGATGCATGTATTGCATATAATCTCTGGTATGATTGTTGTAAGCACTAGCCCACACTGCATATAGTCAAATGTACAATGAATTGTGTCATTTTTCTGTCAAGAGTTGGGCTTGTAGGAGGCAGCAGTCAATGTTTTGCAAACTTTTGATTCTGCAGAAGCACTCCCCGTCTTTCTGAAGGTACAAATCTTACCTGGAATGAAATATATCAGTTTACCTTGCAGTACAGTGGCATAAAGCTTTTTGTATCTATAACCTTTCTTTTCCCCCTGCCTGCAACAGCTTCCTGTTTGTCCTGTTTGTAAATGGTTGAGGATTGGGTCAAATTACCTTTTTTAGGTAGAAAATACCTACCCTAGTGATTACACTAGGGTAGAGATTCAGGAACAACTACTGTTAAGATTCAAGAGGATAGCAAGGGAGCTTGTCATGTAAGCCTGCTCTGTATCATCCTTGCACATCTCTCCTTTACCAGATACATGTGGAGCATTAAGAGGTGTATGTTGACTTGTGAAAATTGGTGTTCACTTGGCCCATAGAACCAACAGCTAACTGATCACTCTCTCCTGAGTAATATGCAGGAGACCAGGAGATTTGGCAGCAATGTTTCAGGGACATAGAGGAGAAGGTAGTTGCTACCTCATTTGCAACATGAGGTAATACCCATCACATCCCTAGCAGAAAAATATCATGTAAGCAGGAGTATAGATAATATGTACTCTTAGCTTTGTTGCATAGTACAAACAGGAAGAGTAATGCACATCACAGGGTCCTAGTTGAAAATTTTCCCAACAAGAATGCAAGCATTGCAGTGTACACAAATGCAATTTAGGGGAAGGCAGAGGCCTGATGATTTTTTTGAATTGTACTCATGTTGGACAAGCTGAGATTCCTCCCAAATTTTGGTTCTGCGGGGATAAATCAGATGGGTCTGATTTATCCACACAGATAAATTGTGTGCTCAGATTTTATCTATCTTCTTCCCATGAAAGTTGTCAGGATCTTCTTTACATCTCCAGCCTCCATTTCAACAGAAAATCATTAACATAGCAAACAATCCAGAACTAAGTTGGAGCAAAAGTAAAGGCTCATGGTTGGAACTGGCAAAATGAAGGATATGAACTCCATAAGCTGAATGCAGCACCTGGCAGTTGAACTGAGGTGTATCCATAGTATTGTATGCCCAGATTTTGGGAGGATTAGAACATTCTTCTCGACACCCACCACCAGGAGCTGATGACATCAGTGGGTAGTCATGGTGGCTCAGTGCTGCTAATTGTGATGAAGGTGATGGCCTGCCACTTTGTCAGCAACTCTCATATCACCATGATTGCACTTATTGTCATGTTATCTTTCAATTTGTTGTTCTGGAGATTTCTCTGCAATTCATAAATATAATTGGTTGGACCATGAGGTGCTCAGAGGATTGTTATTTTTTTGGTTGGACTCAGCTACCATTTTGCAAGGTCAGAGGGGATCTATTATGCTCATGAACCTTATGTAGTAATATGGTGGTTTCTGACACAACTTGCTTCATTGGATTTGCAGCTGTTGGAAATGACAAGAAACAGGTGCATTCCTCTCTTTCTTGTAATTCTTCTTTTGAAAGAACACATATACGTACAAATATCTATACATATGTAGTCTATAAATTGAACCTGAGCCAGAGATGCTGGATTCAGACACATAGTGGCACCTTGTTGTTGCTGATTGCATTGAAGATATTGCATCACATGCTTTGTCTCCAATGCCAGCATCTCTACAGAGTCTCCTACTAATGAAGGCCATTGTTGGAGATATTATATCTATCAGGGAGAGAGACAAAAGCCCAATGATGGTGCAACAGGATTTGCTTTGAGTTTGACTGGGCTCATTCATAGCCTAAACAATTTCACATCCAATCGGAACTCCTCCTTGAATTCATCTGTCTCCTCTCTCCTACAGTTGACAAGTATTTTGTAGTTTCTGTGGGGCACTATGTGGGCAACTACTTTATTGCGTTATTGCTAAAGGGCCTTTCATTGATAGCCATATCTGATCCTCCCCATTGAACATCACCCTTCAACTGGATGTCACTGCCTACTGATGCTCAATCTGTGTTGCAAAGATATGCATTACAGAATTGCTTCAATACTCAAGGCAATCCTACAGTGTTATTTGAGTGGTACTTGCAGCAACACACAGGAACTCATGCACACCTTCAGGTATTCAAGCTTCAGCTTGGCACCTTGTCCTTTCTTGCAGGAGGATGTAACTACGTGGGAAATTGCTGTTCCTACTAAAGTGAAAGGATCAAAAAAGTGATGATTAGACTTAGGGTTTAAATAGATAGATGGAAATGTATTGAACTGTACATTGATTTTCAGATGCTTCATATCAAGAAAGTAATAATTAATGCAAGTTTCAAAGCCAGAGAATCTACATGTAGAGTGCAAGCCTGCAAGGTCTAGAGCAAGGAAAACTATCTAGGAACCTTGAGTGCATGCTGGTGAGCCAAAGCCATAGATGTTACAGAGGGTCAAAAGGAAGGGAAAATTCTTAAAAAGTATCTAAAACACAGAATGTAGCTGCAATGGCAAGTACTTAAAGGATGCACGTTACTGGCTCATGCTGATGGACTTGAAAATGCTTACAGGTGGTCCCTATTCCATTACAAAAGCCATCAAGTGTGTGAAGTGCATTCATGTCAGCTGCAAAGGAAGTGCGGTTTGAGTTTGTTATCATTTGCCCAAGAAATGAAGGCATCACCATGCCTCAAGTACCTTTAAAACCTTTTGAGTGCATAATCTGAAATCTACGACACAACATGCATTAAGTTTGAGTTGGTCACTCATCAGCAGGTTATACATGATTGTGGGGAAGGCCCTCTTTATCTATGGTAGAACATAGGTATTTTCCTTTGGATGAGATATTCTTATCAGCAAAATCCTCATTAATTAGGCTAGCATTCAGATAATCAAGACCACTACTTTCTTGACTATTTTGGATCTTCTCAGATGCAACAATCTGAAACAGAGAACAAATACATCTCATTATGTGAGGTTCTGCATGTTTAGAAAAGTAATATGCAAATGATGAACACAGATCTACTCCAGATCACATTGACAACAGACCCAGAGTTAAGTTTCCTCACCAACATAAGACTGAAGGAAGGCCAACTCCTTCTAAACAGGAATCTGAGAAGAGCATGCTTGTAGGCGATAAATAGTTCCAGATCCCAATTCCATTTCCATGCCTAGAGTTTCTTCTCAGCACCATTAGTCCTATTATCCTCCATTTCGAATGGTGAATTTTTCTGTCATCTGCGTATGTATTCATCCATCTTCTTCAACTGCTTCTCAGCTAGCTAAAGTTTAAAATTCAGTTTACCCACCAAGCCATGCATGAACTTGGGATCTTTTGTAAGCATCTGCAATAGAAATCCAGATCAGTCTAATTACTGATGCATCTCCCAGATGCTAGTTCAAAACAGGCTTCCACAAGAACTAAGTCGTAAGAACATTGGAATGAGTTTTTGAGGAACCAAGAAAAATGAAACATTGAATGTTTCCAGTAGCCTTTTCTAACCTATGGACGGTTTCAGCCTAGGAGTGTACCTGATCAGGGAGGGACTACTTCCAAAGTTTTCCAAAAGGTTTCTGTCCTGCCAAGAATTGCAGGAAGCAATGAAAACACACATTCTCAGATAGCAAATTTTGCTTTATATCATTCAGTATTGACATACAGTCAATTTCAGTCTTACACTTTCTCTTATAAGGATTTTGCTTTACTGCTGTGAAAATCTTCTTCTGTAAAATCAAGAGCCTACCTCACTTCTACCCTATCTCCACCCACAATTGTAAAACTCCTCTAATATAGAAGACAAAAATCAAAATCCTTCTTCACTTCTACCCTATGTCCACCCGTGACTGCAAAGCCCTTCCAATCCAGAAAACATTTCTTCTGACAAAGAAATGGATTCAATGTCACCAGATTTGTGAACACATATGTATAAGGGGCTTGTTTCTGAACACCCTTCAACAGCTTGGTGCACCATGTTCAAAGATGTAGGTGGCGGACATTTGTACAATGCCACCTTCCAATTTTGGTTGATAAATGTTCTCAATTCTGTGTGGATTTTACAGGTCAGAGCCAGTGAAGATTGAAGCCTAGGAGGTGGTCTGCATCAATAATTGCTATAACATATTTCAGTGGGAGATTGGATTCTTTTGTGACTCTAAACTCTCATTGGGAAGATTGGGATATTGAATATCCTTTTCCAATATACCTGCATGGGTTAGAAGATTTTTCAGCATGAGAACTTATCACTTTAATAGATGATTATATAAGGAATTGTAACTCATTTCTTCCTTAGAACCTAATACATGTTTGCACAACTATTTTTGTGCATCAGACATTGTTGTAATCCAAAAGATCCACATCATCACATTCAAAAGATGGTTTGTAGGTCATGTTGTGTTACCTGTAGATTCACCTAGATCTTGAGCATGTTTATCCATGTCTATTGCAGAAACATCACCATCATTAGGAGAATACAATAGTGCTTCAATAGCACTGAAACCCACGCTACACCTTGTCGCATGGTCATCACCACCATTAGAGTCACGTTGCTAGATTCTCATTCAAAGTCATTTATGAACATTCGTAGCACAACCTTCACCCCCATCTTCAAGTAGCTTTAAAATCTTCTGATTGTCACCATCTGTAGGATCGTCTTTAATGGATTGGAAGGTTGATTCAGCACATTCAAAAACAATCTTCGATATCTCCTTTTTACTATGCCCTTCAACTGAATCTTTTGAAGATGGTCATATCTTGGTGGGCATAACATATTGAAATTTCCACCTTTCATGCCAAGGCAAAGTTTCGCAATGTCATAGGTGAAAGCAGCTTTCACACGAGTCTTGCACTCCCGAAAGTAGAATGCATCATTGTTCAATTTGACAACTGGCTCATACCTGATGTACTTACCATTTTTTCCTTCCCTCTCTCTAGTACGAATTCCAATGTAACTACGTGATGGAGGTTTCTCTCTAAACTTTGGATTTTGAACTAGCATCCTGGTATACAATGATTTCTTACACAACCAACGTCTCACACTGCTAGACTGTGGCCCTCAGCTTCAATGGATGACGTTCCAGCCCCACTACAAAGGCGTGACCAAGCAGCTAAAGACCATTACAATCAAAGGCCTTCTGTTTCCTGCAAAAAGAGAACTTTGGCCACGTTCACTATGTTCTAGCCATTTGCTCTCTCACTCTCTCTCGAAACTGATATGAACCTGAACAATCTCCGAATGATCTTTCCATACCTCAATGAACATCGACCTTTGCCTCGTTTGCAAACTGCACCTTCACCTAGATGTTGGAGTTCACTGGAAGTTCGACTGTGGTCAAAAAGGGGGAAGCCCCAAAATGAAAGAAGTCCGTTGTGGGGAGAAGATGTAAATGCGAGAGAAAAAAGGCAGAAGCGAAATATGTGGCAATTTGCTTGCTATGTTGGAACAGACTGATAAGTGATCAACGACTAGGGCCGGAGCTCAGCACTAACAGCGGCAGGCATAACATGGAGTCGGAAATAGCAAATTCTCGATAAATGATGATGAAGATAGCAAACGACTTTCAACGGCGATGGAAAGGTTCTACTCAGGTAAAAAAACTTCAGTGCACGTAGAGTGTGTCCAGGAGTCGTCTTGCACTTGGGCTACACCCCACAATGAAGATACGTTGCATCGGGTTTTCAGCAAAGTAAGGCAATGAATAGGGGACGAAGGAAGAAATACAGTTAAGAAACGCAGAATCTGAAATCCCATGAAGTAGAAAACTACGGTAAGCGCTCAAGGACTGTGTCGTGTTGCGAAGCCAGCCTCTTGGGCTATTTATTCGAAGAAATCGCATGGAAGCTCTAACTGGACGAAAAGCGGAACAAGCGCAGGAGGCAAAGGGAGGAAAACACGCGGCAACTTGCATGCGTTGCTGAAGGAACAAAGTGACGGGAAGCGAGGTACTGTAGGAGCAGGCTTTCGCACGCAAGATGTAACGCACTCATGGGTGTACTGAGCCGAAGTAAGTAGGTAGCTTAAATAGGTGGGTTTACATAGGTAAGTAGGTAGGTTAGTAGTCACATAGCAGATTTATATTTACCTACCACATATAAGACATTGCATTTGAGGTATTGTAATGCAAGTTTAAAATTAAAATATTTGGATGTGATTAATTAATTTTTACCACATGATGTTGTGGTTAAATGGTCAAGGTCTTAGTGTATGGACAAGAAGGTGGATGCTTTGATTCCTTTTTGTGTAATATCTTAAAACTAACACATGACATATTAATATTTTTAATAATGGGAACAAAAACATAGCCAGATGGAAGATTAATGGACATGGGGTTGATGACCTATCAACAATATAGCTGAAAAGGGAGAATTTTTTTTTAAAAGGTAGTTTAGTCTAATAATAGATTTGGTGAATCCCATGGCAATTCAACACCCTATCAATAGTTTGAAAAAACAAATTATATTTATGTTTATTTATTTTATCACCATTTGCCCACATAGGATGTTGAATCAACTTGATTTTTTTCAATCAAGTCAAAGAAGACACATTTAGTCATTTCAATCAAGTTTATGGCATCAACAACTAGTGTATTTTGTTTATAGCCAAAGTTGTTCAGTATCCATTATGCTTGAAAACAAAATTGAATTTGACAATAAACAAAAACTAGCATAAAATTGTTTTGTAATAGTGGTGTGGCACAATTTATTTATTTTCATAACTATTAGGTAGTTTTTTTATAATGTAATTTAGGTGTTGATTAAGTTATCAAATAACTAATTAATTAACCAATGGTTATCTTGAATTGCTAATTATTCCTTGGTTAGTTTTCTTTTTTAATAAATTTTATCATAAAAATGTTTAATGTATTAAGATTGATAACCTATTTGGATGATAACCTAGTCATCCCAATAGGTTATTAGATTTTGAAACTTCCTCATGTGAGTAAATTGGCAAGGATTTTCAACATTAATTAACATTAAATGACAATTATCATAGGTGGGCTATAACATTTTTAAAGAATGTTACTACAAGTGGCAATTTAGGAAATGCTTAGGTCTATGTGGTTAATTTAATAATTTTTATTTGAAGAAAACCCCTAAAAAAAGGAAATTTTTCATGTCGTTTTTTCATTTTTTCAATCCTTTTTTACATTCTCTCATTGATACACAAAATAATCTATTTTAGCAAAACATTTAAAACAACACATGTCATAAGGGATTTTGTGGTTCTTGATGAAGGTTAATAAGATATGAAAGCAATGGTGGCAAATACAATAAGGAAGTGTCAAAAGGGTAAAATTCCCTTGTTTTTAAAAGTAAGCTTACAAATCTTATGAATGTTTTCTACAAATCTTCTCGTTCCTACCTTGATCAAATTATTTTATGAAATTACATTCAAGATCAATTTTTTTATTGTTTGTTGTTTTTTCAATGTTTCAAGTGGCACAATGGTGAAGTAATAACATATTTTTGCTTTTGAACGTACACGTGAACTTGAATTTTTCTAAATTATAATCAACAGCTACAAAATATGTTTATGGGTTCCTAAATGTTGATGCATCAAAGATTGGAATGTTGCAAGTTGCAACGTTATGAAGTTTTGAAATGCAATATGGCATCACATCCGTTGTCCAAATTTTTCACTAATCTCCATGCTTACTATTTTTTTTTGTTTACATATCCAAGTTTCCTTTTTAAATTTGATCCCACTTGTTTGCAAATATTGAGTGTTGTAAGTGTTCTATGTATCCTCCAAAACCTAAATCCTTTGAATGTTTTGCGAATCTCATGTGTTACATGATTTGAGTTTTATGTGAAACATAAGTGCATTGTGTCAAAACTTGAATGTTTGTGTCCATGATGCAAACCTGAAAATTTGTTTGTTGGGCATACCTAAATCATTTTAGAGCTTCATTTCTTAGCTATGGTGCCCCTTCAAGTTCCAATGAACTTTAAGTGGAGGAAGAATGGTGTCTATGAATTTTGAGATTGAATAGTATAACTATTTGGAAGGTGTGACAAAATGGGATTTCTTGGTGATTTTGTTGAGGCATATAATTTGGTTTGTGAAGTTTTTACACCATCACTTGCAAATGTTACTACCATACATTGTCCACCGTCTAGATTGCTTGTAAAAGTCTCAAACTTCTCCTTTTTGTCCAAATCTACTTTAGTAAGAATATGATACAAGAAAATATAAATTTTCAAACATCCTCATTGTTCAAGAACAACATACATTTTTGTTGTTTTCTTTTGCTCTTTTTTCTTTATTCCCATGCTCTTATTTATGTCTAATAAACAATAAAATATTGGGAGTCACTCCCCTTTTTAGTGGTTCTTTTTTTAAAAATTTATTAGAGCTTTTATTATTTTGGTTATATGCATGGCTTGTTTTCTTTTGGTTGGAAGATTATACTAATTTTCGTTTAGCCTTTCACAAGTAGAAATTTGATTTGATGAAGCTCAATTGCACAAAAATAAAAAACCAAAGATATAAATTTTATATAATGATTTAAGTGCCTTTTGGTGTGCATGGTTATGAGATAAAGCAAGCATAAATGGACAACTCCTCACATTCAATAGCCACAAAACTTCCCATGTTAAAACATTTGTCCCCCATAATGGTATATTGGTCAAAATCCACTAACTGGTCAGACTTGAGGGAAGATTTACCCAGTTGATCATACAACACTTTAAATTTTGTTCCTAACAAATTATGAACATACACAAACGATGATAGCCCCACCTAAAAAAAACTTCTCTATGTAACGATAAGATCCACTTGGCTCCCCCACCCACAAACCCCCACCACCCCCAAAACCACCTCAGTATACAAGCATTGACAATTTATAGCCAACCAACCTACATCACAAATTTGAAAAGAAAAACATTGGCGTGTACACTGGGAAAATGACTTTCCTGACTTTTTCTGTTCAATATTCTATTAAAAAAATACTGGAGCTACATTCAAGTTCAGTATGTTCTAAACTACAAAATAAAATGAGGAATTAAAACCTGAGTTGTATTGAGGTTGAGAATATTTTAAACTACGATCAAAGGGGAATTTGTTACAGAACCAGAAAATATGCCCAGCTTCACAAGGGACCAAACCGCAAGCTCACACCCACCCAACACAAGTTCTTAAAATCCAGGATTCTTTAATTGCTTCAAAACCCCAAAACCAACTGTTATTTCAAAAATCAAACACCCACACCACCCTACAAAGGATGGTAATAGTTACTAGAAAATGTTAAATCAGCGAAGGGCCTTTAATACAAGCAGTACAAAAGTAGGACTACATTCATTTTGTACCACGTGTCTGCCGTTGGCCCATTTAATTTTTTTCCAGAAATGTTGAGTGATGCCCAGACACCTTTTGTACCCACAACATGCCATATACTTGGGGGTATATAGCATCCTATATTCTTAACATTGTGTGTAAAATTTGCCATGTTAATTGTTTATAACCTGCTAAACAAGTTATCAAGATGGTTTTTTTTTGTTGCACTTGAACACCATAAACAGGCAAAGGCAAGCAGGAAGAAAAAACATATGGCAGTACATTTTGTCCTGCTGTCATTAAAGACTCTTGGCCTAATTGACATTTTCCTCACTACTTACCCAAGCAATGTGAGGGAGAAATAGCAGGATCCGCCAGGGTGAACCAGCACCCAAGTTGGGACCTTCACCTTTTTGACTGAGGCCTCTTAGGGGCCATGAGGGTGAACCCCGTGAAAGGGGGGGAGGGGGGCAACAGCCCCTTCAATCATTAGAGAAATCAAGGAAGTACAAGGGGGGGATCAAGTGCCACAAAATGGCAGTCTCGCCCTTCCCAAAGATGTGGAGGTGAAGCCACTCAGCCTTAAAGGCTTTTTCAATTCGACTCTGAATGTTCTGGTCCCTATTCTGACTAGAGGTTCTAAT
>Ga0116231_10012078_pt1 | contig 12897 bp, 7 predicted proteins | sample S1TSphgellanicum_2_FD_89695 | JGI IMG/M metagenome (GOLD analysis project Ga0116231, IMG submission 89695) | Host-associated microbial communities from peat moss isolated from Minnesota, USA - S1T2_Fd - Sphagnum magellanicum MG | ecosystem: Host-associated > Plants > Peat moss > Unclassified... | reverse complement strand
GTCACAAAGAGAAGCAGCTCCTATGGCATTTTGGAGAAGAGGAGGAGTTGGGTGGTGGTCGAGAAGCTTGCTCTTGAGAAATTGCATTACTGCCTTCCTTCCTTTGCAGAATTCAGGCCTCAAAGTAAAGAACCGGAGTGGGCAATGGGAAGGACCGGGTGGGGGGGAGCTCGACGGGTGCATTATGCACCGGGTTCACACTAGTTATTATGAAAGCATCAACAAGATGATGAAAAAAATCTCAAATTCTTTCAAGAAGGAGAATTGGTTTTAGGGCTTCCTAAAGATCCAAAATTAAGGGGAAAAAAATTTAATTTCCCTAGGTTGGACCATTCAAAGTGAATAATGTTTTTAATAACAACAGTTTTCAATTAATCACATTGGGTGATGATGATGTGGCAATCCTTGATGTCAACAAATTGAAACCTTATCAATCCAATGAGAAAATTGTTACATCAATTGGAGCCACTATAGTACATTGTAATAAAAAGGCATTGCCAAGAAAAGGTAGTTCTAATGTACTAAGAAATATGGTGTATTCATTAAGAAGATGCCAATAAGTAACAGAGAAACGATTAATAAGTAATAACCATAGCTTTCATTATTATTTGCAGCAAAATAGACCTATTGATGAGTAATTTGAAGAAATGTTATCTATGATAAGACAAAAAAATGATGGCATAGTCCTTTCTGGTATGAGAATTTAACCAAATGGGAATTGGAAAAATAATGAAGAAAATGGATTGGTCACAACCTAAGCATTTAATTCCACTAGACCAAGAACAATTGAAGCAAATTAAACGGCACCATGAACTATGGTAACACACATGTGCTAGAGATCAAAGTCACTTAAGTGAGTGGTATTGCCATAGTAAGGAAATAAAATGACAGGAAAAACAATGTTGACTATTTCAAGCATAGAGGGAAAAGTTTCATGCCACCATTTTTTAAAAGAATACAAAAGAATTATTGAAAGGAATGGATGGGAAGTTAAACATTGGAGTAATTAGATAACAAAGGAAACCCTAACTATAGAATAGTTTCATTTGTCAACCGACTTAGAATTAAACTGGGAAAGGAAAGAAAAAGCATTGAGCAATTCAAATGTTGATCGAAGTATTTTTTTAAATCATCCTCATGTAGACAAAAAAGAAAGATGGGAAAAGCTTAAGCATATTGAGAGAAAAATCTAACCTCATGATTTTAGATTGTTTATTGTCATAGAAAAAAATGTACATTTAGAGTTTGAACAAAGATCATGAAAAACACTTCATCTAGGCATGGTAGTATTAGAAGGTGAAGCACCACGGGGTAATTGAAAAAAAATGTTTTGGAAAGTGCAATCACATCAAAACATAAATTGATCAACTTGGACTTGGATTTTTTTTTAATGGGAGTTGTACATCATCTAGTGAGATCTCCTTTAAATTTTTTTTTTCATTTTCTAGAACAAATAATGTAATTACTACAAGGAGTAGTTTCTAGATAAAATGATGTCAAAACATTAGCTTGACAGTGGTTCTCCATCAAAGGCAAAGTAAAACAAATCAAGAACAAAAGATTTGATAGAAGAAATCACATTGGAGCATTTGGAAAAGGTAAATTGCCCATGTATGCATGCCACAACATGGACTAGTGCAAAAAGTGAAATAGCTTAGGTGCAAAAGGTGGGGCTAGTTGAGTTTAGGAAGTTAGATTGGTGCACCATCAATGTTGTTGCAATGAAGATCATTTGTGCTTTCAAACTTTCAATTGAGAACAATAACTAGGAAAAATTTATAGTTTCTTTTGATTACAAAGCGATATGAAAAAATTTGAAATTACAAATGAAGGGGACCAATGTACTTATTAGAGAATCATGCAGTGAAAATTTGGGAAGATTGTTCGAAGGGAACAAAGAAGGTCATTATGTTATGGATGTTAAAGACATGTAATTACTAAGGATGTGAGTCCACAACTAGTTTTAAAGTTCATTGCTTTCACAAAGGTAACTACATTTCATTAGGGAAACATTTTGTTCCATCAACTTTGGTTTTAGCCATAAAAGCTACAAAGCAAAGACCCAACTGATTGGGCAAAGTGGTTCACACAACAATTGCACTAGAAAATTGTTGCAAGACAACACAAAGCAAGGAAATTGGGATGATTGTAAAGCTTATTTTGATGATTGTGGTTTGATTCACAAGGAATTGCATATTAAACAATCCATTTTTTGTATCACAAATGTAATTTTGGCAAGGGGGTTCCTCTAAGTTTGGTATAATATGTGTTGGGATATGATTGAAAATTATAAAAAAGACTCATATAACTAATCTGTAACATTTGTAAAATCAAATTTTAAAAATTAAAAATTAAATGTCATCATTTCATTAGAGGGTGGACTTTTAAAATGATGTAACATCTTTTGTCACTTCTATTACATAACAACATGTGTGAAGTGTTAATTTTCTCCCCTAGTATGATTGTGAGACTATTGTAATGTTAAAATAAAGGCTTACAAACAAGTTTATTATTTTAATTTATCAAATTTTTATAAGATTGTCAATAGTTTATAAAGTTTGTGATTTATTAAAATGGAAAATTTGAGAATTGTTGTTTTGTAAAAAATGACATTACTACTTTACATATTATCTGGCAATTATAAAAATTGAAAAACCCATGTTTTTGTTTCTAAATTTTTCCCTAGTTGATCAAATCGAGACATGTGTCATAATTTAAACTGGTAAGTATAAGGTTTAAGTATTCCACTTACCTCCTACTTTCAAATGGATAATTTTACATTCCCAAGACATTAAACATTCGAATAAAAGTTCTAAAAAAATAAAAATGTGGACTCCACATGTGCCATTTGTTATCCACCTTACTGTGCATTCACCTAAAATAATAGTTTGAAACAAAATAACATTTGCCAATTGTAAGTTTCCTTGTGAAAAAGACTAAAGGTAAAGGTCTTTTAAAGGTGCCAATCATTAATGTTCACTTAGTGATGCTTGTAATCAACCAAAAGGAAGTAGAAGATGTTACGTGCAAAATTAGTGCACTAAACAATTTAGACTTGGGTCACTCTTCTTTCTTTGGAGAACATCAAAGAGATCATCACAAACGGTAATCCTTCAAACTCTTACTTCTCCCTTTAACAACTTCATGTTGTGAAAGAACTTAAGGTTAGTCTACAAAAGTGGTTATGATGAGAAATTTTAGGAGGTTGCCTAGTTTTGTCCATGGCTTGTTCCTCCCTACCCTTCTTTCACCTTCTACCTATGGCCCTTCTACTGCCATTCTTTGGATAGCAAATAAGAAAACATAATCATACCAACCCAGTGAAAGCATGACTGAGTGCACCAAAGTACTATCCCAAATGATAGTTTCCCTTATTTTTTTAACAAAGTACTCCACACCAAGATGATATAAAAATCTAATGGAATTTGAATGATAAAATCACAATCTACATGAAATCAACCTTTTAATTCTAGAAGTTTTAGATTTGGATATTATCTATTCTACTTTTATTGTACTTTGGCCATAACATTAAATGTCTCGACAAACAACTAAATGCAACACATGGTGTTAGTACCACCAAACATTGATTTTTTGAAAAAATGAAAAATTCCTCCATCTAAAACATGAATCCATATGTATCCAAACGCATAAAAGTTGGGGTTTCACAACATCATAATAATTTGTGATAATTCATTAAGAATCAAAAAAAATTTAAATTGTCCATTGAAAAGAATACATAAAAATTTGATATTTTGAAATAAATGCTTGAAGATGGAATGTTCCTACAACTATCCTTGAGGGAAATATGTTATTGGATTTTTGAAAAATTCAGATCCATTATTTGAAATTAATATTTTCAATTTAGAAATGTAAGGGTTAATTTTTTCAAAAAATGCAAATCTTAACTTACACCAAATTAATTCAAAAATTAACATGCTTTAGGTCATGATCTCAAAAAATAATGTAAAACAATTAGCTTTGGATTCATTGAATTTAGGTGCATAAGTACAATGGAGAGTTTAATTAATGACTTGAAAAAGTTCTAAATACACTTGGTTGAGAGCTACAAATTGAGTACTCATTTAGGTAAATCAATGCGAATTTCATTGGAAATCCATGTCAATATGGTATTAAATAAGGTTAAACCTTAGCACATGTTTTTAACATTCTAATCATTCAATTTGAAAGCAAAGTCACATTAGTGCTAGCTTTTTTTCAATACTACAAGTATGTCCAAAAATAAAATACCCAATCATGTTTTCACCCAACCTGTTTAATCTCAACCTGCCATTATGGCAATAATGGTCTACTAAGTTAATTTCTTGTTTTATTATTAATGTCATTGGTTAACCTATCACATCTTCTTGTTCTCTTGTTACCTTCTATCCTTTCTACCCCCTCCCATCCTTATTCATTACACAACAACCTTGACTTGAATTTGGAACCTTCATACATTGAAGTCATTTTTACCTTCCATTTCAAGACCATAACACTGCATTCAAAAATGAGATATTCAACCATTCACATTGACAACTTGTTGAAATTCTTTATGTTCCAATCAAATGCATGAAGTTCTCCCTAGTGGTTCCTTAATAACTCATAACATCCTATCATAAAAAAGAGACCCCTTCCCTAGTTGTAACATCAACTAACGCCTAAATATAACCCCCCAAAAAACACAACTAGCCCACAACCTCCCTTCTATTCTTCCTCACTCAATCCAATCTTCTTCAACAACCTAAAAAACACCTTCTACCTTTTCACAAGTCTTCAATTTCCCCTTTTGTATCTCCTATTTGCCTTTCCCCCTTCTTCCCCACCTTTGTTTGCTCCTTCCTCCTTCTTACCTCCCTGCTACCCCTCATCCTAGATAGCCCTTGAATAACCATCACCATCTCCCTTGCCTTCCACTCATACCTCCACCTCTCCTTTTCCCATGTCCTTTCCCAAGTTTGCTTTGAAGGTCTCATTATTTAGGAGTGAATAATTGCTTCATATTTGCTTGTTATTTAGTCCCCTCCCCCCCCCCAGTCTCCCCAAATCTTCACATCATGTTCCTACTTCCACCCCCAATTCATGAATATATGAACATCTTCACATCAATCAAGAAATCAACAAGAAAAGTTGACCAAGAAGCCCCCATCCCTCTATTGTAACATCCTAGCCCCCTAATCAAGACCTAAATAAAAATTCTAAGAGCTAATCTTGGGTAAAAGCACATTATAGTGACCCCCTTTTATTTTTTGGGTTTATTATTATAATACATGTAATATAATTGTTCCAAAAGTACGATACATTTAATTTTTGGTATCAATTTTGGTTTTCGAACTTTACAATTATTATGTTTACAAAATTAATGCTACATAATATTAATTTAATAATAATAATAATTTTCATTATCTATATTGAAATATCCATGGGTATATTTATAATATACATTGGTATAATAGGGCCATTATTTTGTTTGGACTACATTAATTTTAAGGGTTCATTAGTCATTAAAATAATCAATTTTAATTGAATTTCAAATATGGCCTATTTAATTATGCTTGTCATTTCCATATGAATATGATTACTTGTCAAAATTTCAGTTTACAACACATTTATCCCATCTTTGCTTTAAAAAACTCATTTTTTGAAATGAAAAATTTCAAATTAGTCACATGGTATTCAAACATAATTTAGATTATATGAAATGACATGGTTTAATATACTTTCAACTTTCATAAAAATTATAAATCATTTAATTTTTTTTGGAATATTATTGTGTTTTCGAGTACACATATACACTCTATTTGCTTTAGTAAATATATTCTAATCTCCCAATTTATAAAATGAAATGAGATATTTTCTTTTTAAATATCTTGCCTAGGTTATATTCTAACATAATATGCAAAAAGATTGTGAAATTCTTTTAAAAGTTTGAGTTGGGATACACTCAAACATGGACATCCTTGAAAAGTAGTACAATATGACACCCCAAAAGGGGTCATCATAATGTGTTTTTACCCTCTTCTCTAACTATTCTCCTCCCTTACCCAATAAATCAACTAGTCCAAAGCAAGATAAGGTGACCCCTATCCTTTTTAGGCTAACTAACCCACTTCCTCCCATCCTATTCAAGCCATCATTCCTTAATTACCAAGGTAGTTAGGACTTTATCCTAACCCCTTTTTAATCATGGTCTCCTTCCCCTTCCCAAAAAACATCAATCCCACAAAATGGGTCATCATCCTAACTAAATGTAATTAGGTTAATTTTTACCCAACAAGAGGAAAGGTTGGAAAAGGGAAGGCACATCTGCAAGAGCTAGAGAAACTTTTGATAACTTAAACTCAAGAATGGGATACAATTGTGGAAGAAGTATAGGAAGACTTAATAATATCCCAATAACAAGTCATAACAATGGAAATTGGAAAAATAGAAGGTGAAAGGCATGACATTATAATATTATAATATGTTATTTCATAATTTGAAAAGGTGGACACTATCATGGGCATTTCAAACCACCACGAATAACAAAAAATTAAACAATAAAAAAAAATCCATGGAGGCCAATGTTTTTATTGCCCAACCAAATCCAGTATGTCGCAACCCTAGCTTTGGGCTTGTGACCAAAACAAAGGGGTTACAAGGGTGCGGGCCAAGAAGAAGCCTAGGAATCAAGGGAAAGAGGTCGCAAGGGTGCAGGTTAAGAGGAAGCCCAGGAGTCACATCACATACTCCCGGGAATGTAAGAAGATGTGAAGGAGTATGAGGGAGTATGAGGGAGTGAACCTTCACACTCCCAAGGCAATTCCCATTTTGGGAGATGGAGTCCTGGTGGACTTTTGAAACTTCAGAGAGTGATTTCAGGGGTCAAAACTCAATGGCTTGTGGCATTTTTTATATCATTGAAAAGGTCTTGGAACTTAGATGTCTAAAATGGGCTCACATTGCTCATTTGGACATCTGAAACACTAGTTATGACCAAAAAAAGGGCTGGGAGTTAAACTATCAGTTTGACTCCCGACTAGAAAAAGTCAGGAATCGACTTGATTTACTTAACTGCAGAGGGCGTGCAACATACTATTGGAAAGCTTTCAACGAGAGCTACAACTTTGCTTTAGACCGCATCTCAATCTGAGGTTTGTTCGCAAAGTTATGTGGCTCCAAAGTCGTAGGAGTCCCAACTAGTGCGATTTCGGGACTCCCACTCGGGAGTCCTGGTAGAGAAAATCCATTTGGATGTAGGCTCTGTGGGCAGCCACAGAATATGCTATGAGGGGGAAGGTGGTGGCTTCCCCCAAGTCCAGGTTGTGGTGAGTCTAGTGTGTTTGTGTTGCCCATGGCTCATCCTAGCACCAAAGGTGCTCCAACTATGCACTAACCACTTTGTGTGGGTTGTGTGTAGGCCCGTGTGAGTGAGTGAAGCTTGTCAACTTTTTTTAGTCTCGTCCCGGAGCTCCAACATGCCCCTTTACCCCTCAAAATGTTGTGAGCTAAGGACCGTGCCCCGACTCCTCCCTTTTTCGTTGTCTTCTACTTGAACTCATATTTGAGTCCTTCAAGGAGTTGGGAGCGCGTCATAGTAGGTTGTGATAAATTTCCTTATCCAAACATTATCAATCAAAGGTGGGACAAACCAATGACAACATCCATACTAAACATGGAGAGCCTATCAAAAGGATGATTATCGAAGAAATGATAGCTAATGAGTTACCATTGATGATTATATTGGAAGATATAGTCAAAGAATAACAATCTGAATAGGAATGGGAAACACAATTTGTTAAATTGGTACATCTTTTAACCAAGGCAACTAGAAGATAGAAAAACAACCAATTTTCAAGGATATAAACATTATCTTTACAAGTGGGGGAATTACAAAAGAAAAATTTGAATGAACAAATAGTATTATGCCTTACATTGATTCCATGGAGTTCACAAAACATTAACAAGAATGGGACAAGATTTAGGAAAGGGAATTAATCCAAAGAAAAAGCTGAAGCAAATGCATATATTTAATATATGGAAACACAAGTAAGGGATTTAACAAAATCAAAATTCATGGTAACATAATAGTTCAAATAGGTGGAGGGGAAGGTCACAAACTTGGAAAAATCATTACTATAGATGGTTAAACAAATAAAGACCATTGAGACAAAAAGGAAAAACTTTTTGAACAAAACCATAAAGGAAAAAAGATTTCGAGCACACAAAAAGAATTCATCTAAAAGTTACATATCATTCAAAAAAATTTGGAAAAGGAGAAGGCAAAGCTTGAACATCATATAGCCATTATCAAGAACCAAATTGAAAAAATGACCAAATGTGTTGATAAACATCATAGGAGACTCATGGTCAGGGGTGAAATACATTAGCAAGATAAGAAAAACTACAAGAGGAATTCAATTAAATTGAAAGCCAAATTTAAAAGCTATAGTCTAAAGTCAATTTAAAAGTAAAATGAAGGAATGGTAACATATTATTATTGAAATGACCAACAAAGCTAATTTATATGACCAACTTTTACAAGCTCAAGGTGATGAATTGGTAGAAACATTAGTTGAAGCCCAATCTTTGATGGTTGGTTGTATTACCAATAAAATAAAAAGGTGTTAAATCAATTGAATAAAGCTCATGTAAGGGTTTGGGAATTGGAAGATTAGCAACAAAACAATGGAAAAGATGATGATGATGAATTGCAAGTATTCGACAATAATTAAGTTGCCGAACAAAGGGAAGAACATTGTGGAGCCATTAGAAGAAAAGATAGTAATGAGTAAGGAGCAAGACAATGTAACAACATGAAATAGACCTATGGACAATGAACTTGTTAGTTCCATTCAACTATCGCAAAAGATAGGGAACTAGAAAAGTGCACATCACACAAAACTTTGTTGTAAATACAAGAAAATGCTAAAGGAATACTTATTTTGCAAGGCTCAAAGGAGTTTGATTCAAATCTAGGTAGTGATGATGAACTAAATGATTTTATAGCCCTCATGGAGATTTCACAAAATTGACTGATCATGAAAAAAAAAAAAAAAACATAAAAATTGTGTGAGGACACTACAATGTTAAGAGGGGGATAATGTTAGAAAATTAGATGGCCAACCAAAGTTAGGAACATTCAAAACCGAAGTTAAATGAATTGAAGTTAGGATTGGTAATTACAATCAAAAGTGGACTAGGTAAAGACAAACTAGCCAAAATGGGTTATAACTCTGAAATGTACTACCAAAACATATTACCAAAATGCACTATCGAAATAAACTACCAAATGTGCCCAAATTAAAAATAATCGAACAACAAGCCTATTAAAAATGGTTATAACATAGATAACTATGTCTAAGCATATATAGCTCCCACCCACTTAGTGGTGTAGTTTATAGCCACTAAAATATTTTAGTTGCCAATATAAATTGCTGATGGTTTCATATAAATACCCATAAAATTTAAGCCCATTCCATAAAAGGGTTCAAAGACCATAACATGATGATTGCTTCTTTTAATGTTAACTGGTTGGCTCTGAACAACTCAGTTCCACCATTGTTCTCCAACCAGTACCTGCTTCATGCACCTTGTACATCCCAAAAGCAAGTTGCTTGTGAAGCCTTGGTCTGGCGACTTTCTTTTTCAATATTGTTGAAACAACCTTTTATTGTCATCAAGGGATAAGTACAAATTTCAAAAAATCTAGCCGAAGCTATCTAGAAAATGTATTCATATCCTCAACATGTTTTGTAATAAAATGTCTATAGAGAAGGAAATAAAATGAGATTGGAGTAACTAGGCATTTGTAATATGCACAATGGGCCACATGCAACAATATACCTGTGCCATTGCAATATCTAGGGATTGGCAGATTTTACTTTAGAAAATATCTCATGGTTAAAGGAATACATTTAAAGCAAAGAAATACCCTAATTTGGTTTGAGTGAAATTTGAGTTAAAAGTATAAGCATGTCATGTTTGATGCATGATCCCAAAATGATTCAGAACTAGGATTCAAGCTTTTGAATTGGGGATACAAATCAAGGACCAAATTATTCATGCTTTCAAAAGGAATTTGAAAGTGATGAAAATTTTGTTAAAAAAAAACCTCTGTACTACCAAGTTACATCTACCTAGTAAGTCTGGGTTGTGTGCATTTTGATTCATGGAATTTCGTTATCTATCCGTTAAGGAAGGTAGATTGTAAGTTTTGTTTATCATGTTGAGATCTCCCAAACCCTGGTGCACCTTGCCACGTTCTTGGTACCATTGGAAAGCCCTTGATGAGTAGGGGTGTAATGGGTGTTTGCTAATCTTTAGACTTGTAGTGGAGGAATTATTAAATATTGAACAATTTTTTCATTGAAATTCAATAAAATCAAAATAAATAAATTCAAGGAATTGAGGCAAACTTTTACTATCAATGTTTGTTTTTGCAAAATTTTAAGTGTAAATTTTGAAACCCAAAAAAAAGAAAAAGAAAAAATCATCATTTTTAGACCTAAGGTGAAAGAGATATCGAATTTGGGTAATTGTCATTAAAAAAATAATTAAAAATTTAAAACATTTTTTTCACAATTGGGCTCTATCATTAGGGTCATGTTCATGCTTGGAGCAATTGCATAATCATGTTCACACTTGGGCCAATGGCACAACCCACACTAGTATTACTACTTATAGGGGAATAATACATTAAAAAGCTTGGATGCAAAATTGGTTTCTTTTGTTAAAATTAACAGAAACCACAAGAGTTGTGCAACGTGCACTGGTTAAAATTTAAAACCATAAATGATGGCTTCATGAGCAAACTTGGAATAAAAGATACATTCTTGGAAAGGCTTCCAAGCTTTCTATAATTTTATGTTGATGCTTTAAGCTTATTCCAATTTAATCAAGTGCCAACTCCTCAATAGCACATAGGTTTGCACCAGCCTTTTTTTTACTGGCAAATTTTTGTCTAAAGTGGAATAAAAATTTAAAAAATAGTAATAGTGATTTTGGAGGGTTTCAATTGCCAGATGTGAGAAGTAAAAAGAGTAAAATTTTCCAGATTTATTTTTTTGGGTTTTTCAGTGTGTAACCATAAGTATAGAAAGTTAATTACAAATTTGTATTTCATGTCTGGTTTATAGCCAAATTTGACTAAACCTTTGTAGGGATGCTCACTATTATTTTTTCATCTTCCTATGGAGATCACCACTTAGGCTGCTTTAAAAAAAGTCCCCAAAAAAACACTGGTTGGCACCAGTATTGGACAGTTATTAGAAATTGCACCAAACCCTCGCTTGCTGGGTATCAATGTGGTTCTTAAGGTTGATAACCGCAGTTCTCTGGTTTCAAAAAATACAAACCTTGACCTTCCCAAAAACAAATTGAAACTGTGAAATAACTGCCTAGAAAACTGTCGGTTCTTTCATGAAACCCGGCGGTTCTTTTTTAAACAACTGGAACTGGTGGTTCTTTGATTCTGATTTTTTTCTTTCAAATACCCAGAAATTACAGTTCTTTGATTCAGACTTTTTTCTTTCAAATACCCAGAACTAGTGGTTTTTTGATTCAGAATTTGTTCCAATACCCAGAATCAAGATTTTGATTTTCTCAAATACCTGGAACTGGCAGTTATTTTTAAAAACATCAAAGAACCACCCCACACTGGTTAGCACTGTTTCTATTTTCTTTTTGAAAATTTAGCAATTCTTCCAAGCTTGATTTTCTTTATTACAAATTTTAAAGCATTTAAATATGTTGAAGGCATAATGACAAATATTGTAGTAATTTCCTTTGTTAAAATTTGTAACCACCCCACACTGGTTGGCACCCTTTCTATTATCTTTTTGAAAATTTAGCAATTCTTCCAAGCTTGAGTTTTTTTGGGCACAAAATTTAAAGCATTTAAATATGTTAAGGCACAATCACAATTACTCTAGTAATTTTCTTTGTTGAATTTGTGATTTCCATGAGCATGCAACAATGATGCACCCATGCAATATGGATGTATCAATGAGTTTGCTGTAGTTTTGCTTTCTCCTTGTTTCCATATTAAAATCAATCCACTAAGAGACCCTTTATAACTAGTTATACCTCATTTGTCGGTATAAGACTCAACCAATTGTACAATCCTTGTGAAACCAATAATGGTAGTATGAAAAAATAGTCCTCGTCTAAAGGATATTCAATGAAATGTTGAATTTGCTCACCAAAGATTCAAATGTTGTATACATCAAAATTTATACATAATAAACATTATTTAATTTCATCTTGTTTGTTGACCTTTTTATAGAGACCTAGCAAAAGCTGAAAAGATTTGGTCTTTTATTTATGTAAGACACATACAGACAAATCCTGTCTATTGAACTTGGTAATTCAAAACTCTGAAATAGCCCATTACTAAGATTTTGCTGTATCATTTAAGATTTGTGAGGAGGATTTATGAATATAGTATATATTTGGGTGCCTCAGCATCAAAGCATTTATCATACAACTTCTATTTGGCAATGATGAAAAAAAATCTCTGCACTTTCACCAAAAATGCATATCCATGTGGCATTTATTAATGCTATGGATTATAACATCTGCACACACCTTAGTCAAGGATAATGTTAAAATAAGCTCAATGAAAGGAAAAAGCACTTTATTACAAGATTTCTGATCAGAGGACAAGTTCTACTCATGTAGAAGACATAGAAGGAACAATTGACTGTGGACCTCACTGGTATATCTCCCCTACTCTCAATAAGTCACTACATGCATCATTGTCACCTGCTTTCAATGCAAATGCTCTTGGTTTGAACTTGGAAATATGTGTCATTTTATGATTCACATGGATCTCTACTATGTAAACTTGGTCAAACTCCCGCCGATTTGATTTGATTTGTCCAAGGACATTCCTTTTACTCTTCAGTTCACAAACAATTCGTT
>Ga0116231_10012077_pt1 | contig 12898 bp, 12 predicted proteins | sample S1TSphgellanicum_2_FD_89695 | JGI IMG/M metagenome (GOLD analysis project Ga0116231, IMG submission 89695) | Host-associated microbial communities from peat moss isolated from Minnesota, USA - S1T2_Fd - Sphagnum magellanicum MG | ecosystem: Host-associated > Plants > Peat moss > Unclassified... | reverse complement strand
TTTTCTACGAGAGCGGCCCCCGTCTGGCCGCCAGCCTCGCGGACATGGCGGAGGTCTTTGGGGCCCGCGAAGCCGCCGTGGCCCGAGAGCTCACCAAGCTGCACGAGACGGTCCTGAGAGGAGACCTGGCCGACTTGGCGGTCGACCCGCGCCTGGCCGCCCCACGGGGCGAGATTGTCGTTCTGGTCGGACCGCCCGCGGCGCGGATCGCCACGTGGGATGAGTCCGAGACCGCCCTTCGGGAGGCCGTGGCCCGCCTCGGCCCCTCGGCCGGCGCGGCGGAGGTGGCGCGCGCACTGGGGCTGCCCCGACGGGAGCTCTATTCCCGCGCGTTGGCCTTGAAATCGGAGGCCCCGTGACGACCCCAAAGGTTCGCCAGGGGGTTCGCAATCGGCGGGCCGGGCGACGCGGCGAGTTTCTTTGCGCGCTCTGGTTGATGGCCAAGGGTTACCGCCTCCTCGGCTTTCGGCTGCGCACCGCCCAGGCCGAGATCGATCTCCTGGCGCTCAAGAAAGGCGTCGTCGCCGTCGTTGAGGTCAAGCGTCGCCGCACCCTCGACGAGGCGGTGGCGGCGGTGAGTTACGCCCAGAGGCGCCGGCTGGAGGCCGCGGTCCGGGCGATCGGGGCGCGGCGCCCGGACCTGGCGAACAAGCCCGTGCGCCTGGACCTGATCGCCCTCGCGCCCGGCCGACTTCCCCGCCATATACCGGACGCGTGGCGGGACGCCTGAAGGCCCCCCGACGCATCGGGGTCTCACGGGAACACGTCATGCCGCTCACAATCGCCGTTCAGATGGATCCCGTCGAGCGGATCAACATCGAGACCGACACCACCTTTCTCCTGATGATGGAGGCTCAGTCCCGGGGGCACGCGCTCTGGGTTTATGGCCCCGAACGCCTTTCCATGGAGGACGGCCGCGTCTTCGCCCGCGGTCGCTCCGTCATTCTCCGCCCCACGCGGGGCGACCATGCCACGCAGGGCGGCGTCGAAACCCGGGACATCGCCACGATGGACGTGGTGCTGATGCGCCAGGATCCGCCCTTCGACATGGCCTATATCACCGCCGCCCATATGCTGGAGCGCGTACACCCGAGGACCCTGGTGGTGAACAACCCCGCCGAGGTTCGCAGCGCGCCGGAGAAGATCTTCGTCACGGATTTTCCGGGTCTTCAGCCCCCCACCCTGATCAGCAGCGACGCGGAGGCCATCCACGATTTCCGCGCCCGTCACGGCGATATGGTGCTCAAGCCCCTCTATGGCGGCGCGGGTTCGGGTGTGGTGCGCCTGAGGCCGGACGACCCCAACCTCGACGCCCTGCTGGAATTGCACGCCATGATCGGCCGCGAGGCTGTCATCGCCCAGAAATTCATTCCGGCGGTCTCGGCGGGGGATAAGCGCATCCTGCTGGTGGACGGCGCGCCCGCCGGGGCGATCAATCGCATTCCCGCCAAGGATCAGGTGCGCTCGAACCTCGCCCGGGGCGGCCGCGCCGAGGCGGTGGGGCTGACCGCGCGCGATGAGGAGATTTGCGCGATCATTGGCCCGGAGCTGAAACGCCGGGGGCTTCTGTTTGTCGGTATCGACGTGATCGGCGATTATCTGACGGAGATCAATGTCACCTCGCCCACGGGCGCCCAGCAGCTCAAGCGCTTTGGCGGGCCGGACGTGGCGGTGGCGCTCTGGGACCGGATCGAGGCTCTTCGCGCCGCGGCGTGAGTCCGCGCCAGGATCGCCGGGATTCATGTTTCCAGCGCTCGTTCGTGTTTTGTTCTTGAAATCGCGGGCCGCTTAGGGTCATTCTCTGCTGGGTGCTCAGCAGGCTGGAGGATGCGCGTGGCCTCGCGGGTGGTGACGGTGGCCTTTGAGGGCGTTGAGGCCCGGCGGGTGGAGGTAGAGGTCCAGCGCGTCGCCGCCGGCCAATCCGCCTTCGTGGTGGTGGGCCTTGCGGACAAGGCCGTGGGCGAAGCGCGTGACCGGGTCCGGGCGGCCTTCGCCGGACTTGGCCTGTCGCTGCCCGTGGGGCGGGTGGTGGCCAATCTGGCCCCCGCCGATCTGCCCAAGGAGGGCAATCATTTCGACCTGCCCATCGCCCTGGCCCTGATGAGCGCGATGGGCATCATCCCGCAGGATTCTCTGGATGGCTGGGCGGCCATCGGGGAACTCAATCTGAACGGCGGGATCGCGGCGGTGGCGGGGGCCCTTCCCGCAGCCGTGGCGGCGGGCGCCCTGGGTCTGGGGCTGATCTGTCCCGAGGCCTGTGGGCCGGAGGCCGCCTGGGCCGGCGATACGCCGATCCTCGCCCCCCGCTCTCTGATCTCGCTGGTAAACCATTTTCGCGGCTCCCAGGTTCTTGGCGCGCCCAAGCCAGGGCCCATGATCGACGGCGTGGCTGGCCCTGATCTCAAGGATGTCAAAGGCCAGGAAAACGCCAAACGGGCGCTGGAGATCGCCGCCGCTGGCGGTCATAATCTCCTCTATGTCGGCCCGCCGGGCTCGGGCAAATCCATGCTGGCCCAGCGTCTGCCGGGCCTCCTCCCGCCGCTCTCCGCGGTTGAGCTTCTCGAAACCTCGCTCGTCCACTCGGTCGCGGGCTTGATCGCCAAGGGCGCCCTCACCCGCGCGCGACCTTTCCGCGCGCCGCACCATTCCGCCAGCATGGCCGCCCTCACCGGCGGCGGGGTCCGTGTGCGGCCCGGCGAGGTGTCGCTCGCGCACAATGGCGTACTGTTCCTGGATGAACTGCCGGAGTTCAGCGCCCAGGCCTTGGACAGTCTGCGCCAACCCCTGGAACGCGATGAAGTCATCGTCGCGCGGGCCAACGCCCATGTGCGCTACCCCGCCCGGGTGCAACTCGTGGCGGCGATGAATCCGTGCCGCTGTGGCCAGGGCGGCCTGGGACGGGGGGCGTGCGGAAAGGCGCCGCGCTGCCAGCAGACCTATCAGGGCCGCGTCTCGGGTCCTTTTCTCGACCGCATCGATCTTGCCGTGGACGTGCCGCCCGTCACCGCCGCCGATCTTGCCCTGCCCCCTCCCGCCGAGGGGACAGCCGAGGTGGCGGCGCGGGTGGCCGCGGCGCGGCGACTGGCCGCCGACCGCGCTGAGAGCTCAGGCGACGGCGGCTCCGCGCTCAACGCCCGCGCCGAGGGGGCTTGGCTCGAGGCCATCTGCAACCTCGACGCCCCCGCCAAGGCCCTGCTGGCCAAGGCCGCCGAAGCCAATACCCTGACCGCCCGGGGCTGGACGCGCACCCTTCGCCTGGCGCGCACCATCGCCGATCTGGAGGGGGCGGGGGCTGTCCGCCGGGTGCACGTCGCCGAGGCCCTCATCTATCGCCGGATCGCGCCCGCGCCGGCCCCGTCTTCGACCTCGGGTGTCGACGCGCCGCGGGCGCGCGCCTTCGGCTGGTGAGGGCTTCACGCCATGACCCCGTCAGCGCCGCGCAAGATTCTGCATATCGACATGGATGCGTTCTTCGCGTCGGTGGAACAGCGCGATGATCCGCGGCTCCGAGGCCAGCCCGTCGCGGTCGGTCATGGCGCGGCGCGCGGCGTCGTCGCGGCGGCAAGCTACGAAGCCCGGGCGTTTGGCGTGCGCTCGGCGATGGCCTCGACCACGGCCCTGGCCCTGTGCCCCCGCCTCGTTTTCGTGAAGCCGAGGTTCGAGGTCTACCGCGCCATCTCCCGTCAGATCCACGCGATCTTCGCGGACTATGCCGACCTCATTGAACCCCTGTCGCTGGACGAGGCCTATCTCGATATCACCGACAATCGTCGGGGCCTTGCCTCCGCCTCCGCCACAGCGCGGGAGATTCGCGCCCGCATCCTCAGCGAGACGGGCCTGACCGCCTCGGCGGGGGTGTCTTACAACAAGCTTCTGGCCAAACTGGCGTCGGATTATCGCAAGCCCGATGGTCATTTTGTCATTCCGCCCGGCGCGGGGGCGGATTTCGTGGCCGGCCTTCCCGTGGCGCGGTTTCATGGGGTCGGGCCGGTCACCGCGGCCCGTATGCGCGCGCTCGGTCTCGTCACCGGCGCGGATCTGCGCAAGCGCGATCTCGCCTGGCTGACCGCCCATTTCGGCAAGGCGGGCGCCTGGTATGACGCCCTGGCGCGGGGCGAGGATGAGCGGCCGGTGCGACCTGACCGCGCCCGGAAGTCATCGGGATCCGAAACGACCTTCGCGCGGGATCTGACGTCCCCCGAAGACATCGAGGCCGGGGTCCTCGCCATGGCCCAGGATGTCTGGGCCTGGTGCGCGCGCGCCCGCGCTTTTGGCCGCACCGTGACCGTGAAGGTGAAGTTCGCCGACTTCCGGATCGTGACGCGGCGGCGCACGGTGGCGCGTGACATCGCCGACCCCGACGCGCTGCGCAGCCTCAGCCTCGCTCTCGTGCGCACCCTCCTGCCCGTGAGCCAGGGCGTGCGCCTTGTCGGCGTCACGGTGTCAGGGTTCGGGGCCGCCCGCGCCGAGCCGCCGACCGCGCAGCTCGCCCTGGATCTTAGCCGCTTTTCAGGGCCGTCACGAGCGCCGCCATATTCTCTGGAGGCGTCTGCGGCGTGATGCCGTGACCCAGGTTGAAGATGTGAGGCGAGCCGCGAAACGCGTCCACGACACGATGCACCTCGCGGGCGAGGGCGTCGCCGCCACAGATCAGCAACTGCGGGTCGAGATTGCCTTGCAGGGGCATGCCCGCGGGAGCTTCGCGGCGGGCGAAGGCGGCGGGCGTCTGGGTGTCCACGCCCAGGGCCGTGACGCCGGTCTCGCGCGCATAGCGGCCGATCAAGGCGCCGGCGCCGCGGGGAAAGCCGATGATGGGCGCGGTCACCCCCAGCGCGCGCAGGCGCGACACCAGGGCGTGGGTGGGTTTCAGGATGGCCCGTTCGAAGAGCGGCTCTGGAAGCCCCTCCGACCAGCTCTCGAAGATCTGCAAGCTGTTGGCCCCGGCCAAAAACTGGGCGTTCATGTGCTGGGCCGTCGCCTCCACGAGAACCTCGAGGATGGCGTCGAGATCCGCCGCGCGTTCATAGGCGAAGCGTCGGCAGCGGTCCTTCTCGCCGCCTTCGCCCTGGATCATGTAGGTCGCCACTGTCCACGGGCCGCCCGCGAAGCCCATCAGGGTGATTTTGGGATCAAGCGCCGCGCGGACACGGGCGACGGTCTCATAGACGGGGTTCAGGGCCGCGACGACCTTGGCCGGATCACCCAGCGCGGGGAGTGGTCCGTCGAGCAAAGGCTCAAGCCTGGGCCCTTCTCCCTCCACGAACCAAACCTTTCGGCCGAGGCCATCGGGGACCACCAGGATGTCCGAGAATATGATCGCCGCGTCGAGATCGAACCGCCGCAAGGGCTGCAGCGTGACCTCCACCGCCAAATCCGGCGTATAGCAGAAGTCCATGAAGTTCTTGGCCTTGCTCCTGACGGCCCGGTATTCTGGGAGGTAGCGACCGGCCTGGCGCATGATCCAGACGGGGGGCGGATCGAGGCGCTCGCCCCCCAGCACCCGCAGCATCGCCTTTTCCGCCATTCCTCAGCCCCACGGGTCGTTGATCGGCCCCGTCTAGACCGCCCGGCGTTCGGCGGCAAACGCCGCTCGAAACCGCGTGTCGCCGCAGCGAAAAGTCGCTATCGTTTCCGAACTGTTTTCGCGCGACGAGGAATCACCCGCCCCATGCGATCTGGCGCGACTTTGGGAGATGTGTTGCAAATCCGCGGGCATGACGGGGCCGGCGCGACCGACGCGGCGAGGGCGATCCTCGCCTTGGCCGGCGCCGCGCGTGATCTCGCCGAGGTGATCGCGAGCCCCGGCACGGGCGAACCCCTGGGCGCCAAGCTCGGCAGCGACAACAGCGATGGTGATCAACAGCGAAAGCTCGACCTCGTGGCGGAGGATCTCTGCCGTGAAGCGCTGCGCGGCGCGGGCGTCGGCCCCTATCTCTCCGAGGAAACCGAAGGTCCCCTGACCCTCGATCCGGCGGGGTCCGTGGCCGTGGCCATCGACCCTCTGGACGGCTCCTCCAACATCGAGGTGAATGGCGTCATCGGCACGGTCTTTTCGATCCTGCCGGCGCCGGCGCTGGCCAAGACAGACCCCGACCTCGCCTTTACCCAGACGGGTCGCGCGCAAATCGCCGCCGGGTTTTTTATGTATGGGCCACAGACCCTCCTGGTCCTGACCACGGGGGCCGGCGTCGATGTCTTCGGCCTCGATCGCGCCACCGGCGCGTTTCGGCTTTTGCATACCGGCATACAGATCCCCCCGGGCGGCGCGGAATACGCGGTCAACGCCTCCAATCGTCGGTTCTGGCGCGAGCCGGTGCGACGTTACATCGACGATTGCTGCCTGGGCGTCGACGGGCCGCGCGGCGCCAATTTCAACATGCGGTGGACCGGCTCCATGGTGGCGGACGCCTATCGCGTTCTCACCCGGGGCGGCCTCTTCCTCTATCCGGCGGACAGCCGCCGCGGCTATGAGCAGGGGCGCCTGCGCCTCCTTTATGAGGCCAGTCCCGTGGCCTTCCTGACCGAGCAGGCGGGCGGCGCGGCCACCGACGGCCAGGCGTCCATACTCGACATCATCCCGGACCGCCCGCACGCGCGGACGCCGCTGATTTTCGGGGCGTCCGACGAGGTGGACATTCTGCGCCATCATCATCTGGTCCCGGCCGCCCCGCACCGCGATACGCGCGCGCGCCAGGGAGCGGCGGTCTGAGCAAGGCCCGAGACATGAGCGCCAATAGCCTCGTCATCTCGCCCTCCATCCTGGCGGCCGACTTTTCGCGTCTGGGCGAAGAGGTGCGCGATGTCGTTCAGGCGGGGGCCGACTGGATTCATATGGACGTGATGGACGGCCATTTCGTGCCCAACATCACCATCGGGCCGGACGTTCTCAAAGGCCTCCGGCGCTGGACCGACCGGCCATTCGACGTTCATCTGATGATCTCACCGGTGGATTCGTATCTCGAGGCCTTCGCCAAGGCGGGCGCGGATTTGATCACCGCCCATGTGGAGGCGGGGCCCCATATTTACCGCACCCTCCAGGCGATCGCCGCGCTGGGGAAGAAAGTCGGCGTCACGCTGAACCCCGGTACGTCGGTCAGTCTGCTCGAGCCGGTGATCGGCCTGGTGGATCTGGTGCTGGTGATGTCGGTAAACCCCGGATTCGGCGGCCAGGCCTTCATTCCCGAGGCGGTGGACCGGGTGCGGGCGATCCGCGCCATGGCCAGGGGCAAGTCCCTGCGCATTGAAGTGGACGGCGGGGTCAGCGCCGAGAACGCGGGCCTCTTGGCCGCCGCCGGGGCGGACACCTTCGTGGCGGGATCGGCGGTGTTCAAGGGTGGCGCGTCGGCCTATGGCGCGAATATCGAGGCCATCCGCGCGGCCGCGCGTCTGGGAGCCAAGGCCGCCACCTTGCCAGAGCTGCCGGTGGAGGCCTGAGCGGAGAGGGCAATTCCCAGCGGGCCGCGACGGGGCTAAAGCTGTTTCATGTCCCAAAAAGAGACCCCGGGGGAAGCCTTCAAGCGCGCCTTGGCCAATGCCGCCAGGTCCCTCGCCGAACAGCCTGACCTTGAGGTCGTGTTTTCCGGTGATGGCCCCAGCCTTCAGGGGCACAAGGCGATACTGCCCCATCCCCCGCGCGAGCTTTCCGGTCCCGAAACCACCCGGATCCGGGGCCTCGCCGATCAAATGGCCCTCCGTGTCGCCCACCATGACGCGGGGATTCACGGCCGCGCCAAGCCCAACTCGGTGGATGGCGCGTTGGTCTATGACGCCCTGGAGCAGGCCCGCATCGAGGCGATCGGGGCCAACGCCCTGGCCGGGGTGAAGGACAATCTGGCGGCGGTATGGGAGCACGCGGCCCAACGCAAGGGCATGAACCACCTCGCCGATCCCGCCGCCGCGCCGATCGCCGATGTGGTCGCGCTTCTCGCCCGAGAGCGTCTCACCGGATCAGCGCCGCCTCCCGCCGCAACGGCTTTGGTGGACTCCCTGCGCGCCGAGATTGAAGCCAAGGCCGGACCCGCCCTGGATCGGCTTTGCGAGGCCCTGGACAATCAAAAAGCCTTCGGTCGCCTCGCGCGCTTGGTCGTGCGTGATCTGTCGATGGGCGATGAGATTTCCAACCCCGCCGATCAGGAGTCACCGGACGAAGACAGAGAGGAGGGGGAGGCCGAGGCGTCCAATGACGGCCAAAGCCAGGAGGAAGATCCGTCTCCGTCCTCCGACTCCTCCGAGGAGGGAGACGAGAGCGCCCGGGAGTCCGAAAGCGCCGAAACGCAAGCCACGACCGCCGATGACGACGAATCAGCCGAGACCGTGGATGAAGAGCTCGACATGTCGGAGGGCGACAAACCCGCGCGCCCGGACATTCGGGACTCCGGGCGCCCGGAGCCCGCCTACCGTGTCTACACCACGGGACATGACGAGATCGTCCAGGCGGACGAGCTGTGCGAGCCCGAGGAGCTGACGCGTCTGCGCGCCTATCTGGATCAACAACTGGCGAACCTGTCCAATATCGTCGCCCGACTGGCCAACCGCCTGCAGCGCAAGCTCCTCGCCCAGCAGAACCGCACCTGGAGCTTCGACCTGGAGGAGGGCCTGCTGGATGTGGCGCGCCTGACCCGCGTCATCATCGATCCCACGGCGCCGCTCTCCTTCAAGCAGGAACAGGACACGGAGTTTCGCGATACGGTCGTCAGCCTGCTGATCGATAATTCGGGCTCGATGCGCGGACGGCCGATCATGGTGGCGGCGGTGTGCGCCGACATTCTTGCCCGCACGCTCGAGCGGTGCGGCGTCAAGGTGGAAATCCTGGGCTTCACCACCCGCGCCTGGAAGGGCGGCGTTTCCCGGGATGACTGGCTGAAGGCGGGCAAGCCGGCGTCACCCGGCCGGCTCAATGATCTGCGGCATATCATTTACAAATCAGCCGATGCCCCCTGGCGACGGGCGCGCAAGAACCTCGGGCTGATGATGCGCGAGGGTCTACTGAAGGAGAACATCGACGGCGAAGCCCTCATGTGGGCTCACCAGCGCCTGATTGGCCGCCCCGAGCAGCGACGTATCCTGATGGTCATCTCGGACGGCGCGCCGGTGGATGACAGCACGCTGTCGGTCAATTCCGGCCACTATCTGGAACGCCATTTGCGTCGGGTGATCGGTGAGATCGAGAGCCGATCTCCGGTGGAGTTGATCGCCATTGGCATAGGCCACGACGTCACACGCTATTATCGCCGGGCCGTGACCATCGTGGATGTGGAACAACTGGGCGGAGTCATGACCGAACAGCTCGCCGCCTTGTTCGAGGAAGAGCCCCGCGCGGTCGCCCGCGGCGCCGCCCCCCTTCTGGAGCCGCCGCCCAGCCTTGTGAGCGGCCCCGCGCCGCGCGCCAGCCCCATGAGGCGGGGAATGGTTCCGGCGGCGTGACGCCGGCCAGCGTCGCCGACCACCGGGAGGCCGCGCGCCAGCGTCTGCCCCGCGTGCTCTTCGACTATATCGACGGCGGATCCTACGGCGAGCAGACCCTGGCGGCCAATGTGGCGGATTTCGCGGCCGTGCGGCTGCGCCAGCGCGTCCTCAAGGATGTGTCCGCTCTTTCCCTTTCCACGACGCTCTTCGGCCAGCCCATGTCCATGCCTCTGGCGCTCGGGCCCGTCGGTCTGGCGGGCCTCTATGCGCGCCACGGGGAGCTGCAAGCGGCCCGGGCGGCCAGGGGGGCGGGGGCGCCCTTTAGCCTCTCCACCATGGGCGTGGCCAGCGCCGCCGACGTGGCGCGCGCCGTCACGGCGCCCTGGTATCAGCTCTATATGATCCGCGACCGCGCCTTCATGGGCGAACTGCTGGCGCGGGTCCGGGAGGCGGGGTGCCCCGTGCTCCTGCTGACCGTCGATCTGCCCGTCCCGGGCGCGCGTTATCGCGACGCGCGCAATGGCATGACCGATGACAGCTTTGGCGCGCGAGCCCTGCAGGTCCTTGATGGTCTCGCCCACCCGGGATGGCTGTTGGATGTCCGGCTGCGGGGCGGATCCTGGGCGCTGGGCAACCTGGCGGGCGCCGGCGGGGGCCTGACCCGTCTCACCCAGTTCTGGGGTTGGATCGGCAGTCAGTTCGACCCCTCCATGACCTGGAAGGATATCGACTGGGTTCGCGAACGTTGGCCGGGGCCCCTTGTGGTGAAGGGGGTGCTTGATCCGGAAGACGCCCGGGCGGCCCGGACCGCCGGCGTGGACGGGGTGGTCGTCTCCAATCACGGCGGGCGCCAACTCGATAGTACGCCCTCGGCGATCAAGGCCCTCCCCGCCATCGCCGACGCCGTGGGCGCGGATCTGACCGTGCTGATGGACGGCGGTGTTCGTTCCGGCCTCGACGTCCTCAAGGCCCTCAGCCTGGGCGCCAAGGCCTGTTTGATCGGTCGCGCCTGGGCCTGGGCCCTTGGCGGGGGCGGTGAGTCGGGGGTGGCGCGGATGCTGGAGCAGATTCGGCAAGAATTGCGCGTGGCCATGTCGCTGACGGGCTGCGTGGACGTGCGCGAGGCCGGGCCCCACCTGCTGTCGGATGTCTAACGGCTAGATCCTGTCACGTTTTGTCGGGTCCAACAAAACGCATCGCGCCCTAACGCGCCAGGACGCATTGGGCGAGGCCGTCGCGCGCCACGGTCCCCGAGCGCGCCTCGATGCTGCCGGTGCGGCGGCGCACATAGGCCCCCGGTTTGGCGGCTTTCCATTTGAGCGGATCGGGAAGAATCGCGGCGAGGCGCCCGGCCTCGGCGGGGCTCAAGTCCCGTGCCGAGACCCCGAAATAGCGTTGCGACGCCGCCTCCACGCCATAGATGCCGGGGCCCATCTCGATGGTGTTGAGATAGACCTCCATGATCCGCCGCTTGCCCCAAATCTCCTCGATGAGCACGGTGAAAACCGCCTCGATCCCCTTTCGCACCCAAGATCGTTCCGGCCAGAGAAAGACGTTCTTCGCCGTCTGCTGACTGATCGTCGAGCCGCCGCGGATCTTGCCCGGCTTCGCCTCATTGTGCCGCAGCGCCGCGTCGATGGCGTGCATGTCGAAGCCATGGTGGAGACAGAAGCGTGAGTCCTCCGAAGCAATGACCGAACGGACCATGGAAGGAGACATGTCGCTGATGGGGACCCATCGTCGGTCCAGGCCGCGGCCTTGAGCGAGGCGTTCGATCATCAGGATCGTGATCGGCGGCGGGATGAACCGGTAGATCGCCACCCAGATCGGGGGCCCGAGACAGGCGAGCACGAGCAGAATGAGGAGAACTCGGCGAAGTCCGACGCGCGGCGCCTTCACAACGCGCTGACGACCCTGCGCCATTTTCCCTCGCTGACGTTCGCGCCGCCAGCTTGCATCGGCCTCGCGCGCGCCTTTAGGTCTGTGGCCTTCGGACGCGAGCGTCAAGCGCGGCGTGACCCCAGAATGCGGAGGACCCTATGCCGTCGATGAGCGTCAGTCAGGCGGTCGCCGAACGTCAGTCCATTCGGGCTTTTCGTGCCGACCCCGTCCCGGGTGATGTGGTTGCCGACATTCTTGATCGCGCCAAGGCCGCCCCCTCGGGAGGCAATCTCCAGCCCTGGCGTGTCTATGCGGTGGCGGGCCAGCCCCTGGACACGTTCAAGGCCAGCATGGCCACCGCGCCGCCCGAGGAGCCGGAATATGACGTCTATCCCCCCAATCTGTGGGATCCCTTCCGCTCACGGCGCTATCAGTGCGGCGAGGATCTCTATGCGTCCATCGGCGTCGGCCGCGAGGATCGGCCCGGACGCCTGAGACAGCTTGCCAAGAATGCGACCTTCTTTGGCGCCCCGGTGGCTCTCTTCTTCTGCCTCGACCGAAAGCTGGGGCCGCCCCAATGGGCGGATCTTGGGATGTATATGCAGACCGTCATGCTCCTGGCCGTGGAGCGGGGCCTCGCCACCTGCGCCCAGGAGTTCTGGGCCCGTTATCCCAGGACGGTGGGGCGGTTTCTGAATCTTCCGGCGGACTGCCAGCTCTTCAGCGGCATGGCGCTAGGCTATGCGGACACCGACGCGGCGATCAATAACTGGCGCACCCGTCGAGATCCCCTGGAGACGTGGTGCGAGATGCGAGGTTTTTAGAGCTTGGTGACGTTTCCTCGAAATGTCTGAATCAATCTCGCGCTCTAGGCGGCCGCTTCTTCCGCCGGGGCGGAGCTGGTCCCGCGCTTTTTGCCCGGCTTGGCATGTTTCTTTTTCGCGCCGGTCTTGCCGCCCTTCGAAGCCTTGGACGCCGCCTTCGGCGCGGCCGACTTGGCGGTTGAGACCGTGGGCGGATCATCGGCGGTGGCGGCAAGGCTGCCGAGGATCTTCATGAAGGTTTCACGCTTCTTCGGCGAAAGCAGGCTGAGGAGCCGCCTGTCCCCCGCCGCGGCAGCGCCGGAGGCAAGGTCCAGAGCCTCGCGTCCGGCCGCGGACAGGCGCACCGTATTGGCCCGCCCGTCGGTCGCCGAACGTTCGCGCAGCAGAAGTCCCTTGGTCAGGAGACGCGCCACAAGATCGGCCAGGGTCGATCGGTCGATGCCCGTCGCCCGGACCAGATCATTCTGTGTGAGGCCTTCGTGGCCGCTGGCCGCCGACAGCACGGTAAACTGACGCTGAGTAATCGCGGACGATCCCGCCGCTTCGGCATGGAAGTCGAGGGCCAATTGTAGGGCGCGATGCAAGAGGTGCGTGGGCGAGGCGCTCAAGACGTCCTTGGCGGCCTTGCTCTTGGCTTTGGTCATGGCGAGTCCCCTGACGCCGACCACACGCGATCAAAATCCTCTACCGCATCTGTGCGTCAATTTGACGACATAACATCCGTAGGCGTCTCCCGCCATCTTCCAAGACGAGAACGACCGCGCGAAAGTCAGACGCTGAGATCTGGA
>Ga0116231_10012076_pt1 | contig 12898 bp, 10 predicted proteins | sample S1TSphgellanicum_2_FD_89695 | JGI IMG/M metagenome (GOLD analysis project Ga0116231, IMG submission 89695) | Host-associated microbial communities from peat moss isolated from Minnesota, USA - S1T2_Fd - Sphagnum magellanicum MG | ecosystem: Host-associated > Plants > Peat moss > Unclassified... | reverse complement strand
GTTCACCGACGTGGAAGCAGCACTCGGCGCTCCAGAGGTGGTTGTCTATAACGCCAGTGGGCGGGTGCGCGGACCGATTGTTGATCTTGATCCAGAAGCCGTCGCGCGCGCGATATCGGTGAGCGCTTATGGGGGGTTTTTGGTGGCGCAGCAGGCGGTGCAGCGGATGTTACCGCGCAAATCCGGCGCCATTTTGCTCACTGGCGCCTCGGCGAGTGTGAAGGGCTATCCCAACTCATCCAGCTTCGCGATGGGCAAATTCGCTTTGCGCGGGTTGGCCCAAAGCTTAGCGCGGGAACTTGCCCCTTCCGGCATACATGTCGCGCATTTCGTGATCGATGGCGGCATACGTTCCGCCACGCGGGTGGCGCCGGAGGATGCGCCGGATAGCTTGCTTGACCCCGATGCGATCGCCGCGAGCTATCTTCACGTGTTGCGCCAACCGCGTAGTGCCTGGACGTGGGAGGTTGAGTTGCGGCCCTGGGTGGAGAAATTCTGATCGCGTGCCATGCAGTATGGAGGACATGGCTAAACTTCGTAGGGTCGAATACGCTTCGGTAGTCCGCTTATGAATTGGGCGCGATGCAGACGAACGCTGATTACGTCATCGTAGGGGGCGGCACCGCTGGGTGCATTCTGGCGGCGCGGCTGTCGGAAGATCCGTCCGTCCGGGTTACGCTGCTAGAGGCGGGTCCTGAAGACCGTAACATTTGGATTCATATTCCTGCTGGCTATGCCAGGCTGTTTCAGGCCGGCACGTTTGACTGGAAATACGCAACCGAGCCGGAGGCGGAACTCGGCGGGCGGGCGGTGAATTGGCCGCGGGGGAAGGTGCTGGGCGGCTCTGGGTCGGTGAATGGCTTGGTGTTTCTGCGGGGCTCGCCGCATGATTATGACCGGTGGGCGCAGGCGGGTGCGCGTGGGTGGTCGTATGAAGATGTGCTGCCCGCGTTTCGACGTATGGAAAGCTGGGAAGGGGAGGCGGGCGCCAGCCGCGGGCGGTCTGGCCCGGTGACCGTCAGTGAACCGGCGCGTCTTTCTGAGGGCGCGCGCGCTTTTATCGCTGCTTGTGAGGCGCTGGGGTTTCCGCGCAATCGCGACGTGAATGACGGGCCGATCGATGGGGTGTGCGCCATTCAGATGAATGTGCGCCGTGGTCGGCGCCATAGCACGGCACAAGCCTATCTGCGCCCGGCGCGAACGCGTCCCAATTTGCAAGTTCTGACGGGTGTCACTGCACGTCGTGTGGTGATTGAGAATGGGCGCGCGGTTGGCGTTGTGGTGCACAGGAACGGCGCCCAGCAAATTGTGACCACGGCGCGGGAAGTGTTGGTTTGCTCCGGCGCCATTGGTTCGCCGCATTTGCTGATGCATTCGGGTATCGGCGATGGCGAAGCGCTCCGCGGGTTTGGCTTGCCGGTTGTGGTGCACGCGCCCGGCGTTGGGCAGAACTTGCAGGACCATTTTATTACGCGATTCAGCTATCGCACGCGCCCGGCCGGCACGATGAATGAGTTGACCGCGACGAAGCTCCGCGCGGCAAAGATGGCACTGGGCTATGCGCTGCGGCGTGACGGGCCGATGGCGGTGGGTGCGACAGAAGCCACTTTGTTTGCCCGCGTCACGCCGGGCGCCGAAGAGGCTGATGTGCAGTTTCAGTTCATCAATTTCAGCTTGGCAGAGACGGGGTATGTGCTGGCCCGGTACCCCGGCATCATGTTCAATTTTAATCAGTGTCGGCCGGATAGTCGCGGCAGTCTCACCCTTCGCAGTGCTGACCCCGGCGACAAGCCGGTCATCCAGGCCAATTACCTGAGTGATCCGCGGGATCAGTTTGTAATCCTTGAGGCCGCCAAGTTGGCCCGGCGTTTGGGCCGTACGCCGCCCTTTCGTGATCTGGTGGAAGAAGAACTCACCCCGGCGCCAGAAGTGGAGGATGAGGCCGGGCTGCTCGACCATATTCGCCGTACAGGTACCACGGTTTATCACCCGTGCGGCACCTGCCGTATGGGAAGTGACGACAAGGCAGTGGTGGATCCACAGTTACGGGTGCGGGGTGTGGAGGGGCTGCGAGTGGTGGATGCTTCGGTTATTCCGCTGGTGCCTTCGTCGAATATACAACCCTCGGTGATGATGATCGCCGAGCGCGCGGCCGAATTTATAATAACGTAGGATGGGCGGAGCGCTTGCGAAACCCATCATCTTCAGCGCCGCAAAAACATGATGGGTTTCGCAAGCGCTCCACCCTCCTACGTGGCTTGCTTGAGCCGCTCAACGACGCGATCACGCCCCATGAGCGGCAACAAAGCCGCCAATTCCGGGCCTTTCTCTTCCCCAGTCAGCGCCAGCCGCAGCGGGTGGAACAGCGCGCGCCCTTTGCGTCCGGTCGCGTCCCGTAGTGCCGTGGTCCAGTGCTTCCAAACCTCGCTGTTCCAAGGCTCGGCCGGCAACGCCGCGAGGGCTTCTTGTAGAAACGCGCCCTCCCCCTCGATCACCGGAGGGATGATGGTGCCGCTGACCACGTCCCACCAGCCGCGGGCCTCGCTCAGCAAATCGAGATTGTCGCGCACGGCGACCCAAAATGTTTCAGTCGCGGCCGGCGGGAGACGGGGGGCGACCTCGGCGAAGGATAGGCTGTGTAGCACCCTACGGTTCAGCGCCAACATCTGTCGCACATCAAACCGCGCAGCCGAGGCAGAGTATTTCGCGAAATCAAACGTCTCAATGAGAGCCTCTAACGGCAGAGGCTCCGGGTCGTCAGATGTGCCGAGGCGGGCTAAGTAGCCTGTCACCGCACGCGGTTCCACACCGTCGCGCTGAAGGCTGCGCAGAGAGAGCCCATCGAAGCGCTTGGAGAGTTTGCCGCCATCGGCATCGGTCAGCAGCGGGAGATGCGCGAAATGGAAGCTTGATGGCTTGCCGCCTAGAGCCTGAATGAGATCAAGTTGAACGCCGGTATTGGTGATGTGGTCTTCGCCGCGAATGATGTGCGACACCTCCGTTTCGATGTCATCGACCACGGACGTAAATGTATAGAGCGGGGAACCGTCGGCGCGGATCAGCACCGGGTCGGAAATGGCGTTGAGCTTCACTTGGCGGCGGCCGAGCACCAGGTCATCCCATGCGATCGTTCCGGCCGATAGCAAAAACCGCCAATAAGGCCGCTTGCCACCTGCCTCGGCCGCGGCGCGTTGCTCGGGGGTGAGTTTCAACATGGCACGGTCATAAATCGGCGCTCGGCCTTGACGAATACGCGTCTCGCGTTTGGCGCGTAACTCATCCTCGCTTTCAAAGCACGGGTATAGCCGGCCGGATTGCTTCAGTCGTTCTGCCGCGGCTGCGTAACGGTCGAGCCGGTCAGATTGGCGGAAACTTTCGTCCCAACTTAGCCCGAGCCAATGCAAATCGTTGGCTATGGCCTCGGCAAACTCGGCGGTTCCGCGGGTGGTGTCGGTGTCGTCCAGTCGCAGTGTGAACGCAGCACCTTGCCGTTGGGCGAAGAGATAATTCGCCAAGGCAATGCGCGCATTACCGACATGCAAAAGACCCGTCGGGCTCGGGGCAAAGCGAACTTTCACTCTTCATCCTCATCGTCCGGGTCTCGCCTTGGGTCAAGCGCGCGCCAATCGCGTTCTTCGGCGTCTGCCCGACGGTCGGCAAAGGCGGCAAGTTCCGTGCTGCTGCGCCATGCGCCTTCACCGGCGTCGATCACCTCTACATCTTCCCCCCATGCGAACCAGGCATCGAGCACCTGACGCGCCGACATGCCGGCGTTGCGGCAGCGTTCGAGGGAATCGCGAACATAGCGGCGCGCGAAGCCGTTGGCCTGCATTAAAGTGGGGAATCCACCGACTTCCTCGACCACGCGATCTTCTTCCGTGGTGGCCGAAAGGTCGAGAATGCGCACTCTCCAGCCACCCTCGGGGGCGAAGAGATCGCTCATGCGATCAAGCCCGTATAGCCGTTGGTAATGGGATAGCGCCGGTCGCGGCCGAAGGCGCGCGGGGTGATTTTCACGCCGGGCGGGGCTTGGCGCCGCTTATATTCGGCGCGGTCAAGCATGCGCCAGACGCGCAATACCGTCTCGCGGGGGTAGCCTTGTTCAACCAGCGCGTCGACCGATTTCTCGCCTTCGACCAGGCCAGAGAGAATCCCGTCCAGCACATCATAGGGGGGCAGGGTGTCTTGGTCGGTTTGGTCGGGTTTCAACTCAGCGGAGGGGGGTTTGTCGATCACCCGTTGCGGCATGACCGGCCCTTTAGGGCCGAGCGAACCGGGGGGAATATTGGCGTTGCGCCAGCGGGATAAGTCGAACACGGTGGTTTTATAAACGTCTTTCAGAACCGAATAGCCGCCGCACATATCGCCGTAGAGCGTGGCATAACCGACGGACATCTCACTCTTATTGCCTGTGGTGAGCACCATGGCGCCAAATTTGTTCGATAACGCCATCAGTATCAATCCGCGGCTGCGCGACTGGAGGTTTTCTTCTGTGGTGTCACTTTGCGTGTCGCCAAAGACCGGCGCCAGAGCCGCGTTAAACGCCTCCATCGCTGGGGTAATGGGAATAGTGTCGCAATGAATGCCGAGCATTTCGGCACAGGCGGCTGCGTCTTCCAGGCTATGCGTGCTGGTGTAGGGGCTGGGCAGCATCACGGCGCGCACTTTCTCAGGGCCGAGCGCGTCAGCAGCAACCGCCGCGGAAAGCGCGCTGTCTATGCCGCCGGAGAGGCCGAGCAAAACGCCGGGAAAGCCATTTTTGCGCACGTAATCAGCGAGGCCGAGCATAAGGCTGCGGTAAATCAGCTCCAGGCGCTGGGGCTCTGGCGCCAGTTTTTGCGGCGTGCAAACCAGGCGCCCGTCTTGTCGCCGCCACTCGGTCAGCACCACCGCTTCCTCAAAATACGGCAGTTGCGCTGCGAGGCTGCGATCAGGGTTGAGTATGAAGGAGGCGCCCTCAAACACCAGCTCATCTTGCCCGCAAACCAACGCCTCAAACACAAATGCCAGGCCGGTTTCGACGACACGGGCGACGGCGAGGTCGATGCGCAGCGATTGCTTGTCTGCCTCATAGGGCGAGCCGTTGATAGAAAGCAACATCTCTGCCCCGCTCTCGGCGAGGGTCTCGGAAACCGTCGGCAGCCACCAATCCTCGCACACCATGAGCCCGAGGCGGAAGCCGCGGAACACCACTGGGCCGGGGGCGGGGCCGGCGTCAAACACACGTTTTTCGTCGAAAACGCCGTAATTGGGCAATTCATGCTTGGCGCGCCGGGCGGTGATCTTGCCGCCGTCGAGAACATAAGCGGCGTTAAAGAGATGGTCGCCATCTTGCCATGGGCCGCCGACGATCAGACCCGGGCCGCCATCGCCGGTGTCAACGGCGAGCGCCGCGATCGCCGCCTCACATGCCGCGACGAAGGCCGGTTTGCGGACCAGGTCTTCCGGCGGGTAGCCGCCAATAGAAAATTCCGGCGTGACCACAAGGTCAGCGCCTAAACGCGCGCCCTCGGCACGGGCCCGTCGCAGTGCCGCCAAATTATGCTCGATTTGACCCACATGCAGGTTGATTTGGGCCAAGGCGATCTTGAGAACGTCGATCATGGGCAGAGGTTAGGGAAGAAACGCGATTTTATCAATTCGGCCAGGGGCCAGGGGGGGTCAGGGGGAAGGTTGGGCGCGGGCGGCGCGAAGGAGCATGCCGAACAGGTCGCGCGGCTCATCGGGGTCGGCCAACAGGTCCAGCTTCGCGTGCCCACCGAGGCGATCCACCAAGCCGCGCACGTAGCGCAGGGCGGAGAAATCCTCGATGGCGAAGCCGACCGAGTCGAAGAGCGTGATCTGCGCCGTGCTGGTTCGCCCGGCCGCGCGGCCGGCCATGACTTGCCATAACTCCGTTACTTTATGGTCGGGCGGCAATTGTTGGATCTCGCCCTCGATGCGCGTCTGCGGGGGGTATTCGACGAAAATGTCGGACCGGCGGAGAATGTCGACGTGCAGCTCGGTCTTGCCGGGACAGTCGCCGCCCACGGCGTTAATGTGAATGCCTGGGCCGACCATGTTGTCGGTCAGGATGGTTGCATTACGCTTATCGGCGGTCACGGTGGTGACGATCTCGGCGCCGAGCATCGCCTCCTCCACCGTGTCACACACCGTGAGCGCCAACCCTGTTCCCGTCAGGTTGCGGCGGCATTTGCGGCTGGCATCGGCATCGATGTCGAACAGGCGAATGTTCCTGACGCCCAGTAACGCTTTAAAGGCAATCGCTTGAAACTCTGCCTGTGCGCCATTGCCGATGAGCGCCATGGTCTGCGCATTTTGCGGCGCCAGATATTTTGCCGACAGCGCCGACGTGGCCGCGGTGCGCAGAGCGGTCAAAATCGTCATCTCGGTCAGCAGCACAGGATACCCTGTGGCGACATCCGCCAAGACGCCAAACGCGGCAACAGTCTGACGGCCGTCTGAGGTGTTTTTGGGGTGGCCGTTGACGTATTTAAAACCGTAAGATGCGCCGTCGCTGGTGGGCATCAGTTCAATAACGCCATCAACGCTATGCGAGGCGAGGCGTGGGGTCTTGTCGAAATCTTCCCAGCGCAGGAAATCCACTTTGATCACGTCCGCGAGTTCAAGCAGAAATTGCTCGATGCCAACAGCGAGAACCAATTCCATCATGTGCGCGACGCTGACGAAGGGAACGATATTCAGCCCGCGCGCCGGTGGCGCGACTTTGAGCCCGCGCGCCGGTGGCGCGACCTTGACCTTTCTGTCCATCGCTCAATAACTCCTTGTTGGGCGGTCGAGCACGCGCCTTCCCATCAGGCTTGCGGCGAGGTCCACCATCAACAATGCGGTTCGGCCCCGCTCATCGAGAAACGGGTTGAGCTCCACCAGATCAAGGCTGGTGACCAGATGGCTATCATGCAGCACTTCCATAATGAGATGCGCCTCGCGGAAGGTTGCCCCGCCGGGCACCGAGGTGCCGACGCCGGGGGCGATGTCTGGGTCGAGGAAGTCGACATCGAGGCTGACATGCAACGCGCCGTTGGCCGCGGCGACCCGTTTTAGAAACCGGTCGAGCAATGGCACCACGCCGTTTTCGTCGATGGCGCGCATGTCGTAGACGGTCATGCCGAGGGTCGCGAGCACTTGGCGCTCAGCGGGGTCGACGCTTCTGATCCCCATCATGCAGACATTTTCCGGCTTGACCGGTGCGACCACGGGCGGGAAGATGCCGGTAAAACTCGGGTGCCCGATAGCGTAAGCCATGGGAATGCCGTGCAAATGCCCTGATGTTGTCGACTCGAGTGTGTGCAGATCTGGATGCGCATCCAGCCACAGGACGAACAACTCCCGGTTAGCTTCCTGTGCGGCGCGGCTGAGGCCGGGGAGGGTGCCGGCAGCGAGGCTGTGGTCGCCGCCGGTGATAATGGGCATGCCCTCGGCGCTGGCATGATAGGTGGCGTCAGCGATGGCGGCCGTCCAGGCGACAATCTCTGGTAGCGATTTGATCGCGGGATTGGCGTGTTGGATGGGGTGCGTAGGGGGTGAGGCTATGTTACCGCGGTCAATCACGCGGTAGCCCAAATCGGTCAAGGCGCGGGCAAGACCGGCGGCACGAAATGCGCTCGGCCCCATATCGCAGCCGAGGCGGCCAGAGCCTTCTTGCACGGGCACGCCCAGTAAAATGCACGGTTTTGTCAACACGCGACCGTTCCTCCGTCACATGGGCCAGCAAGGTGATGGGTTTCACAAGCTCCCCCCATCATTTTTCAGGTCACGTCCGTTATAAACCAAAGCTATGCGCGAAGTCTTTCTGTACTGTGCACATTAATTCGGCACAACAGCAAAGTTCGCCTATTATACGGGCGCCAATAATTGCCTCATTTCCAAGCTTGCACATAGAATAGCCATTCCTCTATGGTGCATTGCGATAAAGGCAGGTTGCTTTTGTCGTACCATCCATGAGGGCTCATAATGCCGCCAATTGCCAGCCGATTTGTCCGGTGTCTGCTGCTTTCCGCAACGTTAATGACCGGCGCCGCGCTGCGACCGGCACAGGCCGGCGGCGTCTTGACGGTTGCGATGACAGCGGGTGACTTACCGGTTGACACGGGAAATCCCGATCAAGGGTTCGAAGGGTTTCGCTTTGTCGGCTACAACCTCTATGACGCGCTAATCAACTGGGATTTGTCAAAGAGCGACAAAGCCTCTGATATAAAACCGGGTTTGGCCACGGAATGGCATATTGACCCGAACGATCAGAAAAAATGGATTTTTACGCTCCGCCAAGGGGTCAAATGGCACGACGGCTGTGATTTTACCGCCGATGACGTGATTTGGAATTTTGGTCGTATTGCTGATCCCAAGGCGCCGCAGTTTTATACGCAGCAATTTGCCCTCTCCCGGGCCTATCTGACCAATTACGACAGTATAGAAAAAATCGACGACCATACTGTTGCGATCCATACGAAATTCGTCGAGTCATTGTTTCCTTACGACATGGCTTATGTGTTGATGGTCAGTCGGTGCCGCGCCGAAGCGCTGCATAATGACTGGACGGCCTACGCAAATCAGCCTTCTGGCACGGGTCCTTATCGCTTCAGCAGCCTAACCCCGCATGAGCGTATGGTGATGGTGCCGAATACAGATTACTGGGATAAGGCGCGCATACCGAAACAAGACCAATTGGTGTTGCTGCCAATGCCGGAAGCTGCAACCCGCACCGCGGCGCTGTTGTCAGGGCAGGTGAATTTTGTCGAAGCGCCGGCGCCCGATGCGATCCCGGTGTTAACCCGCGCGGGAATGCAGATTTACAGCAATGTCTATCCGCATAATTGGCCCTATATCCTGAACTTCACCCGCGGCCCGTTCATGGATTTGAAGGTGCGCCAAGCGGCGAATTACGCCATCAACCGCGATGATGTGGTGGACCTGGTGGGCGGGTTTGCCACGCCGGAATACGCTGAAATACCGCCGAGCATGCCGTATTACGGCCATCCAGTGGCGTATAAATTCGACCCGGCGAAAGCCAAAGCCCTCCTGAAAGAAGCAGGTTGCGTGCCATGCAAAATTACGCTCGCGATCTCCACATCCGGCTCTGGGCAGATGCAATCTCTGCCAATGAACGAACTGGTCAAGCAGCAACTGGAAGATGTTGGGTTTCAGGTCACGCTCGATGTCATGGACTGGAACGCGCTGCTCGATGTCAGCCGGTCCGGGGTACCGAAATACCCTAATGTTGATGGCATGAACGCATCGCGCGGTTTGCTTGACCCGGTGAGTGCGCTGATCAAGCCCGTGGCCAAAGCGTATTGGTCGCCAGCCGGCAGCAACTGGGGGCATTTCGGGTCTGACGAGGCGGAATCTCTGGTGAAGCAAATCTTCGAAGAGTTCGACGCAACAAAGCGACTGGCGCTGTTGGCCAAACTGAATGAGTACGAGTCACAGGTCGCACTGATGATCTTTGTGGTGCACGACAAAAATCCCCGTGCGCTCTCGCCCAAAGTTCATGGTTATATCGAGGCGCAGAGCTGGTTTCAGGATCTTACGCCGATTAGCGTCTCGCCATGACGGGCAGATAGGGGGCGCCGGTTATGCTTGGCTATATTATCCGGCGCATCCTGTTTGCGATACCTATAGCCATTGGCGTCAGCATTGTTTGCTTCTCGCTGGTCTATCTCGCACCCGGGGACCCGCTGCAAACCGTGCTGCCGCCGGACGCGACGGCAGAGACCATCGCAATCGTCAAACATGCTTACGGTTTTGACCGCCCCATACCCGTGCAATACGCCATCTGGCTTTGGCATGTGGTGCAGGGTGATTTCGGACGCTCCATCGCAACGCAGCGCCCCGTCACACTGGAAGTGTTTGGCTCGGTCGCCAACACCGCCATGCTTGGGCTGTTTTCGGTGCCGATTTCTTTCGCGCTTGGCTTCGGGATGGGTGCCGTCGCAGGTTGTTTTCCAGGACGCATGATCGACCGGATCGTCACCGGCGCGGCGGTGATTGGCGTGAGCTTGCCGAATTACTGGCTTGGCTTGGTCTTGGTGATTTTGTTTGCCGTTGAGTATATGATTTTACCGGCCAGCGGCATGGGGCAGACAGGGTCTGCAAACTTCAATTTGTTTCATTGGAGTGACGCGCAGTTTTTGGTCCTGCCGGTTGTGACTCTGACCATGATCCCCATTGGCATCATTGCCCGCACCACACGCGCCGCTGTGGCTGAGGTGCGCAGCCAGGATTTTGTCACCACCTTGCGTGCCATGGGGCTGGGTGAAGGCGCCGTCATACGCCATGTTTTGAAAAATGCCTCCCCACAGGTGTTAGCGGTCATGGGGCTGCAATTTGGCTATCTGATGGGCGGGTCGATTTTGGTGGAAACCGTGTTCACCTGGCCCGGCAGCGGGTTTTTGCTCAACAAAGCCATCATCAATCGTGACATTCCGGTTTTACAAGGCACCATTTTGGCGCTGTCACTGATCTTTGTTGCCACCAATCTGGTGGTGGATTTGTTGCAAGCATTGTTCGACCCCAGGATACGCCGCTCATGAGCGAGCAAGCCATTCTCCCGGTGGACGCCGCCCCCGAGGTTGAGGTTGAAGGCGCACCAGCAACAAGGGTGCGCAGCTATTGGCAGTCGGTGCTCTATCGGTTGCGCCATGATTGGATCACCATGGTGTTCGGCGCCATTGTCTTAGCGATAATTTTGATCGCTATTGCAGCCCCGCTCATCGCCCCGTTCGACCCATATCAGCAGAGCATCATTGGCCGGTTAAAACCGTTTGGCTGGCGCGGCCACCCGTGGGGCACGGATGAACTCGGCCGTGACATGATGAGCCGGCTGATCTATGGTGGGCGTATTTCGTTATTGATGGGTCTGGCGCCGGTTTTGGTGGCGACGATCATTGGCGGGGCGCTTGGGGTGATTGGTGGCTTTGCCGGCCGCATCGTCAACACCGCCATTATGCGCACGATGGATGTGTTTTACGCGTTTCCATCGGTTCTGTTGGCGGTGGCCATCTCCGGCGCCATGGGCGGCGGTGTGTTCACGGGCATCATCTCTCTCAGCCTGGTGTTCATTCCGGCGATGTGCCGCATTGCCGAAACCGCGACAGCACAAATCAAAATCCTAGATTATATCGAGGCCGCCCGCGCCAGTGGTGCCGGAACGCTAACCATTGTGCGTCACCACGTGTTGGGTAACGTGCTTGGCCCGGTGTTTATCTACGCCTCTAGCCTGGTCAGCGTCAGTATTTTGCTGGCGTCTGGCCTGTCGTTTCTCGGGCTCGGCGTGCAGCCGCCGGAACCGGATTGGGGGCTCATGCTGAGCACGTTGCGCCAATCCCTGTATGTCGACCCGCTGGGCTGTGCGATGCCGGGGGTGGCGATCTTTGTAACGTCCATCTGTTTCAACCTGGTGAGTGACGGCGTACGCAGCGCGATGGACGTGCGGGAATGAAGGCGCGCCTATGACCTATGTCGATACCCGCGACCGTGGTGGCGCGGCACAGCCCATGCTGATCGCCCGTTCGCTGCAACGACACTTTCACGTCAAAGACGCCGTGGTGCGCGCGGTCGATGGGGTGTCTTTTACCCTCTATAAGGGCGAGACGCTCGGTGTGGTCGGTGAATCTGGCTGCGGCAAATCGACCCTCGCCCGGTTGCTCCTGCACCTGGTTGTGCCGGACAAAGGCGAGTTGATTTTTGACGGTGATACGGTGGGCGAGGCCATCAACACTGCTGATCTCCGGCGCCAAGTGCAGATGGTGTTTCAAGATAGCTATTCATCGCTGAACCCCCGCATGCCCGTGCAGGATTCCGTCGCGTTCGGGCCGATGGTGCAAGGGCGCAAAAAAAGTGAGGCGCGCAGCATTGCGCAGGATATTCTCATCAAAGTTGGCCTGCGCCCCGATCTGTTTGGGCCGCGCTATCCGCATGAACTCTCGGGCGGGCAGAAACAGCGCGTCAATATCGCGCGGGCATTAGCGGTTGGGCCGCGCATGGTTATTCTGGACGAAGCGGTCTCGGCGCTCGACAAATCGGTGGAGGCGCAGGTGCTGAACCTGCTGCGCCAACTGAAACGTACCCTCAATCTGACCTATCTGTTCATCAGCCATGATTTGAACGTCGTCCGCTATATCAGCGACCGTGTGTTGGTGATGTATCTTGGCCAAGTGGTTGAACTCGGCCCGGCGGCGGAGGTGTTTGCCGGCGCGCGGCACCCGTATACACAGGCTTTGCTCGGCTCGCGTTTGTCGATGGATGCGTCTCGCCGCATTGAGTCCCCGCCTTTGGTGGGTGACCCGCCCAGCCCAATCAACCCGCCCTCCGGCTGTCGCTTTCGCACCCGCTGCCCGCACGCCGAAGACGTGTGTGCAGCGAAAATGCCGGCGCTGGAGCACTGGGAAGATCGCGCCTCGCATGTGGCGGCATGCCATATGACCACTGCGGGTTCGGGCCATTCATTGGCGGGGACGGTGTAATGGATGGCGGGTTAGGCGGTGCGCCCCTGCTGGAGGTTTCCGACCTCACCGTGCAATTCGTGACGCGCGAGGCGACGGTGAATGCCGTCAGCGGCGCCACATTCAATCTGCGTGCGGGGGAGGTGTTGTGCCTGCTGGGCGAGTCCGGCTCTGGCAAGTCCGTCACCCTACGCGCGCTGATGCGCCTGCTGCCGCCGAAGCGCGCGCGCATCGCCGGGCGGGTGAGCTTGGCGGGGCAGGATGTTCTCGCCCTTGAAGGCCGCGCGCTGCAAAGCTTTCGTGGCGGCGCCGTCTCGATGGTGTTTCAGGAGCCAATGACGGCGCTCGACCCGGTCTATACGATCGGCCAGCATCTGACGGAGATGATCCGCCGCCACAAAGGCGGAACCAAGGCCCAAGCCCGCGCCCGCGCCATT
>Ga0116231_10012074_pt1 | contig 12899 bp, 8 predicted proteins | sample S1TSphgellanicum_2_FD_89695 | JGI IMG/M metagenome (GOLD analysis project Ga0116231, IMG submission 89695) | Host-associated microbial communities from peat moss isolated from Minnesota, USA - S1T2_Fd - Sphagnum magellanicum MG | ecosystem: Host-associated > Plants > Peat moss > Unclassified... | reverse complement strand
TAAACCCATTTATATTGCTTCCAAATTACCCGATTATGTTCCACAATTTGTATTACCACACAATACCACAAAATGACTTAATAACACATATATGCATGTACACATACAAATAATCACAAAATAGTATATGTATTTATATATATATATATACATATATAAGGGTTCAAATTGATACAATAATTAATCGTTATTCACGAATCATTTATATTAACTAATTGATTAATTAAAAAAAGAAATAATAGTTCGTTAATTAAAAATATTTTATTTATATCAACAAGTCAATAAGTTTATAAATAAACAATCTACATTTGATATTTATTAACCAATGATTTATTAATAATTTATTAAATAGTATTCTTTACTTAATTACTATGAAATAAATAATTATTTTACATAATTATTCAGATAATAATGATCTAATTATTCCTTATTTAATTCATTCTGAAATATATGATTAGTTTTGAAATGTCTCAATAATCTGATTTAGGTAGTTAATCAAAAGTTATGGTTAATAGCTAATGATTACTAATTAATAAATATTTAGTCTGCCAATGAATGATAAATAACAAATTCTTCACAAATTCAACTGTCTAGTTACTATTAATGATTAATTAAAATTGATTTAATTTTTACTTAATAAAAAAGTAAATTTCAGAATTTGTTATTTTTTCTAATACTTAATTTTTTAATTAATTAATATTTCTTCAATATAAAGTAGTAATTTATTTATTATTTTATTGATATTTTTTCAACTATGTGACAATTAATATTTATTAATCAAGAATTATGGTTAATAGTTAAATTCATCAGTTAATGTTAGAGGTTGGTTAAGATTCATTTAATATCTACTAATTAAGTTAATAAATTATAAATTTAATCATTTATAGTTTATATTCAGGAATTACCAATTACTTAATAATTTATTTTGTTAGATAATCAATTAATAACTAAATATATTTTATTTAATTAGTTGATCACTAACAATTTAAAAAGTTTATTTTTAGAGGTAAAAATGGTGTTTTTATTTAAGTAATTGAATACATAGAAAATTATTAATTTAGAAATAATTGCCTTTATAATTAGATATACTAAAAACTTAAGTGATTCAACTGAAACTTGATTAATTAATTAGATATGAAATAATTATTTCTTGAAATAGTTTATTATTAATTTTTAATTATTACTATAAACCAATTAATTAGTTATTGGAAACCATGAAAGAATAATGATCAATGTTATTTCTAAAGTTGTTAAAATATTTAAACAATAATATGTATTAAGTAGTTTTGTAAGTGGGTGGGTGGGTAGATAATTTATTATTAGTTAATTAGTTACTTAATTAGTTACTTATTTCTTACCTATTTAGTTGTATAATTTTCAAAACTAAAAACAAGCACAAAACTTGTGGAAAAATCATTTTTAGTTGTAATTGAATTTGCAGCTAAAATGTAACTAAAAGGTTTAACCCATAAGTTTTATTTTCTAATGTTGTTTTACAAAGTATATAAAAAAGGTGTTTTTTGTTTGAATTTCACATTAAAAATCATGTGCCATTTGTGATGAGTTCAAAGAAGCTTAACCCTAAAAGCAAAACATAAAATAAAATAAAAGTATTTACATGGTTACTTTTAACCTACCTATTTTTCTACCTTTCTAACTATCTATTTACCTTCTTACTTAGGTAACTAGGTGGGTAAATAAGTAAGTAGCTTAGGTAGGTATGTATCTTAAATAAATAGGTATTTTTTATGCATATAGTTTTACTTACCTACCCACATATATAAATAATTATTTTTTTTTAAATTCCAAAATTCAATCATTATGCCATGTGACAACTTTTGATTGTGCCACATGTCACAATATAAATACATTTAAATTGAATAATCATAATGGATGGTTGAATAATTGAGCGTCATCATTTAAATAATTGAAATTGGACCATATTGATTTTTTGTCATTATATATTACGTAAAATCATATATTAAAAAATTCCAAGTTTTGCCACGTGTCAAAATTTGATTAAAATATGTGTTGAAATTTATGGTCATCCATAATGGATGGCCTAAATTAATCATCACAAATTTGATGAGTCATGGTTTGGTAATAATAGTTGTGTGAAATTTGCTTTTCATAGGTTCGCATGAAATAGACACGAATGTCTTTCATCTACTTGTATTATTTGAACATCAATGTTGTGTGCATTATTTAGACACAAATGTCATATGTATGTTCCTATTATTTAAACACAAATGTTGTGTGTGTATTCATATTGTTTTCCATATTTAAATAATGCATGACATTTGTGTGTAAATGATATGAAACCATGAAATAACATATTTGCACGGATTTGGATCGAACCCATGAAACCTATAAATTTGTGATGATATTTCAATAATTTAAAAAGTTTGCCCAAAAATTTCTTATGTTAACAAATGGTAATTAGTGATAGGATTATTTATTAGTTATAAAAAAATGGTTAATAGTTGCAAATGTTATACATTAGTTAGAGGATAAAAGTGTACACGTTGATAATATATTTAATCCATGTGAAATGTGCTAACATCACACTAAGTCATCATTTGCAACTAAAGGGTCAATGTGACTTCACTTATGCAATTAAAGAATTTTTTAGTACAAAGTTGATTGCAATTATTTTTTAATCACAAATTGTAATCGCAAATTAGCATTTTTTTATTGGTGAAACCAAGCCACTTAAGCTAGGCCAAGCCCCCTAGGCTAGGCCAAGTAGCTTAAACTAGGTGGTCTAGTAATCTTTGCAACTTAAGCTATTTTATTAGGTCATGTAAGTAGCCAAGGTAGCTTAGGTTACAAATGTGGGACTTGAACTCCTCCCCTCCACATTGATCAAGTCCTTAACCATTGCACCACCACCCCATAAGGTGATTTTCTTGGACAACATATTATAATGAACATGATTTTGGAGCAACATATTATAATCAACTTCCATGAATTTTTTTTCAACATGTTGCACTAAATGAACTTGAATTTTTTTACACTATTTACATAAATAAATAGGTTATATGTAGGTTAAACTAGGTAGGTAAGAAGTACCTATTAATAAATGCATGTATTTGAATAACATGTAGATTATAATCTACTAAACTTGATAGGTACCTATTAAGCCTATGCTTATACCTACCTAGTAAGCTACCTATGCCTATGTTATTTAATAGGTTACATAAATACCTACTAACCTATTAATAGATCAAACCTATGCATGTTAAGTAAGTAGCCTAACCTATTATGTAGGTTTAAGCTTAAGTTACCTACCTAATATTAGGCTAGGCTAGGCTACCTACCTAGTAGCCTAGGGGGTTTACCTTCAGTTAGTTACATACCTACCTAGTAGGCCTACATCACAAATTTAGCATGTGACAAATTAATAATGAAAATCCTCCAAATCTTATTCATTCATAAGTTTATACATTTTATGCATGAATATCATACAGTGAAAACATGTTTGATAGATGAATAAATGTGTTGACGAATCAAGTATGAACCTATGAATAAATGAATGTCACACAAATTTCACATCTTTCTAAGGAATCCACGTTTCAAATGTGTTTTAAATACATGATATTAGTGCACGAAACATATGAATTATGATTGAATGAATTTTGCACAATTCCCATTATTAAATAATGAAATATTAAATTTGGATGTAGGTGGCCTAAGTAGTTTATGTTAGGTTACATACTTACCTAGTAGGCCTATTTTAGGCTAACCTAAACTACCTAGGCCTAGGTTACGTTATGTACCTACCTAGGTAACCTAGGTTAGGTTACATACTTAAGTAGTTTAGGTACTTACCTAGTAAGTTTAGGTAGCTTAGATTAGGCTACCTACCTACCTAGTAGGCCTAAGTAGCCTATGTTAAGCTACTTGCTTACCTAATGGGCCTAGGTTACGCTACATACTTACCTAGTAGGCTTAGATTAGGTTACCTATTTTATAGGCCTAGGTGGCCTACGTTACATACATAGTTCTACCAAATAAACCTTGATAGCCTAGATTAGGCTACCTACCTAATAGGCTTAGGTGGCCTAGGTTACTTACCTAGTTAGTAGGATAAACTAATTACCTACAAACTTAGGTGGCCTATGTTATTTACTTAGTAGGCCTAAGCTACATACCTATGATAAGCCCAAGCTAATAGGCTACCTACATGGTTGATAAGTCTACCTAATAAGCCTAGGTCACTTAGGGTACTTACTTAGAAGGCTTACACTACCTAATTATAAGCTATTTAGTAGTTTTAAACTACATTTTAAATAACCTACTAGGTAGGTCTAGTTAGCCTACCTAGCTAGGTTACTAACTAGGTTATTACCTAACAAGTAGCCTATTAACATATTAACCATGTTAAGCTAGATAGGTAATCTAAGCCTAGCCTAACCTACTAGTTATGTTAGGTTAAATAAGTAACTTAAGCTTAACAAGTAGGCTAAGTCATCAAATGAGCATGGCTCATTTGACTAAAGGTCAAATCATGATGGTTAATTTGACTAAATCCTATCCACTCAATATGGTTAATTTGACTATGCCATGGCCATTTTGATGGACATTTGTCCATTTTGACCAGATCTTTAGCTTAACACTTGGTCAAAAAGGTCATTATAGTTGTATGTACTAGTCAAATGTAACATATGTTTTTCATGCCCAAAACCTTTAGTCAAAATGGACATACTCTTTGGTCAATGTGGACACTTTGGTCAAGTTGGCCTTCACAAAAGTTGTGATTTCTTGTAATGTCTGACAATGGCGTATATGTAGTTGCATTGCAATCAAGAATCTCTAATGATGGCATTCTTGCAATCATGTTGTAGTTAGGAAGTTTTGGTGAGGGCATTCTTGTAATCACATTGTAATTAAAAAGCTCCAATAATGGCATATGTGCAATTGTGTTACAATTAGGAAGCTCTAGCAATGGCGTATGTGCAATTGTGTTGCAGTTCCATTGGAGCTTTGTTAAAAAGCTCCAACAATGGTGCTTGGATTTCAAATGTAGTAAAATTTTTGAAGCTTTTAACTTACCACAAACTTAAAGTTGACTTTGGGCCAAATAATTTAACATTCTTCCATAGTTCATTTTTTATTTATTTCAATAACATTTTAGCACTCTCTATTAGTTTACTTCTTTTTGTTAACAATGTGTTGTCATTGAATGCCATGTCAGATGTTACGTCATCTTAAATGGTAACCATAACATTAGGTGTGGATGCTAATATTTTAACATTTTCTTAAAAAACAATTACCATTGTTTTAACAATAGGTGTGAACATACCTTTATTAGACAATGTAAAAAGATATATTAAGATAAAGTCAAATATTTGGGCTACACAACATCATGACCCAACACATAAACTTCCCCCCAATAAGTAAATTAGTAAGCATGTTTAATAACTATTGAGAAAAAATTAACGAAATTATTATTTAATGAAAAGAACAACAATTCATAGCAATGGTCTATCCATGAAAGGAAAAACTCAAACTATAATAACAAGTGAAGAGATGGAAAAGAAAAGAAGCATTAACTAACAACAAACCAAGAAGTTACTATAAATTAGTCTAGTCATTTGCATTTGAAGAATCTAATTAATTCTCCAAGGTGAAGGAAAAAGACTATGATAATGTGACATGGTTATTGTAGTCCAAATTGAATTTATCAATGGAGATGCAAAGTTATTTATTTATTTATCAAAATGCATTTCAACATATTATAATATCTTTTCGAATTCAACATTTAAGTGCCAAGCAATTATTTCATTTTTCAAAATCCATTTTGGCAACAAAAATAGAATTTTATGGAATTTTTACAATATATCTAGGCAATTTTCTTGGCAAGTTCTTTGGACTTTGAAGGTCTAGTTCGTAATGAAAGCTTTTATTAGATTTTTTAGTACTTGTTTTTGCAAAAATGAAGAGAGATAATGTTCCACCAAAATATAGGATAAAAAAATGATGTGAATTATTAAATACTTTTTTTTCAATGGTGGATTGACCTAATGCAAAATGATTTTGAGTTTTCACCATTTTTTGTAATATTTCTTCCCTTTTAATTTCCTTAAAATTTGACATTTGAAACAAATATTTTTTTAGAAATTGAACATTTTCTAAATATATATATTTACTACTAAACCTAGAAATTTACTATAATATAATATAAAATTTTCAAGATTTTTGATTGACATTATAAAAATGTGTAATATGTTTGGTATACATGAAAATATCAATCATTTTTCATCCATTTTGATACATAACATGGACAATCTATTATGTTTTTGTTTTCATTTGTCTTGATGTGTCTTGATTCTTGTACACTTACACGATATTATTCACCATATGCACCCACAATATTCCACTTTGCACCAAAATTCAAGGTCATATTATTGATCAAACAAAACATGTACATTGAAAAAGAAAAGATGAAGAACATGCTAATGACTAAGGTTTATCACCCTTAGGTTTCTAAAAATAATTTTGATAATAAGTATTTCAAAATTTCAAAATTTTACCCTTCATCTAATGAAAATTTCCAAAAAATGATAGTTTAAAAGATAATGGAATTATTACCAAATCCAATCATGTATTATGTTCACTACAACAAAAGGGGTCCCCTATACACCCAGTGATTTCACTAGATTTTGAGTGAATTCACTAGTTGTAGTGAATGGGGACCAGTGAAGAAACAGTGAATTCATTGGTCTAGTGAATGGGGTCTAGTGAACTACACCCACATTTTGTAGTAGTGGGTATACATAACATCATGGAAATAAATTACATGTAACTAAAAATTCAATTTCATATCTTGTTTTTCTTAGATTTTTTCAATTACCTAATATGTTTGTATTATAACATTTGGGCTATTTTTACCCACCCAAATTGAAGCTACTTGACATTTATTTTATATAAATGACTTCATATATAAAGCATTGTAATAGATTTTTAATTCTTTCACAAAAGTTTTGTTAGAGGTTTGAATTGATTGTTGAATGGTTTGAATCTTTTCAAGTAAGCTTATGAAATGATTATTAAAACAAAGGTTTGAAATAATTGTTTTCATCCATGTACATTGGAAAAATGAAGTTGGGAAATTTGAAAAAAAAATTTAATCAATTATACTTTTCAATTTTTACATTTTCTTTTTAGAAGACGTTGTTACAAATTTAGTCAATTTTGAAGGAAGGATGTGTGTGGGCATGGTTTGCAAATAGGAGGCAGGATACATGTTCATTATGTTCTTTTCATTAAAATTTTCATTGAAAAGAATAATAAGAGAATAAAAACAAGAGGAAAACAAGACAACTAAAAGTTGGGCTATCCATCATCCACTAATGAATTAAAAACTCTTTTTAGTAAGAAAAGGAGATTGAATGATTGAACTTGTAAATAAATATTAAAATGAAATCATGTTAAAAACAAGAATGTCATTTAGGTTTAGGGCTTTGAATTTAGTCACAACAAATAATTATAATTTGCATGTCTTTTCATGCAATTATCAACCACATGCAAAGGTGTAAAACAAACTCCAAAAATTCATTATCTCAATGAATTTCACATGTAGGTACAAGCCTATGAAAGGTAGATGTTTGAATAAGTGACTCACTTTTTGGAAAAACATAATATGCACAAACTCCATTCTATAATGTTAAATCAATAATGCAATTTGGTGTCATTAGTTAAATGGTAATAAAGTCCATATTATTGAAAACCCAAGTAGTCACCTCAAAAAATGGGCTTTGTTGGAAAAAAAAATTCAAAACAAAAGAAAACTAAGACTATTAAAAAATTATGAAAATAAAAGCCAATTTTGATCATATACTATGAAATGATTATAATATGTTATTATATGTTTCATATTATGAAATTTTTATGTGTTATTATATGTCTAATACTATGAAATGGTTATATGTTATCATATGTTTAATATTATGAAATTGTTATATGTTATTATCTGTCTAATACTATAAAATGGTTAAAAGTTATCAAAATAAAGTTTTTAGCTATGAGTTCTTTGAATCATAACATAGGACATACTTAGTCAAGTTCCAAATCATTTGGATTGAAATTCTATGTCAAAATCACTAAATTTTAAATTTCCAATCAATTGACTAGTTCATAATTCTAAATTTCAAAATTCCATATTGAATAATGAATGCATTATTTTCAAAAAAAAATTACACATGATCAAGTTGTTAATTTAAAATCAAGTCCCAATTCAAAAATTTATGACTATATGTTTTGTGGGAGACATTGAACCAAGATGAGGTATTACAAAATCAAAACAACATCATAAAAGTGAGTCACTCATTCGTACGTCTACCTTGAAAGTATATTGCAACATTTATAAATTAAGATATGTGTTTATTTTGTTTTGTTGAAACTTAACCCTCTCAAAGGTTGGGCTCCCTTATTGTAATTTTGGTATCATTGGAAAACCTTCAATGAGGTTATGTGCATGAAGGTCACTTCATAATTTTCAAACCAATGAAATTATTGAATTTAAAATGATTTTTTTCATTGGAAATTAATTTAAATTTACAAAAATGGTTTTTCAACCAATCAATGCCTCTCCATCATATTGGCCCTTTCACATCCCCAACCTTAACATTTGGACCAATGATAGTTGTGTTCACACTTGGACAAATAAAAGGTTTCGTTCACACTTGCTTAACATTTTGGCCAATAACATTCAAGCCATTTCAATCAATCAATGCTTTTTTGTCATATTGGTCTTTCAATTTTCCCTTCCACATAAAACCGGGAATGCATGAGGAATTCCCATTGGCCATTATATTTTCCCTTTCATAATATCACCATTCACATACTTGGGCCAACAACACATGGGACATTTAATTTTATACATTAGCATAGGTGTTTGTTTTGTTTTGTTAATTGTGAACACATTTTAATCCTACCAAATCATTACTTGCCCCACCTTGCACTTTTGGTACCATTCGAAACCTTTGACATTTGTCATTTTGTAATTTTAGGACGAACAAATAAAAAATTATTGAATTCAAAAGGGTTTTCATCATTGGAAATCAATTTTAAATTACAAGAATGGTTTTTCATAGTTGGGGTTTGTGGAAAGTCATGTCTTTTAATGCCTTGAAGTAATTTTTGTCTTAAAAAAATTATTTGTATGTTGAATATCTCTTAGGGATTTTTACAAAGGTGAAAGCATGAAACAAGGAGCTAGGGTTATTAAGGTTTGAATCCTTCTCAAAGATTGCAAATAAGGTTAAAAGGTTATTAAAAAATAACATTTGTTAAATTAAATGGGATTGGCAAAAACTTGTGAAGGTGATTTTAACAAATTTAAGTATGAAATGTGACCATTGTTGTTAGCCCAAGTGTGAACATGATTATGTAATTTCTCCAAATGTGAACAAGACCTTAAACATAAGCCTGAATATGAAAAAATTTAAATTCAAATCAATTTTCATGAAAAATCAATTAGGGAGTGGTTTACATTTGATTGGTTTGGGACCATTGAATTCTAAAACATAGGTTTACGGTTTAGGTCCAAAGTGCAAATGTGGTTAATTTGGGTTTACATTAGAATAATTTGAAGCTTAAACCCATGGAAATGACCTTGGATGCAAAAACCTTGTTGGAATCCTACATGGACAATTATGGATAATGTTGGTTGCACCCATTAGGATATTTTTTCAAACTCACCTTTAAAAAGGTGGGCATGTTGGAAATAGTGGCCTAGCCAATTACTCATTTATGAATTTCTTGAAAGGTCAAGTTGAAGCAAATTTTTGGTGGCTCCCCCCACAAAATTACTACCCTTTAAACCTTAATCCAATAATAAAAATGGATAATTGATAGTTGTAGACATTGGACCATGTGGATTTTCCAAATGGCAACATTTCATAAATTATTACATAGCAATTTAAACTCTTATTGGAAATCAAAATGGGACTCATGTAGTGAAACTAACACATGAATGTTTTATCCTAGATGGACTTTATAATGGATTGTGCCATCCATAAAGGCCCTATGCAAAACAATGGATATGAACTTTTATTTCACAATGTGTTTGTAAAATTAAATATTTGAATTCATACCATCACAATTTAAACTTATTTAAATACATTGATTAAATATTTGTTTTGAAAAAACATCAATTTAAATATCAAAATGGGCTTCACACATGTACATCCTTTGATATTAATATTGATGTTTCTAAAGACTAATCTTTAATCAATGTGTTTAAAATGACTTAAACTATGGTGGCATGAACTTGGATATAGAAAAAAAGGTAAATTAAACATGATTTGAACCAATTTGAAAATCAAACCAATTTATTGGGCTTAAAGTGATATATAGACTCTTAAAATGAACTTTCAAATGTAGTTTTTGGTCCATCATAATGTGCTTTCACCATAATCTCTTTCCTCTAATCATTCCTTTGAAATTCTTAAGGTTTTGAAATTCTTAATAGTAGAATTGTGTGTGGTATTTCAATTTATTGTTAGATTTTATTCACATGATGGAAAGTATTCACAATCATAAAGGCAAATTCAAAATTTTCAAGAGATGATGGTTGTCCTTTCCATGTTTGAAATTTAGAACCACATGGTCCTATTTTAAAAATGCCCTATTGTAGTGCATTCCAACTCATAGATAGGAATTCATCACCTCTACATATGACGATCTCTTATAACGATGAGGATGTAAAATATTTTGAAGAGCAGCCCCCTTTTGTTTTTTCACAACTTTCAAAATTTGTGGACTCAATGAGAGAGATTACAAAGATTGAAGGGAAAGGATTGGGTGGCAAAGGAAAGAAAACAAAGAAGGTGGCTCCCAAAAAGGAAGGATATATCAAAAATATGATGAAGAAAAAGGAAATGGTGTGAAGTGGAAAGAGTTTGAAGTGGACGCCATAATTGTGATTTGAGAAGAAATGGATGTAAAATCTTCAAAAAATGTTGAAAACATGTATGTGTAAAACATTATCTTGCTTTTGAATCATGCAATTAACTTGATACCTACATGTTCATGTGATTTTGGGTATGAACATATTTTATGCATATTGACAATTAGAAAAGCAATGCATTAGAAGTTAAATCACAAAATTTGGATACAAATCTGAATATTTATATTTCTTCAAAAAATGGTTTTTGCATTAGCTTATTTTAGGCATAAGGAGATTTGTTTTTGTAGGTCAACATACAAATGTTTAAGAATTGCATTGTTTTAATAAATGATGTTTACCCATTATGAAGGGGAAGGAAAAGGCCCCATTAGAATGTTATGTCATCACAACTTGAAAAAATAAAAGCTTTCTTTTACCAACAATAATTGAAACAATAATTTTAGCTATCCCAAAAACATCACCCGCTAATTGCAAACCATTCCCACTTCCTAATCACATCAAAGACATTATAACTCTATCTCCTACTAAAATTGGTTTGTTCATAGATGAGGGTCCAAGACCAAAAAGTGACAAATTGAGGTTCAATCCACATGGCACCATTTTGGAAGGAAAATCAAATTGGTTGGAACTAAAAAAAAGAATTCAGAAGGGGGAGAGCTCATGATTTGAAAAACCAAGATGTAAGCTAAGGTCCAATATAAGGATTCAATCTGCATCAAATGAGTCCAAATTGGTTCCTACAAATTTGAACCTTGGACCCCATCTAAAGTGCACGTAAGATTACCTAACTTCATTGAGTTTATTTTCTTTTCTGTTAGGTTTAATTTTTCTCATAGTGCTAGAAATAATTTTGGTGACAAGAAATTGGAATTAGTATAGGGTAGATTGACCAATGTCCAAACACTTAAGGTAGTGTTTGCTTGGCATTTTTGTAGGAGGACCCCATTGTTTATGGTGTCCAAAGAATAGATGGAACCCTCTTCTTATTGCATAAGTTGCATTAAAAATTGACAAAAACAAACTAGAGGTGAAAAATTTACAACCCCACAAAATAAGGGGGGGTCATTTGTATAGAAAATTTTCAATCAAATCACTCATAACCTATTTTCAAATCCCTTAAAAAATCCTTAGGATGAGATGATTTGTAGAGCTTAAAATGGCAATTTCAAAGTAGTTTAAATTGTTCAATTTGAACAAAAAAATGAGAAAGCTATGCATTGATGAAATAGGAGGGGTCAAAATTGAAAAAAAGGTGTTTTGTAATTTGAAAAAAATGTATTTTTTGTATTGTTATTTTTTAGTTGCTCCTTTGGCTTTGCATTTCAAAAATGATTTGTAGAGCTTGAGAAGGCACTCCTATAATATTTTAAATCGTTCAAAATGGAAAAAAATTGAGAAAAATCTACAAAAATATTTGGTAATGAACAAGAATTCAGTGGGGGGCATGTTTATCCTATTGGGGATTTTTTTGGAATCCTTCATATGGTTGCCATGGACCATTTCAAAGACATTCTAAAAATAACTACATTTTTCTTCCCTATCCACCACCATGGATATAAAGAAACAAATTCACATGTGTCTTTTCATGTCCATGAATCATATATTAATTTAAATAAAATTTAACATTGAAATAATTAATGATGAATCATTGAAAATCATATAAAACATAATGAAAAAAAAGAAAAGTTGATTGGCATTGGTAGTGTGAAGGAGTGTGAAGTTCAAATATTGTAGTACTTGGGCTAGTTCAATAGGCTTTTGTTGAATACCTATTTTTAAACAATTTTTATTTTTGATAAAAAATGTAATATTTTTGGATATTTTGACACTAATAAATATCATCCATGCATTCATTGGAATGTTTTTTCTATTACACACCATACATGATCATTCATAGGTTTTTTTTTTTTTTTTTTTTTTTTTTTTTTTTTTTTTTTTTTTTTTTTTTTTTTTTTTTTTTTTTTTTTTTTTTTTTAAATTTTTT
>Ga0116231_10012073_pt1 | contig 12899 bp, 11 predicted proteins | sample S1TSphgellanicum_2_FD_89695 | JGI IMG/M metagenome (GOLD analysis project Ga0116231, IMG submission 89695) | Host-associated microbial communities from peat moss isolated from Minnesota, USA - S1T2_Fd - Sphagnum magellanicum MG | ecosystem: Host-associated > Plants > Peat moss > Unclassified... | reverse complement strand
TGGGTGGAGAAGAAGGAGGAAGAGAAAGAGAGAGAGAGGGAGAGAGGGAGTCGGTGTTTGTGGGACAGACAAGCAGGAAGAGGGGGGGGGGGGTTTGAGAGCTGGAGATGGCGGCAGTTGCACCCAATTTAGTATGTTTTGGAGCTTGTAGGGAAGCTAGTCAGCAGATGTGGTGTAATAATCATACAAGTGTTGTGGGTTCAATTGCAAAGCCATTGTTGTGTGTGGGATGGTGGCTGAGCAGCAGCGGCAACAACAATAGAAGTGGATTGCAGGGTAACAACAATAAAGCGAGAGAGGACTATTATGGTAATAACTTTGCAGGAGGGGCAACAAGCAGCAGTAGTGCTCGCGGTGTTTCCAGACTACATTACTGTGTTGTTGCTGCAGCATTGGCTGGATCTAGAGCCAAGGACAGCCTTTTGGTAAGTGCGCTTCACTTAGGTGCATGGCTGTTTTCCCCTTTTGCTGCTGCTGGATTTTTGTACTTGTGGATGATTCTAGCTTCAGCAGGTTCTCTCTCTCTCTCTCTCTCATCCCCATTTTTCTTGGTCTCTCACATATACCCATGTTTTGGAGGCTTGCTTAGTGAGTGGGGGTGGGGGGCGGGGGATTTGGGTTTTTGCCTGTGTTTTGGGTTTTTTGAGTTTTTCAGGTTGAAGCAGAAGAGCGATGGCAGCGAGCTTTGACAAATCCATTAGATGGGGTGTCTTTCACTTATGAGGAATTTTCTGATGCACTCTCCAAGTATGATTTCAGCTTTGAAGTTGGTGATTTGGTAATACAATTATTTTTTTCCCTCTTATATATTACACTCAGTTGAAAATCTTCTTTATTTTCCAGCTCCTTGAGCTCTGCTGAATTTGTATGGAAAAATTTGCACATACCCATCTCATCTATTTGCAAATCTAGTTGAAGAAATTTTCTAATCTTTCAATTGGGCAATCTTCAATTGGGTGAATCTAGTTGAAGCGATTTTCTAATCTTGAATTGTGCATTAGGAGCAATTTGATTGAATTGTGCAAATCTGATTGAAGCTTTTCTAATCTTGGGTAATTTTGCAATCTTGAATTGTGCATTAGGAGAGAGAGAGGGGATTTTTTTTTTCCTCGAGCTTTCCATGATGTCATCTGTCCTTTACTAAGTGTTTGGTGGTTGTAATGAGCATAGGTGAAAGGCATAGTATTTAAGGTGGACTATAGTGGAGCATTGATTGACATAGGGGCAAAGGCGCCTGCACACCTGCCATTGCAAGAGGCATGCATATTCAAACTCAAAAGTTTGGAGGAAGTGGGGTTAATGCCAGGCATTGAGGAGGAATTCCTTATTCTGAGAGAAGATGATGATAATGGTCGTATGATTTTGAGCTTGCGCAAGTTGCATTATGATTTGTCATGGGAGCGTTGCCGTCAGCTTCAAAGTGACGATGTGGTTATTCGTGGTAAGGTAAGAGAGAGAGAGAGAGCTTGATCCTAATGTTCCATTCTAACAATTTCTTCTCCCTTCTTGGAAATTTTCATAGGCATTAACCAGAATTTCACTTCCAGGTTTTAGCACTTTTCGAGAAAAAGAACTGTCAGCAAGCATTCTGTGTTATTGTATGCTGAAATGGGTGTGTTTTGTTGGAACAATTTTGTCTGGCTTCTACATCTTTGGAAAACCTTAACACCATTGTGCCATTTGAAGAGTGTTGGTTACATGAAAGCTGCGAAGACTTTTTAGGGTTTTGATTAATTTTAGGGCAAAGTGCAGGTTGTGTTGGCTAACAAGGGAGGACTTGTGGTACAAGTGGAAGGTCTTCGAGGTTTTGTTCCATTCTCTCAAATTTCAGCGGTATAGTATTTTGTGCTTCCCCGACTCAAATCTTTTGGGGTTCATTCATCTTTTTTGTTCAAATTATAGGATTACAATTTGAGAAGAAATGATGGATTATTCAAGGACTTTAGGGTCAGAAAAAAAAATTTCTGAATTTTTTTTCCCCTGAAACCCATTTTTTTGCAGACTAGAATTTGACTTTCTTAAAAGGAAGTTTGCTGCTAATCATTAAGTTTGCAATTCACTGGCTTTTAAAAAAAATCGCAGAGACAAGATCCAGAGGAACTAGTAGACAAGGAGCTGCCGCTTAAGTTTTTGGAGGTTGATGAAGAGCAGACACGCTTAGTTTTGAGCAACAGGAAAGCACTAGCAGAAAGTCAATCCGTGTTTGGTATTGGATCAGTTGTGCTTGGAACTGTGCAAACTGTAAAACCGTATGGTGCTTTTATTGACATGGGCGGAGTAAGTGGACTTTTGCATATTAGTCAAATCAGCCATGATCGCCTCACCACAGTTGAGTCAGTGCTTGCTCCTGGTGATAAGCTCAAGGTAAAAAATGTACTCTCTTGTGTTGTGTTTAATGTAATCTTTGACTTCCTGACAAACCCAAGTTTACGCCCCTCTCAAAGTTTAAGCAGAATCCAGATAGTGGGTGATATTTGTTTGAAATGTAAAGCTATTCTGGACTTTGCGCAGGTGATGATACTGAGCCAGGATAAAGATAGGGGACGCATAAGCCTATCTACAAAGAAGTTGGAGCCAACACCAGGCGACATGTTACGTAATCCTGCACTTGTTTATGAGAAGGTATCCTCTCACTTTGCCCCACTTTTGTTTTGGGTTTGTCTTCTGCATCTGTTGTTGTGAATGAGCTTTCGTCTTCTCCATCATCACTCTTCATTTACACCTTCATTTTTTAAGCACTCCAGTGCACCTTTTTAAGAGACACTGAATTTGCGGATTTTTAAAAAATTAAAATGCAGAAGGGTGATGATGGTCACACTTTGAACTTGATGTTTGGAATGGAACAAAACATGTGAAGACAACAAAATTGCAAACTAAAATGCCATGTGAAAAAACTGCAGGCTGATGAAATGGCAAAAACCTTTAGGCAGAGAGTTGCACAAGCAGAAGCAGCTGCCAAGGCAGAAGAGCTGCGGTTACATCAAGAGGTAAAGCTTATTCTCCCTCCAATGTTTGATTCCTTATGCTCATCACAATTTGGTGAAATTTTTGTTCTCCGACTCAAATTTTTTTGCTAGTAAAAGGTAAAGATCCTTACTCTGGACTTTATTTCTTTGGCTCTCGTTTTTATTTATTTTAAAATTAATTAATTATCCTGCAGAGTGGGTTTGCTTTGAGAGCTGATTTGGCTGCAAGTGCCAATGAGTTGGGTTTGGAGGAATTGCATCTGGCAGAAGTACCATCTGCAATCAGAGAAGACTGAGAAGACTGATTTTTACACGCCACTGTGAAGTGTTTGGTCTTTATGTATGCTTGTGTACAAATGTGTGCCTTTTTGGCTACAGACTGGGTACTGTCTTGAGGTGAGTAAAAAATTGTGTTAAGTCTCTGTGTGTTGTTTTGTCAGATATCAGCCTTTAGGGTTTAGGGTTTCACAAAACAAAACACACAACTGCAAGGATCCGGAAGACTACAATGTACAATTATGAAAGTGAGGTATTTTGTAATTGAATGATTGGTTTGTGTTTCTTATGATTGAATGAGGTTATGGATTAAAAATTTGATGAACTTACAACAAAATTTCTTGGTGATTTTAAGTGTTGGTTTTTCTAATCCTCTGGAATGTTCAATATGAATTTATATGGTTTTTTCAAAAACATTGGCCTATAAATTATTCTACCTTTCAATAAATTAAAATCAAAATTTTCATCTTCAATGGGTAATTCAAATCAGTATTGGGAACTTTTGCAACCTATGCTAGTTTCCTTCCTTTTGACACAAAACTTGGAATTGAATCCTGTGTTGTGTAACAAATGACTTTGATCAATAAGCTTTTTGTTTTAAACAATCATGTCACCCTAAACCCTCAAACTATGTTGGCTTGATGAGCCTCTTGAGAGTACAGGAAGGAACAGTTCTGGGTTTTGCACTGAGTCAGGAGTTCTAGCTTCACAAAATCTGTTGCCAACCTCAGCAGATTGCAGCTCAATATGTTGCTGAATCATCCAAGCTCAGGCCAATTTCCCTTCTCCACACTACTATGTAGGGTACTCAATTTTAGCCATGCTAGCTTGCTCCATCACAGAAATTTTTCAAGAAATGCTTGTTAAATAATCTGACTTAGATAATCTGACATGTGATTATCAAGGAAAGGTATCCAGTAGACAAATTTTATGGTTAGAAGTTTGGTCACATTCTTCTGGATGATGAATTCCATCACATCCTGCAGACCCTAGTACACTCCACTTTGAGAACAGTCCCCAGAAGACAAAATCTGACTGTGCACTCTCAAGCATAAGAGACTGAGAAACATTCCTACAATGTTCATACTCAAAACTCAGGCAACAGTTGTGTCAAGTGTGTGTGTGCCAGTACCCATAGCTTCACAGAGAAACTTCCATACAACATATCTTGCGCCTAGCACTCAGCAGGAAATGTCATTCAAAAGACTAGATCTAGGGTTGCAGGACTTTCTAAAATTGTTCTGAGTATCACAGCAGAGAATTACATTCAGAAGAAACCTTTTTCTATCCCAAATTCTATTGAAATTCTATCACAGATCTGAAAAGGACAACCACTTTGGAGACATTGCATCTGGATGAGCTTCACACAACAGACCACATTGAAAGCAGATCTTGAATCAGACAGACAAGATGTAAACATAGAGTTCATCATACACAAAGAAGTTTTGGGGCAAGACTGGAATTGTGTCAATTTCCTGATGGGATCCCATCAGTTGATACAATGAAGCATGCAGATTCAGATAGAGGGACACCAAAACGAGCAGAAAACTATAGTCATGATCAAGCATGTGATATGAGTTTTCATCATTACTGCTTTCAACTTCTTGCACTCTTTTGACTACATCAAATGATCCTTAGTAGAGAGCACACATCATAGACACTCTGGCATCAAGGGACCACATGATTTGTCATGTACAAGTGGGATAGAGAAGAAGAAAGGCCAGAGCAGATTTTGGAGTTCTGTACAAGATCCAAGAAAAAGGGAAAGCTACAGCTGCTCAACCCTAACTTCTGCAGTATGTCCCCATCAAACTCAAGTTGAAGCCTGATTATTAAAAAAAACAACATTGTACCTTCACACCTAGCAGGGGTTGGAACTAACATCCACCTCACACAGCCTCATCCAAGATGGAATTCGCAAAACTGTGAAGGAAAGGTACTAACGTTTTCCATTCAAGAGCGAATTACAAGTTCAGAAACTCACAAGCCATGAAGGACAGGTAATAAGTCTTTTCCATTCAAGAGTGAATTACAAGGTAGGTCAGAAAAATGACAACAAAACCATAGTGCCAAAAGAGGAAACAAACTGTGCAAGCTGCACAGTTACATGGAGAACTCTTTAATAATACCTTCAGAAAGGCACTACTCCCCACCAGCCTTCTGGTAGACATAGGTGAGACCACACTTGCCACAGTAATGGCGGTCAAAGTGGTTGGCCATGAAGGTTCCTGCTCCGCACTCGGGGTTAGGGCACTCCTTGCGCAGGCGCTGTACCTTTCCGGAATCATCCACCTTGTAGTACTGCAGTACCGCTAGCTTGACTTTTTTCTTCTTGTGTTTGATCTTCTTGGGCTTCGTGTAGGTTTTTTTCTTGCGCTTCTTGGCACCACCACGCAACCGCAGCACAAGGTGGAGAGTCGACTCCTTTTGGATATTGTAGTCTGCTAGGGTACGCCCATCCTCCAGCTGCTTTCCTGCAAAGATCAAGCGCTGCTGGTCTGGCGGGATTCCTTCCTTGTCCTGGATCTTGGTCTTCACATTGTCGATGGTGTCCGAAGACTCCACCTCAAGGGTGATAGTCTTCCCAGTCACTACAACACGATTTGAAAAACATCAGCAAGGATCCATTTGTCTGCCTACACACGTTCTCTTCACCTGACCAGACAAGACAAGAAGGAGAAAGAGCGAGTGCGAAATAGACAAAACCTTCGCACACAGGTTATCTCTTTCGTATTGAAATCAAGAACTTCACATTGGGAGCAAATGCAGAGAGGCACAGAAATGATAATAGTAGAAGAAATCTACAAGAACACTAAATTCCAGGGGAGCAGAAGTTCCTTATTAGGTCACATACTCCTTATTGCATACAAGCTACGAAAAAACCAGATAGATACCTCAAATATAGCAGCAACGAAGCCGTAAGAAATGAAGTAAAACACGCAAGGCAGAAGAAGCACAAGCAAAAACAATCCACGTGACCCCCGCAGGTCATGATAGGGACGACGCAGAGACAAAAACACAGCTCCAACAACAATGAATGACTAAAATCCAAAAAACAAACATCAGACTTTGAAGGAAAATCAGACTTCAGGCTACCACGGTTTAGGAACTCACAGGTCTTCACAAAGATCTGCATGGCTGCGAAGGAACGATGGATCGAGCGATCGCACACGAACTCCATACTCTTCCTTCTTCGCTGTGCGCAATGGCCGGCCGCCCTTCCTCTTCACCTCCGTCTCTGCAGATGATCCTCGTTTTAGGGTTTGCTCCCTGGTATTTATATCCCCATGGATGGGAATTCTGCACCGTCGATTTCACATCGACGGTGGAAAATTGTTTTCCATAAAACCTCATTTTAGGGTTTCTTCCCCGCGCTATTTCTATCGTTGCTTGAAAAAATGCAGAGATGAACCAAACTTCATCCATCCATGTCCATCCTAGTCTGCCAGAAAGGTTGCTCATGGGCATTTTGCACCGTCGATTTTGCATCGAACAGTGAGAAATCACCCTAAACCCTAAACCACAAAACCAAGCCTGGATATGAGCCTGAACTTGTAGGTCGGTGGAGTGATTAATTTTTATTTTTTTTTGGTGGCGAGTTCTCGCCATTTTGTGAAAATATTTTGAAAAAAATTTCTGTCACATATTCTCTGTTTTATAAAAAATAAAAAAAATACGAATTTTTTAAATATTAAAATTTCCAAAAATTGCCACAATTGCCTACAATATGAAAGCATGCTAAAGATTTTCTTACTTTCATATTTTGAATATCGTCAAATTTGGCTAAATATGCTTATGGACCATTGCCACTTGAGCAACATCACAAAATTGAAAAACAAAACACTAATTCAGCCCCAAAAGCTTAGTCTGAATCGGCTTTGTTTTGACTGGTGAGTTTTTGCCAAAAAAAGAAATTAAAGATTAAAATTTTATCTAAAAGTAATTCTGGAGGTTTCAGTCGCCAGAAGTGGGGAAAAGAAAAGAAAAAGAAAAATCACCAGATTCTTATATTTGGTTCTCATTGTTTAGCCAAAAAAAAAAGGATGATTAAAGATTTGTACTTTATAGCCAGATTTGGCTAAATATTCCTTTTGATGATTCCACTTTTTCTGCATCTTCCAAATTTCAGGGTTTTTTTTTCCCGAATTTTTGCACTGTGGTGATTAAATGTTTTTGGAAAAATTCGTTTTTTCTAGTGTGGAGTCGAAAATATTTCTAATAAAAAGAAAAAGAATTCACCGCAAAACCACAAAATTGGAACCCAAACAAAAAAAATCGACATATAACTTGACATGAATGACATAGAAATTTGTGTATTGGAAAATTACTGATGTAATCTGATTTTCTTCTTTTGAAAGAAAATTAATTTCAGTGTTCAAACTCCAGAAATCTCTAGAATCACAGCAAACGTTTATGTATGTTTAGCAGGGGTTTTCTTGTTGAGAAAACATTTATAAATTTTTGCATACCAAGTTCAACTCAATTTTCAACTCATATGCAAAAAATTGTTTCATGAATTTTTGTCTCATCTGTATTTATAGACAGTCTTCATATATGAACGATAGATTACATGTGCTAGAGTTATAAGCCTTCGCCTTACTGGGATCTGTTCAAGGGCAACAATTTTGAAAATGCCAGTTCTTGTTCATGGTCTATTCCACGTTTGTCTCCTCGCTGTTTGCATCCCTTTCTCCAATTCCTGCAAAGATAATTACCCAGAGACACCATTAGAAACGAATTCAGGGAGACCCACAAGAATCTTTGATTGGTAAGTCTCAGATCGGGGGGTAGTGATTCTACACACTCACATGTGGACATCCATTACGTGGCCTGCATCATGCGACATTCTAGTATAATCCGAATCAGCTAGCTCTGGACTATATAACAATCTTCTTCGTTATCTTCTCCAGCTATGAAATCGATCATACTAACTATTCAGTACTCACCCACGAATTCTACAGTCGTTGATTCTGCGACTGCCTGTAATTGAGCATCACGGGGAGGGATGATAATTGGCTCCCGCCCACGTCGTGCAATAAAATCTCCACTAAGCAGCAGAAGATACCGTAGGAGTTTTACCAACTCTTTTGCCAGTCGCACTAAGAGCACGAGACTGAGGAAAGCCAGGATCAGAACTTCCGAATGTGGATCATAAGCGAACTGCGGGCTTGGATTTAGCAGCTGGAGCTCATGGCTGGAGCTGGTCACCGGTGCCATGAGTCGAGGAGGACGTGATCCCGAGCTCGGTGGAGACTTCATAATCAACTTGTGAACAGCAGCAGATGACGACAGTAGTGCTGCAGCCCCTCCCCTCCTCCTGCAGCTTGTCCTGCAACAGCAAACAAAGCTCACTGGTTGAGATGTCGTTGTAGCCACAAAAGAAGCCTTGAAGATGAAGTTGTTCAGGAGAGATAGTAGCAATGAAATCATGTGCAGGAGAAGAAGCTAGTGAGCCAAGAACTTCAAAGGAGTGATATATAAGCACAGGGAGTTGGAGCAGGAAATGACGCAGAAGCAATGCTTGCTTGCATCCTTCAAATCCGTCAGCACAAACCCAAGGGTCTAGGGTCTAAAAATAGGTCTTCTCGGATTTGAATGATGCAAGCAAGCGTTGCTTCTGCGTCATTTCCTGCTCCAACGTGCTTACTTCCAGGAAGATAAAATTTCAGTTTATTCCCTCTTCAACCCGTTACAACATAATATATGGTATGAAAAAAGCCGCAAGCATCCTGTCAAGACTCCTATAAATAATATGTAAATTCGTAGAGGCTTGAGGCTTGAGCCCTAGGGTGGGGGCAATCTCAAAGCCCTGCCCAGCTCAGCACATCTTGGGAATATCCCCCACATGCTAGCAGCCTCACTCAACTTGAAGCAGGGTTTGTTTAAGGATTTTGTCATTTAGTCAAAGTGGCGATCATCCAGAAAATAATTTAGCCAAATTTTGCCAAATTTGGCTACATGTTAGATATGAAAGTAGAAAAAAAAAAGAACCGTTTTTATGTTGTCTTCTGGCTACCTACTAGAAATTATCATAAAATTCTGATGATTTGAATTTTTTAGCTTCTTCGAAATTTGGTGAATTCTGATCATTTTTTTCCATGAAAATTCCTTTGCATAGGTCGAAATTTGGCAAAAACTTGCTGCCAGTAAAAGAAATGCTAACTCAAAGCATGTGGCAAAACTTTAGAGTAAGCCAAAACAAATCCAGACTCCCCGGGCGTAGGGGTGTGAGAGACCCTTATGCCTAATATTTGGGGTGTGAGAGACCCTTATGCCTAATATTTGTGGAACGGGAGGGTCCAATTTATGCCTACCTTAAACCTCCTCTTTTCTAGGAGGTGCATTTCAGGGGGTACACTTGGGGCCAGTGTGTTTTATATATTATTATATTTATAAATTTAAAAAAATCCAATTTTGTAAGGTAGCAACAGAGGCCAGCATCCCCAGACAGATTTTGACTTAATTAGTTGATGTGATTCCTGAGTTCAATTTTTTTTTTCTTGCAACAAGCCAATTTGATTCACCCATCACTAAAAAAATGAAACCATGGAAGCTCTCGGAAATAGAAGGTTCTGTTTTGAAGTATAAAGTTCATCCCTTTTGGCGCAGCTATATAGGGGAATGTAGGACAACATTTGCCAAAAGATATGGGATAAAAGTGAGGTGCTATGAAGAACATGTTGAGGAACACATTGGGAACTTGAGGAACATATTGGGAACCCATTGAGAACTTGAAGGCAACCTAGTGGGAACACATTGAGAACCCAGGAAAAATGAAAAAAAATCCTCACCCCCTTCTCCCCCCCCCAAAAAAAAACTTAAAAGGAAAAAAAGCAAGGCACCTTGAGGGGATGCTCGAGCCTTCTCATTGGCTGCATGAAATTTCTCTTCCCAAAAGAGTTTGTCACCATTTTCGGCCTGGGCTAATACCCCTTGCAAAGAACACCCTACCCATTAAACAAGGAAGCTAGTGGAGAGACCTATAGCAACCACCACCCAAAAGAAAATTTTGCAATTTAAAAAATAAAAAAACAATTCGCCAAAAAAGTGAATCAGTGTTGCCAAATGACTATTTGAGGTCAATGATATAATTTTCAATTTTCTGATGTTGCATCATTGGCTATAGCATCCCAAGAGGGATTTAGCATTAATTGGCAACAGGTTTTTAGAACCTATCCAAATAATAAGAAAATTATTTTTCATAATGCTACCAAACTAAAATCAGAGTCCAAAATTGGTCAAAATTTTACAAAATATATATATTTGAAGTTTGATGATTGTTCCCAATCAAAGAGAGAATGTTGTGACTGAATATGCTTTTTTTTTAAAAACATTTCGAATTTTGACAAATTTTCACACCCAAAATAATGATGATGGAGGCCCTCCAAATACACATAGGAAATTTCTCCAAGTGTTTTATTGTATTATATAAGCATTTCCATACCTTAAATGTGAAGCTTGGTGTCTCAATTCTTCTATTCTTTTATGTCCTTTGAATCTTGATCTCTTGATCAATGTTTTTCTTTTCTTTCATTTTTTGATCTTAAAAATTTGGCAAAAGTGGTCATTCTTTGTACCCAAATTTGCAATTGGTTTGGAAATAAAAATCATATGCCACTTGAATTTGTTTCAACATAAAAGTTATTGTATTTTTTTATTGGCCTTGCCTACTAAGGCAAGGATATGGTGTTTAGATTCATTACAGAGTATAGTAGCTTAAGGGATTTTGGCCCCTATGTAATAGGTCTATTTTGATATGAGGATTTGTAAAATATGATATTTTGGCTTGTATTGAAACTTGAGATTCATTATAGAAATGTAATATCTTGAAGGATTTTGATTTGTTTTAGAGGATTTTTTGAAGATTATATTTTTGCATAGTGAAATAGTTGAGTTTTCATAATTCTTCTTTTGCCTTAAGATACTTTTTATTGTAAATGGCATGGCCACAATGTGACACACCCCTTGTTAATTTTTGTTTTGATTGAAAATATATGAGATATTTTATAATACTTGGGCTCTGCGTTGTCGTGCACTACTAAAGACAATCAATTGTCCACAAAAATGAATTGATTTTGAGAAAATTAAATTTCATTCAAATGAAAATGTTTAATAACATTGCATGCAATTCAAATTCAAATTTGATTAAATGAGATGCAAAATGGATGCAAAAAAATATTGAAAGTTTGCTTGTAACTATGATGTTGAAAAAAATAAATCTTGTAAAGACACTTTTTATTCATTGCTTTTTTATTTAAGAATGGTTAAATAAAATTCAATTGGGAATTGTCCAAAGGACAACTTATAAAACCTAAAGTTGTCCTACATAAAACTAGCTCAAATGAATCATAGTCACTGGACATGTGGATAGTCATCAAAGCTTTTACCACCTTAACATACCTTTGAATTATGTATCAAAGGGGAAGCTCCCCAACCACAATTTCTGGCTCTTGGATATTTTACATTATTTCCCCTGGAGAGAGGGGAGATTATTGTAACATCTTTCTATGAAGGAAGGTAGTTTGTTTTGTAGTTATGAGATCCACCAAACTGGGATGCTTCAGAATGTGTTCTTGATGTGTTTGGGAAGCTCTTGACAAGGAGGGTTGCATGGGCTTTTTGGTTCCATGATGTTTGGACTTGCGGTGCAACAGTTCTTGAATATTGAAAAAATTTCTTCACTGAAAATTAAATTGAATCGGAGCTGAAAATTTCGGAGGTATTGGATTGTGCCTTTGATGTTGTTGTTGGAAAGATTCTTGATGAGCAGGATTTAATCAAATTTATTTGGTAAGATTTGGATTCAGAATGTGGGAGATATTGATTTTAAAGTCATTTAACTGTCAACTAGTATACAGTTTGGGAAGCAATGTAGGTTTGACTTGACAGCTTGGGAAGCCAGCCAGAGGGTTAGGGAATACTTTGCTGTGCAGAGATTGAGGGTTGGGTGAGAGTAGAGCTAGAGGTCATGCAGGTTCATGGGTAAGTATCAAAGGAACTCCTGTATATTATGTTGTGGAAGAGAGATTGGAGCTTTGAGAGTCTGAGTAGTCTTCGGAGAGTAGATATGGCCTGCTGCATAATTGGGGTGGGCTTGGACTCGGCAGTCCTTTGTGCTGTCGAACCCATCACAGATTACTGCTACAGGTACTTCATTCCACCTCCATACCCCTTGAATGACAATGTTTCCTTGAATCTTCTGGTGAACAATGCCAACATGACTCTAAAACTGTGAAGGATCCATGATGTTCTGTTCATGATGTAATGGTTTTTTTGTTTCATCTTTTGTGGCAAATTTAATGTAGGTTATGACTTTTGACTGCATCCTGCATCCCTTGTCTTGCTTCTGCACTGGGTGGTTGTTTGTGATGGCTCAAGAAGCAGAAGTGATTGTAGCCAAGGAACAAACGGGTGTGAAGATTGGGGCAATAGCAGGAATATGACCAGTGTTGGTGTATTCCTAATAGAAGGATTGGCAAAAGCGTTTGCACGATCCACCACACAAAACTGATGCAAAACACAAGAGGGCAATTGAACTTGGCAACATGTCTACAGAGCTTGCCAAGGTTTGGCTATGTCTGAAGCTCTGGAGTTTGCAGCAGAAGGCAAGGAACCAGAAAATGCACTTCAAATGATAGGTAAGCTGGTCTGCATTGC
>Ga0116231_10012069_pt1 | contig 12904 bp, 13 predicted proteins | sample S1TSphgellanicum_2_FD_89695 | JGI IMG/M metagenome (GOLD analysis project Ga0116231, IMG submission 89695) | Host-associated microbial communities from peat moss isolated from Minnesota, USA - S1T2_Fd - Sphagnum magellanicum MG | ecosystem: Host-associated > Plants > Peat moss > Unclassified... | reverse complement strand
TGTCTACTTATTGTGCAATCTGATCTAATCCTGGATTTTTGGCATAATTGTATCAACCGTCTTGTTGTGACGGCGCCCCATCATTGTTGCATGGGAATGCATGGCCGACTTGTTTTTAAGCTGTGTGGTGTGTGCAAGATTGGGCATGGCAGCTGGCATTGATGGAGCTCAACTCATGAAGGCGGCATAGCTAAGGATGGAGCGGGAAAAATGGAACAGCGTTGGATGACTGGAGGAAGCTTCTGGAGGAAGCCAACGGGGAACTGAAGAAGGGAGATTGGGTGTCTGATGGAGAACAGAAGGAGGAAGAGAGTGTGGTAGCTTAGTAGCAAGAGTCTTGGCCACGAGAGTGATCTTCCACTGCGTCTGATGGATGGTCTAGCTCGTTGCTGCAGGAGGACATAGAGAGAGGGAGAGAAGAAGAATTAGAGGGACAAGCAGTGCTTCCTGTTTTTGTAAGAACTTATGCTCGAGGGCCATGTTTGCGCTCTCGGACTGTACATACTATCCATGAATGATAATCCAAGCATTTTCCTCAGAAACATCTGTGTACAGTGTGTGACCATAGCCATGCGTCGTGTTGAGTGATGCATTGTCGGGTCTGTCAGTCTTGAAGTTGCAAGTGGGTCAGTGAGCGATGGCAGGAAGGTAGTCCGAGTCAGGATAGGCTACGTGTCTGTGCAATTGCGGTGGATTGTTAGATCACAAGAGCTAGGGTCTGTGGGAACTCGCGTCATTGCTGTGGGTTTTCTGGATCCTCCTTTTTTGGTTACAGTAGAATGATTTTGTTTTTTACCATTCATATTTGGTATGTAACCAAATCTAATTAAATCAACATATGCATGATCACAATTTCAACTACATTTCAAAATGGAAAAAAAACCCAAGTATCTTGTATTGTATTCTAATAATTATATTTACTAGAAATAATTATTACCATTCAAATTTTATATTTGGTAATATAAATAGGTAAACTTGTATCAATAATATTTTTTTACCAAAAATGTAATTTTTTTAAAGGTACTTAAGGCTTTGTGCATTTGAGGATTGTATAAGAGGTGTTTGGAATAAAATATTTTGTTGTCATACTTTTGTATGTAAAATTTTTACTAGTTATTTTCTCTTCATATGCTACAAGTATTTTTGATGTATAAGGTCTATTTTATTTGTATTTGTTTCAAATTTGTTTCCATAGAAAGTTTATGAGTCTATCCTACTAATTTGGACAATCAATTTCTATTTCAGCTTTTTGCTTATCTAAGGAGAAGAAGATTCTTTCTCTACTCCCCATTTTATTAATTCCAAAACCTAGTAGTTCATTGGGTGGCCTTAACACTTTGTTTTTTTTCATGATGGTTTAAGCATCTGTAGATTTTGTGACACTCCAATGTAAACATGCACAATGTTGTATATTTCACTTGAGATTGTCATTGTCTACGTTGCCCAAATTATAAACATAATTGGAATCATATGCTGAATAGGATTTGTTCTAGTGTATCCCATCCTTGTTAGAATAGTTACCAACTGCATTTGATTAAAAACAAAATATGGATGAGATGATTATCAAGGAATTCAAACCACAATTGATGTTCTTCGCAATTCCCCACCATTTCTTATGTATTGAATAATTCAAATTTAAATTATGCATGGTACCACCCAAGTTTCTTTGCACAACTTCCTAATGTTGTGGTTTTTCCATGCTTAAAACATGATTTGCAAATTTTTCTTGTGTCCCTCCTATTGACAATAATTTCATTTGTTGGGCATGGGTCTTGGTACATGAACCACATAATGAAACCTTATGTTCTAGCCATTTTCTAGACTAAACCATTATTCATTGACCATGCCTCATCATTAATTCCTTAGTTTGTAATCTATATCTAGTAGTTTCTACAATTGCTCATGGTTTATAAATAAATACAAATTGAATATCATGTTCCAATTGAAATTCTAATTTCTGATGCTGATATATTACTTTAGTCACATATGATTATTCCTCCAAGTATTCATCATGTGTTGAAACTTTAGGATCAATGGCATTACTTGTCCAACCTTATCATTGTCCAAGTATTCTTGCCACTTTTTTAGTGGTTATTAATATGAAGGTGAAACAAATTACCTAGTTGACAAAAAAGGTGGCCACCTAGTAATAATCGAGATCTTGATGTTGTTTTTGTTCCTCTTTAAAACTGTGTTGAACATATTCTTAATTACATGTATCCTAGTGCTTGAAGGATTAGAAATTTTTTCTATTATCCTTTGCACCCATTGTTTTAAACTTATAGGTGTGGTCCCAATTGCATTTTTTTCACAAACACTCGGGTTGATTACTAGTTGTGTTTCCCTCAAGGATCAATGATCTTGATTTTTGGGTCACCTATGTGCTCTCCAAGTTAATGTTTCTTGTGGTCCCTAATGTTTTGTTGAAGGTGTCATGTACCCTATAGGTTGAATTTTGATTAGATTGGTAGATGTTGTATTATATGTTACACCCATTTTATTATGGAAACCTCATTGAATCCTAATGCATATGTTGTTCATCATCGTTTAATTTGTTGTTTGATTCATTTACCTCCACAAACTTTGGGTCACCATTCAAGACATGTTTTTTTACATTCATTGTTTTTTTTTTATAATTTGTTTTTCCAAACTCAAACCCTTACAATAGCTACCCCACTCAATTTTTTGTATTAAAATAAACTAACCAATAAAAAATTGTGAAAATAAACAAACTTCCTCTCTTATTGTCTTATCTTTTTTTTTTAATAATGAAATCAATAGCAAATCATTGAATTCTTGATTTGTTTTTTTGAATTCATCTTGGGGATGGTCATTAAATGGTAAGTACTAATAATTTATCATTTAACACAAAATCAAAATGTATTTCTTACAAAATAATATGCAAAACTTACATAATGTACACAATTCAAAATTAAACTTCTATTTTTTATACCTACTTGTTGTATCTATATTTTTTAATTTTATACCAAAAAAAATCAATATGTGACATTTTCTTTTTCATTTAGAACTCCAATGTGTACAACATGTCAAAAAAATAATAACCAAAAACTTTACATAATGTGTTAATGTCTAAAATCAAAATGTGAAAGGAAATATATCCAAGTCTTCCCTTTAAAATTTGAATTCAAAATATATTTACTACGTCTATTCTTCAACTAATTACTTTTCTCCTTGTTATTACCTTAGTTATCTTCTTAACAATATCTTTGACGTTTGTTTTGTATTGTTTGAAAGTCAAAAGTTTCATATGAACTAGTTTTTTTGTCAATTCAATTGTGCTAGCAATTTGTAAAAAAATATCCAAATTATAATCCTCGTTAACTTTTATACCTACAAAATCATTTTAAAATTCTACTAGTGGATGTAAATGATAATGACATTTCAAAAACATAGGATATAAAAACTTCCTATCATAATTTTCAACAATAACCCCACTTGCTCATGACAAATAATAGAGGATACTAAATGAAGATTTTTAAATGTAGGGTCTAACATCAAGGATATTATATTATGTGTTTTTGTTTCTTCGTACCTACTTGAGAATGAAAGGAATGAATTCAAAACACTATAAACTTCCTATTTTATGTTAAAAGTAAGTAAGGTCAATTCAAAAGCAATTCCAACATCATCATTCATCATATTGTCCAAGGTTGGTGGGATTTCAAGTTTTTTTAGTTTTAAATTCATCACTATGGCATATTGCAATACACCATTGAGCAATCAACGACCATGAGGTTGGTTCAAAACACAAGTAATAATAGGCAAAATATAATTAACAATTGTTTGAGAAATATGTCATGTAAGAAGAGGTGGCATTTTTGGGGTCATTTTAATAGTAATATGTTTACTATAACAAAGGACAATATCCTTTCAGAATTGCAATTTTTTTTGAAATATAATAATTTTGTTAGCAAACTTTCATACAAAGTCAAACATTCAACACCATTATTCTAAATCACATATCTAAAAATAATTTCAAGTTTTAAAGGTATTTACAAGTTTTGGATTAAAATGTACCTTGTTTTAATTGGAGTGTTCAATTTTCTTGGACAACATCTAAAATTAATGCAAGTTATGTTCATATCCTATTTGTATTTTTTTGGCCAAATTGTGCATTTATGTAAATCAAACTATGCCAACTTAACAAACTTGAGATTTCTACCAAAAAATTCATATGTTGTAGCACATTGACATGCTTTTAAAAAAGCATGGCCAAAATAAATGCTCTAAACACTTTCCTCCAAACTCATATTTTCTTCCTTAATCCCATATTGATCTAAAATTTGATTTAAATTCCTTTCCAAAGCTTTAATTGTTATTTCCATTGCTTCAAATAATTGGTAGTGATGTGTTTTGGCTACTAGTTGTCAACCTCCCAAAAAATCAATGACAAATTCAAACAAATCATGTGTTTGCTTATATATCCATAAATTAGAATTTATTGTTATAAAATTACATTTTACTAAGGTTAGTAGGACAAAATTATTTGCATATTTTCATCAATTCAAATAACATTTGTGAAAACAACTTTTGGGAAGGCAACACCATTTAAGCACATAATTGGATGTTGATAATCTTCAACCATACACCTTCCACAAACTATAAAAGAAAATGAATTTTCATAATCAACAAGCCAAGATTTTCCCAAAATTCTTGTTAACAAATATTTAATTAATTTAAAACTAATTTGTTAATTTAAGACTTTACCCAACCTAGTGGATGGTATGAACTCTGTTTGGTGCCCACCAAATTTAAGAAATGTAACGTTACATTCAAGTAAAAACAATAATCTTGCATCCATGCATACATTGAGTTTCAAAAAAAATCATACCAATTTTTTTCTACAACATTTTCAATCATTGTTTTTAATACATTAAGGGACACAAATCAAATAACAAATATAATATGCTAGTTTCAAAATGAATATATTCATATGATGAAAAGAATATTTTGCACATGCCCACCAAATGAAAATTATAGGTTATTCATTATCAAGGTTGGAGGTCAAATTGTACTCCTATTCATAATAAACAAATTACATTTTATTTACTAAATTAAAAAACTAAGCACAACATGTGCCAATTCATCAATTGCAATAATGTCTATGGATCCAAAGTTGTAACTCATACCATGAAAGAGAAAAGTAGACACTTGGTGGCCACTAAGGATTAAGGTTAAAGTCCTAAAAAATATATCGATAGTTAGTATCTAAAAATATACACACAAATTTTTGCAATATACAAATTCCTTAATACCACATTAATGCCACACATTATTTTTTATGATCAAAACATTTTTTAAAAATATGCCACATCCAACACAAAAGAACCCAAAAATACAAAAACTCATAATAAATTTGGAATCAATGTCATGAAATGAAAAAATAGATGTCTAATGGCCATTAAGGATCAAGGTTCATGTGCAGGAACAAAGATCACTAATCATGACTATGAGGAACATTGTACACAAAATTATCTATGATGAACAAAATTCCACCTCATCAAACTCAAAAACATAACAATTTATTATTCCACTGCTAAATGATACATCAAATAAAAATAATAAAAATGTATTGATAATATAGCCAATAACCACAAAAAGAAACTCAATCCACTAAATTTCAGAAAAAAAACTATGTTTATCCACAAATCCATGCATATCTACCACACTTATCTACCATGCCTATCTACAAATCCAAAAATGGTGCTCATAATGAAACATTTTTTAGTAGATTAAAATTTTATGTACCATTTGTCCTTGTGGCCACTAGGTGCAACAAAGTAGAATATTTGGTTTGAAAAGCAAAGAATTAGAAGTCTAATTTTTAACCTCACCTAAAAACATAATTATTGAAAATTTCACACACTAAAAGACACCAATGCTAGCAATGAATTGTAATCAATAGATTGTTACTAACTGTGAATACTAAAAAAAATTATGAATAATTTGAGATATTATAATTAAATTCATTAAATAATACAAACATATTTTACAAATTATTGGACGCATTAGCAGCCTCCAAATTCACTTTTGCTCAAAAAGAACAACTATCAAGAATAGTAATTTGACTTTTGCTTGTCATATTTTTTTGTGAAGGAGAAGAGGAAAAAAAATACAATTTCGAACCACTATTTTAGATCTACCAAACCTTTCCACTTGCCATTCCAATAATCTTTGTACAACCGTCGTTCATCCAAATTTGACCCTTTTTTCATTGGGACCCACCATTGCGCCCTCACCATTTTGAAGAATTCATTTTGATCATCTTTGACAACATCACTCTGTGTTCTTCCCAACCAAATAGGGACAAGGAGAGGATCATGAAGCCTCATGAAAACAAAATCTCCATTGTTAAGATCTCTAAACGGGGTCTATGTGGGAACTAGCTTCAAGTTCTTAGGCCCATAATAAGGATGAATGATTGGATCTTCTGAATCAACAGTCAATGTTGTGGATGACAACTCAGTTTTTGCATTATTTAACTTCCAATTATTGGAAGCAAAAAAGCCTTCCAAAATATTGCACCCTTGAGTAAGCAAAGGTTTTGACAAATGCAATAAAATATCCTCCTAGTAATCCACATATGGACTTATCTTCATAAGTTGCATTTTGTTCAATGCCTTGTTTCCAAAATTCCACGTATTTAGATAGTCCAACATTGATAAACTTTTTCCTTTCCACTAACCTCACTGCATCATGGCCCCAAATTGGGCAATATGGAACAAGGTAACAAACCCCAATAGGCAGCATTGAAAATCCATCTGCATTAGCTTTCCATAATTGGATTGGAGGCCTCTTTATGGGACTCCAAACATTATTAGCTAGTGAAATTTTGTACTACATCACAAGCCAACCAAATGAATCCACAAAAAATCTAAAAAGATGCAAATTAGTATGCCCTACCAAAGTTTCCAGACCATCCTTTAAACAACCAAGGACCCAAGTTTTAAAATCTAAAATTTCTTGAATCAATTGTGGAATGAAAGGTTTCTCTTGTGAGACTATGAAAACCTTCATCAAATCTACCAAAATATAATCGTTCTACTCTTTCAACTTTTTGGACAAATATCCAAAGCATCCATCAATATCTTCATGTGTATGACCAACCATAAGGAATCCTAACCTAACCCTTTCAAATATTTCCCTAGCCATCAACAATGAAAGAAATGCTAACAAATACCTATTTTTATTGTCCTTCATATAGTTATCCATTTGAAACAAGAATTTTTTGGCAATGGTTCAGGGCCCACACTTTCACTTGATGTTTTTAATTCGCTCACACAACAAAATTTTCCTTACAAAAGATGTGTGAATAGTGTGCATTTTGGGCATGGTGTTTAAACAACATTTTGGACTCACAAGCTAGAGCTTTTTCCAAAGTTCAAAAAACCCACAACAATGACCCAATTGAAAAATTGGGATCATTAGGCCACAATTCATTAAAATATTATGCATATCTCTCATCACCACGACCATGGGCTATCATACCCGTCAACATAATGGGCAATTGTCCAAGTTCACAAATCATTTTGTTCGCTACCTACAACGTTGGGAGTGTAGTTTTCGCATGATCCATTTTATCATGGATAACACATAGGAATTCATCTTTGGACCACACAAATTCGGACCTCCAAGTATGGTACAAGCTTCTACACAACTCTTGATGTAAGAGGTGTTTTCTCAACATCAATTCATATTCTTTCCCATCACTACTATCCTTCCCAATTTTGATATTAAATCCTTTAGTGACTCGTACATAGTACACTTTGCAAAAACAAAGCCTCTATTTTTTACATCAACTTTGAAATGGTGTTTCTTCCTCAACCTATTCATTGCAAATTGCAAAATAATTCCAATGCTTAATTCCTTATTGATCTACAAAAATGTAATCCCAAAAAATGATCAAATTACAAAACGCATCACAATTTTAGACATTAAAAATTAAACTCAAAGAAATACATCATACTCTGCTAATTTTTATACATTATCACTCAAAGGCTCCTCCACGTATTAAGTAACAGCCATCAAACATCTTGTCTACCATTTCTAATTCCTTTCAATTGATGCAACATTGTGTCAATACTCAAGTCAATCAACAATTGAACATTTGATTCCACCTGCTTGGTTGGAGTTCATAGTTTATGCCAGCCTTTTTTCCATGAGGTATAAATCTACATCCTCGCTTGAAATCTACTTTGTGTAACATGTATGTCAATTTAGATAATCCAACAATCTCATACCATGTTGTTTCACAGATGTTTATTTCCTGAATCATGATAAACTTTTGTTGTTTTATGTCTATTCTCACATGCAACCTTCTTGGAATATCCATGCCATATGCTCTATGCTCTTCAAAGGACATACCCCAAAACTCTTTTCTCAACAACATCATCTTCTCACAAGGAAAATGTTGATAACAATTTCATGTGAAACATCATGTGAAATTTACATTCCGAATCTCCTGGGATAGCGACTTATCAATCCTTAACATTGATTGATTAGAATGTCCAACACTTTGCTTACTCTTCTAAAAAGTATGTTACACCAATTTATCCCTTTTCATCAACAGTTAAAATCTTGTTTTCATCATAAGATACAAAAAGTTGCTTAAGGAGTGCCCATCCACAATGATTTGTGCCAATGGCCATTTCCAAATTGTCATAACCACTAAAATTATTCAGGCAATACAAAATATTCACATTGACATGATCTTCACCAAACTGATTATCAAGAACTCCCTCCCTTGGGTCACTAACTATTACACAACCATTTGCAACGAACAACCCAACATCATCCACAAGCTCACATTCCACACCTCACCAAGCACACCTACCTTTTAACGAGATGCAAGAGTTCCCTCCTTCGTTTTCATTATCAATTCATTCCTGTGTAACCAAAAAAAAGAGGGTCCTGGAAACACAGCGCACTGATTGCCTTCAACGAACCCAAGCGTCCACGTTCTCCTTAGTCACTCGCATACAACTCAGACCTCCAAAAACACAGCACACAACCTACCTACTGACTCTTTCAAACGAGCATCACGAAATCATAGACCTGCAAGCATTTTCTTCCTACACAGCAGCAGAACAGGATTTCAATGGATCTATCTCTTGCCTTAACGTTCCCACAGATGCCGGCAAAGGAAACTCTTTTGTTTCATTACAAACTCTATACATTCCCCGAAAGCACAAGCTTGCTTCCCGTCTGAGATGTTCACAAAAACATCAGATTCCTAGCACTCTTTGAGCTCTCTCTCTCTCTGATTCTCCTGTAGTAACTTGACTGATTGTCAGGCGCAACGGAAGTTTCTAACCTTCAACCAAGCTACCGTCTCACTAAGTTTTCTCTACCTTTTCACAAGGATTGCTCCTCCTCCTCCAATTCTCTTCTGTGCTCTCAGTGCTCTCTCTAATCACCCAAAAATCTGCCTCCCTAGTCTTCACCGAGTTTCTTCTTCTCTCCCAAAAACTCCGTCACATCCAAGCATCCTGCCGTTCTGTTCTACACCAAGCTTCCCCATCAAGCTTTTCTTCCTTTTCCACTTTTCGGCGCATCAATGCAACTCCATTCCTCTTCATCATTCGCACCGCCTTCACTCCTGCACACCCACTCACATAAACGTCCCATGCACAGCCATGCAGCTGTCATGGAGAAAAACATCCGCCACCAAAATCAGGACGGTTTAATTATACCAAAGCACACCCTTAATGCCCGGGTGTTCACACTGTGTGGAAACCCACTTTGGTGACATATGTAACCCCTCCCTTCTTAGACAGCCGAATCCCTCAGCTTCATCTAGTTTGGTGGAGCATAAAAGATTTGGAGGTCTCGACGAGACCTCTCCCATTGGTGACCATCGACATCTTGTATGATGCATAATCGACAGCCTTCCTCAAAATCGAGGTTGCCCTTCCCATTTGAATGTCCGATAATTGGTAGGGTCCCTCCCAACTTGCAATTAGAGCCCTTTGCTTCCCTGGCTTCTTCATCTTCACCATCGTTTGGCCTGCAATCAAGCCCTCAAACAAATGTTTACCTCTTCTGGCAGCATATACTTTATTTTGTTGCTGCTGAGCTTGCTCCACATTGAGCAGAACGTTGTTGTGGATACTCGCAATGAGCTCCACTTTCTGCAGAAACTAAGCTGCAGCAGTTTCCACATCCACAACATCGTCAGTCTCAGCAGTAAGGGCCTGCAAGTAGTTGTCTGCCCTCAATCATGGTGTTCGACCAGTAAGGATCATGAACAGAGAAAACTTTGTACTTGTTTGTATTCCACAACGGTACCCAAACAGAACCTTGGCCAATTGCTGGTCCTAACAATCCATGTTGGCAGGAGTAGCAGCAAGCACAGTTATACCATGCTTGATGGTCTTGATCATGCGCTCAGCCATCCCACTACACTGAGGCCATTGAAGCGTAATGCGTTGGTGTTGAATGGCATAATCCCTACACATTACATCAAACTCTGCAGCCCACTCCCCCCCATTGTCAGTCAGCACGAATTTGGGAACTCCATACCTACAAATTATCTCATCCTCCAAGAACCTGGCTGCCGTCTTCGCTCCATGGTCAACAACCGCCTTTGCTTCGCACCATTTTGAATAGTGGTCAATGGCCACCAGAATATACTTGTTGCCCAATTTAGTCTCAGGTAATGGCCCTGCAGTGTCCAGTGCAACTCGATGGAATAAATCACAAACAGGAATGCTTTTCAATTGTTCATCCCCAGATCGGATGCTGCCCGAGCTTCTCACCAATTGGCATTGTTGGCACCCTCTGACCACCGCCTTCACTTCTTCAGTTCGATTATGCCAGAAGTACCTTCGTCGAACGTCTGCCAACGTCCGTTGTTCCCCAAAGTGCCCCAGGTCTTCATGCATCTGTCTCATTAGAGACACCCTCTCCTCATATTTGGGCACGAGTAACACTCTGAAGAAAAGCTTTTGCTTTTTCCAACAATAGTTGCTTGCCCTCTTTCTGATCCTTTTGGCTTCTTCATAGTCAACTGCATCAGGCAATACGCCTTCCTTCAGAAACATTAAGCAATTTGCGTCTTCCCATATGTCAACACAACTTGACCTTACTTCGTGATCTTCCTCACCCTCAGATTGTGTAGGACTCAATTCATGGTCCCCAAACTCAGACAATTCCTGAGCTGCCAAAGCCAATTCCAATTGTTGTCACTTGTCAAAGTACTGAGGCACTCTTCTCTTCAGTGCCACTCGCACTCCTCCGCACTACTCAAGTTTGTCTCCCGTTGACACTGCTCCCTCTTCTGGAAAAGGTTCCTCAGATAGAACTTTTGTTGATGCGACGTCAAGCATGTACAATTGATGGTTGTCGACACACATCCAGTCTGTTTCCTCCCCTGCCTTAACACAGAGAAGCTCTCCATCTTCCTTAGGTTCATCAGCTGGAATACCTGCAATCACTACTAGAAATTCTGTCATATGCAACCACTATGTTTGCAATTGGGATGCAACTGCTTGTCGCATGCAACTATCTTTGGTTTTTTATGCAACTACAATGGATTTTTGCCCCCTTTTTGGGTGTGTATGCAACTATGCTGCAACTATGATCACCTTCATCCCAACCTTTGGATGATTTCTGTGATATATCATCGTATATATTTGATATGCATATACTCATAGTTGCATGTGCAACCAAAATAGGCCAACTATAGTCTTTTGGTAAGCTAGGTACACATTGTTTTATAACCATTGATTGTTTTTTCAAACACAATTGGAGAACGCGAGAGAGTACTCTCGTGGTCTTCGGTGTCTGTCTCGAGCTTCTCAACGGAACCCTAAACCTTGGCATTGGAAACCCTAATGGGATTTCATTCACTCTTCTCTTTGTTGTGCACAATTTCTCGTTTGCAGATTGGGCTTTGTTAGAGGAATTGCAGAGCCCTTTTTGCTTGCTTGCTTGCTTACTGCTTTTCCAGACTAAGAACTACTTAGGTCTGGCTTGTTTGGTGTTTTTGGGAGAGTTCTAGGATGGTAGGAAACCAGTTAGAGTAGTACTAGCGGATATTGTTCATGAGCTTTGTAGGAGGACGGGGTGGAAAAGTGCAGAGAGAAGAGGCTTCTTTTTGTTTCTGTTTCGGTAGAGGAGCGAGGCAGGAGCTTCTTCTTTGCTGCTGTGTGTGCGTTTTTTTCCTTGGCAAGGATGACTTGATTTGGAGGTTATAGAAGAGGGCCCGCCGTGTTTTTGTACCACTGGTTAGATCATCGCGTTGCGTGCGGGATACGTCAATATCGCGGCCGATGGCAGCAGATGGAGAAGAGCGAGTTCTAATCACAGCACAACAGATTGTGAGATCGTTAGGCACCACAGATACTGCAATGACGGACAACATGCTCCAAATTCTCTCGAACTTTGATCACAGATTCTCCAGCATGAATGACAAGCCCAAGAAGCTAGAGTTTAGTACCTCGCATGAGGTAGGCACAACAGCTACAGATGAGGATCTGCAGTTGAAGCGTTCCCGACCTTCTTCACGGGGCGCGGGCAGTTCGAAGATGATCGAATCGCGCTTTGATCATGCGGAGGATGTGGTGGTTCGATGGCATCTGGGATACTCAGAGTGAGCCAAGCAGCAGAGGATTTTCGAGTGCCCGGAAGAGGAAGCTTCCACTTATCTAGAAGCGGTGGACGAGGTACAGAACCTGCTGGATCAGTTGTCCGTGCAAAACAAGGAGGAGGAGTAGCAGCCTACAACCCTGTAAAGAGCACAGAACGTGATTCAGCTGGTGATGGAGAGACTAGAGGAGGAGTTCTGCCACTTGCTTGCGCAGAACAGCCGATATGTGGACCCGGATTGGCTCTTTGACTCCATGGCAGTGGCTGGATCGTTCAGAAGCTCTTTCGATGACGA
>Ga0116231_10012068_pt1 | contig 12908 bp, 9 predicted proteins | sample S1TSphgellanicum_2_FD_89695 | JGI IMG/M metagenome (GOLD analysis project Ga0116231, IMG submission 89695) | Host-associated microbial communities from peat moss isolated from Minnesota, USA - S1T2_Fd - Sphagnum magellanicum MG | ecosystem: Host-associated > Plants > Peat moss > Unclassified... | reverse complement strand
GCTGCTCGGTTTTTTGTGGTGTTGTCTCGTTTTTCCTCCTTCTGTCCCCCACAGACTCGTCACTGGGGGGAGGGAGGGGGGGGGGGGGGGGGGGGGGGGGGGGGGGGGGGGGGGGGGGGGGGGGGGGGGGGAGTTGGACATGCACTTGATGAGCAATGAGTTTCAATTATTATCTTGAACATAGTCAGTGCATTTTTAAGGAATGAAAATGTACAAATGACAATACTTTTTATTCACAATAAGTTTGGTTCAATGGATAACGGTCTATGTATGTATGTATGTATGTATGTTTGGATGTATGTGTATATATGTCGGGCTCGCAATTTCACAAAGTTTTTAGGTATTTTGGGCACACTCTAGAACATTCAACAAGTAACTGGGGATGATGACGTCTTATTCATGAGATTTTGAAGGCTATTTTTTAATGTTGAACTGGTGGTGGTGGTCATTTGCTAGTTTCACTTTTGGTTTTGTTAGTTCTACTTTGTGATGGGAATCAAGGTTGGTCAACACTCTAGTGACATGAATTGGGGGGATGAGTAATATACCGGGTGTAGTAGCAATGTGAAGAGATAGTAAATGAAAAACATGGGTTATGTTGAGGAACATTGTAGCAATGTGAATCAATACTAAACCCTAAACCATTTACACACACTCTTCTCAAACAGCCCTTGGTAGAACCTATTAATTAGTACCTGAAAAAACAACATCTCATCTTATGATGCTCAACTCAACCTGTTATTGTCAACGTAGGTTGGTTTTTTGTTGCAAAATTGACGTAACCCAAGGTCAAAAGTTGTGAACAATGTTTTATTTTCTTTCTAGTACTTCATTTTTGTCACGCAAGCAAAGCGCACCAAAACCTGGAGCTATTTCTTGCACATGTATTTGAAGAGAGAGAGAGAGAGAGAGAGAGAGAGACTCAATTCCCACTATTTGAAGTTGCCGAGATCTAGTAACCGTATGAAGCATCTAAGATCTGACCATGTGGATCATGTGGCTCTTTGCATTTGGTGGAAAAATGAACTCGGGATTTTGTGTTGACTTGAGAGTCTTGGTTAACAACCTAGAGTAACCATAACCCCCTGGAAGATCATAGGAGTCAGCCAGAACTGGCTACAAGGTTCAAAACATTGACCTGCAATTTTAGGTAGACTCCGCTGGAAATTATGGCAAATGGGGTGAAATATTTTTAGCATTATTAGAAGCTTATTTGATTTTACATCCATATGATTGTTTTATCAAGTTTAATATTAATTTTACCATTGAAAATTATATGTAAATATAATAAAGTGCATTCACTTTTGTTAGGCTTAGTCTTTTATGGTTAATATATTAAACAAACAATGTTTATTTTTAGTTGGAAAGTCCATGCCATTATTTCTCCCTAAACCTTATTGTTATTGACATTAAATTAATTGTGAGTGTAGTTCACAATTTGAATTAAATTTTTTTTGGTGATGTGCACTTGGTTTGGCCATCACAAATATTGTGGTTTAGAATGTGAAACACTCCAAAGATAAAATTTATATCCCACCTTCATGATATGTTCTATATCATTTTTTCAGCTTATCACCATTGTGTTCTATTCCGTTCCCAATCAACCACACTTCCCAATCTTCTTACCTACATAGTAACCTTGTATATTCCTTACCTAATAACCCTATTGCATAGACTAGTGTCATTGGCCCAAGTGCAAACTGGTTACCTGAGTAATTTTTCCTCCCAAAATCATTTTAATTTAATTGAATTCCCAATGAAAAAAACTACTCAAAACTCCAAATCTCTTAATACCTTAGGTCTAAGAATTTCCAAATGACCTTCATTAAATCCTATTATTCATTGACAACTTTCCAACAATACCAAGAGTGCACAAAAATTCTCCTATGATTTTATAATTAACTTGAATGAATTTTCAATGAAAAAATTGTTCAATTAACATTCAACAAGTTCTTCATTGTAAGTTAAAACATTATTAAACTAACTCAGTGCACCACACCCCTAGTCATCAAGTGCTTTCCAATGGTACCAAGCAAGCGACAAGAGGTGCTATGGTTTTGGAGATCTCAACATGACAAACATTCAAAACAAACAAACAACCTTCCTTGGTAGATAGATAGTTACCTAGGTAGGTGTTTACAAGATAGGTTACTAAGGTGGAACCTTGCTAACTCATCTGGGTCATAAGGTGCTTCTAGTGGATGGTGCATTGGTAGATGCTGGGTCACATAATCTTTGAGTTCTCACAAGAATGGACGTGCGTCTTTCATGGCCATGGTTACAAATTCCTAAAGCACCATTGGGCCATTATTACCTATTCCTCCAATGATAAGAGCCAATTTTGCACTCTCATTTGAGACAAACACCCCCACAACCAACAAATGTGGCCCTCATGGATGAAGTACTAGATAGGTCCCATTACTAGACACCTTCTTGCTTGATTACTAGGGTCACCCTACCTACTAGCAATCTCATGTCTAGTTAAGTTAGTTGTGCCCTATGATAGGTCACCTTTTGGGGTCACCTCCCAAATGTCTCTCCTCCACCAATATGAACTCCATCATCTAGTCAAATATATTACAAGGCGCATAGTTTTATACAACATCATGTTGTTGAACGTACCAAACTTTATTAATAAAAGCACCATTGGGGAGAGAGGAAGAGGAAGGATAAAAGGAGAGGACCCTAAGTCCAAGTTGACTAGCTACAAGTCAATTGTTGAAGACTTAGAGCATCTCTCCATTGGCACAATGCACAACATGTTTTGGATGAAAAATATTACTAAATTTGTTGGCTTGGCGCAATAAAATGTCTTTTGGACTAGCATTTTTGCACTTGATGCTGATGTTGGCAAACAGCATTTGCACATCTAGACTCTTGCTCTCGATTGACTAAGTTGATCGATTGATTGGTCTTGGTGGTTTTGTTATTAGTAGTCTCCCACCTTTTAATAATCATAGTTTCATGTTTCTCGATGAGTCTTGAGATTCATGTAAATAAGAATAATCTTGGATGGAAAGAAATAATGATTGTTTCTGATTGGCCAAGCATAATGATTGACTCAAGTGATAGAATTTAAATAGTCTCTCAAATTTTATTTTTATGTCGAATTTTGGCATGTTTATGGGTGGGGCTCGGAAACTATGAAAGCTCTACGTTGGATGTGATAAACACTCTACAAGACCTAGAGACGCAAATGGGCGCATCCACGGTAGGCTAACTGGGACAAACACACTGAACAATAATCCTAACTTAACTACCAACTACTTGTAACAAAGTCGGCAGTGGGAAGGTTATACGTAGTAATTTCGTGACAAATGGCAAATGTTTTTTTTCCTTTGCAAATGATAGCAAAAAATGTGTGTGTTTTTCAGGTTTTTTGGTTGGCAGATTTTTTTTTAATAAAAAAATTGAAAATCACTAGATTTTTTTTTACTTAGTTCCAGTTGGGTGGCAAATAATAGAAAAGGATGCTTGAAACTTATTACTTTCAGTTATTTATTTATTTATTTATTTAAAAAAAATTTAGCCATAATTTTTTTAGTCATCTCTTATGGACAATCACCAGCACCTGAACTAGATTACAAAAATTTTAAAAAAAGAAAAAAAGAAGCACTGGTGGTAGGCTATACAGCATTCTCCTTGCTCTACTACAATTGGGGCCTGAGTACAAATCATGAGGGTGGGTAGAGCAGAGCAGAGTAGTGAAATCATACCTACTACTACATACACTAGGTATCCACATATATTATTGTGTCATGACAAAATGAAAATAAGGGTAAATATAAGAATAGCAACAATACCCCCAAAAAATGCACATATATGACAATTTTTTATTATTATTATTATTATTGTTATTATTTTCTGATATTGATCTTTTTTTCACCAGAAGAATTAGGAAAAAATTGGAATTTTTGGGGGGTGTAAATTCAATGAATTTTGATTTTTTTAGGGGGAGAAAAATTGGCCAAAACTTTGAGATCAATTTTTTAAAAAATTAAAAATTAATATAATATAATAAATAATAAAATAGAAATAGAAATAGAAATAGAAAAAAAACTCTGATCTGTAGGTGAGGCAATGAAAAGGTGTGGGTTAGGTTTGAGTTCTCAATCATAGACAAATGATGACTGACATCATGGATCACACACCTACTAGTCTGTACAACCCTCTCAGCTCACAACATTGGAAGAAATTGTTCTCTACTGCCAAGGTTTGAATAAGTTATAATGGAACAAAAAATTGAGGAACTAGGTTTGACAAACTTGGGTTGAGTCTATTATGGCAGCCCAGACAGAATGGAACTCAAACCTGTTGGGGTAGAGTGGCGCACCCAAACCTGTTGTGACTTGTGTGACCAGTTTTGGCCAATTCTTGACTTTTATGAAGAAACTCCAGTTCCAGTTTTACATATATGTGAGAGAACGGTTGGATTCCAGTTCCAGTTCCAGTTCCAGTTCCACATGCAAAAATGGAACCTGGAATCTGATTTGGGTTCCAGTTCTGAAAATCAGACCCGGTTCCAGTTCAGTTTTGGGTAACCCAGGGTCCAGAACTGGTGTTTGACATTTGGTTACCCTTCAGTTAGCCTTTGGCTACAAAATTTTTATTTTTTATTATTATTTTTTTTTCCCAACAATTTTTTTTTCTTCTGGTTCCACATAAATGGAGCTGGGAACCTGGGGTTAGTTCTTAGTTCTTATATGGTCCTAGTTCCAGAACCAGTTCCAAAAATCGGACCCAATTTCTGATTCGGATTTTACTAACTGGAACTGGAACCAGAGCCAACAGTTTTAACCCTAAAACCCTAAAACCTAAACCCACCCAACACCAGTTATGATGTTGTGACCCTATAACCTATCTTATTAGGCCAGAAGGGTACTAGTAGAGTCTAGACTTTTTTTGTATTAGGTAGTAGTTTTAGTGCAATTTTGTAATAAGTGCCCAAGTGTAATTTGTCTACTACACCTGAACAAATTATGACTTGAATGGAAGATGTAGGTAGAAAGACACAAGTGAAAATTTGTGTGTAAGTAAGGAAGTAAGTAAGTAAGTAGTAGCAAACAAAAAGGAAGAAAAAGAGAGAGCTTTGTTGTGGGTAGGTTGAGAGCTCACATTTGCTGGCCTGATTGAATAGCTCCCACCCAACAACTCACTCACTCACTCACTCACAAGTCCTGAGCTTGCCCCTTTGATGGTGCAATCAAATAGCTCCCACCCAACTACTCAAAATGAGTATGGTTTTAAGAGCAGCTTTGGGCAGTTATCAGAAACAGGAACAGACCCCTCCCCCCCCTCGGTGGTGGTCGTCAGGGAGGTTCTTAGGGTTCATACCCATGGCTCTCAAACATCGATCCGAGCTCTCGGAACTGGCTCTGATCAATGTTTGAGAGCCGTGGGTATGAACCCTAAGAGCCTCACCGACACCCACCAGACCCACCACCAACTTCCCTTACCCACTGAGCAATAAATGCATGACATGGTTCATGCATAGAATCTGGTTATCTACAAGAAGTGAGCTTGTTGTGCATATACCCATTCCCCTCTTACTACCCCTCCTCCCCCTTTGAGAATCAAAAAATATTCATTGCACATTTGTCCATAGCTTTGGTTCACCCAACCGCTGCCTCCATCATCATCTGCAAAAATGATTTCATCCATGGAAGGAAGGTCGGTTATGATTGTAATTTCATTCATGGTAAATTTTCGCTAAAACTTTGTTGGCAAAAACTTTGTTGCAAATGTGCTTTTCTTGGAAGTGTAAAAATGTGTGTGTGTGTGTGTTTCCAGCAAAAAAATTTGTCACTTCTGCAAATTTCAAAGAATTTAAAAGTACCAAAAACAAAAAAAAAACACCCAGTCTAGAAAGAAGGCTCAATCACACCACTCACTCTGTCATCACAGGGCAACCTGCACACACAGCAAGTACTGTAAGCTCATAAAGGTTGTTGTTGCAAGTCATACCTACTACTACCCCTTAGGATGACTGCTTGGAAAGTATAGTGGGATTGCTTTGCTTTGTCAAGATGATGTGACAAATTGAGATTGGTTGCAGAATACTTGGTCGTCACAAATAGCATCACCGATTTATTTACTCTCCATCTTTGAACTTGAGCTTTGTGTCAACATGATTCGGTAGCTGGGGTCTGTTTTCAGATGGATGACAGCAAACCCAATCTATTTTATTATTATTGGTGATGGGTAGGCAGCTTGCAGAGCTGTTACTGGAGCTGGTTAGGTCACACTCCCAAGCTGCTTCCACTGGATGACGGCCATTGCTCAAGGCAAAGGAGAAATATGATTAGCAAGCTGCCAGTTGAAAATCATGCACAAAAAGAAGTTGCACAGAAACATTGCTTGAGATTAATGGATGATCTCCAGTTGCCCACCCAGAATTGCCAGTTCTTTGACCAAAACAAGCTGGTTATTCTTTGACATTTCTCAAAACCTTAAAAATACGAACTTATTTTACTCTGAATTGTTTTTGAAAGCCCAGAACCAGGGGTTTTTCGAAGTTGAAAATTTGCAAAAAACTTGGAACCAGAGGTTATAACAAAATCAAAGAACCACCCAACACTGAGTTATATCATAGGAAGTGACTGTGCAAATTGTGGGCATTTGCTGTTGCATTTAGCAATCAATAATTGGAGAAAAATAATTTACATGTAGTTTGTACAGTTCATGACCCACAAGTGTATATGAAACTAAATGTGTCTGAGAGGTGTCCATGAAATGCCACCTCTTGAACAAGTCAGAAATTTGTCAATAATTTTTGTAAAAACAGTGGAGAAGAGAAGAAAAACAGAATGGGGAAGGAGTGGCAGTGAAACACATGCGTTTCACACATAAACCACTGAGCCACTTCAAATGGAACCTAGTTAGCTATACAAGAAGAAGCAAGCACAAATATGATAAAAAAATTTGCTGACCTTTAATGAGACCCTTTGAGGGTTGTCAAAAACTTGAACATCAATAATCATCATGTTGTTTGCTTTCAGCTTGTGAAGATGATAGATGGATCTTAAGCTTGAGCTTTGCTTGCTAATTTCCTCCATATGGGGGTTGCTGAATTGCTCTCTCTATTACAAGAGTTTGACAATCCTTTGCAACACCCTGTTATTGGGCTGGTGTTTTCTGCTGTATACAATGAAATCAAAGCCCAAAAATCAAAGAAAAAAAAAAGTGCCAAAAAAAGAAAACAAACATTGTGTACAGCTCCTTTTTCTTTTGCTTTGTCATGAGAGAAAGAAGGCAGATTGGTTTGCAAAGAAGCTCCTGAGATTGGAGCAGTGCTGGCAGAGGAAGGTAGGCAAGCTGAGCAGCTTAAGTCAGGCAGCGAGGTGGGCATCACTGACGGGCATGCATACTTTTGCATCAGAGACTGGGCTCCATTTAATTTGTTGCTACTGTTTAGTGTTTGCCTGCTGTCTGATGGCTGCTCAAATGCTCGAGTGATGTGTCAAAGCTCCTCTGGTTGCAAATTGTTCTTGAAGCAATCATATTCGTTCCCTGATTCACCATCGCTTCATGTCCAGTTTAAAACCCACCCAACTGCATCCATCCGTGACCTTAAACCCTAAACCCTATTGCCATGGGTGGTGGTGCAAGATGATGATGATGATGATTCTTCTTCTTCTCCAGTTTATTCGTAATCATATTCTCCTCCCGGAAGTGCATTGGCTTTGCGCTTTTCTCAACCATGTCAGAGAAAGGATGACAGATGATGGATGCAATACTACTACTACTGTCATCTATGGCAAAGCTAGGAAATGCTGCCGCATGTGAAGATGAAGAAGAAGAAGGGTGGGTAACTATGGGGTGGTGAAGCTGCACCATGCCTGAAGAAGCAGAAGAGGAACCAAGCTTCTCTTCCACCATAGGAAATGCTTCTGCATATGATGAAGAAGAAGAAGAAGCAAGCTTCTCTTGCACCATTTCCTCCTCAATGCCGCAGCACTCAGGAGCTGGCATATTCAAGTCTATGATACTATCCTCCTGTATTCTTCTTCTTCCCTTGTTTTGTTGCACAGCACCTTGAAGTCCAAGCCCTGGCAGAAGAAGATTTGGGGTAAACTTTTTCAGCAGCACAGATGCCGGTTGCTGAAGATGAGCAGCAGCAGAAGAAGAAGCCATCACTTGGGTTTTATGCTTGTTGTTGTTCATGTTTTGTGTCCTGGGGGTGATAGCTTCTGAATTGGCTCCTAAACCTGCAGCAGTTGCAGCAGCAGCAGCTGCTCCAACAGCTCCTCCAGCAGCGCCAACCCAGTGGCATCGCTTGTGACCCCCCAAAGCTTGACCCGAATTGAACTGTCGGTGACAGATTGAGCATTCATGCACCTTGTTGTTGCTAGACTTTCTTGCAGAAAAATTTAGCATCATTGGATCCTCACGATTGTTGCCACTGTCACAGGGCAATGGTGGCGGCGGTGGCAGAAGCTCTGCATCTTGCTCTTTGAGAGATTTGTGCGATGTAAGAAGATCTTGACGCTCCTCCTCATGTGGCAGCCACAGATGCTGAACAAGCTCTTCTTCAGCTTGAAGAAGAGAATTCTCATCTGGGCTGATAGTGCATTGGTCCTTGTTATCATCATCTTCTTCTTCTTCTTGGCTCTGATCATCCACCCTTCCAGATGCAGAGGTTCTCCTCTTCCTCCCTTTGGAATCTTGGCTCGGTTGCTGCTGCTGAGTTTCTTCGCAATCATCATTATCATCATCATCATCATCAGGATTGCCATCAGCATTTCCTTCGAATTTCTCTGCCACATTCTTCCTCCTCCTCCTCTTGGTGCACCTATCTTGATCCTTGCTGCCTCCTTTGCACCATGATTGCAGAGCAGGAGAGAGAGGAGGATCATCAACAACAACTTCAGCAAGCACCCTCTTAGGATGTAAGAGCATGAGAGCAATGGCAATGTCTTTGTGTACTTGTGTTTCTTCAGTAGTAGGTGTTGCTGAGAGCTCTTCTTGTTGTTCTTGTGGTTCTTGTTCTTGTTCTTGCTCTTGTGGAGCAGCAGCAGCAGCAGCCTGCAAGGACGGTGGAACAGTTTGCCTCATTCTTCTCTTGGTCCTCTTCTTGGTCCTCCAGCCCCCCGGAGGAAGCGGTCCACAAGAATTGTTGTTGTTGTTGTGCCTGGCGGAGGAGGAGGAGGTCGTCGTCCCGTTGATGTACGCAGCCTCGATGCTCTCGGTATCACTGTCGTCAACATCCCAAGCTCTTCTTCTTCTTCCTGCAGCCGCTGGCAAGTGCCGTGAATCCGGTTCCGACTCCGATTCCGCATCTGTTGTTGCTGCTGCGCTCGGAAGCACCACCACCGGGAGCCTGGGACGCTTCTTTTTCCGCCAAGAAACAAGCCCATGACTGTTCCTGTTGCTGTTGTTGTCGTCGGCGTTTCCAGCAGGAGGAGGAGGCTGAATCCCTCGCCACTCTCGCTCGGGATGGCACCGCATGTGCCCGAAGAGAGCTTTCTTGGATCCAAATTTCTTGCCGCACTCGGTGCAGGAGACGAGCAGCTGCTGCTGCTTCTCTATTTCTTCCGGCAGCAGCAAGCCGCCGCCACCGCCGCCGGAGGAGCTCCTCCGTGCTTCCTTGGTTTGATGGTCCTCAGTTGCTGCTGCTGTTGCTGCAAGCACCAGATCAAGATCGAAACAATCCTCCTCCTGCTCTCGAAACCTCTGACTGCGCTTGGGATTCAGCCGAAGAAGGTACTGAGGATCATCGTGCTGTTTCTTGTGCAGCTCCAAGTCCTTGGAGGTCTGGAACTCGTCGCAGCAGATCTGGCACATGTAGCTGCTGCTGGTTCCCGAGTCCTCTGTCACCTCCTCCATTTCTTCCTCCTCTTCCTCCTCCTCCTGCTGCTGCATCTTCTTCTTCTTCTTGGTTGCTTCTTGTGAGCTGAAGGAGGAGTAGCCAAGAAGAAGTACCGATGTCGCCTCCTCTTCATCCGAATTCCAGGTCTGTGCGTGAGAACCGCCGTGAGCGCGCATGTGACCTCCTAAAGCTCGACCACAACGGAACTCTCTCTTGCACAGCCGGCACACATGGGATGAAGCTGCAGCTGCTGCTGCTACACCTTCTTCTCCTCCTCCATCAAGATCTGAGGCGGCGGCAGAAGAATAATCGGACGGAATCAGACTGTTCTCGACGGAGCTCCTCCTCCTCCGTTTCAGCTGCTGCTGCTGCTTGACGGCCTCCAGCTGCTGCTGCTGATCCTGTTGCTGCCCATTTCCACAATCTTCCCCGGATCCAGTGACTTCTGAGTCTTCGCGTCCTCCTGTGCTTCCTGCTGCTGTTACAGTTGCAGCTGACAAAGTCTTTCCCTTCTCTTTGCTCTCCGAGCTTCCGAAGAAGGTCCATGTTTCCGGATCTGCAGTTGCTACTCCTCCTCCTGCACCCTCTTCCTCCGAGCTCCCTCCACGCACGCTACTCCCCTGCTGCTCCTTGGAATCACTACTCTCAACAATCCCAGGATCCACATCCATAGCTGCAAGCTTCTGCTCAGCTGCTTCTATCATGATCCTGGTCAGTCCCTGCTTGCAGAGCTCAAACCGGTTTGCTTCTGTCTCTGTCTCTCTGTCCTACCTAGAAAACTAGTTCCAATGTAACTCGCGAATTGTTTCTGCCGATGTCTCTTCTTCTGCTACTACGAAAATTTCCATAAAGCAGCTCCTCCTCCACGACGGCGGCAAGCTGATCGGCGTAGAGCTCCACTAGTGTCCCTCCTCCACACCTCACTGATTAACCAATGTCCCCACGAATTGCGCCCAAAATCTCGGAAAACAACAGATCCAAACGGAAGATACCCACAATCCCCAAAACTCCACCGAAAAGATTGCTTGCTACCAAAGCTAAAGCAGGCACTCCAACACCCACAACTTCTGTTGTACTACAAGCAAGCAAGCAAGCAAACAAGCAAGCAAGAACCAAGCTGGTCTCTGTTTCTGGAGCTACTCAGCTGACCAAAACAAAAGTTCTGGACCGAGTCTCTTCCACCATGAGATCTCTTTCCCCCTTCTTCCAAGCTCCTCTCTCCATTCCCAAAAGACCCCAACAAACCTGAGGCAAAGATCTCCCCACCTGAAAATTCAAGCTCCTCCTGTCGACAAGTGTGTGTGCGTGTGTGCGTGTGTGTGTGTGTCTCTCTCTGTCTCACAAAACCCAAATCCAGAATCACGACTGAAGAGCTACTCTCAATCTCTTCTCTGTGCCTCTGTGTCTGTCTGTGGATCTTTCTGTGTGGAATTTTACGCGTCAATTCCCTTCACTCTCGAGGCAACAAAGATCTGTGCAACTGTAGGGGGCGTGCAGCGCTGTGAGCTTTGCGCAGCAACGGAGGGAAAGGACCGGTAGCCCAGTAGACCGGTAGTACGCAAGCCCAGCAGTGCGAGAGAAGTTGAGCTGCCTGCCAAGCCAGTCTAGTCCAGCCTTTTGTTTTTTACTGGCGGAGTTTCGCCAAAAAGCGAAATTTTTAAAAAAATTATTCGAAAATAAAAATGTGTCTATATGCTTTTCAATCGCCGTAAGTAAATTTTGTTCTTTAGTTAGTTTCCAGTGTTTTAGCCAAATAGATAGAAGGATAATTCGAAGATTTATTTATACTTCTTCATTTGGTTTATAGCCATATTTTTGGCTACATCTTCCTACTGACGCTCGCCAGTTTTTCTACTTCTTTCTGTCGTGGTCGTCACTGTGGCTCTAAAAGAAAATTCCTTAAAAAAAATTATACTGCCTGCCAGAAAGAAAAACTCAAACGACATGCGCGTGCGTGCGTGCGTGCGTGCGTGCGTGCGTGCGACTGACCGACGACGGTGCAGGGAAAAAGAAAGAAAGGAAAAACAAAGAACGAATAGAAAAAGAAAAAAACATTAACGGGCAGTCAAAGGACGGGCAGTCGTAGAGGCAAGACGTAAGTTTGAAGGCCTAGCTAGGACCTATCCATTTAGGGCCGGCCGGATTAGTCAAGGGGCTTTGGGTTGCGCCTTTGTCTGACCCGGCGTGAAGGAGCAAGGTCGCCACGATGGGGTCCTTGCCTTGCAGGGCTTTTTTTTTTTCAAAAAAATTTATAAATTTGGCTGTAGAACAGATATGAAAGTAATTAAAAATATTCCTTTAAATTTCCTGGTACTTTCTTATAGAGAAATATGGCGATTTATCAAAATAAAATAAAATCTAAATCTGGAGACTAGAAAGCCAAAAAAAAAAACCTAATTAAAAAAAGGAAAAAAAAGGCGAAAACTGGCTAAAATTTAGCCAGAAAAGAAAAAACGATGAATCCATGACTAGAAGTCTAGAACAGCTGCTTTTGAGAGGCCAATTCTGGCAACTAGAACTGTGACTTCCGTACTAGATTCCAACGTGTTCTCAGCATGTCATCATCTTCACACGGAGAGAACCGTACTCCGTACCTTCGCTGCCCGCTGATTTTCCAGCACTTTTAAATGGCAGAATCGGCCGCCATGCCCAACTCAGTAGGCAATTTCCTGCTTCCTTATTCTACTAGTTAACAGCCTACCTACGGACTTTTACAGCTACAGAATGTGACCTAAGAGGCAGAATATGCTCCCTAGGGTACGTTCTGCAGCACCAGAATTGACCTAGGGCGAGTTCTCCTCGAATTGAAAGACCCAAATAAATAAAATCCTTTTGCCCAAAATTTTCCTACCAACAAATTTTGGCCTTTTATTAGGAGGGTTGAGGGGTACCAAAAAGGCCTCTTCTAAGGACCTATGAAATTTCTAAGGACCCTTTTCTAAGGACCTTTAGAACTGCTCTAGTTTAGATATTACCAATTTTTTTGTACTTTGGGGGGGGGGGGGGGGGGGGGGGGGGGAAAATATAGAGGGGAAAACTGAGATTGAACAAACAGCACGAAGTATAAGAGACTACTTCCTTTTCATCATACTTTGAGGGC
>Ga0116231_10012067_pt1 | contig 12908 bp, 13 predicted proteins | sample S1TSphgellanicum_2_FD_89695 | JGI IMG/M metagenome (GOLD analysis project Ga0116231, IMG submission 89695) | Host-associated microbial communities from peat moss isolated from Minnesota, USA - S1T2_Fd - Sphagnum magellanicum MG | ecosystem: Host-associated > Plants > Peat moss > Unclassified... | reverse complement strand
CGGTCGCGCGGAATATTCGCCAGATTCACCAGCGACAACTCCGCCATCCGCTTCTTCATCTGCCCCAGCCGCGCGTTCACAAAGTCCTGCCGCTGCTTGGCCATGTGGTATTCGGCGTTTTCCGATAGATCGCCCAAGGCCACGGCCTTCTTGATCTCGGTCGGCAACTCATGCTGGAGTTCATGCTCCAGCTTGGCAATTTCTTCCAAAAGCTGTTTCTTGATGTGTTCCGTCATTCGTTTCCCGTTATGGCGGCCATGAGCTTCCGCAGTCGCAAACCGCCCAAAACCGAGTCGGCGCTGCTCTCGAACACTTCCAGCCCAGGCACACCCAGTGGAGATAGGGCAAACCCTGAAACCTCGATTATACCCGCGCCGCGGCCTCAAGTTCCGTCGCCACCGTCCTCGGCTGGCAGCGCATCCAGATAGACTCGAAACCACGCTGCCAACTCCGGCTCGGTCAACTCGCCCGCCGCCACCGCCAGCATGGTCGCCACGGATTCCGCATCGGAAGCCACCAGATCGTAGCCATTGTCCAACAGAAAAACGTACGCCACCACATACGCCGTGCGCTTGTTGCCATCCACAAAACCATGATTCCGGGAAATTCCGTAGGCGTAAGCCGCCGCCAGATCGGCCACGTCCGGTTCGCCGTACGCTTCTGAGTTCAACGGGCGCGCCAAGGCCGACTCCACCAGCGTCCGATCCCGCACTCCAGCCATGCCACCATGTTCGGCCAGTTGCGCATCGTGGACGGCAAACACGACCGACGCAGCAACCCATTTCCACCGACTGGGCAAGCCGTTCATTTCGCCAGTTCCTTCAGCACATTCCGCCGCTCGCGCATCACGCGCCGCGCCAGCTCCATCTGCCGCTCAAACTCAGGGTCGTACGGCGTAATCCGGTAGCCTTCTGGAGACTCCGTCAAAAACACCGTATCCCCCTTCACAATCTTCAACCGGGTCAGCACTTCCTTGGGAAAGACGACTCCCGTCGAGCTGCCCACCGTCGTCACCTTCAACTTCACCATGCAGAGCCTCCAATCTTATAATGATGATTATAATAGTGCAGGTCGCGGCGAATCCAGAAACGACTGCAAGATCAACACCGCCGCCACCTGATCCACCAGTGGCTTATGCTCCTGCCGGCTCTTCCCGGCGGCGTACAGAATCTCATGCGCCGCCCGCGAAGTCAGCCGTTCATCCACAAAATACACCGGCAAACCTGCCAAATCAGCCAACTCCCCGGCAAAAACGCGCGCTTTTTCCCCCTGCGCGCTACTCTCGCCAGACATATGCTTCGGATCCCCCACGACAATGCCCACGCATGAGAATCGCCGGCACAGCCGCGCCAGCGCCCGCAAATCCTCCCGCGCACTGCGCTTGCGCGTGAGCGTCAGCACCGGCTGCGCCGTCAACCCCAGCTCATCCGAAACAGCCACACCAATCCGCTTCGACCCAACATCCAGCCCTAGATAACGATCTGCCATCCGCTCCGCCCCACCCCCAGCTTACGCCCATGCCATTAAAATCAACGGATAAGGAATCGCCGCGGAACGCTTCTGCGTCTTATCTCGTAGCGGTCCGAAAGAAGGGTTAACGCAAGGAATGGCGCGCAGCAGGTCGACTCGCAAAAGGAGCCGCAAAAAAGGTGGATCAGGCGCAGCCCTTGCCCTCTTCGCATTATTTCTAGTAGCACTGGCCGCCGCAGCCGGAGCCGCATGGCTCATCTACCTGCCCGCCGGCGCGCAGAACGAGATGTTCGTGGAAATCGCCCCGGGGAGCACCAGCAACCAAATCGCCACACAACTGGAGCAGGCCGGCGTCATCCGCAGCCGCTACGGTTTCGACTTGGTGCGGCTCTGGAAGCATGCGAGCATCCTCAAAGCCGGCGAATACCGCTTCGACCGCGCCCTCCCGGTCACCGAAGTCTACGCCCGCATTGCCCGCGGCGATGTCTTCACTCTCCCCGTCACCTTCCCCGAGGGCGCAACCCGCTTCGACATCGCCGCCAAAGTCGCCGCCGCCGGCTTCCTCAACATCACCCAGCAAAACTTCCTTGCCGCCACCGTCTCCCAGACCGCGCTGATCGCAGATCTTGATCCTCACGCCAAGTCTCTGGAAGGCTACCTTTTCCCAGATACCTATCGCTTCCCGCGCAGAGTGACGGCCGTCCAGATCGTTGCCGCCATGGTCCGCCGTTTCCGCGCCGTCTCCGCGCAGTTGCCGATCGAGAAGACCGCCCTGCCGCTCCAGACCGTTGGCAATATCCACGACCTCGTCACCCTCGCCTCGCTCATCGAGCGCGAAACCGCCGTAGCCTCTGAGCGCCCGCTGGTCGCCAGCGTCCTCGCCAACCGCCTCAAAAAAAACATGCCCCTCATGACGGACCCCGCCGTGATCTACGGCCTGCAGGTGGAAGGGAAGTGGCGCGGCGCGATCTACGAGTCCGATCTTAAAGACCCCAAACACGACACGCCCTACAACACGTATCGCCACGACGGGCTGCCGCCCGGCCCGGTCGGCAACCCGGGCCTAGCATCGCTGCGCGCCGCCCTGCATCCCGCCGCCACCGATTATCTCTATTTTGTCGCCGCCGGAACCGACCCGCAAGGCAAATCCCGCTTTGCCGCCACGCTCGACGAACACAATAAAAATGTCGCCAGCTATCGCCAGGCCATCAAACAGGCAGGGGGACACTGATGCCGACCCGCTGCTCCATCCAGCGCTTGGCCGCTATTGGGCGTCTCCTCTGCACCCTTCCCGCGATCACCGGCTGCGTCAGCCTCTTCGTCTCCAAGCGCAAGCTCCTGGTCCCCATCGCGCCTGCCACGGTGCAAACCGCCTCCGCAGACCAGCTCGTCGCCAGCATGAACCAATCCTGGGACAAATTCCAGAGCATGACCGCTGCTGTCGACATCCAGGCCAGCCATCTCAAGGCCAAGGAAGGCGTAGCCACGGATTACCCTACCTTCCGCGCCAATCTGCTCCTGAGCAAGCCTAATAAACTCCGTATCCTCGGCCGCACCCCGCTCGTCCAGACCACCATGTTCGACCTCGCCAGCGACGGCACCAACTTCACCCTGGTCATCCCTCACAACAACGTCGTCTACCGCGGTTTGAACTCCAGCAAAGGTACCTCGCCCAACTGGTACGAGAATCTGCGCCCCGGCTTCCTTTTCAACTCCATGGTTGTCCGCGGCGTCGAGCACGACGAGCTCTACTCCGTCATCTCTGAATCCATCACGGAAGAAGACGCCAAAAGCAAGCGTTTGCTCCTCCATCCCGAGTACGTCCTCAACATCGTGCGTCGCAAAATCGGCAGCCAGGAACTCTACCCCGTCCGCGTCGTCCGCTTCCATCGCGAAGACCTGCTTCCCTATGAGCAGGACCTCTACGACGACCAGGGCATCATGGAAACCCAGGTTCTCTACGGCTCCTATCAAGACTTCGAAGGCGCCAAATATCCCAGCACCATCACCCTCAGGCGCCCCCAGGACGAGTACCAGCTCGTCATGACCGTGGAACGCATCGTCTCCAACCCCACCCTGACCGACGATCAGTTCCAGGCAGTCATCCCCAAAGGCTCAACTGTCAAGGAAATGAAGTAGCTCCCAAAAAGACGTCCGGCGCAGGAATGCCGCCAGAGGAAAGACCCTTGTCATCCTGGGCGAAGTGAAGGATCGGTTTTCATCGAAGTGAAGGAGCTGGTTTTCCAATGATCCCCGCGCTTCCACTCGATACCCAGATAGTGAACCGCGCCTTCCGATCTTCCGCCACATGCCAAAGCACCCAGAGGGGTCGTAGATACAGGCGACTCGCAGCCCGCAAGGCTGAATCTTCGGAGCTTGCGGAGCCAGCGCCCCGGCGAGAGGGAAGGCTGTAATACGGAGATCGTCATAAAAACGCAGGCTCTTCTCAAAATCGCTGGCCGATAAAAACGACCGCAAAGCCATTACATCCGGCGCGTCAGCTTCGCCAGCCGTTACTCCGCCTCCAACGAAGGATTAAAACACCGCCTCCGGCAACTCAACCGACCGCGCTTCGCGCACATGCTTGGCCAGCGCCCACTTCAGATCCTCAATCCCCTCGCCGGTCACTGCGGAAATCGCAAAAAACTCCAGCTTCCGCCGCTTCGCCGACGCCGTCAGCTTCTTTAGCTTCTCCGGATTGGCGGCGTCGATCTTTGAAGCCACCACAATCATCGGCTTCTCCGCCAAGCCATGCCCAAAGCTTTCGAGCTCCGCGCAGATCACCTTGAAGTCCTCTATCGGGTCCGGACGTCCCGACCCATCTGAAACATCCACCAGGTGCACCAGCACACGCGTCCGCTCAATGTGCCGCAAAAACTGAATGCCCAGCCCCGCGCCCAGATGCGCGCCCTCAATCAGCCCCGGCATATCCGCCACCACGTAGCTCTCATCATGCGGAGCCTCACCCACCGTCACCACGCCCAAATTTGGCGCCAGCGTCGTAAACGGATAATCGGCAATCTTGGGTTTGGCCGCCGAAATCCTCGAAATCAGGGTAGACTTCCCCGCATTTGGGTAGCCAACGAGGCCGGCATCCGCCAGCAACTTTAGTTCCAGACGATAGGTCCGCTCCTCGCCCAGCCTTCCCGGCTCGGATTCCCGCGGCGCCTGATGTACCGGCGTCGCAAAATGCTGGTTCCCGCGCCCGCCGCGCCCACCTTTGGCCACCACAAACGACTCATCCGGCAGCGAAAAATCGTGCACCAGTTCGCCCGTCTCGGCGTCAAACAGCGAAGTACCCACCGGCACTCGGAGCACAATGGATTTGCCATCGCTTCCCGTGCAGTTCGAGCCCTCGCCATGCCGCCCGCGCTCCGCCTTATGCTCCGGGTTATACCGAAAATGAATCAGCGTATTATGCTGCTGGCTCGCCTGCATGATTACATCGCCGCCGCGGCCGCCATCGCCGCCCGACGGGCCCCCGCGGGGCACAAACTTCTCCCGGCGAAAAGCCACGCAGCCATTGCCGCCATCCCCAGCCTTCACCAGAATCTTCGCTTCATCAATGAACATTGAAAATTACCAACTTCCTATCTTTCCAGTTTACCGAAAACCGCATATACTCGCTCGTAACAAACGCGCACTCACCCAGAACCTGCCGCATTTCCGGCGATTCGCCGCACAAAGCAGGTCAGAAACCCCGCCAATTTTCCCGGATTTGCCCATGTTTTGCCTCGGCGGCCCAAAGTCCAGGGCCGTGAAGGCATTTCGGGAGCTTCGGGATGCACAACCAGCCAGTCCTCGCGACACCATGTTCGATAACAGGGTACGAGCTCAGTCGTGCCGAGATCACCAACCAAGGGAATAGGGCTTCAGCCTCTGCGGGAATTCCGCACTCCGGCACACGACTTTTCCGCCGCCTCGCGGCAACCTGCATCGCACTCGCGACCCTTCTTCAAACTGTGCCGCTCCACGCCAAGAGCCCCGAAACCACCGGCACCCTCAACGGCAAACTCACCGACAACCGCAGCGTCCCGCTCGCCCAGGCCGTCGTCATCCTGCGCAACTCCATCACCGGGGTCGCCGTCCGCGGTATCACCCAGGAAAACGGCAGCTATCGCTTCACCAACCTCGGCCCCGGGGAATACACCCTTGAAGCCGAAGTTCCGCTTCTGGGCAAGGGCTCCGTCGACGGTATCCTCATCTCTGCCGGCCACGCCACCCGCGTCCAGGCCGCCCTCGTCATGCAGCTCACCATCCCTCCACCCACCCCAGAAGACCCACTCCACGAACTCGATCCCGTAGCCGCCGCCGTCACCTCCACCCTCCCCAGCCAGGAGCTCAGCGCCGTTCCCGTCGTCACCCGCGACTGGCAAGCCTTCTTGGCCACCACCCCAGTAAGCCCAAACGGCGGGCAGGGGCGGGGGAGCGGCGGCGGCCAAATCGGCGCCCAACCCGGCGTCCAACTTAATCAAGACGAAGAACCCATCGGCCCAACCCTCTCCATGGAAGGCCCAACCGGTTTCGAAACCGCCCAGAGCATCGACGGCATCCCTTCCCCGCCTGCCTTCCACAGCCCAAACAGCCGGCAATCCCGCTCCACAGAGTCCCTCGGCCCTTCCGCCGTAGAATCCATCGAAGCCCGCAGCGGCAACTCTCCCGCTGAATCCGGCTCGACCCTCGGCGGCCTGCTCAACCTCGTCACCGGCCACGGCGCCAACGGCCTCCATGGCCAGGCCTTTTACTTGAATCGCCAAAGTCTCTGGGGCGCGCAAAACCCCTTCACCCAATGGATCCAGCAAACCGCCCCCGCGAGCGGCATCGATATTGCCCAATACACCCCCGAGCCCTACACCCCCGTTAACAGCCGCCAGACCGTAGGCATCGGTATCGGCCGCCAAATTAAGCGAGACAAGTTCTACTGGTTCGCCGCTTTTGATGGGCTTTACAGCAACGACCCCGCCGTCGCCACCGTCCGCCATCCTGCCGACTTCTTCGCTGAACCCACCGAAGCCCAACTCACCGTCCTCGCCGCCCTGCTCAACCTGCCCAGCGCCGATCCCTGGGACGAAGGCGCAGCCGCCTACTCCGCCGGCCTTGAACAACTCGCTGGCCTCCTCGGCCCCGTCCCCAGAACGTCGAATCAATCCCAGCTCTTCGGCCGCATCGACTGGCAAATCTCCGAGCGGCATCACCTCAGCGCGGAAGTCCAGGCTTCCACCGAAAATGCCCCCGCCGGCGCCCTCAGCCGCGCGTCCGAAACCTACGGCAGCCACAGTTTCGGCAATGCGCAGGCCAATTTCACCTGGGGCCAGGCCCGCTGGGACAGCTTCCTCACCGCCAACCTCCTCAACACCCTGTCCGCCCAATTCGCTCACAGCCTCCAGGGTGAAACCCCGCAATCCCCCTCCGCCTTTGAAGCCCCATTCCTCTCCAGCGCCTGGAACCAGCTCCCCCAGATCGTCGCCGACTCCAAATACGGCTTCGTCCTCGGCAAACGCGCCTCCGTCGGCGGTACTCACAACCCCGACGAAAACGCCTTCGCGACCCAGGAAACCCTAAGCTGGGTCCGCGGTGCACACCTGATCAAAGCCGGCCTCAGCTTTGACCATATTGCCGACTCCACCAACACCCTCGTCAACCAGACCGGCACCTACTCCTATGCCGACATCCTCAACTTCCTCACCGACGCCTCCAGCTTCCTCGCTCACGGCTTCACCAGCGCCGTCACCCTTCAGCAGTTCAACTGCGACAGCACCGCCAAAATTAAGCAATTCCAGGACGGCGCCTACACCGGCATCGGACCCTACCCCTGCTACGCCTGGTACACCCAGCGCATCGGCCCGTCGAACTGGCGCCTCAGCACCAACGACCTAGCCGCCTTCGCGACCGAGCAATGGCAGCCAGCCCGCAACCTCACCCTATCCGCCGGCCTCCGCGTCGAAGCCGAGCAACTCCCGCCCACCATCCTCGAAGTCGCCAACCCCGACATTCCCGGTACCGAAAAACTCCCTGCCGCGAAGATCACCTGGGGACCAAGATTCGGCCTCGCCTGGTCGCCCTTCAGCGCGTCCACCGGCAAAGGCACCGTCATCCGCCTCGGCGCGGGGCTCTACTTCGGCCGCATCGACAACGCCGCCATCCTTGCCGCCCTCACCCAGACCGGCTCTCCCAACGGCGACCAAGATTTCTTTTTCAAGCCCACCAACACCGGCGCGCCACCCTTCCCCTACGTCTTCCCCAGCGCCCCACAAACCGTTGTCACCCCCGGGGCCGTCTCCTTCGCCTCGAACTTCCGCCGCCAGCAAGTCGACCAGGCCGTCTTCAGCCTCGAGCAGAACCTCCCCGATCACTGGCTCGTCTCCGCCAGCGCCCTAGTGAGCCTCGGCCGCCATCTGCCCATCTCGATCGACAACAATCTCCAGCGGCCGACAGACCCAACCACCGGTACCCCGGAAACCATCACTTACAACGTTGTCGATTCCCTCGGGGCAGGCCCCATCAAGACCCCCACCATCACCGTTCCCCTTTACACCGCCCGCCCCAACGCCGACTACCAGGAGATCTCTTCGATCGAGTCCCGCGCTAACTCCACCTACGATGCCTTCCAGTTCAAAGTCAACCGCTACGGGAGCCGCGGACTCAGCCTCCACGCCCACTACCTCTACGCCCACGCCAGCGACTGGAATCCCAACGAATCCGGCAACGTCGCCGTCAACGACGTCCTCGACCCCGCCAATTTTGCTTTGGAATACGGCACATCTAACCTGGATATCCGCCACGCCGCCGGGGCCACCGTCCTCTACGCCGCACCCTGGAAGCTGCGCGACTGGGCAGGGTATTTCGCCAACGGGTGGAGCGTCGCCGCCGTGGGGCAATTCCGCTCGGGCTTGCCCTTCACCATGCGCACCGGCGGCTACATCCCCAGCTACTACGAGCCGCTCTTGAACGGCAGCTATCAGCTGGTCGAGGGCGCTGCCACGGGAATCAACGGGTCCGGTGGCGACAACCGCATCTACGGTACAGGTTCCGGAATGACCATCCTCAACATCGGCCGCAACACCTACCGCTATCCCGCCACCTGGACCGCCGACAGCCGCCTTGCCAAGCGCTTCGAATTCTCCCACCATCGAGAACTGGAGTTCCTGGCCGAAAGCTTCAACCTCTTCAACCACCAGAACGTCACCTTGATCGAAACCACGGGTTACACCATCGAGCGCGGATCGACGACAGGCGGCAAGCCCACCTTCAACTTCATGACCGGCCTGACCTCGACCGGCGCCGTCAGCTCCACCCAGGTAGAATTCGGCAAACCCCTCGACGTCAACGCCACCAACTTCTACCGACCCAGAGAAATCCAGCTAGGCCTCCGCGCCCGCTTCTGATACTGGATTGGCATTTTCGGAGGCAGCAGGGGGATTCACCCCCCTGAAAGGTCGCATGAAAACGAAGGCCTTTAGGCCGGATTGGCTACCCCACCAAAACCGCCCCGCCATTCGCATTCAAAATCTCGCCGGAGATGAAACCCGCCAGCGGTGTACAAAGAAACAAAACCGGCCCGGCAATCTCCCGTGCAAAACCCGCCCGCCCCACCGGAATCCCCGCGGCAATCCGCGGCCCAAGCTCCGGATGCTCCAGCGTTCCCGCCGACATCTCGGTCGCAACCCATCCCGGCGCCACGCAATTCACCAGAATCCCCTTCGGCGCCAGCTCACTCGACAGGCTCTTGGTCAAACTGATCAGCGCGCCCTTGGTCACCGCATAATCAGCATGATTCGCCTCGCCGCGCTGCCCGGCCGTCGAACTGATCAGCACAATATGCCCACGCGCCGAATCATCGGCAAGCGCCTCCTGAGCCAGCATCTGCGCCACCGCCGCCTGCACCAGCCCAAAGACCGAGTCCAGATTCACATCCATCGTCCGCCGCCACTGCGCCTCAGCCATCGTCGCAATCGGAGCATCCAGAGGAGGCCAAATCCCATGGTTCACCACCAGCGCATCCAGCCGCCCAAACGCCTCCACGGCCGAAGCCACCAGCGCCCGCCCATCCGCCGGCGAACTCAGCTCCTGTTGAAACGGGCGACAGAAATCCGACCCGCCGCACCCCGCAGCCAAAGCCTCAGCCCGATCTTTCGCCTGTACGTAGTTAAAGGCCACGCGAGCTCCAGCCAGCATAAACAGCCGCACCGTCTCCGCCCCAATTCCTCGCGAACCCCCAGTAATCAGGGCCACCTTCTCATCCAGCCGCAGCGCAACTCCACTCATAGGCTAAAACCTACAAGAGCCCACCAAACCCACGCAAACCCTTGCAAGAGGGTCCGGGGTGCCCACCTTCGTCTTCCGGTTTTTGGCGATTAAGGTGAGAGAGCGCGCTAGACCGACCGCAACAGCCGCCCCGGCAGCATAATGATCCCCGCCACCAGCTCCAACACTCCATCCACCGCAATCCCCACAAGGCGAAACGGCAGCAGGATCAGCCAAGCCAGCGGATACAGCAACAGCGCCAACAGCGCCAGCGGCCAGCAGAAGAAAAACAGCAAACACCAAAGCAGAAATTTGATCATCGCGCCCGTCCTGAAGCAAGGTACGTCGTAGAACTCCGCCAGGTTCCAAGTTCAGTCCCCATATGCCGAGCAATTGTTACCCAGAGCAAAGCGATGGACCCGCTTTTGCCCTTGCTTTTCTTCCTGTCATTTCCGCCGGGAATTTGCTGTTCAGCGGACTCACCCGTTTTTCGCCTTCTCCGCCAGCGCCTTCCGCCGCTCGCGAATCAGCTTCAGCCGCTCTTTCTCCGGCAGCGCCAGCACCGTCTTCACCTTCTTCGGCAACTTTTCGTACACCAGTTCCTGCGCCAGCCGCAGCTCTTCTTCCAGTTGCCGCGCCCGCAGCACATCCCAGTGCATCACCGTCACCCAATGCGCCTTCGCCATATACGGAGCAGGAATGATCCCCTCGGTTTCCAGCAACTCCGAGTACCGCTCCGGCCCCGCGTGAAACCAAACCACCCCAGTCCCGGCATCGTCCAGATAGATCAGCGCAAACATCTTCCCGCCGATCGCCTTGTCGCCCACCCAAAAGACCAGATGATGCCCCCATCCCACCGCTTCGGTGACATGCGGCAGTCCAAGGCAAATCTCGCGAATGCGTTCATTGTCCATAGATTTCCTAATCAATCGGCGAGGCTGGCATCCAACTCGCGGCGACGGACCTTGCGAAGCACCTGGATATTCACAGCTGTCAGGAAAATATTGAACGGGAAGACCACGACGCCGGTCCAAAATTGGACCACGTCGATCCATGCCCTCATGTGGAAGGGTCCGTGAAGAATTCCGCGCAATATCCACAAAACGCCAAGTAGCCCGAAGGTGGCGGCACAAACCAGACGTAGCCACACGTCCTGTGTGTCATCCGTTTTGGCCGCCAGCTTTTCGACGATGTGGCGCATTCGATTCATGCGGCCCAGTATACCGCAGGCTTCGACGCGTAATTCGAGACCCCGATATGTCGCGGAGGGACGAGCGGGTGCATTAAAAATTGTTCAACAGGCCACTTTCGAGCGTGTATCAAATTTGATACACTAATGTGGAAATGAAAGACCCAAACGTCCCGGAAATGCCGGTCCGCTTCTACCGGACTCCTTCGGGAACCACTCCGGTCCTGGATTGGCTTCGGACGCTGCCAAGAGAAGATCGTCACAACATTGGAATCGACCTGATGCGCGTGCAGGTCGGCTGGCCAATCGGTATGCCACTGGTCCGAAGCCTTGGGGATGGCCTATAGGAAGTTCGCTCCAGCCTTCCCAGTCAGCGAATCGCACGGCTTCTCCTCTGTTTTCAGGATGGGACGATCGTTGTGATGCATGGCTTCATCAAGAAAACGCAGAAAAACCCGCAAGACGACCTGGATTTGGCAAGAAAACGGAAAGGAGAGGTAACTGGATGACAACCGAAAACCCATATATCGGTTCAAGCCTCGACGACTTCCTCAAAGAAGAGGGGATCTACGAGGAAGCCCGCTCCATCGCCGTGAAAGAGGCATTGGCTTGGCAGGTCGAAGAGGCCATGAAGCGCGAAAGCATCACCAAGTCGGAAATGGCCCGCCGCATGAAAACCAGCCGCGCCGCGCTTGATCGTCTCCTCGACCCGAAAAATGTCTCCGTCACGCTGCAAACGCTCTTTCGGGCCGCGCACGCCGTGGGTAGCGATCTCCGTATCGAATTGCGCTAGGCGCTTCCATCCAATCCCGAAGTGCCCGGCGCAACAAGGTTACGCCCCAGTCGTCAGCACCACCCGGAAGCGCGCCTTCCCGCTCATCATGCGGTCAAAGGCCTCAGGTGCCTTGTCCAGCGGATAGACCTCGATCTGCGGCTTCACGCCCGTCAACGCGCTAAAGTTCAGCGTGTCTTCCGAATCCATCCCCGTCCCCGAGGCCCACCCGCGAATCTCCCGGTTGCCGGAAATCAGCGGAAGCGCCGAAACCTCGAACGGCTTCATCGGCACGCCCACGACGATCAGCTTGCCATTCGGCCCCAGCCCACCGATCGCCTTGGTGAGCGAATCGGCATCGGTCAACGTAGACAAAATCACCGCCGCGCCACCCAGCTTCTGCAACTCCGCCGCAAAATCCTGCGTGGTGCTGTCGATGTAGTGATGCGCGCCTAGTTCTTTCGCCAGCGGCCCTTTGTCCGCGCCACGCGCCACGGCGACAGCATGGTATCCCGCCTTCGCCGCGAACTGCACGCCCAGATGTCCCAGGCCGCCCATGCCCCGAATGGCCACAATGTCGCCCGCCTTTGCGCCCGAGTGGCGTAGAGCGTTGTAGGTGGTCACACCGGCGCACATCAGCGGCGCCGCATCCACGTCCGAAAGATCGTCCGGAATCAGCGCCAGCGCGTTCGCCGGAGCGATCACGTAGTCGGCATACCCGCCGTCATAGCTGATCCCGGAGATCTGCGCGTTTTCGCAGAGAATAAAGTCGCCGCGCCGGCAAGGCGTGCAGTAGTTGCAATGGCCGCCATGCCAGCCAAGCCCGACGCGCTGGCCAGACTTCAAAACCGGCACATCCGCGCCCACCGCGTCGATCACGCCCGCCACTTCATGCCCCGGCACGCGCGGATACGCCATGGGAAAAACTCCATACTTGGTGATGCTGTCGCTATGGCATACCCCGCAGGCCTGTACGCGGATGCGCACCTGGCCGGGGCCCGGTTCTGGAAATTCACGCTGCACGAGTTCAAACTCGCCTCCCGCAGCAGTTACCTGAAATGCACGTCCTGTAACACTTGGCATAGTGAACTGACTCCTGCCCCTAGGATGCAGTTTTCCGGGCTGGGTCGCATTTGTCTTCGTACTTTAACTTGGTTCGACCTTCCGGCCCGTCGCCAGATCGAGCTCAAACGGCAAATCCTTGTCCGTTCGCATATCCCAACCTTCCCCGCG
>Ga0116231_10012065_pt1 | contig 12910 bp, 10 predicted proteins | sample S1TSphgellanicum_2_FD_89695 | JGI IMG/M metagenome (GOLD analysis project Ga0116231, IMG submission 89695) | Host-associated microbial communities from peat moss isolated from Minnesota, USA - S1T2_Fd - Sphagnum magellanicum MG | ecosystem: Host-associated > Plants > Peat moss > Unclassified... | reverse complement strand
TTGGCCGCCAAGGCGCTATCGCCCGGTTGCAAGGTGTTCTGCGTAGAGCCCGAGGCGGGCAACGACGGACAGCAATCCTTGCGCGCGGGGTCGGTCGTGCGCATCGAGGTGCCGCGAACGATCGCCGACGGCGCGCAGACGGAGTCGCTCGGCCGCTACACGTTCGAAATCATCCGCCGCGATGTCACGGACATCTTCACGGCGTCCGATGCCGAACTCGTCGACTGCATGCGCTTTCTCGCGACGCGCATGAAAATGGTCGTCGAGCCCACGGGCTGTCTCGGTTTCGCGGCTGCGCGCGCTCAGGCGCCTCGCCTCGCGGGACTGCGGGTCGGCATCATCATCAGCGGCGGCAACGTCGATGCGGAGCGCTTCGCGACGCTGATCGGCGGCTAGCTCGAAATGTCCATGGCACTCGCCGCTTCTTCCGCGGCCGAGACGAAGCGCCGCTGCCGTATCCACTTCGTCAATACCCACTTGACACCCGTGCCGACCGGCGCGCCCGCATGCAGGGACCGGAAGTCCAGCTGCCCGAGGGTGTTGCAGTATTCAAAATAGACGGCGCGCCCCGGATAGGGCGCAACCGACAAGCCGATCTCGGGAAACACGGTCTCTCCGCCGTGCTCCACCTCGTTCAAATAGACGACCAGAGTGCTGATCCGCTGCCCGCTGCGCGCGATCGAACGCTCGTTCGCCGCATTGGACGGCATCAAGAAATCGAAATGCGGTGCGGCCTTCGTGCCGGGTCCATAGCGCACTGCCTGCAGCCCCTCTCCGTGCTCGGGCGGCGCGCCCATGAGCGTCGCTATGCGTCGATCGAGCGCCGCAATGAAAGGCGTCTCTAGAAGGCGAAAAAACATGCCCATGCTGTCGCGATGCGCCGCAACCCGGTCCTCGCCGCTTCGAGGGTCGACCACGGTCGATGGCACGAGTCGCGGTGCGGCGAGAGCAATGAGCTGTTCGCATTCGGCGGGGCTCAACACGCCATCGAGAATGGTCATGACGGGACGCGTCAGCCGCGTTATCACGGAGATCCGCCGGTCGCTCGTCTGAATGTAGTTGCCCACGGGCATGCGCGACGGCTCTTCGCGATAGGCGGGAGTCGCCGTGTTGAGCGTGAGCGTGTCTCCCTCGATCGGTATCCCGCTGCCGCGAGAATGCTGAAACGCCTCGACGAGGCCGCGCGCGATCCCCGGGTCGAAACGCTGTTCGATCATGCCGCGAATCAGCTGTTCCGGCGCACAACCGCGGTCGAGATTGTGGAGGATCCAGTTTTTCAGTTCCGGCGTGAGTTTGACGATGGCGCTCATGATCGGACGAACTTAGCGCGCGAATTTTAAACTTTGATGTTGCGAAAGATCGTTCGTCAGTCGTGCGACGACGCCGCCACGTTGCACGCGCATGACAGCGTGTTAGACATAATTCATTTAGCCGTCATCAGAAACGGTGGATCGGAAAATAGATTGCGACTCGCTCGAGCGTGATTCGCGGATGCCACACACCGTCCGCGAGCCGTTGCGGTCGTTCGTCGAAAAAAGCACGGATGCACACACACCCTACTCACATACTCAGAGGTTCTCGTGATCAAAAAGTTCCTGACGGTAGCCGCGCTCGCCGCGGCATTCACGGGCGGTGCCGCGCACGCGGACACCATTGATTTCTCCTATCTGTTCTCCGACGGTCAGAGCTTGACGGGTTCGCTGACGGGCACGCTGAGCAACGGCTTCGTCTCGAACATTTCCGGTATCTCGGTATCGTTCGACGGCGTCGCGCTGACGGGTCCCTTGTATGCGGGTACGTACACCGGATCGTCGGGCACCATCAACTTCGGCTCGGGCGCCGCGGTTTTCTCGACGAACGCGGCACAGAACAATTTCTACATCGGCGATACCACCGATGTGTCCGGTCAAACGCAGACGAACTACTTCTATTTCGTCAACGGTACGACGCCGACCGGTTCAGGTTCACAAGAAGTCGCGATCGCCAACAGCAACGTGCTGACCAATACGGCCGATTTCGACAACGTCGCCTTCGGCACCGGTGTCGGCACGTGGACGGTTACGGACGTCTCGGCGGTCCCCGTTCCGGCCGCGCTGCCCTTGATGCTTTCCGGCCTCGGTTTGCTCGCCTTGCAGCGCCGCCGCGTCAGGGCCTCGGCCACGCACGTCTGAGGCGTCGCCGAGCCGACGAATTACCTATTTAAACCAATTTCTTACGGAGAGATTCATGCAGAACGGTTCCAGAAATACCCTGCTTTCGGCCGCCATCGCGGCCGCCCTTTTTGCGGCGGCGACGCCCGGCCACGCGGCCGTCACGACGGTCACCGGCGTCGTTGCGGGCAGTTACTTCACGCCCCCGGTGATCTCGGACAATCCGACCGCGGCCAAAGCCTCCTCGACGGTCGCATCGATTTACTCAGGCGCCAAGGTCTGTTTCGACCTGAACGGCAACGGCGCCTGCGACTCCAACGAACCGTACACCTATAGTTCGAGTTCCGGTCGGTTCACGTTGGCATCCGCCACGCCCGCCAACGTCATCGCCGAAATTTCGACGAGCGCGTACAACAACGGCAACCCGGTCACGAGCCGAAACGTCCTGCGCGCGTCCGCCGCCCAGGTTGCCGCGGCCAAGACCTCGCCGTTCGCGCCGATCAGCATTGCGGTCACGCCCTTGACGACCGAAGTGACGCGCATGATCGAAAACGACGGTCTGAACTTCACGGCCGCGCAGGAACAGCTCGCGGAGCGCTTGGGCGTGACGCCCGCCGAAGTCGTCAGCGACCCCAACAAGGTCTCGGGCGTCGATCAGACGGCGCTACTCGATGAATCGGTGGTCCTCACGAACCGCTTCACCTACGCGGCGACGATGGTCGATCGCGGCGACGCCGGCGCGGCCACGATTCCCGCCGCTCAGCAAGCCGCCATGAACCTGGAAGGCATCCCGCGTTACGATCATATTTTCATCATCATCATGGAAAACAAAGCGACGTTGTCGATCCTCGGCAACGAGTACACGCCGTTCATCAACTCTTTTTTGAGCGCGAACAACCAGTTCACGAACTATTTCGCGACCGGCAATCCGAGCGAGCCCAATTACACCGCGATCGGCGGAGCCGACGACTGGGGTATCACCGACGACAACCAGTGGAACTGCGGTGCGACGGGCGCGAACGCGGTCCAAGATCTCGTGATCCCGACCAGCTCGGCGCCCGGACTCGCGAGTTCACCGTTCACGAATCCCTGCAACCAGGCGACCGATCACAATATCGTCGGTCACGCCAACCTGTTCAACGCGATCTCATCGGCCGGCATGACCTGGAGAGTCTATTCGGAATCGACGAATCCCGGTCAGGATTACCGCACGGACGGCGTCGCGGATCCCGCGGTCGTAGCGCCCGACAACGTCTATCCCGCCGGCTCGATCTATGCCGGCTCGGCCGCGGTCGGCGATCCGACAGGCCTGATTCCGTTTCCGGCCGCCTTGTACAAGACGAAGCACCATCCCGGCATGGCCTATCAGAACGTGCGCAGCGCGCCGGAATTCGTATCCAGCAACCGCACGGTCGGTGGCGGCCAGTGGGCGGCTTATCTCCAGAAGAGTACGAAATATGCCATTCCCGCGAACTATGACTACGACCAACTGGGGACCGATCTCACGACGGGCGACTTCGGTCAGTTGAATTTCATCGTTCCCGACCAGTGCGATGACATGCATTCGATTTCGCTTCCTGGGACCGACAGCGTGACCGGTAAGTCGATCACGGCGAGCGATTGCGGCGGCGTTCTCAACGGTAATCAGCCGCCGATCAACGTACCGACGGACATCATCATGAAGCGCGGCGACAACTACGTGCAGTACCTCATCAACAAGATCGAAGCGTCGCCCGTCTGGAAAAACCCGGCCAAGCGAGTGGCCATCGTGCTGATGTACGACGAAGGCGATGCGACTTACAGCCCGTCCGACGTCACGTCGGGCGGCTTTACGGACAAGGGCCCGTACAACTCCTGCTGCGGATGGAACCCGGCCAACAGCAGCGCGGCGGTTGCCGTGGTCTCCAATACGGCGGGCACCACGACCACGCCGCTATCACCGGCGATCGTGAACTACTATCAAGGAAATGGTGGCCACGGCAACAGCATCATGGGTGTGGCCACGAACCAGTCGTCGGCGCCGAAGGGTATCAAGGATAGCGATGCCTATAGCCACTTCTCGCTCGTGCGTACGCTGCAAGACATGTTTGGTCTCGCCGATCCGGACAACGATGGCACTTACATGAATCGCTCCAAGTACACGCAGAATTTCATCGCCGCCAACATCCTGAATTTGGCTGAATACACGGGATCGGCGGATCCGCATTTCGACTCGGTGCGGCCGATGAATCACGCCTATGTGATACCGGCGGGTTACGTGGAGAAGATTTCCGTGGACCAAAACACGACGCCGCAAGTCGGGCCCGACCCGAACCAGACCAACGTCTGGGCGCTGCCCACGTCGGTGCAGTGAGCGGTTGATTTCGAGTTCAGTAAACAGTTGACGATGCCAGGCGGGTTCATGGATGAACCCGTCGCGGCTCAAAGCGAGTCTCGTCTTGCGCCTATCGACCACGTTCGCCGGCTGCCTCTTCGGCCTGGCGAGTGTTGCTTCGGCAATTACGAATACGAACAGCATCGCGTACCGCTTGGCGCGCCATGATCCCTTGTCTCTCGCCGCGCAGGTGGGACAAAAGATGTTTTACGACAAATCTCTGTCGGGTTCGGGACGGCTGGCCTGCACCTCTTGCCACGATCCCGATCATGCGTATGCGCCGGCCAATGACCTCGACGTGCAACCCGGCGGCAAAGCCTTGACCTTGACGGGTACGCGTGCCGTACCTTCCTTGCGCTACAAGCAAGTCATACCGCCGTATACCGATTTTGCCGTGAACCCCGATGGCGTGAGTGCTCCGGCACCGGGAGGCGGCTACACCCAGGACGGCCGCGCGGCCACGCTCGCCGATCAGGCGCGAATCCCGCTGCTGTCGGTCAACGAGATGGCCAACGACAGCCCCGCCGCCGTGGTCGCCAAAATTCGCGCGGGCGATTACGCCGAACTGTTCGAGCAGGCGTTTGGGGCCGACATTTTCTCGCACCCCGACATCGCCTTTCAGCGCGCGACGGAGGCGCTGCAGGCGTTTCAGCTCGAGGACTACAGCTTCCACCCGTTCAGCAGCAAGTACGATCTGTGGGCGCGCAACAAGATCGGCGGCACCTTCACGATCCAGGAAAAACGGGGCTTTGCCGTGTTCATGAATCGCGAAAAGGGTAATTGTTCAGCCTGCCATTATCCGGGTCCCGGCTTGCAAGGCACGAGCGCGATGTTCACGGATTACGCCTATGCGGCGATCGGCGTGCCCCGGAATCCCAATATCCCAGCCAACCGCGACTCCCGTTACTACGATCTTGGCATCTGTTCTCGACCCGATCATGCGAATCGCGCCTCCGAACACTTGTGTGGAATGTTCAAGACGCCGACCTTGCGCAACGTCGCGACGCGCCATGCGTTTTTCCACAACGGTCGGATCAAGACTCTGCACGATGCGATAAGTTTCTACGCGACGCGCGACACCAATCCGGAGCGCTGGTATCCGACCGTGCATGGCGTCGTCCTGAAATACGACGATTTGCCCAAGCGCTATCAGGGCAACATCGACAGTCAGATGCCGCTCGATGGGCGTCCCGCCGGCAGTCAGCCGCCGCTGACGGAGCAGGACATCGACGACCTCGAGGCGTTCTTGAACACGCTGACCGACGATTACGAATCCGCGCCCGCGGATCGCTGAGGAACCCCTACGATGAGAGTCTTGATCGTGCTGATCTCGGCGGCCGCAGTCGCGGCCTGCGCCGCGCCGACCCCCGCGAGGGATCCGGTCACCAATCCGAAGGCCATGAAGGCTGCGGTCGGCGAATATTTACGCGACCATGGCGATTTCTGCCTCGGCAAGTTCACGTGGCCCATCGTGGTGACCGAGCGGGCGCGAAAAGCGGGCAGCAACGATGCCGTCCAGATGCCCGTGCTCGAACGCCTGGGTCTCGTAACCTCGACGATCGACCCAAGTCATCCCGCAACCCAAGTCTATTCCTTGTCCGACCTCGGCAGAAAGTTCTACATCAGCAAGGATGTGGTCACCCGCGAATCGGTCGATACGTTCGTCGAACATCCCGGCGACTTGTGCGCGGTCAAACTGCAACTCGATCAGATAGTCAGCTGGACGGCGATCCGCTACGTCGACGGCCATGCACAGACGAGCGTCAAGTTCACGTATGCGATCGAGAATGCGGCGCCGTGGGCCGAGGACCCGCAACTGCGCCGAGTCTTCCCGTGGCTGGACCGGATACTCGCCAGCGAACGTCATTTGCAGCTCGAGCAACTGTTCACTTGGTCGAATGGCGCGTGGACCGCCGTCCTGCCTGGGAGTTGAGTGGGCGGAACAAAAGAAGCGGCGCCGCTGGCACGCAGCCGTCACATGCAGTAAGGTTTGCGCCCATGAAAAATGCACCCCCTTCTGCGCCACGTCGCCGCACCGGCGCGCTGGCCGCTGCCTCCTTGCTGCTCGCGGCCTACGGCGCCGCGGTCCACGCCCAGTCGGCCGCCGTCGCACCGGCGAGCGTACCCCCCGCAGGTTCGCCTCCGGGCGCTCCGCCTGCGCCGGTCCAGCCGTCGCGGCCCACGCCGGACGACGCGGGCTATTTGATCGGACTCGGCTTGGGACAGCAGCTGCATCAATTCGGCGTTACCGATGAGGTCTCTCTGAAGACCGTCCTGCATGGCATCCGCGACGGACTGGCCGGCAAAAAAGTCCAACCCGAAGATCAAGTGCGCCTCCAGACCATGATGCGCTCGATCAGCGAGGCGGCGGCCGCAAAGAACGCCGAAGTCGCGAAGCAGTTCCTCGCACGCAACGCGAAGATGAAGGGCGTCGTCTCGACGGCCTCGGGCCTGCAATACAAGATTTTGGTGGCCGGTGACGCGAACGCCGCCTCGCCTCAGGTGGGCGACCAGGTCACCGTACAGTACCGCGGCACGCTGCTCGACGGCACGGAGTTCGACAGCTCGGCAAAACACGGTGGCTCCGCGACGTTCCCGGTCAAGGCCGTCATCAAGGGCTGGCAGGAAGCCTTGCAGCTCATGAAGCCCGGCGCGAAGTGGCAATTGTTCATTCCGCCGGAACTGGCCTACGGCCCCGCGCCGCGGCCGCAGATTCCGGGCAGTTCACTGCTGAAGTTCGACATCGAACTCATGAGCGTGAAGCCGGCGCCGCCGCTGCCCGCGTCGCGCGGCACGGTACCGCCCACGGCACCCGCCGCGCCGACAGCGCCGCCGGCACAACCCGGGGCGGGCACGCACTAGGGCAGTAAGCCGCCAAGACATCAGCCGCGGCGCTTGAGCAGACCCGGCAGGCTGCCGCTGCACAGCGCGCTGACCCAGTCGTCGCAGAGCGCGACGGCGTCCCGCGCCGTGAACGTGCTCGGGCTCAAGCTCATCTCGACCCAGAGACCATCGAGCAGCGCCGCGAGCCCGATCGCGGCGGGTCGCAGCTTGAATGCGGGCGCCTCGCCGCTCTCGGCCACGGCCGACAACAAAGATTCGATGATGGCTCGATAGTCGCGATACGTGCGATCGTGCACGGCGCGCATCTCGGGCGAGTGCAGGATCATGCTCCAAAACACGAGCCACACGCTGAACAAGACCGGGTCCAGGATCTGCGGCGCGAAGGAGGCGCGAAAGAATGCGCTGAGGCGCTCGCGCGGCGCGAGTTCGGTCCGGTCGGCTTCGTCGCGCAGGTTCTTCTGCAGCGACGTCGCGAGGCTCTCGTAGGCCGCCGCGACGAGTTCCGACTTGCTGCGGAAATGATGATTGATGAGCCCGATCGAAACGCCGGCACAGGCGCTGATGCGGCGGATCGACGTGCCCTCGTGGCCATGTGCCTTGAGGCTTCGCAGCGTGGCTTCGACGAGCGCCTCGCGGCGCGCCTCGGGCGCCGCGCGATGGAATTTCGGAGTATGCGGCTGGCCGGAGGTCGCCATCGTCAGCCGGGCAGGTAGGGTCCGATGCGCGTCGTCACGTATCTGCGGATATCGAGATTGAAGTCTTCCATCGGCGCATAGTAGCCGTGGTCGTGCACGCGGGCCGTGAGCCCGAGCTGCACCGACTCGCAGATGTTCCAGTCCTGCCGATTGACGAGATCCCAAAACTCGACCGCGTCCGCGGCGTCGAAGTCCGGTTTGGCCAGCTCCTGTGCTTCGAACAGGAAGTGACAGAGGACGTCGGTGCGGGCCGCACTGCGCGGAAACAGCAGGAAGATCGCCGCATGGTCGCAGGCCAGGCTCACGAACAAATTCGGATAGACGAGTTCGCCCTTGTGCCGCGTGCGCTCGTCCTCGTTGAGGCCCGGGAAGGGTCGGCGCATCGTCGTGCCGCTCTGCGTGAACGTGTAGGCGCCCGCGCGGTGCGGCACGCCGCGCTCCCAATCGAGATTCGCGCCGCCCTGCTCACGAAACGCCGGCACGATCGCGCACAACTCCGGGTGAACGCCGTTGCAGTGATAGCACTCGTTGTAGTTTTCGCAGATGATTTTCCAATTCGCGGCGACTTCGTAGCGGCGCGTCGCGCCGATGCCCAATTGCGCGAGCGGATAGCGCGCGAGACGCTGCGGTATGGCGCCGAGCTGCTCGCTCAAGGGCACGGCCTCGGCCGGTGTCAGATGCACGAACACGAAACCGCCCCAGACGGCGACGCCGACCGGATGCAGGTGAAAGTCGCGCCGGTCGAAATCGGTCGACGACAGGTGCGGAGCGGCGACGAGGGCGCCGTCGAAGTCGTACGACCATTGGTGATACGGACAGACGATCAGACGCGCCGTGATGCCGCCCGTGGCCGCGACGCCCCAGCGCTCGCCCGGGTCGCCGGGTGCACGGCAAAGCCGCGCCCCGCGGTGGCGGCACACGTTGTAAAACGCGCGCAGCTCGCCGTCGCGGTTACGCAGCAACAGGATGCTTTCGCCGAGCACCTCGAGCACGAGATGATTTCCCGGCTCGAGTACTTCCTGCTCGCGGCACACGGCGAGCCATTCGCGCGCGAACAGACGGGCTTTTTCGACGCCGAAAACCGTCTCGCTGCGATACCAGTCGCTCGGCAGCGAGGCCTCGAGCGGGGTGCCGCTCACGTCGGATAATCCCGCTTGTACGGCGCTCCGGCGGCCGCCTGTCCCAACTCGCGCGCATAGCGATGGCCGCTGTGCACCGCATGCACGATCGCACCCGGCGCGAGCGCGTCCCCGATGCGCGTAACCGACTCGATGCCCGCACCCTGGACTTCGTCACCCGCGGCCATCAGGGTTTCATAGAGCTCGCCACGCGGCTCACGCATGCCGACGATCACGAGGGAACGGCAGGGTAGTCGCTGCTCTCGGCCGCCGAAAATATCCGCGAGCGAGACTTCCGCGCCGTCGAAACCCGTCACACGCTGCGTCGTGTGGATCGCGACGCCGGCCTTTACGAGCGCGCGATGAATGAGCGGCAACTCGTTGGTCATGAGCGTCCAGGCCGAGGCATTGCCTCCGGTCGTCACGTAGGCGACGTCATCGACCTGGCTCGCGAGTCGTTCGGCGATTGCGCTGCCGAGATAGTAATTGTCGAAATCGAACACCACGACCGGGCCTTCGGGCACGACGCCGGCCGCGAGATCGTCGGGGGTGTAGAGGCCGGGACCCGAGGCGAGCGGCGCGGTCGGAAATTCATTGGCACCGTAGAGCCGCGTCGTCCAACGAGCGCCGGTCGCGATCACGACGTGCGAATGCTCGAGGCCGAGAATGGCTTCGGCGTCGAGCGCGCTGCCGGGATAGAGGCTCACATTGGCGTTGCCGCGCAATTGCCCCATGCGCCAGTCGACGACACGCCCCCAGGTTCCAAGCCCCGGCAGGCCCGTCTCGAAGCGCATGCGACCGCCGAACTGCGGCGCCGCGTCGGCGAGCGTAACGCCATAGCCGCGGCGCGCGAGCGTCACGGCACACTCGAGTCCGGCGGGACCCCCGCCCACGATGAGCACGCGCGCCGGCGACGCGGGCGCGCGGAAGCGCTCCGGATGCCAGTCGCGACGCCACTCCTCGCCGGCCGTCGGATTCTGCGTGCAGCGCACCGGCACGCCGTCGTGCCAGCTCGAGATGCAGATATTGCAGCCGATACACTCGCGGATCTCGTGCTCGCGTCCTTCGTCGATCTTCTTCGGTAGGAAGGGGTCCGCGATCGACGGACGCGCGCCGCCGATCAGATCGAGCACGCCGCGTTTGATCTGCGACACCATGACGTCCGGGGACGTGAACCGGCCGACGCCGACCACGGGTTTGCGGGTCACGCGCTTGACGAAATCGATGATCGGTTCATGGCTGCCTTCCGGCGCGAAGCGCGACGGCGCGCAATCGGTCGGACTCGAATCCATCTTGACGTCCCATAGGTCGGGCACGTCGGCGAGCAGCGCAACGACCTCGTGCGCTTCGGAAGGCGCCGTTGCACCGGGCCTCCCGCGCAGCTCCTCGAGACTGATGCGCAGCGCGACCGCGCATTGCTGGCCGACCGCATCGCGAGTGACCTCGAGCAATTCACGCACGAGCCGCACGCGGTTCTCGATCGATCCGCCGTATTCGTCGGTGCGCTGATTGTATTCCGGGAGCAGGAATTCATAAGGAAGGTAACCCATGCCCGCGTACACGTAGATGATATCGAAGCCGGCGCGTGCCGCGCGCCGCGCGCCCTCGGCTTGCCATTCGAGCAGGGCCTTGATGTCCGCCCGGTCCATGGCGCGCGGCCGCAGGTTGCCCATGAACCCCAGGTGCGTCGAGAGCCAGGGCATGCCCGACGGCGACAGCGGCGCGATGCGGCTCGTCCGGTTCAAGGTACAGGCCCCGCCATGCCACAGTTCGACACCGGCAAGCGCGCCGTGCCGGTGCACGGCCTCGGTCATGAGCGCATGCGCGCGGATGTCGTCGTCATCCCAGAGGATCGCAAACGGCAGCGGCGAGTCGTCGGAACTTGGATGGATCGACACGGCGCCCGTGCACACGACGCCCCAGCCACCCTCCGCCTTGATCTCGCGAAACTTCGCACGCACGTGCGGCAGGGCATTCGTCATGCCGCTCGCATGCGGCACTTGATAGAAACGGTTGGGCGCGGTCACGGGTCCGATGCGGACCGGCTCGAACAAGACGTCGAAGCGCGGATTGCGTGACATCGCCGCAGACTAATTGATCGGTCGTATAGTAGCAACCGGTAACCGGTAACCGGTTACCGGCAGCGCGGCGGCTGTCAATCGACGGCGCGATACTCGAGGCCGAGCGCACGCGCGACCGCGGCGTGCGTGATTTTTCCCGCGTGCACATTGAGCCCGCGCGCGAGTCCGGAATCCTTGGCCGTCGCTTCGCGCCAGCCCAAGTCCGCGAGCGCTTTGACGTAGGGCAGCGTGGCATTCGTCAGAGCAACCGTCGAGGTGCGCGGCACCGCGCCCGGCATATTGGTTACGCAGTAATGAATGACGCCGTCCTGCACATACGTGGGCTCCGCATGCGTGGTCGGACGACTCGTCTCGAAGCAGCCCCCTTGATCGATGGCGATGTCGACGAGCACGGCACCCGCCTTCATGGTCTTGACCATCTCGGCGGTCACGAGCTTCGGTGCCGCAGCGCCCGTGATCAGCACGGCGCCGATCACGAGATCGGCGTCGCGGACGAGTTCCTCGATGGCCTGAGCCGTCGAGTACACGGTCTTCAGTTGATTGCCGAAGATCGCCGACAACTCGCGCAGACGCTTGACCGACCGATCGACGACGGTCACGTCGGCGCGCAGGCCGACGGCCATTTCCGCCGCGTGCGTGCCCGACACGCCGCCGCCGAGCACGACGACCTTCGCGGGCGCGACGCCGGGCACGCCGCCGAGCAGCACGCCGAAACCGCCGTTGGCCTTCTGCAGACAATAGGCGCCCACCTGTACGGACATGCGTCCGGCAACCTCGCTCATCGGCGTGAGCAGCGGCAGCGATCCGTCCGGCGCCGTCACGGTCTCGTAAGCGATCGCGGTGGCGCCCGAAGCCGTCAAAGCCAGCGTCTGTTCACGATCCGCGGCGAGATGCAGGTACGTGAACAGCACCTGTCCGGCGCGCAATTGTCGGCATTCCGAGAGTTGCGGCTCCTTGACCTTGACGACGAGTTCGGAACTCGTGAACACCTCCGCGGCGTTCGGCGCGATCAGGGCGCCCGCAGCGCGGTAGTGCGCATCCTCGAAGCCGATGCCGCTGCCGGCCCCCGTCTCGACGCGCACCTCATGGCCGGCGCGTACGAGTTCGAGCACGCCGGCGGGCACGAGTCCGACGCGATATTCATGAATCTTGATTTCTTTGGGGACGCCGATTTTCATGCGATTACTCCTTCAGGGCTTGGGCGCCAGCGCCAGCGAGAAACTGACCTTGACCTCGTCGCCGATCCATTGCGTGCTTTTCCAGTCGCCCTGGCCGGCGCCGAAGTCTAGTCTCTTGAGCTTCGCCGTGCCGACGAGTTGGGCACCGGTTCCGACCGCCGTGAATTGAAAGTCGAGCGGCACGTCCTTGGTCACGCCGCGCAGCGTCAACGTCCCGGTCGCCGTATAGCCCGTGGGCGTCTTGGCGAAGCTGCGAGTCACGTAATGCGCCGTCGGCCAATGCGCGACATCGAAAATATCCGGACCGCGGATCGTCGTATCGCGATCCTTGTCTTGCGAGTCGACCGAATTCAGATCAATCATCACGTCGAAACTCGAGGTGCCGAGCGCGTCCGGCGCGAACTGGATGTTCGCCGTGAACTTGGTGAACCGGGCCTTGAATTCGGCGCCGGCCTGCACGCCCGTGAAGC
>Ga0116231_10012064_pt1 | contig 12911 bp, 7 predicted proteins | sample S1TSphgellanicum_2_FD_89695 | JGI IMG/M metagenome (GOLD analysis project Ga0116231, IMG submission 89695) | Host-associated microbial communities from peat moss isolated from Minnesota, USA - S1T2_Fd - Sphagnum magellanicum MG | ecosystem: Host-associated > Plants > Peat moss > Unclassified... | reverse complement strand
GGGGAGAAAATAAAGTTGCAAAAAAAACTGAGATCAGGGCTGAGAAAGGGCAAACAAAAAAAGTGAAGCTGGGATGGCACAGGGACAGAAAAGAGAATCCATCCTATCAGTGCACCATCCATCCACGTTGGTGCACTGGTGGGTACTGGTTCACTCTGGCCCCTCTATCGCTCATCAGAGGATGATAACAGTGTTCGCCGTGCAATGTTTCTGTTTTCAATTTTGTGATGTAGCAGCACATGAGGGTTCTTTTGTTTTTTGCAAATTCCTCAAGTAAGGTCTACTGGTGGGGATCCCAAGCATTAAATGGGAACTGTCCTAGGTGGGCTGTTTTCCAAAAGTGCCGCTACAAGTGGTGACCTAGGAAATGCCTAGGTCTAGATGTGCCGAATTTCATTATTTTGAAAACCGGCGAAAAACACCCCTAGGATTACAAAATTTTCAATTTTTTTTTTCATTTTCTGAAGGAAAATTCGCCGAGTTGCGAATTTCGCCACCAAAAAAAAACAACTGTAGCACATGTTGTTAACATCCATGAGATATTTTAGCCAAATTTGATTTCTTTTAAAAATGAAAATAAAACATGTTCTCATCTGAAAACATGGCCTTGGCAGCCCCCCATAGGTTCGGTGTTCCTCTTATAAGGAAAACCGGGCTTTGAAGTCCCCATAGGTTCGGTGTTCCTATTAGGGGGGATTGAGGACAGCAACAAATAGAGGCTCTTGTTCATGGAAACTATTTGCCAAAGTTTGCTGGGCATAAGCTTGCCATCCAGGGGACTGATGTTTGCCAGTCCCTTACAAAAAGCTTGCCATCCAGGGGACTGATGTTTGCCAGTCCCTTACAAAAAGCTTGCCATCCACAGACTGATGTTTGCTGGGTCCGCCCACAAAGTTCACCAGCCAGCAACTCAAATTTGTGGGGCTGGGCTGGGCTATAAAGCTTGCTAGCCATCCACTAATGTGGAAGTTGAGCGGCAGGGCTAATGCCCAAAGCTGGTGAACTGGCTATTTTCGCCCGCCAACAGCTTGTTCTAGCTAATAAACTCTCTTCTTGAGGGAGGAATACAGGAGCGAATATCTAAGTCAGCCAACATGACACACTCTGAGCGAAGCACACTAGCACGCTTTGGCTGCTTGGCAGCCTTTTCATGCCCGAGCTGATGTTTTCCTGTACATATGGGCAAGCAAGCCTTTCTCTCAAGATTCTGATCACAAAGTTTGACAACACAGCATAGGAACTGATGTTTTCCTGTACATGTGGGCAAGCCTTCTCTCAAGACTCTGATCACAAACTTTGACAATATAGCATAAGAACAACTTAAAATAAGAAAGAAACCTCTATTTCATCAGAATATAACAGATGCTCTTTTCCCCCCACACTTCCTATGATTTCCTCTGAGTCGTACTTTGCATGGCTTTTCTGTATGTCGCCTTCCCCAAATATTTTTGCACAAGAGGAACTTGCATTCTTGCTGCTTGCCAGAAACACATTTGTAATACATGAAGAGAGGGAGAGTAACAAAATTCTGTAAACCAGAGTTGGGTGGTTATTAGAAACAGGAACTGACCCCCTGGCAATTAATTATCAAGGCGGCTATTAGGATTCATAGTCATGATTCTAAAAAAAAAAAATCAAAGATGTGGTTCTGGTATATATATATATCAATGGTTCTCAATTTTAAAGAAAAATAACAGGCCATAAAACCACCAGTTCATTGCCGGTTCTTTCATGAGAATCAATAGTTTAAAGGTTTGTTTAAGGGTTTTGAAATAACCAGGATTGGAGGTTCTTTGATTCTGATTCTTTTTTATAAAAGAAAATTAAAACTAATGGTTCTCTGATTGTGAAATAATCTCCTACTTCCCCCTTACACTGCATAGGTAAATTATTTACCTATGTAGGTGAGAGCCTGGCAGCAGCAAGTATGTAGCAATGAGAGAGCAAGGGGAAATGGGAATGGGAACCTCAACATACATCCCTTACTTTTAGCTTACAGCCTTAGGAGAGTGAACACCAATCTTGGGCATGCATTGAAATTTTGCACCAAACCCGTGACTCTTAAGGTTCATAACCACTGTTCTCAAAAAAGTTAAGGAATCAAATAGCCACCTCACTACTGTTGGTTCCTGATTGGTCATGAAAGTCATTAGTCCTTTGAGGTTTTTGAAATAGCTGGAACTGGCAATTGTTTGATTCTGACTTTTTAGATAATCAGAATCAAAAGTTTTCTGATGGTGAACCAAACCCCCATTGGTTACAAGGGCAGTTCTTAAGGTTCCTTCCAGCGTCGGGCAGTTCTCTATTGTTTTGGAGAACCTCCGGGGTTGGTTCCTTCTTCTTATAATTTTTTGAAAGAACCTCCAGGTAAGGCTTTGAATTTTTTTTCAAAAATCCAAAACCTCTGGTTAAGGTTAATGTTTTTTTAAAAATTATGGGGGGTTCTTGGGTATTAGGGTTTAAGTTTTTTTAAAAGGGGCAGGTCCCGGAAATGGTTAGGGTTTCGGGATTAGATTGTCCCAAAAAAAAAGGTTATTGCAATTACAAGTACTTAAAAAAAATGAATTTCTTATTTGAAAATGTAATGAAACTACATATGCAATAATCTGCTTCCTACTAACTATTCACATATGCAACAATCTATTTCCTCATAATTGGGCTTTTGGGCATTTGACACTATCTTACAAACCATCAACATTACAAACGATAGAAGTCTTCAATGCACGTGTGAAAAATGATAACAAAATGGATTGGACATAATTTCAATCACAAAATCAACCACTCACCTTAAAATCTAGGAAGAAATCCTACCACAACATAACACAATCGGTTGACCTTAAAATCTAGGGAAAAATCCAACCACAATTGAAAACAATCAAGTAACCTTAAAATCCAAGGAAAAAATCCAACCACAATTGGAACACAGTCAACTGACCTTAAAATCTAGGAAAAAATCCAACCACAACTAAACACAATCAACAACTAACCTTATAATCCAAGGACAAATCCAACCACAAATGAAAATATATTACTTGCAAATCAAAACAAAATTGACCTCCTAGAACAATGCACATGCCCCAAAAACACTTGCAAAAGGACAACATGCATAACATATGAATGATGAAATTCACAAAAGCCTTAATTAATGAACCCACATTGAAGACCATTAGGTCATTCTTGGATTCAACCCATTTCATCATAGGAAATTCAATAGCAAATGTGAGGTAGGGAATGCCAATGTTATAATAGAAAACAAATCTTGAATCTTTAGTTCCAATGCTACAAATGCACCAAGAAAAAAAATAAAATTAGAATTTTGATTGCACAAGAAAAATGTTAACAAAAAAAAATGCAAATTGAAGATGAAAGCAAAAACCTAAACTTGAAACTAGTAAACTAAACTTGAATCTTCCTCAAAGAAGTCTTGTTCTTCAATCAATCTAATGTGTTATTTAATCATAGCATAATCGTTTTCTAAAATTCAATCATGACTTTAAGCTTCAAAGGTCCATCACATCCAACACGAATGTCACTAGGCTAATTTTTTATGATAAAAATGATTCAATCTAAATTCTCGATTTCGAGCCTAAATTGCCTCAAGTTAGTGATGACACTTCCAACACTGAAAATCCACTCTATTTTGATTTATGATCCCACAATGCCAAAGATTTGACAAACAAGGAAAGAAACATGTGAAAATTGCACAACGTGTTTTCCCACCAAATTAAAGGGTTTTCAATCCTTTGTTGGTTGTATTGCCAATTGCTAATACAATTGCAATTCATTCTTCAGTGTGGACATGATTACATCATCATTTGATATAATTTGCCCAAAAAATAGGTCATCATTTTCAATTATTATTAGTTGATCTATTGTTCTCCTAACATGGTTCAAATGAAAAAATAACTATGATAAAAAAAAAGGCACACAATATTAATAGATTCATAATCTATCACAATTTGAATGGTATGTGCATGGTCCACAAAATCCCTTATAACCTTCATGTTTTTGAAGCAAGGGTCAAGCATGATGGCTAACATGTTATGAACCTTGGTTTGATTATAAGTTAAAGCAAATGCCAAGAATGGGGATAGATTATTGATGACTTGCATCATCATTCTTAGCTTGAACTCTTGTAATTTTGAATCAAAATCCCCATGAATCAACAATTGATTTAAAGCTTAGACCCTAACCACATCACTTTCATGGCAATGCATAAGGTAAAGGTAGAATAAAATGCATATGACAACAATTAATAGCCAACATTTTGATTCAAGACACAAAGTTTCACAACAAGGAGTGTATTTATAATGGTTTGAACAATAGCCCAAGTCCAAAATATCAACATCCTAAAAGATAAATGAGTAGTTTATTGCTATTCATAGTATACTGAAATAACATTTTGATATTCCAATGTCTCCTAGAATAGGATCATTTGAAAAGTAAATCATGTCTTCACCAAAATTTTCTACATCTTGGTAGGTAATCCTATAACAATATAAGACTCTTTCCACTCATGTTGCCCCATCCTAGATTTTTTTGTCCAAATAATTGTCTTTTCAAATGAAGATTGGGGTGCAATCATAGTTAAACAAGCCAACAATGACAAATGCCTCAATAGCAAATGGGTTTTTTTGAACATTTTGATTTTTTCATAGAAAGGATTTTTGAAGGAATTTTTTTGCAACATGTTTTTAAAAATATTGACAAGTCCCCTAATCAATTACATTACTTGTGTTAACTCTTTTTGAATAAGTATGAATTTTTTAAAAGTGTACAAATTATGCTAGATTTTATGTTTCATCTTGAAAAATAATCATAATTTCAAGTCATGCTAAAATATGATAACTATTTGAAGCTTTAATTTTTTATATCATAAGCCAAAAATTTGTTCATATGTCATACACATTATGACCCATTTACATCTAGCAAATGACTCTTGAAATTTGAAAATTTTGAAATGATATTGTGAATTTCTAAAAATTTCAACTACCACAATTTTAAAATTATGAATGTTTTTCATATGTGGATGGTAAGTTATCATCATTTCAAATTTTCTCCCGTCAAGATTTTTTTATTAAAAGAATTCTTAGCTTAGTGTTGAATAAAACTAATTTTGGGATGTTCAAGTTTGAAAGTCATTTATTAAAAAACCAAAATGCAATTGATTAAATTAAATGAGTTAAGAAAATTCTTCAACACTCTTATAAATTTTTCAACAAAAAATTCCTTGATCAACGTGATATTAAAGTGGCATTGTTTAAATATGTTTGAAAAAATTGATAATATTTCGGTCGTCCGACATGGTTTGTGGCTCGTTTGATTGTGATTGCACCCATTGAACTTCTTTTAAGTTAACTTTTGAAAAACCAACACAAATCTTACTATCATCAATAGCATATTGGGTTGCCTTTGACATGGCATGCCCAAAACATGACTTTACAAATGGGCATGCTAGTTGAAAGGCATAACAATGAACAATAAAATTGAATATAAAAATCAAAGTGTTCAAATTAGACCCTTCATTTTTTATGTATGGCATTATTTTGTTAGTAAACCAAAGGAGGACGCAACAAAGATTTTACATGGTTTGCCATTGTCGCACTTGTAGTGTTATGTACCTCAAAAATCCAAATTGTCACATGATAGGTGATGCAACCCTAACCTTGGGCTTGCGACCAAGGCAAAGGCTTGTGAGGGTGTGGGCCAAGAGTGAGCCCAAGAGTCACATTTCATGTTTTCGGGAGTGCAAAAGAGTGTGAAGGAATGAACCCTCACACTCCCAAGTGAACTCCCATTTTGGGAATTAAAATCCCAAAGGATTTTTGAATTTTTAGAGGGCAATTTCAGGGGGAAAAGCTCATTGAATTGAAACGTTATTTATATCATTGAAAAGCTCTTGGAATGTAGATTCCTGAAATGGGCTCGCATGACCCATTTGGATACCTGAAACACAAGTTATGGCCAAAAGAAGTGCCAAGAGTCAAATTGACAATTTGACTCCCGACCACTAAAAGTCAAGAATCGTCCCAATTTCCTTATGTGTAGGTAATGTGCGACATATCGTTGGAAAGCTCTCAACGAGGGCTACAATTTTGCTTTAAACCTTATCTCGATCGGAGGCCTGCACACAAAGTTATGGGCCCCCAAAGTCATAGGAATATCAAGTTTGGGAATTTCAGGACTCCCATTTGGGAGTCCTGGGACAAAATGTCATTTGGATGTGGGCCTCATGGAGAGGCACAAAGTATACTATAAGGGGGAAGGTGGTGGTTTCCCCCAAGTCCGGGCCGTGGTGAATCTTGTAAGTCTGAGTTTGCCCATGGTTCGTCCTAGCACCAAAAGTGTTCCAACTATGCACTAACCAATTGGTTGCTTGGTTTGTGCAGGTTTGTGTGAGTGATTGAAGTGCTTGTCAATCTTCTTAGTGCCATCCCAAAGCTCCAGCACACCCCTTTACCCCCGAAATGCTACAAGCAAAGGAGCGTGCCCTAATTTCCTACTCTTCTGCTGTTTCATTTTAGACTCACATTTGAGTCCCTTGAGGAGGTTGGGAGTGCATCAATAGGGTTCTCATAAAGTGTTGATGAAGCTCACAATAATAATAAAAGGTATTAAAGTATGCACAAGACATCCAAAGGTCGAATGAACATGTACAAATAATACAAGATGCAAGGGTTGGGATGACACATATTTCCCTAGTTTTCTCCACCATATTTAGGAACATTTCAATCACGATTTAATGGAAATTATACATGTTCACATTGCCATAAAACCAAATGCCATGCATTTCAATAGAAGACAAAGGTTGGTAACCTTTTGCAAAATAGAGAACCAAGTCTTACAAAAGGGTTTGCTATAAAAAAATTGCTTTGTGGTTAGGTTGTTGGTTGCCAAAAAAAATTGTGATTTGAAAAAAAGGAACAATTTTTTTCTCCTTTGACCCACATCTTTCACTTTGGGTTTTTATAACCTTTAGGAACAAAAACAGTCCCCATTTTGTGTACAAATTTAAATGTTCACGACAAGCACATTTTTTCAAAGCACTTATGCTGTGGTTCTTATTGTAGCTCAGAACCCCTTTATGTTTTCCCTGAGCATCAAAGAGCTCAAATTGAATAGGGTGATAAACAAAACAACACATCATTTATGGATTATAGATGTTCACTGCTACATTCTCATCCACCACAAAAAAAACCCAATAGGTTAATGTTTAATGACTACGAGACCATAGATTTCTGTTGGCCACCAACTTTGGAATAAAAACCTCCCAAGTTGCATTTATGTCAACATTTGACACTTTTGATGATTTAAGTTCAATTTTAGATTGAAACATAAGAACAAAATCATCTTCATCACATGAAATAGTTGTTATAGGTTGTGTGGCACTTGTGGATGCCATTGTGAACAACCTTATATGCCAAGCTTTGTTTTATTTGTTGTTGTTTGCAAGAAATAGAAAGGACATAAAGCTTACACACATGTATGGGAATTCAATGGCATCAACTCAATCACAAAGACTTACTAGAAGTTATTGTTGCATGGCCAAAACCTTGCTATTGTTATCTGCAAAGTAAAGAAAACATAAAGCTTACACATGCATGGGAACATAGTGGTATTTCATCCATCATAAAAACTTACTGCTATGCTTGCAAAAAAAGAGGACATAGAGCTTACACAATAAGAAATTCAATGGAATTTATCCATTAAAGAGATTTAGTACTATAAGCACTACTACATGCCAAAATCCTTATTGCTATAAAAAACTAATGAAAGAGAAATGATGAAGAGATAAAAACTTACTTGCAACTTATAGGCAACACAAGATGATTGCCACAATGACCACCACAATGACCCACAACAACATTTAATGCTTTGCTACAACAAAAAACATTGTAGCACATGGTAATTCGATTGTAATGATTATTGTGATGGCCACAATGATAATGCCTACGTTTTGTTAGAATAGTTATAACACTCAACGAGCACACCTATGCTTTGTTGACATAAAAAAAACTACAACACAAGCTATCACACAATGTGATGCTAAACGCAATGGCAAAAAGCAAAAACATTCCTCATGCAAAAAATAAATGAAAGAAAAAAAAGTACAACGGAGAGAGAAATTTAGTTACTTGTAGGTTATAGCATTCAACGACCATTGTGATGGCCACGATGATGACCTTGCTACAACAAAAAAAAGATTGCAACATTATTTCTCCACTGTGATGACACCAAATAATTTATTGTAGCACAAAACTTGATACAAGTGCTACAACTTAAAGCTTGATGAGAAACAAAAAGAAAAGTTTACCTCAACACAACACTGTCCATCATGATGACCATAAACATTCTACAAAAAAAACTTTGACAATGTAGTAGAAAGTAGAAACTTCAACACAAAGTAATAAGAAAAAATGTGAGCTTGAAAAAAAAAACCTAACTTGCATCCAAAAACATGGTGATTGTGATGCAAGAAATAAATAATAATGACGAAATCAACAAAAACCTAGTAATGGCATTGAAACAAGAACTTGGTGATGGCGATGAAGCAAAAACCTCAATAGTGCAATAGAAATGCCTCAATGATGCCACCCATTTTGTTCATAGCAACCACCACAAATAGAAGGTGTCGATGGAATGTGATGTGCAGCAAAAAGAACCAAAAGCTTAAACGTTAATGTTGGAAAAGAGATGGAGCTCACTATCTGGGGAGTGATGGAATACAATGTGTAGTAGAAAGAACAAAAAACCAAAAGCTTAAAGACTAACACTAGAAAAGAGATAGAACTCACTGACACATGAAAGAAGAAAGCTCGTAGTTCAAGGAGCGATGGAATGTAACCTGCTACAAAAGTTTACAAAACCCTAAACCTTAGGGCCAGGAAAAAGAACCGAAACCTTGAAATTTTGGAAAACACATGCCAGTGCAAGGTCATTGAAATTTTATGGAATCAACAGTCAACCGGTTCCAGGGTTGAACCTGGATCTGAGATAAGGGCAGGTCCTAGGGTACAGTTTAAGTTTGGGTATGTGAATAGAGGTCAGGGTAAGGTGTGTATAACCAGAATGGGAACTGTCAATTATTACCCTGATTTCTGAAGAACCGCCCAACACTGGTTCCTACCATGGTTCTCAAAAATCAAAGAATCAATTTTGACATATAACCATGATTCTCAAAAAAATTCAAAGAATTAAATAAACCACCTACAGAGCTGTGAGTTCTTTACCTGTTCTTTGATGAAAACCATTGATTCTTAGAGAACCAGAATTGGCAATTGTTGGATTTTGAATTTTTTTTGCAAAACAACTTGAACAGATGATTTTCTGATTCTAAAATATTTTAAAAATCAGAACCACTTTTTATTAACAAAAATAAAATTACCACACAACACTGGGGAAATACCATGTGAGGAGAAACAAACCCTTTTTACTGAAGTGAATTGAGGAGGCCCTAGTCAGAGAATATATGCGTAGTTGTGGGATGGGAAACACAACTACTCACACAATAGGCTCTCACATGTCACTAAAATATAAAAAGATTCTTAAATATTTATGCTTTCCTCTCTGAGTTTGTTCCTGTGAGTTGACATTGGGTTTCATCTTGGTCACCTACCTTTGTAAAGAAAAGGGTCAGATAGGCAAGCAGGTGGCTAAGAAAATACCTAGGTCGGTTATAAAGAGTAAGGTAGGCAATACCCCAGAAATGGGTGTCTTCAAAAAACAACAAATCCTCCTCCATCTTTCGGCCATCTAGATACGCTAGAAAATTGCTGTATACGTAAGTAGATGCATGTGTATGTTTGCCTTTATTCTTGCACGGATCGGCCGGCTCTTTTCACCCACCGGCCAATTAATTCTGTTGTTGAGGAAGTGGAGCGGAGTTGCTGAGCTAAGCGTATATGCAAGTCAGCTCACATGACGGCCCTCTGAGGAGAGCAGAGCAGAGCTGAGCTTGGGCTGCCAGAGGACCCTTTTTCATGGCTCAAAGGGGATGTTTTCCTGTCCATGTGCACGGACCTTCTGTGAAGTCGTTGAGGAAACCGTGCCAAGAAGTCTGGCGGCCCCTTGGCTTGACAATCTTAAGCAAAGTTGGGACCCAAAATTGAGGGCCAAAATTGAGAGGATGGGCCAGCAGCCACTGGGCATTCATCCATGTGACTCCTATATGGAAATGCAGGAACACTCAACTTGGCAAAATAACTGAGCAAATGGTATTTACTTATATACACTGTCTCCAAACCTTGAAATATGGTTCCTTGTCTCTCCAAAACATTCTCTTGAGGACAATTTTGTTAGGGGAACAGTTCCACAAACCGTTTCAGCATTCCCGTTAGGGATTTTCTTTTTCAATTGTGTAAGGTAAGTGGACCTGAATGATCATCCACAAGAGGACTTAGCCAGATTTGGCTATAGGTCAAAGACAAAAGTAGAATTTCTTCAAGCTCGGCTACATACAGGTGACATACAAGAACCAATGCTCTAAATATGATATGGTGAGTTTCACTTTGTTTTTCTTCCAGATATGGCGACTTTGGGCCTTTTTTTAAGCCAAAAAAAATCCTTCGGTCTAATCGCAGCTCATTGTTTTTTTTGTCATCAAGTGATCAAAATTTGCCACTGAAAAAAAAAAACCCTGGTTCCCATTGTAGCTTCTGAAATTCCAAGTGACTACATAATCACATACCCTACGTGCAGGTCAGTTTTGTACATAATTACTAGTGTTGGGCAGTTATTAACATTTTTTCATAACCAACTATTTCAATTATCAAAAACATTCAATTCAAGAATTGAGACAGTTCCCACATTTTTTAATATAAAAAATCGTACCTTGTCTCGTTCTTTTGCAACCAGTTCTTAACTCATTTAGATTAGTCAATTATGTTAAGCTGGTTTGTTAACTTCACTTTCAGATTGTAGGATTAAGGTTTTAAAATATATCAAAAAATTTCATAGGTCAAAAACAAATCACCAATCATTACAAAATTTTAATATCTAAACTAAAATATGTGATCACATTTCAAAGAATATCCAAGGCAAAGAACACTATATTAATCCTTTCAATTCATCTCATTCAAATGAACTTTCAAACTCATTTAATTTTTGATCTAAGTCTAATTCAAAATCTATCAATTCTATTGAATTATTATTGGCCTTGCAACCCACCCTTGCATCATTTGACCAATTCTTCCTCACAAACACTAATTTTTCAAGGTTCTTTGACTATAAGTGGCATGCATCTCCTCAAATTGGTGAAATTTCTACCAAGGAAAAAAAAAAATTTAGTTTCAATTTGAAAATCTAAAATTTATAACATCTATTTAGCTTTCAAGCCAAGAATTGGGAACATGGTTTCATGTTTCTTTCACCATTCTAAAAGAAATTTGATATCTTTGAAAAATAAAAAAAATCTCAATTAACAAGTTCCTTTGAAGGTTGGCCACCATCTCAAAAAAGTCCAAACTACTATTTTCATTTATTTTGTAAATTTCAAAAGACTCTTTATCAAAAAAAGTTTAAACTATTATTTTTATCTATTTTGTAATCGAAGAACCTTTTACCCTTGAACAATGGATGCAAGTGTTAATAAAATTTTAAGAGCATAGGAAACAAGGATTTCCTATCATACTTTAAAACTATGGCCATCCCATGTTTACAACCAATAAAAGAACAAATCAATTTTAAATTTTCGATTCTAGAATCTAACATCAAGGCTACCATATTATGGGCTTTTGTTTCATCATATATTGTCAAGGAATAAATGAAATAGCTAATCACCACATTGACCTCCTTCATAATGTTCTTTGTAAAAGTTCCTAACTCAATAATTAACTCAGAATCATTACCATCAATTAGAACATTTGATAACAAGAGATGGTTCATTTCTTCCTTTAACATTAAGTTTATGTATATGTTTACATTCAAAACATTATTTAACAACTAATGTCTATTGAATTAGGTTGAAATACAAGCAATAACAACAAGAGATAGGTTGTTTATTGTAATCTATGATATCACTATGAGAAAATAGGGTGATTTACAAATGGCCTTGCAACTGGGTTTTTGAGTTATGATGGCCACTTGCAAGTTTATTACAACTCAAAATATTTCTATGGTATGAATGTTATTAGACAAGTTAGGTTCACCATAATTGTTTCAAAGTTGTAAAATCTACAAATGACAATTAGGTGACTACTATGGAATAACCAATAAGCAAGTTCATCCATTGGCAAAACTATTGTTTTTTTGATTTTTATTCATCCATTGACAAACCTAATGGTGCATGATTTTTCATTCATACATTAATGAACCTAATCCTTGCATGATTTTTCATTCATTCATTAACAAACAAAATCTATTGATGTCTTTTGTAATTAGGTGTTTTATTATGCATTCCAATGTAGTTGTATGGTAGTTGATTTTAGTAGTATTGAACAACTAAATTACAACTTACAATGCAAATGTGCAAACTTTGCACACACATTATCATTGTCAAAATTATGATAGATATTACAAAATTGCATTCCATCATCATGAAATGGATTTGCAATTGTATGCATTGACATTCAAGTTTCAAATTTGGAAAATGCATTACAAGAGCACTTTTTAAAATGTTCATTTTTTAAAAACTACAATTTGACTATAAATTTAAATATATTGCCCAAGCTATTTATAACAGATAATTTCTTCTACCTAAACAAAAAGTCATTATAAAAATGATGAACCATAATAATCAAATATTTGAGATGTTTCCACAAGTTAATGTTTTTACTTTTCGTTTTGTTAAAATGAAACTTGAGCTATAATTTTTTCATTCCACCTTGCCTGCTTGAAATCTACCATATTATGATATTTAATAAGTGAAATGAGATCAATAACATATACATAATATTGTAATACAAAATATATCT
>Ga0116231_10012062_pt1 | contig 12912 bp, 11 predicted proteins | sample S1TSphgellanicum_2_FD_89695 | JGI IMG/M metagenome (GOLD analysis project Ga0116231, IMG submission 89695) | Host-associated microbial communities from peat moss isolated from Minnesota, USA - S1T2_Fd - Sphagnum magellanicum MG | ecosystem: Host-associated > Plants > Peat moss > Unclassified... | reverse complement strand
TTTAACGCCGACGTGTTGAAAGGCGGTGATAAGGCGCTGGGTGACACGGTCACCGCGCCGGACAAATACACCGTCAAAATCCAACAGGGGGCGCCGAACGCTTTTTTCCTGCTCGCGCTCAGCCTGCACCCGATTTACATGTTCGACAGCCGCGCCATGAAGGCGCACGCCACGGCCGATGACCCTTGGTCGCACAATTACGCCAACACCGAAAATGTTATCGGCTACGGGCCCTATTGCTTGGAAAGCTGGGTCAAAGGCGATTCCTTCACCGTGCGCGCCAACGCGCATTATTACCGCGGCAAACCGCCGATTGAACGTGTGGTGATGAAGAAAGTGCCGCAGAACTCCAACCGCGTGGTCACCCTTCGCTCCGGCCAAGCCGGATTGATCCAGGGGCTCACACCGCGCGAATATGCCGGGCTGCGGGGCACAAAAGGGGTCACCGTCGGCGGGGTTTATGGCAACGAAACGCTGTTCATCAGCCCCAACCTGACCTCTCCCGTATGGGGCAATAAGCTGGTGCGCCAAGCCATGGCTTATGCCATCGATTACAACCAGGTGTTGCAGACGGGGTATTTGGGCCAAGCGCGGAAATGGGACGGGCTCATTCCCTCCTCCTTTCCTGGCTCGGTGCATAATATGACCGGCTATGATCACGACCCGGAAAAGGCGAAGCAGCTTCTCGCCCAGGCCGGTTTCCCTGGCGGCGCCGGGCTCGAGAAATTCCCCGAAGACATGAAACTGACTTACGCCGCCGAACGCGAAGCCACACTCGGCCCCATCGCCACGGTGCTGCAAAGCTCGCTGCAGGCTGCCGGATTTCCCCTTGTTCTCGACCCCGTTTCACAGGCGCAAATGGCCAGCCGGCGTGTGGTGAAGCGTGATCTGCCGTTGGCGCTGAGCGATATCGACAAAGCTGTCGCAGTGGATTCAGTCTATGCCGTGAACTTGTATTTTCTCACACGCGAGCAGGGCGGCATCGTTAACACCAATCATTACTCCAACCCGACGGTCGATAAATTGGTGTTGGAAGGCCGCGCCTCCGGCCAGTTGGATGAACGCATCAAGGTCGCGCATGAGTTGCAAGATTTGCTGGCGGCGGATTTGCCGTGGGTTCCCATTGCCGAGACCAAAACCCAATGGGCTTATAGCAGCAAACTACAAGGGCTCACTTGGTACCCTGACAATTCCATTCGCTGGTTCGACCTAAGCTTCGCCAAGTAGATGCCCACAAGGTTTCGCTTCATAGGCCGGCGGGTGGTGATTGGCCTGGTGCAATTGGTCGGCCTGGTGCTGGCGGTGTTTTTCCTCATCCGCCTGCTACCGGCTGATCCGGCGGCGCGGTTGGTGGGGCAGAACGCCACACCAGAGGCCCTTGCAGCTGCGCGACACACGCTCGGTCTGGATCGGCCGTTGATGATCCAACTGGCGGATTATCTCGGGCTTTGGGGGCGTGCGGGCGTGTTGGAGGCCAATCTCGGCACTTCCTGGTCTAGCGGGGCGCCGGTGCTCACCGAAATTCACCAAACCCTGCCCATTACAGTGGAACTGATCACGCTGAGTTTCATGGGCGCTTTTCTTGTGGCGTTTCCGATCGGCACGCTGTGCGCCACACGCCCCGGCGGCGTGGCCGATCGCGGCACCTTCGTCTTCACCTTATTCGCCGGTTCACAGCCAGAGTTCTGGTGGGGCGTGTTGTTCATCTACGTATTTTTCTACTTGCTCAACGCCGCCCCGCCGCCGCTTGGCCGGCTCGACCCGCTTTCCACGCCACCGGCGGTGGTGACCGGCTTCATCACGATCGATTCACTGTTGGCCTGGAATTTCACGGCATTGGGCGACGGGCTTTACCACTTGATGTTACCAGTCGCGACCAAGGTGTTTGTGCTGTCAGGCCCCATGATCAAGATGATCCGGCAAAACATGGTGCGCGCCCTCAGCTCCGACTACATTCTCTACGCGGAGAGCTGCGGCCTGCCGCCGCGCACCATTGCGCGTTATGCTTTGCGCAATGCTCTGGCGCCGGCGCTGACATTGATTGGCGTGCTTTATGGCTATGTGCTGGGCGGGGCCGTGCTGATTGAAACGATTTTCTCGCTTGGCGGCATTGGGCAATACGCCGTTAATGCCGTGTTGAATTTCGACTACCCGGCGATCGAAGGTGTGGTGCTGGTGATTACCGCGGTGTCACTCGTTGTGTATCTGGTGCTCGACGTGGTGCAGGTGCTTCTCGACCCCAGGGTCGCAGAATGACACGCTTACGCGCCTACCCTACGCTTGTCATCGGCCTGGTGCTGGTTACATTGGCCGTGCTGCTGGCCGTACTGAGCCCCTACATCGTCCCCTATGCCCCCAACACCGCCACCCCCGATGTTGAGATGGCGCCGCCGCGTTTGACGCAAATACCGCATCTGCTGATGCAAGGTGCGCCGGTGCATTGGTTTGGCACCGACGCCGCTGGGCTCGACGTCTTCTCCCGCGTGCTGACGGCGCCGCGCACCGATTTGATCATCGCCATTTCCGCCAATCTGCTCTCCATGTTCGCCGGAACCTTGATTGGCTTGCTTTGCGGGTTCTATCGCGGGTGGCTGTCCGAATTGGTGATGCGCATCTCCGACCTCGTGCAATCCTTCCCCATTCTCATCTCCGGGATGATCTTGGTCACCTTAGCCGGCCGCAACGCCGGCAATATCATCCTCGCCCTTGGCCTGCTCTACACCCCCATCTATGTCCGCCTCGCTCGAGTCGAGGTGCTGAGTCAGCGCTCCCGCGGCTATGTGGAGGCCTCCCGCGCGCTTGGCATGCGCGAAATTGTTATTGCGGCGCGACATGTTTTGCCAAATTCCCTGGCGCCATCACTCATCCAAGCCTCCGTCATGGTCGGCTTTGGCATTCTGACCACCGCCGGCCTCAGTTTCGTTGGCGCCGGGGTCCGCCCGCCCACGCCAGAATGGGGGTTGATGATCGCCGGCGGGGTGGATGACATGATACAGGGCCAATGGTGGCCCTCGGTTTTCCCCGGCGTAGCGATCTCGCTCACGGTGTTTGGCTTTGCCGCCCTCGGCAACGGGTTGGAGCGGCTTTATGCAAGGTAGCGCCGCTGTCAGCATCCTTCCGGGGGCAACCCCAGCGTTGTCGCCGCCCGTTGTCGCCGCACAAGATGTCACGATTACCTATGGCGGCGTCGTCGCGCTCAAAAACTTTTCACTTGCCATTCAACCCGGTGAAATCGTCGGGCTGATTGGGGAAGCCGCGTGCGGCAAAACCACCGCGGCGCTGGCCATGCTCGGCCTGCTCCGCCCTCCTGGCCGGGTGGTCTCTGGCACCGTGACCATGGGCGGCGCCGACCTGCTCACCCTGCCGCGCGAGCAACTGCGCTTGCTGCGCGGCCGCGATGTCGGCCTCATCGTGCAAAGCCCGCGTGGCGCGTTGAACCCCTTGCTGCCCATCGGCCGCCAAATCGCCACGGTCTACCGCGCGCACAACAAAGTCTCCCGCCAAGCCGCGCGCGACCACGCGCTGGCCATGCTGCGTCGCGTTGGCATCAACGACCCCGAGCGCCGCTATCACGCCTTTCCGCATGAAATCAGCGGCGGTATGGCGCAGCGTGTGCTGATCGCCATCGCGTTGAGCTCACAACCCCGCCTGCTGGTGGCCGACGAGCCGACCAGCGGCCTTGATGTCACCATCCAGGCGGATTTCCTCGACCGCATGTGGCGCACCACCCGTGCTGCGGAATCAGCGGTGCTGCTGGTGACGCAAGATCTCGGCGTTATCGCCAATTACTGCGACCGCATCTTGGTCATGCAGGCAGGGGAGGTGGTGGAGGAACGCCGCGTGCCCGCCTTCTTTCGCGGCCCCACGCACGCCTATAGCCGCTCGATCCTGCTGATGCAGGCGGAGCGAGGCGCCGAACGCCTCGCCGCGCCCGCCGCCGACACGGCGCCGCTGATTTCCGTGCGCGGCTTGTTCAAGCGCTACAAGCTACGCCGCGGCCGCGCCACGTTGCAGGCGGTGGGCGGCGTCTGGCTCGACATACGGCCCGGCGAGACGCTGGGCCTGGTCGGTGAGAGTGGATCAGGCAAAACCACCGTCGGGCGCTGCATCCTTGGCCTGGTACAGGCCGACGAAGGGCAACTCATCTATCGCGGACAGGCGCTCAACTTGGCGCAGGGCTTGCCGCGCAGCTTGCGCCCGCGCATGCAAATTGTGTTTCAAGACCCGTTCGACAGCCTCGATCCCCGCTGGAACGTTGCGGATTTGCTGCGCGAGCCGCTCGACTTGCACACCAAACTCCGTGGCCCCGCGCAACAAGCGCGCATCAACGAACTGCTAGAACTGGTCGGGCTCGACGCGCCGACTGCACTTATGCGCCCACGCCAGCTCAGCGCCGGGCAACAGCAGCGCGTCGGGATCGCCCGAGCGCTGGCCTGTGAGCCGGAACTGATTGTGCTGGATGAACCGACCTCTGCGCTGGCGCCGGCAGCACGCACCGCGATTATTCTGCTGCTCCGGTCGCTGCAACAACGCCTCGGCATCGCTTATTTGTTTATCTCGCATGACCTGGCCACGGTGCGCCATTTGAGCCATCGCGTCGCCGTCATGTATCTCAGCCAAATCGTCGAACAGGGCGACCGGGAGCAGATTTTCGCCCATCCCCGCCACCCCTACACGCGCGCCTTGCTGGCCGCGCATCTCGACACAGACCCGACACATCGCCGCCCTGACCACCCGCCGGCAACCCGATTGGAAGGCGAAATCCCGAGCCCGGTTGATCTCCCGCCGGGTTGTTATCTCGCCGGCCGATGCCCCAGCGCCCTGCCGCAGTGTCGCACAGAAAAGCAGGAGCTTATCGCGCAAGAGCCGGGGCGTTTGGTGCGCTGCTGGCGTGCGACAGAGGAGCTCACGGCGTAATCGTCTCAGCGTCGCAGGCGGCAGTGATCAGATCGAGGCTTTTCAAAGCTCCGTCGTCATAAGCCTCTAACCGACTGCGGAGTGCTTGGTACGGCTCACTCTCCCGTTGCTCGCGGCAAGTCTGGCTCATGCCTGCGAGGCGGATCGGCAGGCCGCCATGTTCGTCGATCATGGCTTGAATGGCTTTACTGGCTTTCACGCGTTGCGCTGTGCTGCGGCGCTTAAAACTGGCTTGCGCTTCCGGTGAAAACGGGCATTGCGCAAACCGCTCCACCAGCGCCCGGCGCCAAATGCGCCCGGCTAACCCGTCACCGCACGCATCAAACACATAAAACGACAGGCCATAGGCTTGCTCGAAAGCAGTGGTTTTCTGCAGCGGGCCATCGGCCTGCCCGGCGCTGACGCAAAGTCCCATCGCGACAAGAGCCGCAAACAATATGCGCATCTATTTCACTCCAAAGCCCCGGGCCGACGCACCCCGGGCAATTGTTGCGGAAGACCCAGCAAGGCGTTGGCGTTCACCGTCAATTTTAGCCCGAGCACAAGGGCGTTGAGCGGTGCCATTTTGGCAGCGGATTTGTTGATGTCATCAGGATTGACGAGATATTGCACAACCGGCTGCAAGACGATTCCCTGCATGATCTGATAGCCGTAATTCACCTCAATCAGCGCCTCGCTACGGGCGAGTAAGGTGGGGCTATGGACCTTTCCCAACAGCCCATTCAGGTATTTGAACTCGTCGCGCCCCAGTTCCAGCATTGCCACCTGAAACCCAATCTGATCACGCGGGCGGCTGGCGAACGGCCCACTCCACACAAACCCTGCTGTGGCTTCAAACTGATAGACCTCGGCGCTGTCGAATGGCACTCCGGCGCTGCCGAACAGCGCGAGGCCGCGATTGCTTCCCGCCTCTGGCCGCCAAACCACTTGGTCCCCCAGCGCGTAAATGCCGCTCCGCCCCCCGGCCACGGGCATCGCCGCACCGCCGAACAAAGCGCGGTTTTTGTCTTTGGTGTTCAAATCAGGGTTGGTATAATCCGCAGAATTATACCATGTGCCAATCTTGTAATGCCGCGGCATTCCATCCGCATCACTCTCCCACCCTGCCTCAACAGGCGCCACAAAACCGGTGGATTTGTTGTCGATGCTCCAATCAAATCCGGTATTGTGCTGACGCAGCGGGTTGGTTTGGTAGGCGCCGGCTTTGATGTAAGTGTCTGGCGTGGGGGCCACGCGCACCCGCCCGCCCCAGTTCACATAGGGAAATCCAGGAAATCCAGCGACAAGCTGCGTCAGTTCAAACGGGCAGTCAGACACATTTTCGAACTGGCAGCCATAGGTGCTGCGCGCGAACTCCCCCGTGGCGTTGGCGCGGCCAACCACGATGTCGAGCGCGTTGTTGAACGCCGCTTGCTCGTAGGTAAATTCGGTCAGTTCGAACTGTTTATAAGGGTAGTAATAGGTTTGCACTTTGGTGCGTGAGCCGATTTGGTCCGTCGCCAATTCATGCCCATAAAGCTGCGCGATGGAAACGTGCAATTGCCCGCCTGGCACGCCAGCCAGGCGATTCAAATCAAAATCACTTCCCAAGATAACCACGCCCGAATTGTCAGCGCCTTGCTCCAGCCCGCCCGTTGGGTTTGCGGCAAACGCGTCAACATAGCGCAGCCGCATCAGAATGCCTTCATTCAACAGGTCATTGGCGATGCGAACCGCGGGTTCTAAGGGCGTTCCGATCAGCGGCGAATTGGGTAGGGCAGGGGGGGCACTTTGGCCAAGGGCGCCGTGCACGGCCAAAAGTATAAAGCCAGCGACGAAGATGCCGCAATTGAAACGCATCTTACAAAGACGCGAGAAAATGCGCGAGTGCGGTGATATCGTCATCGCTCAACCCGGAAGCCGCTTCCGTCATGGCCGCAACGCCCGTGCTGGGCCGGGAGGATGAACGATAATCTGCCAACGCATGGACCAAGTAATCCTCACGTTGATCGGCCAGAGAGGCGGCGGCGGCTTTGCCGCGGAAATTGTCCATGTGGCAATTGGCACAATGATATTGCGCCGCAAGTGCGGCGCCTTTTGTCCGCAACTCCACGTCTTGCGTCTTGGCGGCGGGTTGGGTGCTCCACGGCAAGCTGGCATAGTAAGCGCCGAGATTGCGGATATCGGCATCGCTGAGTTGTGCCGCAAACGCCCGCATCGCCGGATTTTGGCGCCGCTCGGTGCGGAAAAACACAAGCTGCCATTGAATGAATTGGTCGGTCTGCCCAGCGAGAGACGGCACACCCGGCATGGCCGAGACCCCGTTGGCGCCATGACACGCCGCACAAGCCTGCGCCCGATCGCGCCCAGCCGCGATATCTCCGGCGGCGTGGGCGGTCGCCGCCAGCATGAAAAGAAAAGCTGATAGGGCAAACACAGGTAATCTCATCCGAATCGCATTCCTAATGTCACGCCATTTTCGATCGTCAATGTGTTTGCAAGGATACAAATAGGGTGCAGTGCCGCCTGGCACTGCACCCTAAAAAGCGAAATATCTTATTTTGCGTAGCTGATCCGATAGATCGCGCCGGCCCAATCATCTGCCACCAATAACGAGCCATCTTTGGCTTGCAGAAGATCGGTCGGACGACCCGAATAATCTTCATCGCCAATGATCCAGCCAGCAGCGAACACTTCTTGTTTGGCGTTGCTACCGTCGGGGTTGACGATCACCCGTTCAATCCGCCCGCCCTGGTATTTATGCCGATTCCAAGAGCCATGTTCGGCAATGAAGATGTTATTCTTATACTCGGCAGGAAACTGGTCGCCGGTATAAAACTTCATGCCGAGTGGTGCGACATGCGCGCCAAGGTTGATCACGGGTGGCGTGAACTCACTGCAGGAATGCCCGCGGGCAAATTTCGGATCAGGCAAATCCCCTTGGTGGCAATAGGGATAACCGAAATGCTGCCCGATGCGCGTGATGTGGTTCAGCTTATCGCTGGGCAGATCATCACTGATCCAGTCCCGCGCATTCTCGGTAAACCAATAATCCCCGGTGCGCGGATCGATATCTCCGCCCACGCTATTGCGCACCCCGAGAGCGACGATTTCCGCCAGCCCGGTTTTCGGGTCAACCCGGCGAATTTGCGAAACGCTGGTCGGCGGAATGCCGATATTGAACGGAGGGCCGAATGGGATGTACATATCCCCGTCTTTATCGGCGACCAGATATTTCCAGCCATGCGCGACATAAGGCGGCATGTCGTCATAAGCGACAACGGGTGCCGGCATATGGTCGAGATTTGCTTCAGCGTTGTCGTAGCGCAGCAATTTGTCGATAGCGATGACATAGAGCGCGCCATCGCGGTAAGCGATGCCGGTTGGCATATTCAGGCCCTTCAGGATGGTGCGCACCCTGGTTTTGCCGCCCTCTTGCGTCACCGCATAGACATTGGTGGCGTTATAAGAGCCAACAAACAACGTACCGTTGGCGCCCCAAGCCATCTGCCGCGCTTCCGGCAATCCGCTGGCGTAGACTTCAATCTTGAAGCCTTCCGGCAGTTTAATTTTCTTCAGATTCTCTTGCAGTTCCGCGACCGGTGTTGGCGTGGCCGGACCCGATGGCGGCGCCAGTCCCTTTTGCGCTTCGGTCTCGTCGCCAAGAAACCAATCAGCGGGTGGATGCGCCCAGAACGATGGCTTGCTCGAATCGTAGCTTTTAATATCAGCCGCCGCTAAGCGTGTCGCCGGCACGGCCAATGCGCACATAATAGGAACCGCCGCGAGCCATCGCGGCCAGCGTGAATAGACTGCCATCTCGTCTCCCCCTATGCCCGAAGCGTTATGCTTTCGTGGACATCACATTAATTAGGGGAAATCTGAAAACAATCAAGGATTGAATGGCAGGGGGCCGCTTGCTCAGAAACGGCAAATACTCTGTCGTAAATGCTGCGCCAACTCTCTAGACCACAACGGGCACCCGTTCCGCTGGCGGCGTATTGCGGCTGCGGCCACAACGAACGATGCCGTCAATAATCACCATCCCAATTCCCGGCAAATCGCCCTTCTGCACACTCTCCAGCAAATCAGCACCCGCCGAATGCTGCGCGCGGTCCATGAGCGCGAAATCCGCCTTGCGCCCCACCTCAATGAGCCCGCAATCCAGCTTGCGCATGCGCGCCGTATTGCCCGTGGCGCAACAGAACAGCACCTCGGCCGGCGTTTCTCCAAGCGACGAAAGTAGGGCGATCATGCGCAATATACCCAGCGGCTGAACCCCCGAACCGGCCGGACCATCCGTCCCCAAAATCACCCGGTGCATCTGGCCCAGTTCTTTCGCGTAGCGCAGCGCCGAAAGCCCAGCCAGCTCATTGCCATTATGCACAATCTCAATGCCGCGCCCGCAGCCTTCACACAGACAGCGAATTTGCTTGAGCGGTAGCGCCGTATGCCCGCCATTGATGTGGCCGATAATGTCAGCATCCGCCTCTAAAACCGTATCAGCATCAATGAAACCCGAGCCCGGCACGCTGGGGCCGCCGGTATGGATGGTGCTCTGAATGCCATATTTGCGCGCCCAGCCGACCATTTCTTTGGCCTCATAGCCGGCTTTGACGGTGCCCAGACCCACTTCCCCCAGCAACGTCACGCCCGCGGCAGCAAGCTCGGCGAAGTCGCTCTCCACCATGCCTTTTTCTAAAACCGGCGCGCCGGCGTGGATTTTCACCCAGCCCGGCCGCGCCAGGCTGTATGCGCGCTGCGCCGTGATGGCCAGCGCCTTCACGCCCACCACATCGCGTGCCCGGCCCGGCAAATGCACTTCCCCGGCGGAGATCATCGTCGTCACCCCGCCATTCAGTGTGCTTTCAATCCAGCCAAACTGGTTCTGCCGCGGTGTCCAATCGCCAAACACCGGGTGCACGTGGCTGTCGATGAGCCCAGGGCTCAGCGCGCAGCCTTGCGCGTCAATCACCGTTGTGGCTGCGCCCGTATCGCAGTCTTTCTCACGACCGACCGCAGTGATCAGCCCGGCTTCGGCAACCACAGTGTCCGCATCCAGGATGGGTGCTTCCAACGCGCCAGACAGCAGCAACCCGATATTGCGGATGACCATTTTGCCGCGTTGTGTCTCAATGCCGGCGGGGAGTGCCATGTTCCGATGCTCCTCTGACGCGCCCGCCAACACCCGGATGATAGGTTCCCGTTGGCGACAGATTGTATGTATGCTAACGATCGAGGGCGCAGTGTCAACCGTACACGGCTGTGGTAGAAGGAGCCCGTCTATTGTCCGTTGAGCCGAAGATCGATGACGGCCGCGTTCGCTGCGACGCCTGTCCGGTCATGTGTTACATCAAGCCGGGTCTCACCGGCGCCTGTGACCGGTATGGCAATGAAGGCGGGCAGTTGGTGCGGCTTGACCCGCATGTCATCCTCGATCGCAGCTTGCAGGGCGCCGTACCGTTCCTCGACCGCGCCGACGATTGGGACGGTGACATTGTCGGCGGCACAAGGTTCGTCACCGCCATTGGCGCCGGCACCACCTATCCCGACTACAAACCGGCGCCCTTCATCGTTGCCTCCGAGATCGACGGGGTCGACATGGTGACCGTGGTGACGGAGGGGATTTTCAGCTATTGCGGCGTTAAAGTGAAAATCGACACCGATCGCCATATCGGCCCCGAAGGCAGCCCGGTGCGCGCCGAGGGCGAGGCGATCGGCCATGTGACGACGGGCGAATACGGCTCGCAAATGCTCTCCCTCGGCGGTGTGCACCACCTGACCGGCAGCGGCAAAAAAGCCGGGCGCGCCACCTGCGCGGCCTTGCTGGCGCTGAGCAATGGGGAGGCGGTGGAGCTAACCGTCGATGCCGGCGTATCGATGCTGGTGCAATCGGGCCAACCCCCGGTGATTAACGGCGCCCGGGAGGAGCGCATGCGCGTCGGCTGCGGCTCCGCCACGATTGGCATGTTCGCCAAACAATGGCAGGGCAATATCGATGAGGTTGTGGTCGTCGATGACCATATCACCGGCGTGCTTTCGGAGCATCAGGCGGGAAAGGTTTTGGGCATCCCCGAGACTGGGGTGCGGATGAAAGGCCGCCGCTCCACGCCGGGGCGGTATTTTGAGGTCGCCGGGCCGGGAACCGGCTGGGGCGGGACGGATATTTCTGACCCGCTGACCATTCTCGGCCCGTTTGACCCCAAGGTGGCGCGCCCTGGCCTGCGCATGCTGATGGTCAGCACAACTGGCGAGCAAGCCGCCTATTTTGAGCTCGACGAAGCGCTGCGACCGATCGAGCGCGACATGCCGGCGCCCGTCGTGTTCAGCGTCGATCGCATTAAGGAAAATTGTGAGCCGGCGCTTTGCACCGTGTTGTTTATGGCCGGCGCCGGAGGTTCATTGCGGGCTGGGGTCACGGAAAATCCGGTGCGGTTGACGACCTCGGTGAAAAACGCGCTCATTCGAGTGACGTGTGGTGGGGCGCCGGTGTTCATCTGGCCCGGCGGCGGCATTACGTTCATGGTGGATGTGGCCTTGGTGCCAAAGAATGCGTTTGGCTATGTGCCCACCCCGGCGCTTGTGGCGCCCATAGAGTTCACCATGCGCCGCGATGATTACGCGCGGCTCGGCGGCCACATGAGTCATTTGCGCCCGCTGGCGGATGTGCTGGCCGAGACCAGCGCGCGGCAGATTGCGCCCCGGGTCGGACCATGGCCATTGAAGCCTTTGCCCCGGTCGTGAGCAATCGGCTTCAGGCGCGTGTGCTCCCAGGCGGTCGGTTGCATCTGCATGAGGGGCCCATTGACCTGATCATTGGCGCCTGGGGTCAGCCTGCGGAAATCGTCAGCGCCTACCGCGCGGCCGAACGCCGAATGACCGGGTTACTCGACGCTTTGTGCCAAGACCTGCCCGTTCTCCGCGCGACAGCGACAGGCGAGGCGGCTTGCTCCACTGGCCGACGGATGCAAGCCGCCGTCGCGCCGTACCTGAGCGAAGTGTTTCTCACCCCCATGGCGGCGGTTGCCGGTGCGGTGGCGGAGGAGGTTCTCAGCGCCATGGTACAGGCGGCGACGCTTTCGCGCGCTTTCGTCAATAACGGCGGCGACATCGCGCTGCACCTCGCGCCGGGCGAACGCCTGGTGCTCGGCGCGGTGGACCGCCCCGACCGCCCGGCGTTATTCGGCACCGCCACCATTTCCGCAGCGGACCCCGTGCGCGGCGTCGCCACCAGCGGCTGGCGCGGACGCAGTTTTTCCCTCGGGATTGCCGATGCCGTGACCGTGCTCGCCGCGAGCGCTGCCGCCGCTGACGCCGCCGCGACAGTGATCGCCAACGCTGTTGATCTGCCCGACCACCTCGGCATTGGCCGCGTGCCAGCGGAGGCGCTTGACCCAATGAGCGACCTTGGCGCCCGCCTGGTGACGCGTGATGTTCCGTGGCTTTCCCCCCCGGATATTGCCCGCGCCCTCGCGTGTGGCGTGACCACGGCGCGACGGCTTTTGGCGCGCGGCGGCATTGTCGCTGCGGCGCTGCACGTGCAGGGGCGCACGGAACTGGTGGAAACCGGGCGGATGATGGCGGCTTGAGATGAGTTATGTGCTGGAGGAAAATGTGGGTTTTGTCTTACGCCAGGTGACGCAGCGGCACTTGGCGATCTTTTCTGAGTTGATCACAGAAGACCTGACCCCGATGCAATTTTCCGCCCTGAACAAGCTGCTGGAAGCCGGCCCATGCTCCCAAGGCAAGCTGGGCCGCCTCACCGCGATGGACCGCGCGACGATTAAGGGCGTGATTGACCGCCTGAGCCGCCGCGGCCTGACGCATACCGAGCCAGACCCGGAGGACGCGCGCTTGCTTGTGGTGTCATTGACAGAGGCCGGCCGAGACCTGGCCCAACGCGCCATTCCAGCGGCACAGCGGATTACGGAGGAGACGCTGTTGCCGTTAAACGCGGATGAGCGGGCGCGATTGCTGGAGTTGCTGAAGCGGTTGAGGTGAGGCGGGTGTGTCTTC
>Ga0116231_10012061_pt1 | contig 12912 bp, 4 predicted proteins | sample S1TSphgellanicum_2_FD_89695 | JGI IMG/M metagenome (GOLD analysis project Ga0116231, IMG submission 89695) | Host-associated microbial communities from peat moss isolated from Minnesota, USA - S1T2_Fd - Sphagnum magellanicum MG | ecosystem: Host-associated > Plants > Peat moss > Unclassified... | reverse complement strand
TTGCACTAAAAAAAAGGTTACATGAAGAAGGCATTGTAATAATGGCAAAGTTATTGCTCAACTTGCTTTCCATAGAAAATTTTGATGTTTTTGGTGTTGATTTTTGTTTATTGCCCAATGGGGATTTGAACCCCAAACATGGTTTAACCATGGGCATTTAAGAATAGTGATTTTTTGTACCATTTTCACCATAATGATATAACAACATGAGATAAAATGAATGTTGTTGTGTAATAACTTTTTTTTAAAATTTTACAAGGTCATAAATAGGTGAAAAGGCATTGCATGGCATTTTTGTGACAACAAGTTCAATGAAGGGAGGTGTGTTAAGCTCGAAATGTGATGGTTGTAAAAGCACCATGCACAATAACAACTCAATAGCTCCTACCATTGATTTTAATCACCATCAATGTTAGAACTTATAGTTTGTTGTTTCCAAAAATCAAAGCCTATCCCTATTGTCATCACCATCACACTAAGCAATAGCAAATGCAATAACAACAACATCAACTATAACAAGAGTTACAAACTATAAGAGGAGGGAACAATGTTGCAGTTCCACAATGGGTGCCATTGCCATTGCTTTTGGTTTTTTTAAGTTAATTTCCAAGCCTCAAAGGTACACAAAGTATCAAAGGATTGTAGATGGGTATCTAGAGGATACCATATTGTGAAAGAAAATAACCCTAGTTATTAAAAAATAAATCAATTAAAACTCAAAATCTCAATTCAATTTTGGATTTGTTTTTGGGAATTTCCTTTGGAAATTCACTACGACTTCATATTGGGTCAAATTGACAAGTTGTCTACATTGTTGGAGTTGAAGAAAAAAGGACTACACATGGTGGAGATTTCAACTCATTTAAAAACAAAGTTTTTGGAGGTTTTACTTGGGTGTGGCTTGTGCAAACAAAACTGGGTGCAAGATATGGTAGGTGGGTAACAAGTTTTTGATAACCAAGTGTAAGTGTGTGGGTAAGAACTACAAGTAAAAACTATTTACCAAATGTGGTGGAATGCCACACCATCAATGAACAAGGAGTGCCACACCATCAACTTTTCTTTTTCTAAAGTAATTTCTTACAATAAGTCAAACAATTTTGACCTACATAGTGAAGGAAAGTAATGCATGTCAACTTCATGTTTGTCATGTAAATCCCTTCATTAGTGTTGTTGGACTATGTGTTTGTTTCTTATCATTATGTTGGTTGGGTTGCAATTTATTTTTCAAGAGCTAGGTGGGGATGTCAAATTATGTGCCATTGGTTGACAACCTAAAGTAAGCACACACTTGTGGGTTGATATCTTGAAAACTTCTACATGTTATTCAATGGAAAACCCAAGGTGAAAAGCTATGAAAACACATGTTGACTACCATAATGAACTTTAATGTTATAATTGGCATGGTTAATGGTTGGGCATGGGACAATGTTACCCATTAATTCTAACAATTGAATAGGTCATATTTCACTCTTGAATTGCCCAAACATATTGATTAGATTTTTAAAAGGTTAAGGTTATAAACTTAGGTTGGCGTTGTGGGCATTTCTTGGATTTGACCATTGATAGTAAAATATTTTGATTATATTGGCTAAGACAAGGTGTTTAACACTTTGGATTTATTATTTAAAAATCCCCAATTACTCTTTATGAAAGTGACAAAATGAATATTTCATTTTGGGGCATTGACCAAAATGGGAAAGATTATTTATATCAATGGAAATTACTACCTTTTGCACTAGTAGAAATCAACCAAAATATAATCATTCCATTTATGACTACATGCAACTTGTAGTTGTTTGTGATTAGATTTGAAAATATTTGCACTATAAGACCAACTTTCAACTATTATGGTCATTTTCACAACTATGATACAACTATTAGAAATTTCATCCTATTGGTTGCATCAATTTTACATTTATTTTCATCCATTAATAGGTTAATATGTCTCATTAATCACAATAATCACCAAATTAGTTGCATCCTAAACGTATTCTACAATGACATAAACGTGTATTTTATTGTATATACTAAAATTATATATATATCATATGCATACATATGTATATTGTTCATATAATGAATCTCAAAATTAATATTTGAACTTTGAATTTTTTTATTCAAATCTGAAAATTGATATTTCAATTATAAAAATTGTTATTTTAATTTTAAAATATATATATTAGAATTTGAAACTTGATATTTGAGTCTGAAAATTGTTATTCCAATTTTTTAAAACATTATTTGAATTTGAAATTTTTGATTTGAATGTGATAATTTGAATTTAAATTCAAAAAGACTTATTTGATCTAAAAAATGATTTTGAATTTTAAATTAATATTTTCGAATCCAAAACTTAGTATTTCAATTCAAAAAATTATTAATTGATCATAAAAATGGACATTTTAATTTTGAATATTTTTATATGAATATGAAATTTTATATTTCAGGTCTGAAAATTTTCCATTTAAATTCCAAATTATTATTTTGGATTCTCAAATTAATACTTCAAGTCTGAAAATTAATAATTGAGTCTAAAATGAACATTTCAATTTTGAATATTGTTATTTGAATATGAAAATTGACATTTCAACTCTGAAATTTTTTTATTTAACTTCAACAAACTTATTTGATCTAAAAATTGATATTTGAATTCTAAATTATTATTTCAATTTAAGAAACTTTATTGAGTCTAGAAATTGGCAACTTGATTTTAAATATTTTTATTTGAACTTGAGATTTTATATTTGAATTCTGAATTTTTAGTTGAATTTTTTTTTAATTATTTGACTTGAAAATTGAAATTCGAATTCCAAATTATTATTTTGGATTCTCAAAATTAATATTTCAATTCAGAAAATTATTAATTGAGTCTTAAAATGGACATTTTAATTTTGAATATTATTATTTGAATCTGAAAATTGACATTTTAATTCTGAAATTTTTCATTTAACTTTAAAAAATCTATTTGATCTAAAAATTGATATTTGAATTCTGAATTATTATTTTGGATTTTTAAATTTATATTTTAATTCAAAAAATTATTGATTGAGTTTCAAGGTTTTTTCCTACTAGTGTTATCCATAATAAATCACTTTTATAAATAATTATAAATGATTATGTTTATTAAATATAAGTGACACTAAATAATTATTGTTATAACATAGATTTGTATATATATAATTTATATTTTTATATTAGAAGAAATCAATTAATTAAATTAATGTGACATTACTTTAAAATCACTGTAATTACTTCAAATAAGAATTAATTAGTATGTGCAGAATTATTTTCTAAATGAACCTAATTATGCACAGTCTTTAATTTATAACTTCAAACCTGAATTAAAAATTTGGAAAATTTATAGTGTAGTTAAAATAATTATTTTACTGATTTTAATTTCACAAATCATTATATAATAATATTATCTTAAAAAATTCTGTGATTAATCATATATGATAAATATTTTTTAGTAATTTTACAGTAATTATGAAAATTAATGTTATGTTTAACAAAGTATTGTATTTATAATTAATAATTATCAAGAAAAACATTACTTGACCTATAATAATCTTTACGATAATAAATGTAATTATACAGTAAGTAATGTAATTAGTTGAATAATAATTTTTTTTAAATTCGTGTAAGAATTTACTTTTTAATAAAAATTATTAATGCATTACTATAATTTTTAAATATATATTTAAATTATTTAATATTTAAATTATAGTCATTAAAATAATTTTAAATTTATTATATTATATATAATTTGATCAGATTTTTAAAAGTAATAATTTTTTTAATATTTTATTTATTCAATTATTTATGAGTTATGTATTATAACTTGTGAATAACTAGATAGCTAGTTTGTTAAATATTAAAAATTTCTTACTTATTTAAGTAATTGATAATGAATAATAAATAGTTGTAGTGTATAGTTTATAATTTAAATATATGTAAATTTAATCATTATTAATTAAATGATTATTTAATTATCTAGTACTTGAATTGTTTAAAAATCTAAAAACTAAGAAAATAAGGCATGAAGAAAGTTTTGGAATTACAACTTAGTTTGTAAGGAAATTGCGACTTCAAAACTTATCCCATATTGTGTGTTCTTCATTCCTATTTTGAACACTATATAAACAAAGGGGGTGTGGCCATCCAATTTCACATTAAAAAATTTGTGCACATGGGATGAGTTAATCAAAAGGCTCAACCCAAAACAAAAAAACAAATAATGCACAATTTCTAAAGTACTTGTCTCCCCAACCTACTTATATATCTAACTAGGTAGGTACCTAGTTTGACTTACCCATCTAGGTCGACCTATGTACCTACCTATATGAGTAGGTATTTAACCTAGGAAAGTAGAACCTACCTACTTATTTAAGCAAGTAGGTAGGTAGGTAGGTAAGGATTATATGCACCTATTTCTATACCTACCTGAGTACCTACCAACCTAATATTAATATTTTTATTAAATTAAAAATTTTAATGCCACATGGCATATTTACATTGGGCCACATGTCATAATATAAGATCATCCAAGTATTTGAATTGAACATCCTAGATTATTTCAAAATAATAATTATTATTATATTTTTAAAATCAAAAATAAAAACACGTGGCAACACATGATTTGCCCTCTATTGTGACCAAAATAGTTGCATCTTAGTCGCATGTGACAATACATATACAATGGAGTCAAAGTGTGAAATGTATTTGTTGATTTTTTATTTCATACAATACCCTTTGTCATTTAAGACTAGTTTATCACATGCGACTTGTCTTCGGCGATTAAAAGGATTTTAATTGCAAAATGTCTCCTGCAACTAAAATTTAGTTGCAAAGAGTAATGGAAATACATGTTTTTGTTCTAGTAAATGATATTGATGGACTACATATGGAGAAGGAAGGTTGCTACAATAGTGATTTATGGGTTATGTGGAAGTAAGGCCGGTGGGAATATAGTGCCTAAAGGTTACACAAGCGTTAAGGTGCAGGAGGCATATATGTCAAATTCAATAATGCCATTTAGGGAAAAAATGGTAGATCTTGCTCATGAAGAAACAAAGATGGTAGAAGGTGCTACAATGTTTTGGACCAACAAGTTCCTCAAGTTAGTTGGAGTGCGAGGTAACTAATGGTGGTATTGGTGTTTACAAAGGTCTTGAACATTTTTGAATTGATTTGGTTACTTTGTTTTTTCCCCTATACATTTGCAATTGGAAGTTGTGATTAGTTAGGGCAAAAATCTTTTTATTTGTAGGCATCAACTTTACTAGGGTAGAATGGGACTTTTACAATGTGAAGTTTTCAACACAAAACAACTATGATTTTAAGTTTGAAACCTAGTTTTCAAACAATTTCAAGATTCTGAAATGTCTGATGGTTTATTGTGGATAAAAAGTGGAATTTCTTATATTTTAGTGCTAATTATTCATAAGATCATTTTTTTTAATGTATTTGTAACTAAGAATAATTACATAAAATTGTCCATAACCTTTGGAAGAAAGGTCTATATCCTCCAAACTGGAATATGTCCTAAACCCTACCTTTAGACCACACCAAAACCCAAACTGAAACCAATCTTAAATCGAACCTAGTCTTTAACCTAAACATAACCTAAATACCAACCCTAAAATGAACTTAATGTTTAATGAATCCCTAACTTGAACATAATTTAATGTTTAACTTAAAATAAACCTAAACCTAACCAAGCCTTAACTTAAACCAAACCTAATCCTAACCAATTTTTCACCCAACCTTAACTTAATACCAAACCTAATCCTAACCAGATCTTAACTTAACCTTAACCTAGTACTGAAACTAATCCTAACCAGTTTTTAACCTAACCCTAACCTAATACTGAACATAATCTTAACCATTATTGAACTTAACCCTAACTTAGTACCGAACCTACAACAAACTTTAATACCTAAAACCTAGCACTAAATACATGTCAAGAAACAAATTTTAGTACGTGTCACAATCAAGGATGTTGATTTGAGAACACCTCGACTAATCTTCTTCATTCAAATCATTAAACAAAACAATTTCAATAATGCCACGTGTCTCCATCATAGACGCACATCTAATTAATATTGTTTGAAATAATTTCATTAGAGTGGGACATGTGGAGAAATCTTTACTTTTAAAATTGCCATCCACAATATTAATGCACGGCTACCACAAAGCTACATGGTGAAAAAAATCAACCTTTGCCCAAGAAGCATAAGATTGCAATCGCAAAGGATTCAATTGGGAATTTCATTTACAACTAATATCGTTTTTGCGACTATGGTAAAAGTGACAAATTTGACCTAATTATATAGTCATGGGGTTAGAATGGTATTAAGCGACTACAAACATAGTTGCTTACCTAGTTATATTTCAACCTTTTTGGCGTAGTGTAGGTAGGAAAGTAGGTGAAAGAAAAAGTAACTATGTAAATATTTTTATTTCATTTTATGTTTTTCTTTTATAGGTTAAGTTTTTTTGAGTTCATCTTAAATAACGCATATTTTTTAATGTGAAAACATACAAAAAGGCACCTTTGTTGTATAGTTTACAAGATGAGATTGGAGGACAAAACATATGGATTCAATTTTCTAATTGCATTTTAGCTACAACTAAAAAACAAATCCCATATGCTTTGAGCTTGTTTTTAATTTTGTAAATTATATAACTAAATACGTAAGTAGGAAATTAATTAGCTAATTAATTAACTTGGTAATTAATTAATTAATCACTAATTCATTACCTACCTACTTACCCATTTACAAACCAGCCTATAATTACATAATTTTTTTTATTATTAAATTTTAGAAGTAACATTTACTTTTATTCCATATTTATTAACTTATTAATCAATTAATTCATAGTAATAATTCATCAACAATACGTAATTATTTTATGAAATTATATATAATTCATTACTATTTTAACAATTACTTTCTAATACAATTAATTAATTAGTTATGATTTTAATTATAAATTTCATCAATTATTTATCAATAAATTTTTTTAAAAAATCCTCTTAACCTTTAACTATTAGTTATGAACTCAATAAGTAAATGATTGACTATCTAATTTAATTAATTATTAAATAAATATTCAATACCAAATATTCAATATTAGTTATTAAATTATGAACTTGTTAGCTTATTTAGTCCATAATAATTTTTAGTTAACCATTAATATTAAGTAAGTAATTTAATAACTAATTAACCATTAATTAGTTTGATATTTATTAACCATAATTCTTGATAAGTAAATATGAATCATAAAATTATTAATCAATTATTAATTAAATTATTAATAAATTCTAAACTGATTGTTATATACTAATTATTAATTCTAAACTTATGAAGTAAATAAGAAATAAATTTAATAAATAAGTAATAAAATTTAGATAATTGAATCTGTGAAATTTTAATTAATATTTTAATACTTGCTAGTCACTATTAATAATTAATACTTATTACTTATTTACCATATATTTTGATTAATAAATGTTGTGGATCAGATAATTAAATAATTAGTAATTAACTTATTCATTGGTTAGGTATAGTTTATAAATTGATTAATAGCTTGAAAAGAAAATTTTATCAAATAAATTAATAAATATTGAAGTTTAGAGGTTAAATATTTGATTCTTTATTTAGTATTAAACTAATAAATATATTTAATGTTTGATTAACTTCTTAACTTACTAAATAAATATTAAATTTTTTAAAATATTTTTTTAATCAATTAATTGATTAATAGCTTGAAAAGAAAAATAGTTTTTTTAATCAATTAATTGATATTAATGCTTTCATAGTAATTAATATTTGTTTAACATGAAAATTTTATTATTTATTATGACTCGTTAATATAATTTAATTATATATATTTTTAAATGGTATATTTGTAAAGAAACCATAATATAAATTCAAAATTATTTATCTTATTTTAAAATTTTAAAAATGTAGTCCAAAACACTTTAATGCACAGAAAGTGTATGTGCACAACATGAAAAGTAATTAAATTACAATAATTTTGCAATTAAATGAACATAAAGGCCTATTCTTGAATGAAAAACCCAAAAAGTTAGACAATATTGAAGGACGTACAATTTAATAATACCATAGTCACAAAAATAATAATTTCTTTTTAAAAATGGTTATTAGTTGTAAAAATGTTTAAACATAATTGCAAATGATGTATAGTCACATGTAGTTGCAAATTGAATGGTTACATAATACAAGATTTTTAGTAGTGATTATAAGGATGCTTTATTATTAGTTACATAATAATATGTGGACATATGATTTTTCAAAATTGCATGTGATAATTGAATTTGCATCGACAACATGAGGCTAGGTTCTTGTTTAACAACTCAATTTTTTCATATGCCTTGCATTTCCAATAATTCATTTGAAGTTTGAAACATCTTGGATTATTCTAGAGAGTACACAACTAAGTATTCACTTTTGTTGAATGTAAACAATGCCCATATGTAGCCATGTTGAAGTATTTTAAACTTTGTGTATGTCCATTTCTACTCTATGAAGTCCTTAAGAAATTCTACAATATCACTAAATTCCATAGTCAATTAATCACTAGTCTTGAAAGACTTTTGATAGTTCATAAGTTGTTCATTAGTCCTAAAACTAGATAAGGAGCCAATGCTTATGCTTAACAGTCTTGAAAGTAAATAACGTCCATACAGTATCCTTCTTGAAGTTCCTTTTGTCAAAATAAATTTTGTGAAGTCCATGTGTTGTCCACACATGTCAATTTAGTCCTACACATATTCCATGTATCCTCAACAATGTCCATTATTTTCCATATTTTGTCAATTTGAACTCCTTGAAGTCCATAACTAGTCCCGTAGATCTTGTATATTCCATTCCTTGTGGATGTTTTCCATAGTTGTCATATGTGAGTCCTTTATTGCATTGAAATCAAAAGTAGTGTGTTTATTGTAATGCTTAAGGTCACTAGCTTAAACATGCATGACATTGTTTAATCAATATGCATATCTTCACCACACTTCTATGGAACTTTTCGCAAATTGATAAGACAAACTTGCACTAAGTTCAAGTCCTTTAGATCTTATATGATGAGTCCATATGTGGGCAACATTTAATGCATTGATTGAAATTATCATTTGGAGACAATTTTGAAAATCACATCACTACTTTAAAAAGGAGTTCAACGTTCTAATATCAAGGATGCACGTGTGTCAAAAAAACCAAAATCACCAACAAGAATGTAAAAACTTAAAATGAAAAAAAGATGGACTTTGCAAAGCCAAATTCACCAATGAGGGAGGGCAACATGGAAGATGACGACCCAATTGAGGAGCTTGAAATGGCCAATAGAGATGGTGTTGTTATTACAAGTAACTCGAACAAAGGCAAAACAACTGAATTCACAAGCCATGATGAAGAATATGGTAAATCTTTTGCCCAAAAAAAAAAGAAGCCAAAAATTTAGTTGCAAATAGGATATCAACCACAAAGAATACTAAGACTACCAATACAAATTCTTGAACCAAAATTAAGTAACAAAGTCTTACATTCTTGAACTCCTTTAAATTTTCATTCCATTTCAAAATGAACTTATAGATGTTCTACTTCTAGCCTCCATTCATCTTCCACTTCAAGCCAATTATGTATAACAATGTGTGTAGATGTTGTCATTATAAGCATCAATACATGTGAATGTTCCCAAACTTATCATGCAACTAATTTTGGATGCAAGTAATGTTCCAAATTTTGGTTGTGTTGTGAAAATCTCTTGTTGGTTGAAATCAAAATAACAAATTAGTTATGACCTCATTTGTTATGGGAAACTAGGGGAAGACTCAAGTACCTTTATTTTATGTGTAATGCAAAGAGACACAAAAATGTTATAATAAATTTTTATCTTGCATCTACTATGGGTTGATAACTTAGTTCTATGAATTAATTGTACGGATGTTGAAATGCATCAAGTTCAATGGAGATTTAAGTGCATTTGATGTTTTTCAAATTTGTTCCCTTTTAAATAGCAAAGGTTGTAACAAACTTTGACTCATTTTGGAAGTAAGTGTAATTAATGTAGATCATATTATTATCAAATTTGTGGGTTAGAACTTAGTTCATGATTTTCTTGACTCTCATGAAAAAAATAACATTTGTGCATGAAGCCTTTGTGTGCATGATTTTGAAATGACCACTTTAGCTCAAGTATTGTGCAACATTGAACGTGCTTCTATTTTAAATACTTGTGTGCTTTGTTGATATATGTTATGTGTACATGATGTCTATGATGGTTGTGAAGTGTAATCAATTGAAGTGTGGACAAAAAGGATTTCAACTTCAATGAATAACGCATATATGTTGGTCTAAAGACCTTCTAATGTGGTGTGGAACTTAAAATAAATACAAAAGCCTTTTATCGAATGTTTGTTGAAAGTCATGTATATTTATAAAAGTTAATAAATGGATATTCATGAAAATTATTATGTGTTTGGCATGATGGACTAGCAAGAAGGTGATGCCAAGATGGGGGTTGTGGTAAGATAGATTATTCTACATATGGGTAAAAATGGGCAAAGAGGAGCCAACAACAACCTCCCAAGTCATTATGGCTAGTCTTAAAAAGATGATGTAGCAACATGGGATTGGATGAAAAGTCTTGAGATAGTGCTAAACAACGATGCTTAAATAGTGTTTTTACACTATTTCATTGTGTTGAAAAGCATTATTTACATGCTTTAAAATGTGCTAAAAGGTATTTTATATTTATTGGATTATTTTCAAACTTATGTAGATGCTAGATTACTATATTTAAAATGTTTCCATATAAATACAACATTAATTTTCAACATTAAATTAATTTATGAAACTTTTGAACATCAAAACCAAGGACTCGTTACAAAAAAAATTGGCTCTTATTGTTTGGTTTTACCCATATTGATTTGTGTGAAAAATGTAATGTAGAAATAATATAGACAATGTTGTGTGTTATTATTATTTTTAAAAAAATTCATGCCCAATTTCTAACTTCATGAATTCAACCAGTCTACACTACATATACATAATGAAATAAACATTAGGTGCAAGGGGAGAGTTGTGCAAAAGAGATAAATTTGTTATCTTGTAATTATTTTTTATTGTGAATTTCTTCAATCAATTTCAAGTATTGACCATAATGCCTCAAATGTTGGTTACCTTTGAATATTAAACAAAAGCTCTAACAACAAGGTTATAAATTTGGATAGATCTTGATTTGTTGTACTTGGTAATTAATGGGCTACAAATAACACAATGCATTTGAATGAGAAGTAACTGAAAGTTCTTGGTGATTTGTTTTGAGCATGTCACATGTTGTGACTTGGAAAATTGATTGAACAATGGATTTTGTAGAGGTGGTTATAAGTTTATAATTGAATTATAATTTTAAAAAATTAGATTGAAATTGAAGTTTAAAAGTTTCAATTGAACCCCATAACATAGATGCAAGGTCAATTTATTATAATATAAAATCATGTTGAATGTTTTCTTGTCATTAGAAAACCCTAATTTATGCCAATGGCTAATTGGACAAGGCAAAATGACCTTTTAATTTAGTGGCCAATATTGTGAATAATTTTCTTATAGCAAAACATGTTATTGGTTTGAATATAATCAATTGGGAATGTGGTTTTTGGATTATATTCATTTTGTGAATTTGGAACAATTAAAAGCATAATGAAATGTAGGAAAAATGGGCTTTAACATTCTTGATAGTCCAAACTAATTCCATTCATAAGTGCAAAAGGAAGTTTGCAAACTATAAACTTTTTAATGCCTACATGTATTTCATTGATTCCAACTTGAAATTCATTGGGGTTTGTTGGGAACAAGGCACTTGAATGAGTAGATGATGAATTATATGAAAAAGTTGAAGGTGGCATTCATTTGGCTTCGACTAGATGATGATGATGATGATGATGAAACATATGAAATCATGAAAAGAAAATTAAATTGAAAGTGGTGAAGGAGGATGGAGAAAGCGGGGGATTAATGGGGATGATAGTAATGAGGTGGTGATCATATAGAAGCTAGTGGTGGGAGGGGGGGTTAAAGCGGATAACATTTGAGTTGTTGGACATATGTGAAAAAGGAAGTAGGGTTTTCAGGAAAAGGTGTGATATGGTTGTTGGAAGGGGAAAAAACATGAGTTGAATGCTTAAAAGGAACTAAAAATAAGTGTATGCATGTGGATTTTGATGAGTTGTGAAATGGATGATATATGGGGTGGAAAAAGTTGTTGATGGAGTTTGTTGGACATGGTAAACATTTTTACCTTTTGTTTTTTTTCTTCACTTTGGTTTATTGTACAAAAATGAGAACATCCATGGTATCGTGTAAGGTTTAATTTTGGTCTCTTATTATCCAACTTTGGTAGTGGTGAATGCATGGCCAAAGCCATAATTTTAGAAAAAAGATAGAAGGATAGATGAAAATAATGATAAAAGGACATGGTTCAACATGTTAATGTAGTTACATATCCCATAATTAATAATCATTGTAACAAGAAATTTTGCAAATATCATTCCTATAGGTGAACGGGTTGGTGTATTACAAAATTATCCAAGCCTTTTTAGGGATGGGTCAAGTAAGACTAACCATGATATTGTATGGATGCTTAATTGTGAAAATTTCCAAAGCTAGTCCTATTGAACTTTGCAACAAATGCAAATGTGTAGGCCATTTTGCCCATGACTACCCTAATTGATTTGTTTGTAACAATTGTGGTATTTCAAAGTTTTTTTTTTTTTTTTTTTTTTTACATTTTCCCATTTAAGGATTTGTTGATGCATAGAGGTAATATTTTTTTTTATTAAATTTTTTAAAATTAAAAAATTCCCCACCCAAACAAATTTCACAT
>Ga0116231_10012059_pt1 | contig 12917 bp, 11 predicted proteins | sample S1TSphgellanicum_2_FD_89695 | JGI IMG/M metagenome (GOLD analysis project Ga0116231, IMG submission 89695) | Host-associated microbial communities from peat moss isolated from Minnesota, USA - S1T2_Fd - Sphagnum magellanicum MG | ecosystem: Host-associated > Plants > Peat moss > Unclassified... | reverse complement strand
TTGGTGGAAAAGGAGAACACCACAATCATCGATGGCGCCGGAAAAGCGTCCGACATCAAGGCCCGGGTCGAAAGCATTCGTCAGCAAATCGAAGAAACGACTTCAGATTACGACAAAGAAAAACTGCAGGAGCGCGTGGCGAAGCTCTCCGGCGGTGTCGCCTTGATCAAAGTGGGCGCGGCGACTGAATTGGAGATGAAGGAGAAGAAGGCGCGCGTCGAAGACGCCCTGCACGCAACCCGTGCAGCCGTCGAAGAGGGTGTGGTACCAGGCGGCGGCGTGGCGCTGATACGGGCGCTCAAAGCGATCGAGAAACTCACCGGCGCCAATGACGATCAAACCACGGGCATCAGAATACTAGCCCGGGCGATCGAGGAGCCGCTGCGGCAGATCGTCACGAACGCCGGGGAAGACGCCGCAGTGGTGCTCAATCGTGTCCGCGAGGGCAAGGGTACGTTCGGTTACAACGCCGCGACCGGCGAATATGGCGACATGATCGAACTCGGCATCTTGGATCCCACCAAGGTCACGCGGCTGGCCTTGCAGAACGCCGCTTCGGTGGCGGGCCTCTTGCTCACGACGGAAGTCATGATCGCCGAGACTCCGAAAGACGAAGAGCATGCCCATGGTGCTCCGGGAGGTGGCATGGGTGGAATGGATATGTAAGGCGGTATGGTCTTGGCGGGCGCAAGCTCGCCAAGACATTTCCCGCGGTTCTCGTGACTTCGGACAGCTCGGTGCTCGTTCGGCGGTTTATCGCACAGACGGCCGGCTATCAGGCGCGGCGACGTCGCTCGGACCGAAAAGACTCAACTGGTCGGAATTTTGCGGTTTGCCAGGCACCCGGGACCTCGCCTTGCGACTCCTCTGCTCGAGACGCCGGCCACGGCTGCCATGCTTGTGAAGCACGGCCAACGCCGCCTCACGGTATCCAGGCGCCTGTCTTAAGGCTGTGAGGCGGGCGCGCGCGGCGCGGGATGCGGACGCGTGATCGACGATCGGTCCCGGGTACAGGGACCGCTCCCGCCTGGCCGCGAGCCACGGCGTCTGCAGAACTTGCAAGGGAACATCCGCCAATTCGGGAACCCAGCGGCGGGTAAATTCGCCGTGCGGATCCTGATCGAGTCCCTGTTTGATCGGATTGTAAATGCGCGGCACGTTGATGCCGGTCTGGCCCGACTGCATCTGCACCTGGGGCCAATGAATTCCCGGCTCATAGTCGGTAAAGAACCGCGCTAGCCGTTGCCCCGTACTTCGCCAATCCAGAGCGAGCTGATAGCTCGCGAAGGACTGCACCATGGCGCGCATGCGGAAATTGAGCCAGCCGGTGGCGATCAAGCTGCGCATGCACGCATCGAAAAAAGGAAAGCCCGTGCGGCCGGCCGCCCAAGCTGCGAGCGTCGGCTCATCTTCGCGCGTCGCTACGCGTGCGTTCTCGTGCAGCGGATGAAACGCACGCCACTCCAATTCGGGTTCGCTATCCAGCTTCTGCATGAAGTGGCCTCGCCAGAAAAGCCGTGAGACGAGACTGCGCAAGGCCGGATCGGGAATCGGCCGCTGCGGCGGCGCCAAGTCCGCGAAGTCCCGTCGGGCGGCGTAGAGCCGCTGCAGCACTTCACGCACGGACAAGGCGCCCGTCGCGAGTGCAACCGACAGACGAGAACACGAGTTCACGGCGTGCAGCGGACTCGACATTCCCCGTCGGTAGTCGGCACCTCGCCCGGCGAGAAAGCTGTCGATGAACGCAAGTCCGGATTTGCGCGTGCCCGACTGTGGCTCGGCACAGCCATCGTCGCGCAAGCCCAGATCTTCGGCCCGCGGAAGGGCCCCGATCCCGGCCCTGGACACGCGCTCGAGGCCGCTGGGTTTTGTGATCACGGGTTCCGCAATCAAGGGCTCGGCCACGAAGCGCTCGTAGTGCGCCGCCCAACGATCGCGCGCCGCGACACCGCGAATCACGCCGGTGTGGCTATATTCGAGGAACGGAATTCCCAAACGCCGGCAGCAAGCCTGGACCTCGATGTCCCGCCGGTAAGTCCAGAGATTGCCGGTCTCCTCGTGCGCCAGCACCCGCCCGATTTTCAAGGCGCAATGGATCTTCGTGAGCACCTCGGTCACCGTTCCGGTGCGCACGAGCAGGGGTGCGCCCAACTCGGCCAGTCGGGCCGACAACTCGATTACGGCCGAGCGCACGGCGGCCCATTGGCGCGTCGAGGTATCGGGGAGCCGCCAGTACTCCGGCTCGACGACATAGAGTGGCAGGATCGGTCCCGTGCGTGCCGCCTCCGCAAGTGGACGATGGTCGGTCGTGCGCAAATCGCGCTTGAACCAAACCACTTGAATCATGGACCGAGCGCCGCCAGGAAGCCATCCGCTTCCGCGAGCACCGCGTCTATGCGCTCGCGCGACCAGGTCGTCAGCGTGCGATAGGGCATCGCCAGCCGTAGGTTCTTCGCCAGCCGTTGCTCGTGGCGAATCAAAAACGCCCAGTACAGATAATTGAAGGGGCAAGCCCTGGGACCCGTTTTGAGCTTGACCTCATAAGCGCAGCCGGAGCAATAGTCCGACATGCGATCGATGTAGGCGCCGGACGCGGCATAGGGCTTGGACGCCATTTGGCCGCCGTCCGCAAAGACGGCCATGCCCAGCGTGTTGGGCATCTCCACCCATTCGTAGGCATCGGCATAGACGGCCATGTACCAGCGCTCGACCTCCTGCGGCGCGATGCCGGCGAGCAGCGCAAAATTCCCGGTCACCATGAGCCGCTGAATGTGATGCGAATATGCGTACTTCATGGTGTCCGCGATGACTTCCCGCAGGCAGCGCATCTTCGTCTCGCCGGTCCAATAAAACTCCGGCAAGCGTCGATTTGCCTGCAGGGCATTGCGTTGCGCATAGCCCGGCATCCAGCTCCAGTAGACACCGCGGACATACTCGCGCCAGCCCAAGATTTGGCGCACGAACCCCTCGACGGCATTCAAGGGCGCCGCACCCGACGCCCCAGCCGCTTCCGCCGCGGCACACACTTCGCGCGGTGACAACAGGCCGATGTTCAAGGCCGCTGAAAGCAAGGAATGAAAGAGAAAGGGCGCGCCCGCTTGCATCGCATCCTGGTAATCGCCAAAGTGGGGCAGCGCGTCCGTGATGAACTCCTGCAGCATCCGCAAGGCGTCGGCGCGCGTTACCGGCCAGCCGAAAGCCTCGAGAGAGCCACAATGCCCGGAGAAGCGACGCTCGACGAGCGCCATGACGGCTTGCGTCGCTTCATCCGGCGGAAACCGCAACCGCGTCGGCGTAGTCATTCCTTGCGGCAGTCGCTTTCGATTGGCCATATCGTAGTTCCACTTGCCCCCCGCCGGCTGCCCGTCCTCCATCAAAATGCGGTGCTCACGGCGCATCTCGCGATAAAAATGTTCCATGCGCCAGGTGCGACGCTCGCGCGCCCACACAGCAAAGCGGGCATGCGTCGCAAAGAATCGATCGTCGCTGCGAACCTCGACGGGCACGCCCGTGAGGGCGGCCCACGAATCGATGCTCGCCTGTACACGCCACTCCCCCGCTTCCGTGACGATGATCCGTGCGGGCCGGTGCTTGCCCACCGCACGCGCGACCTCGCCCGCGAGGGTGCCGGTGTTGTCGGCGTGATCGAGTTCGACGTAATCGACCCGCATGCCGCGCGCGCGCAAGCCGTGCGCGAAATGCCGCATCGCCGAAAGGACGAGAACGATCTTTTGCTTGTGGTGCGGGACGTAGCTGCCTTCTTCCTGCACTTCCATCATCAGCACGGTATCTCGTCCGGGGTCGAGATCCGCGAGCGCGGCGATCTCGAACGACAGCTGGTCCCCGAGGATGATGCGCAGCGCGCTCATGGGCGGGCTCGCGCGCCGGCACAACGCCGGGAACAGTACTTCACCTGGCTCCAGTCGCGCGACCACCTCTTGCGCCAGGTGAAGATACGACCACAGGTGAGACAGATCTTGGTCGGCAAGTCCGCCTTGGCGATAGCTTTCAGTCGCACCCTCATCTTTGCAAGTCTCGAGGTCTGCCCGGTACCTGTCCACCCATGTCGATCGACTCTCCGCACCTTGGAGTACCTGCACGCAGGCTTGCTCCCGACGGACGGTCCATTGGGGCGATGTCGATGGCCGGGCAGTGCATCACAATTACACGGGCAAAGCTCAAGTTCCACGGCCTTGGCCGACACCCTCACTGCATGCCGCCAAGTCCGGAACGGAGTCATTACGATGCTGAACGAGTTCAACGAAGCCGGCATCGCCGCCAAGCTCGCGGCGATGAGCGCCAGCGAAGTCGATACACTCGACTTTGGCGTCATCGGAATGGACGCCCAAACCATAGTCCGATTGTATAACTCGCACGAGTCGCGTTATGCGGGACTCGCCCCGGCGCGCGTGCTCGGGCAGCCGCTGTTCACGGCTGTGGCGCAGTGCATGAATAATTTCATGGTCGCTCAGCGCTTCGAGGATGCGGCCAACGGCGGGACCAGCCTCGATGAAACGATCGACTATGTGCTGACTTTGCGCATGCGGCCTATCAAGGTTAAGTTGCGCCTCATTGCCGAGCCTGCACACCCGTTGAGGTATGTACTCGTCTCGCGTTCCCCGTGAGTGCGACTGCGATAGCCGATGAGGCCGGTGAATACGAGGCTCTGCTCCAATTCATCTACCTGGCGCCGGTGGGTCTCGTGCAAACCTCGCTGGATGGCGAGATCATCTTCATCAATCCGATTTCCGCACAGCTACTCATGCCCCTGTCCCAAGACGGCGGCCTCCGCAACCTATTCACCGCGCTGGAGAACGTCGCGCCGGATCTGCGCCACCGCGCCGTCAGCTTCGACTCTCCACAGGGCACCGTGTGCGATGCGGTGCGTATTCAGATCAATGCCGGAATCCCCGGCACCTCCGACCCGAAATTGCTTTCCTTCAGTCTTGTCAAGATGGATGCTGATCGGCTGATGGCCGTGGTCAGCGACATCACTCAGCAGGTCAAGCGCGAGCGGCTGCTGCGCCAGAACGAAGCATGGCTCAACGCGATCATGATCGGCGTCTCGGACTACGTCCTCGCAAGCCTCGATCGGCTGGGTCGCATCACGAGCTGCAGCAATAGTCTCGGACCGGTCACCGGCTTTTCCGCCGAGGCAGTCCTGGGCCAGACCTACTCGATCTTCTCCGCTGTGGACGCCACGACGCCGGAGGGGCTGGTGGATCGACTGCGCGAAGCAGATCTCAACGGCTGGAGCCTGTATGACGGCTGGCGAATCAGGGCTGATGGCTCGAAATTCTGGGGCAGCGAAATCATCGCTCCCTTGCAAGATCAACAAGACGACGATCAGGCGGCTTACTGTCTCGTCCTGCGCGACATCACCGACCGACGCGAAGCCGGCGAGAATCTGCGCCGCTCGACATCCTGCGATCATCTGACCAGCCTGATGAATCGCCGCGCGTTTTTCGAAGCGGCCCAATTGGAACTGCAACGGTGGCATCGTGCACCGCGTGAACTCTCGCTCATCATGTTCGATGCGGATCACTTCAAGCAGATCAACGACACCCGCGGCCATCCGGCGGGCGACGCCGTACTGCGTGCTCTCGCGGCCAGCATGAAGGCTATTTTTCGGCAGGCGGACATCATTGCGCGCGTGGGCGGCGAGGAATTCGTCGCCATGCTGCCCTCTACCGGAACCGCTGGCGCCAAGGCCGTGGCCACGCGGCTGCTGCGGGCCGTCGAGGCGCAGACCGTGGCGGTCGACGGCAACGACATCCGCTACACTCTCAGTGCCGGCGTGGCGACGATGGATGCCGCCGTGTCCGGTCTGGATGCGCTGATCAAGCGCGCCGACATTGCACTTTACGAGGCAAAGCGAAACGGTCGCAACCGGGTCGAATGTTGGTCCTCGACGCGGACCGACGATGCTGGAGCCTGACCTCGCGACAACTGGCGACGCGCTGATGCAATTCTTGTATCGAGCGCCGATAGGCCTCGTTCAAACGACCTTGGATGGTCAGATCGAGATGCTCAACCCAATGTCCGCACAGCTGCTGATGCCGCTGTCGCGCGACTGCATGCTGGAGAATCTGTTCACGGTACTGGGTGTCGTGGCACCGGAATTGCGCACGCTGGCCGGCAAGCATCAGGACTTGAATGGCGTGATCTGCGAAGATGTGCGAATCAACTTGGCCCCCCGCGAAGCCGGCAACTCCTTGTCGCGGGTGCTGTCGATCAGCCTGCTACGCTTGGATGAGTGCCGTTTGATGGCGGTCTTGAGCGACGTGACGCTGCAGGTGCGGCGCGAACAGCAGGGGCTCGCACGCCGGCTCAGCGATGCCGCGCGCATCGACGCGCTGACGCAGATGCCCAACCGGGTCGCGATTCTCGAGCACATCCAGCGGGCAATGGCCAACGCCGCGGGAGCCTCGGATCGCGAAATCGCCGTCTTGTTCATCAGCTGCGACCGATTCCGCGAAATCAACCATACCCTCGGTCAGAAAATCGGCGATCAGATGCTGGCCCTGATGGCTGCGCGTCTGCAAAATGCGATCCGTCCGCAGGATGTCGTTGGGCACGCGGCAAGCGGCGAGTCGACGGTGGCACGCGTCGGCGGCGATGAGTTCGTGATCCTGCTGGATGAATTGTGCGACGCCGAGGATTCTTACAAGATCGCGCAGCGGCTGATCGAGATCCTCAATCGACCTTACGGCATCGGTACGCATCAGGTGCATTGCGCGGTAAGCATCGGCATCGCGCTGGGCGCTCAGGCGTCCGGGGACGCCGATGCATTGCTGCAGAATGGCAGTCTCGCCATGAGGGAGGCGAAGCGTGCCGGCGGAGGCCGCTGCGTGGTCTTCGAATGTTTCATGCAAGAGCGGGCCGCGCGCCGCGGCGACATCGAATCGGAACTGCGTCGCGCACTGGGCGGGGACGAGTTGTTCGTCATGTATCAGCCGGTCCTTTGGATGCAGCCTCGTAACGGGCGAACCGGCAGTCCGGCAGGAGTCGAGGCCCTGGTGCGCTGGCGTCACCCCGACCGGGGCTTGATGTCGCCATCGGAGTTCATCGGCATCGCGGAGGAATGCGGACTGATTGGAGCCGTCGGCGACTTCGTACTCGCCTGCGCATGCCGCGACTTCATGGGGTGGCAGCGACGCCTCGGCGGCATGGCCCCCGGTTTTGTCGCCGTGAATCTCTCCCGTGCACAGTTGTACCAGCCGGACCTCGTGGCCAAGGTGCTCGAGACGCTGCGCTCGACCGGGATGCCGGCCAGTCAGTTGCAATTCGAAATCACCGAAAGCCTGGCGGCGCAAGATTCAATTGTGCAGGCACGCCTGCGCGAACTGAAGGCCCTGCAGCTGACACTGGCGCTGGATGATTTCGGCACCGGCTACTCCTCGCTCTCGAGCCTGCACCTGTTGCCGGTGGATACGGTGAAGATCGACCGTTCGTTCGTCTGCCAGGCCGACGCCAGCATCCACCATCGCGTGCTGATCGAGGCCACCGTCCGGGTGGCAGCGAGCTTAGGGATGAGCACCGTGGCCGAGGGCATCGAAACCCGTGCCCAGGCGGAGGTGATTGGGAGCTTGGGGTGCGATAAGGGTCAGGGCTACTTCTGGAGCAAACCGCTGTTGGCGCCAGACCTCGAAGTATGGCTCGAAACGGTGCAATCCCCGCAATGCGAGCTGGTGGAATCGACCACCGAGTAAAGCGGTCGATGAGTCGAGCGGATGTCGCGTTGCACCGCGCAACCTCACTCACGACGTTTGTTGTCAGGCGTAACAACTTTGCTGCGGCGTAATATCGGATTATGTAAACCCGCGAAGTATTTGCGCACGGATCGTTCGCGATCCTTGACGCCCAAGGTCGGCTGCCCCTAGAGTGATGTGACCGAGTTCACACTCGCGAACTATATTTGGGATGCCTCCAACTCCTTCAACCGCGTCGAATGCCAGACGTCAAAGGATGACCATGAATATTCGTTGGCTTGCACATGCCTGTGCCATCGCGGCACTGAGCCTAACGGCAGTCACCGCCTCCGCCTCTGCAGTACCCTATCCCAGTAAGGCGACACCTGCCCCCCGGCTCGTCGGCGCGGCGACCGAGTTCTACGGTACTTCGCCGCTCAGCGTCACGCTCACGCTAAAGATGCCGAATCAAGCCGCCGCGGAATCTTACTTGCAAAGCCTCTCGACACCGGGCAGTGCCACTTACCATCAATTTCTGACGCCGGCGCAATTCCGCGCGAAGTTCGCCCAGTCGGATCAGAGCGTGGCCGCCGTCGTCGCGAAGCTTGCGAAGTATGGCTTGTCGGCGACGCGCTCCGGTGCGAGCACGCTGAGCGTGACCGGCAGCGCGGCCGCGATCGAAAGAGCGTTCAACGTGAGCTTGCAGGTCTATGAGGTCGCCGCGACCGGCACGAGCCCCGCGTACCGCTATCTGGAGCCGACGACCGCCGCAAGAGTGCCGGCCGAGGTCAGCGACACGGTTGCCGGGGTCGTCGGCCTGAGCACGCGACCGAAGTTCATACCGAACAATCTGCGCGCCGTCGACGCGGATCGGACCCTCGACCGTAAAGCCACGCTCAAGTCCGTCAAGAGCGCGGCGAGCGACGGCTACGACAAACCCGGGTACTGGACCGTCAACGATTTCACCAAGTACTACGACGCGACCCCGCTGGCCGCGAAGGGCGTGACCGGCAAGGGCCGCACGCTCGCCATCGTCACCTTGGCGAATTTCACGGTCAGCGATGCTTACGCTTATTGGGCGGCCGTCGGCCTCGACGTCGCGAAGAACCGCGTCACGGTGGTCGCCGTCGACGGCGGTGCGGGTCCGCCGAGCGATGCCTCGGGCTCGGATGAAACGACGCTCGACGTCGAACAATCAGGTGGAATCGCGCCGGGCGCCAAAATCATCGTCTATCAGGCGCCGAACACCAGCCAGGCCTTCGTCGATGCCTTCGTCAAAGCCGTCGAGGACAACAAGGCGGAGTCGATCTCGGTTAGCTGGGGTGAATGGGAGTGGTTCGACAATTCCTATTACTCGCCGGTGATCGACCCGTATACGGGCGAGACGGTCAGCACGCTGCAGGCTTACACCCAGGTGTTCCTGCAGGCCGCCCTGCAGGGTCAAACGATGTATGCCGCCGCCGGCGATGCGGGTGCCTACGACGTGAACCGCGGTGCTCCGCCTCCCGATTTCAGCTTGGCCTTGAGCGTCGACGATCCGGCCGCGAATCCCTACATCACGGCCGCCGGTGGCACGACGCTCGCCGCTGACTTCGTCTTCGAGATCACTGCCACCGGGCAGCTCGTGCCCGTCGCCATTCCGCACGAACGCGTCTGGTCTTGGGACTACCTGGTTCCGCTATGCGACATCTTGGAATATGACCCGGTCGATTGCGGGATCTTCCCGGTCGGCGGCGGTGGCGGCATCAGCTTCGAATACCCGCTGCCCTTCTACCAGAAGGATCTCGCCGGTATCATGAAGACACAACCGGAACAGCAGTTCATCGACTACGACACGATTCCGCCGACCACGCTGTTGTCCATTCCGGCGAATTACGCCGGTCGTAACGTCCCGGACATCTCCTTCAACGCCGATCCCTACACCGGCTACGTGCTTTACTACACTTCTAGCGTGAGTGGTTTCGGGATCGACTCCGGATACGGCGGTACGAGCTTCGTCGCACCCCAATTGAACGGCGTCACGGCTCTACTGGGGCAGTATCTCGGCGGCCGCATTGGATTGATGAACGTTCCGATCTACGAGTTCGCAAAGACTGCCGGTGCCTATACCGGTGCGTCGGCGCCGTTCCACGTGATCAAGTATGGCAATAACGACTATTTTTCTGGAACGGACCACTACACTCCCGCGGCCGGCATCGGCACGCTCGACGTGTTCAACTTTGCGGAAGCCTTGAAGAAGGCGGCTTACTAAGCCGCGAAGTTCATCGTCATGCTGCGGGCGGCCCAGGGTCTGGGTCGCCCGCTTTCTCCCGCTCACGTCGGTTCTCGACGATGTCGTACCAAATGGCGTTCAGCACGCCGAAGGTCGATGCAAGCCCGAGACCCAGAATCCAGCTGAAATACCACATCCTCAGTGCTCCCTATCGTGCGCTTGCAGAGCTTCGAGTGTGCCCCTGCCCTTCATGACACGAAACACCCAAGTCGTGTAGGCGAGGATGAGCGGCAAGAACACGATCGCGACCGCGAGCATCAGTTGCAAGGTCATGGCGCTGCTCGACGCATCCCAGACCGTCAAGCTTTGGTTCGGATCCGCCGACGAGGGCAGCAAGAAAGGAAACAGCGCGCAGCCGGCGGTCGAGATCGTGCCGGCTTGCACCAAGGAACTCGCGATGAACGCCGCTCCCGGCCGGCGCATGACGAGCAACAGATTCGCGGCTGCCGCGCCCACGATGGCGAAACCCGGCGCGATATCGATCATGACGGTGCGCCTCTAAAGAACAAGAACCACAACAGGAACAAGGCGCCGGCCTTGGCCAGAAGCAGCCAAAAGACCTTCCTTCGCAGTTCGCGCCGCCAGTCACCCTCGAGGGCCGCCATACGCCGACCGTCCGCAGATTCACGTGCGATAACTCGAGACCACGTATATCGTTGCAGCGGCGTTGCGGTCTGTTCACTACCGCACGGAGACATGAGCAGAGTGCGAAGACAATGGCTCAACTGAATTCGCAATGAAATGGTCCGTGCTCGATCAATCGCCCGCGTCGGCGGGCAGCGGCGAGGATCTCGCGATCCGCGAGTCCCTGCGTTTGGCTTCGTGTTGCGACGTTCTGGGCTACCACCGGTTTTGGGTGTCGGAACATCACAACAGCGCGAGCATCGTGGGGTCCGCACCGGAGATCTTGATCGCGGCCATCGCTGCGACGACACCGCGCATACGCATCGGCAGCGCCGGCGTGATGCTGCCGCATTACTCGGCGCTCAAGGTCGCCGAACAATTTCGTGTGCTCGAGGCGATCGCGCCGGGACGCATCGATCTCGGCGTCGGCCGCGCCCCCGGTTCCGACCGCCAGACCGCGATGGCCTTGAACCCGCACTCGAATGCCGACGACTTTCCGCGTCAAGTCCAGGAATTACAGCATTGGGTCGAAGGCTCGCAGCTGCCCCACGGACACCCGCACCGCGCGATCACGGCCCGACCGCAGGGCCTCACGAGCCCGGAACTCTGGATACTTGGGAGCTCGAATTACGGTGCGCAACTGGCCGCGTTTCTGGGCCTCCCCTACGCATACGCCTACTTCTTCCGTGACGGCGAGGGCGCCCCGGAAGCGCTCGCGCTGTATCGCCGCAATTACCGTCCGAGCGAGCGCTACCCGCGGCCACAACCGACCATCTGCGTCTGGGCGGTGGCGGCCGATACACAATCCGCGGCCGAGAGGCTGTTGACGGCGCGCGAACATTGGCGTGTGGGCTTCGACAAGGGCTTGCGCGAGCCCTTATTCTCACCCGAGCAGGTGCAGGCGCAGTGCTATACGCCCGCCGAACGCGCCGTGGTTCTAGGCGTCCGGCAGCGCGCGCTCGCGGGTACCGGGCCCGCAGTCGCCGCGCGCCTGATCGGGCTAGCCGAGCAATTTGGGCTGGAAGAGATTTTCATCAATACCTGGACTTTCGATCCTGCCGCGCGCCGGCATTCCTACGCCCTGCTGGCAGATGCCTTGGGTCTTGCGCGTACGCCGGGGCCTTCGCGTACGGAGTTGACGTCCGCATGAAGGCAATCCTGACCGCCCGTTTGAGCCTGCGTTTGATGGAGTTGCGCGATGCGGCCTTCATTCTCGATCTGCTGAACCAGGAAAGCTTCATTCGCCAGATCGGCGACAAGGGCGTACGCAACCTCGCGGACGCGGGTGATTACATCCTCAAGGGGCCGATGCTGAGCTACCGGCGCCACGGGTATGGACTGTATTTGACGGCCCTGCGCTCGCCGGTGCCCGGGCCGCCGGGCGCACCGCTGCGAGCGCCGCCGGGCGCACCGCTGCGCACGTCCGAAATACCGATCGGCATTTGCGGGCTGCTGCGGCGCGATTGGCTGGAGCATCCCGACATCGGGTTCGCGTTCCTGCCGCAACATGCCGGTCAGGGCTACGCGACCGAATCGGCGCTCGCGGTCATGGAGCATGGCCGCCGTGTGCACGGCCTGAAGCGCATCGTCGGAATCACGGCGGTCGACAACCATGCGTCGATCGCCGTGCTGCAGAAGATCGGCCTGCGCTACGAGGGAATCACCACGAGCGCGGACTCCGGCAAGACCGTCAAGCTGTTCGGATCCTAAACACGCCGCCGGGCCGCCGCAGCTGCGCCGCTGGGTTGCAGAGGTTTCAGTCGTCCATCAGAAAGCTGCGCAGTTGTTCGCTGCGGCTCGGATGGCGCAGCTTGCGCAAGGCCTTGGCTTCGATCTGCCGTATACGCTCGCGCGTCACGTCGAACTGCTTGCCGACCTCCTCGAGCGTATGGTCGGTGTTCATGTCGATGCCGAAACGCATGCGCAGCACCTTGGCCTCGCGCGGCGTCAGCTGCGCCAGCACCGAATGAGTCGTCTCGCGCAGGGATTCCGTCGTCGCCGAGTCGATCGGCGAGGACACCGACGTGTCTTCGATGAAATCGCCGAGGTGTGAATCCTCGTCGTCGCCGATCGGCGTCTCCATCGAGATCGGCTCCTTCGCGATCTTCAGCACCTTGCGGACCTTGTCCTCCGGCATTTCCATGCGGACCGCGAGTTCCTCCGGAGTCGGCTCGCGACCCATTTCCTGCAGCATCTGACGGGAGATGCGATTGAGCTTGTTGATCGTCTCGATCATATGCACCGGAATACGGATGGTGCGCGCCTGGTCGGCGATCGAGCGAGTGATTGCCTGCCGGATCCACCAGGTCGCATAGGTCGAGAATTTATAG
>Ga0116231_10012058_pt1 | contig 12918 bp, 7 predicted proteins | sample S1TSphgellanicum_2_FD_89695 | JGI IMG/M metagenome (GOLD analysis project Ga0116231, IMG submission 89695) | Host-associated microbial communities from peat moss isolated from Minnesota, USA - S1T2_Fd - Sphagnum magellanicum MG | ecosystem: Host-associated > Plants > Peat moss > Unclassified... | reverse complement strand
GTCAGCAGCAAAAAGAAATGGACTGTCATGAACCCCATCCGGCGCCAAATGAAAAAACGCAACCCATCCAGTGGACAGAACGGCCAACTGGTGCATTGGTGGCTGTTAATTCACTCTGGCCCAGGTTATAGCCCTGAAACGCAATTGTGGTCGCAATTCAAGCCTTACCCTAACTCAATGGTCAAATGCTGGTGTATAAGAAGTCTATGTACATGTAAAAGAAAAGGCAAACCAATGTTTGTAAATTAGTAAATTTTCCGAAGACAACTACAAAGTTAGGGCCAGGGTGAACTAGCACCCGCACAGGTGCCTTCGCCTTCTTGAAAAGTTAGGAGAAAAATTACCTCCTAACTAGACATCTTACAAAACAATAGAGGGTTTTCCGTTGCGTCAATTGTGACACCTATTCATGTTGAATAATCATTAGTTCATAGACTCATGGTTCATGGCATATTTTTTAGATGAACTAAGTTGTGGTTTCAGCCATTTCTTTGAAAGTTATATGTGATGTTTAACCATAATTTGATAGTATTGTAATATGGTAGGATGTTATACTCTTTCATCAAACTTCATTGGCTTGTCAGTTTGCACCTTGCATGGTTCATGTTCTGAACGATGGTTCATGAGATTTGAACCCACCAATACATGGAAGTAGGATCTAGTTATTATCATTAACTTATTTCATATCAGTTGAAAGAATTGTACTCATTTATTTATTTATTTAGACTTTTCAGAGTTTTAGTCAAACCTTGCAGTACAACTGTGTCGGGGCACTTGAGGTCTATTTTTTTACACACCTCGCAAAGTTCAATGAGGGTGTTTTAACTTTTTCTTTGTAATATTTGCCCTTACCACATTCTATCAAGACTCAATGATCATTATTGTTAAATATAAGTGAAATTGGTGAATTACACATGTAATCAATGATAATGAATTTATGTGGGGTAGTTTTAAAAGTTATTGTTAAATTTGGTCCATTTAATGTGCATGGTTCACATGCAAGAAGTCACTACATGAATCATAAGATTATTTAATGTGCAAGGCTCTTTATTATGATTAGGCGCAAGTGCAATAATAGAAGTTGCATGTGCCCTTTTGATGATCACTTTTTCAAGAATATTTTTAGTATACTTTCATTTTGAAATTGAAAAAAAAAAAAAAAAGTCTTTAACCTTACAAAATGTTATATTATTTTATAGTGTATAAGAGTCAAAGCAAGATAAAGTAGACAAAAAAAAAAGTAAACGTCTTGAGGAGGACAATAAGAAAAAAAAAATAGAAAATATGTGAGTAAAAATATAAGGTGCTTGATATATTCGTTGTTGGGTAGAAATTATAAGTTAATTAGTTAAAAAATAGGGTACATTTTATTCAAATAATTCAATTTAATTATAATATAAAGTATGTAATAATCTAAAATAATGGATTATAATTAATATACAGTGGCTTTAACATGTGTGTATTAAAAATTAAATAATAATAGGGTGATAAAAAATAGGTTGCACAATTATCTAATACCCCCCCCTAAAAATAATCGTTTGACACATAAATCCTCAATTTTACACTCAATGTCCCCAAGGTCGACGTCTTCATTTCAACCTTGTGTCACTCATATAATTGTTATAAAATAGCATCAAATTAAATGAAAGTTTGTGTTAAGTAACATTAATTTGCAATATATATATATATATATAAGAAAAAATGAATTTTAAAGGGTCTTGGCATGGTTGGGTGGACCAAAACTTGGCCCAAAGTCCATTTTGCAAGCTTTACAGTGTGCATAATATTGACACATGATGATGACAAAATGATATTTATTTATTCTTAACAAAAAAATTTCATATGTGATTTATGCGTTATAAAGGTTAATGATTTATACAAATCTACAATATTTAAACTCAAAACTCCTTGTTTTTAAATGCTAGGGACTTTTAAAAATATGGTGTGTTTTTTTAGTAGTCAAAAGTCCATCGTATAATACTTCTAATTCATATGATGCAAAACTCTTTTGTATTGTTTTAATTAATACATTTCCACCTTGAAACCAATTCCCTAAACAAGTTCTAGATCCATCATTGAAGCAAATTAAAGTCCATTAGCCTCATTCCAATTGGCATTACACCCTAGTTTTTCAATTTCAAAAGTCCATAGCTTTTGGGATTTATGTTTTTTTTTAAGCCTCTCAATATTGATGTGGTGAACATTCTAATATAATATTTTTGGTTAATGGAATTTTATTTCATAACTAAAATCTTCCCCAACCCCTATAAAATGATATAATTGTTGGGGATATTTTTGAGGTACTTTTTCAAGTCCAAATGGTATGACACAAATTGCTTTGAAAAGTTAGATGGAGAGGTGGCCATGAAAAAAACTAAAAGTTTCATTTTTAAAAAAATGTTAAAGGAAAGTTAAAAATTTGAAAATTTGTTTTTTCCATGTCTTCTAGTAGTAAACTCAGTAACAAGTATGTACAAAATATCTTGCTTGCTCCTTCTTTTTTGTGAAAAACCTACTTGACACCTACTTGGTTAACAAACTTGATCCATGGTGTCCACCAAATTTTAATTTCTATATATATTTATTGTATTAAAATTCAACACATAACCATATGAATTTTTTAATATTATTTCCAAAAATAAAATGAAAAATATTAAATATTACCAAAATCCTTGCTACTTAATATTTCAATGATGTCATTGACCTAAAGCTTGTGACCACCATGCTTTCATGTTTTATCTTTTAATTTATAAAAAATAATTAAACCATAATTTTTATGTATAAATTCATTAACAAAAATAAACATTAGTGCCCATCATGCCATGAAATAATAAAAATATCAGCTTCATTTTAAGATATAAAATGTTCCAAGTTTGGTATATAATAATAATGTGATTTCTGTCAAGTTTTGTAACTTTCAAAATATGTATTGTGTTCATTTCCCATTCATTTTCATGTCTTCACAATTATTCAAAAGTGGGGCAAGTGGGGGTGTGAAGGGAATATATGGATAAATTGGAAATGGAACAAAAAAATGGAGGGAAAAAATTGCCCTAGGCAAAGGGAACTTGAAAGCCTTTCAACTTGTCTTTCAATGCCATCACTTGGCATTATGCCTAAACATCTCCATATAAATGATTACATTTGTAACTACTTTTGCCATATATGATTGTTTAATCTACATGATTACGTAGTCCAAATAGTTGTGTTATAAATGCCATTAGTCATATTCATGGTGTTAATCACAAATGTCATTTGCAATTGTGTCTTTCCATGACTAGGCATTATTAACATAATCATCAAAGAAACATGTAATGGTCCAAATTTAATTTTTAAAATATAAATGAATAATTTATTGATTAATTCCATGTTGCCATGTGGTTGGCCTTTGTAGCCTAGAGCTAAGTATAAATAATGTTTCACCATGTGGTAACCTAAGATGCCTTTATGTTACATCTTGCAAGAGGATAACAACAATCTTGTTGCTATTTGATATTGAATCATCAAAATGCCAAGGTTGTTGGAAGCAAAGTTTTTTTTTTGGCAAATTATCGCTATATTTTTACTTTGAAAAAACCTTGGCTACTAAGACAAAGGGGTTTTTTTTAATATTTAAGATTGCTTAAAAGCAACATCAATTATCTTTTGGGAGAAGGTGTCGCCACATTTATTTCTATTGGTTGCAGTTTTAAAAACTCCTTCAAATAATGTCACCAATTTGACGTAATTTATCTAAATCTACCCAAGGATGTTCACCACCCTAACTCCATCAGAAAATTGAAAAAAAACAATACTAGTTGGAAGGAACACCTCAAAATCCAAAAAATTAATGTGAAATTAATTTATTTTCTATAATTTTGGTCCTAATCAAATATTGGTTTAGATGTAAATTCCTAATGGTTTACCATTCTTTTAAATGAACTATTTGACATTTGTACTGGGTATAATAAACACAAAACATCATTTTTTTTGTTTATACAAGCATCCTTTATTAATGGCTATAGGGGAAATGTTCTTAGGATCATGGGAAATGTAAATTGCACAATCATTATTTTTTGAAGGTTTGCTAATCAAACTATTGGAGAACAATAAAAAAAAATATTGAAATAACTTTCACATGTGCAATGAATGTTAAGCTAAACAAAGTCAACAAGTTGCTTTGGTATCTTTTTTTTTCCAAGGGCTTTAGTTATATGCAACACCATAGTGGGACTCCCATCTTCTATCATTCGCAAATTGTAAACCCTATTTTTCAATTACCACTTAGAAGTAACGCTTCACTTGTCATAAATAAACTAACTAACAATAATAGTTTCATGGTTGCCACCTATGAGTGGACATGCAAAAAGTTCAACTATAGTATGTTGGCCATAGTGGACCACCACCCACAAGTGCACCTCGAAGGATGAATTGTAAGTGGTTAGGAAATAGTTTTTTGTTGAATTCCAATTCTTTAACTAACCATGGCATGATTAATTCAGATTTTTTTTTTGGCACACCTACTAACAACATCCCACAAGTAGGTCATTAATAAGTAGGTAATAAAAACAACCTTTGCCTATGTATAAACTAGTGTTGACCAACTTTCGAATTTTTTCAATATCCATTGGATCCATTTTTTTTTTAATCATTTTTTCACTTACACACATGGTATCAAGTATTAAAAATTTTCAAATTTTATAGGACTTGCTTGGTATCAACTTGTTTGAATAATCAACCAACAAGTCATGATATTTTGATCTAAGAAGAAAAATGATACCAGATGTGTGAGATCTTGAAACACTATACCTGTTTTATATCATAGACTAGTGTCAAAGAGTTTAAACAAAAGAAGAATATGACTATAACACCAAAAAGTTTCAGCAATGAATTTCGAATCCAAGTGTGGAAAGGGAAAGGATTTTGGTTCTCTATCATGATCTTTTGATTTGAAAAAAAAAAGGTACCGATTGTGTAAGATCCTGGAAAAGCAAGTCATGAAGGTCCAACATTTCTCCATAGTTTATTTGGACATTCCTTGATCCCACAATGGCTTGCAATGTGAGATCCTTGATAATAGAGGCAAGGGAGGACTGAAATTTCAGCATAACCATCTCAAAAACCATGATAGGTTCTTGAAAATGGTCACCTTGCAAACTTGCCAAAACAACATAATTCACTTCAATTGTTGTAATTTTTGTTAAACCATAGATTAGGGGAATCAAACTTTCAATGATACAATGGTTATATGCCACCATTTAAATGTAAGGGCAAAGGAAAAGTTGGCCAAAAATTTCCACTTGCTAATCATTGTAACATCCACACTTGCACATAATTAGCTAGAATTTTAAAATGGAACAAATCTGGCAATTAATATAATAAACTTTAAACATTCTTGACTTGACCAAATTTAGAAACTAAGAAATGCCATCACCATTCTTGGGTGATGATGCTTGGAATTCAAAGCTTGACAACTTGAATAACAAACAGAACTTTCCCACTTGATCCCGTGACCATCTTGATGAGTAATTTGTTCATCACATTTGTTTTCCGCCTAAACCCTACACTTAATGCATGGATGATTAAGGTTATTAAATATATTTTCACATAACCAATTGTTTATCAATAATTTTCATTTGTGTTCTATCCATCCATGTGTTTACCTTTTTTGAAAATAGTTTCAAACTTGCTTCATATAATTAACCACAAATATCAATTTTAATAAATCCATACATGCACGTTTTAATGAGTTAAGATTATTATCTTAAAAATCAGGATTCCTTAAAAAATATAACTTAATCTATGCATTTTTATTCAAGACAAATTTAAATGAGATTTTAGCAACAAATATGACAATTTGTATTCACATCAACACATTTTGGGTTTTGTGATTAACCTTTACAACTACATATTAGTCAAAAAGGACATATGCAACTAGTGACTAATAAGTTATTAAACCCATGTCATTTCACTCATTTAGTCATAAGGGACATTTAGTTGTAAAACCTAGTCATATTAACGACTAGGAATTTTTAATTTTCTTATAATAATGAAATTTCATGTCATCATTAACCTTGGTATGACATGTAAAGTGCATGCCATCTCAACTTAATCATTTTGTTCGACTAAGTGTTACAAAAGACAACTTGATGGATGGATGACATGTGTCGTACACGTTATTAGTCATTGAACATGACCAAAAGTCAACTTAATTTAGCCCATGTGGCTAACATAGCTAAAGTCAACTTAGCTTAACTTAGCTAAGGTAACTACCTATGTTAGGAAACCTAAACTACCTAATTTAGGTTAGGTGGTCTAGATTAAAAACAAACGTTGGACTCCTAGCCCAAGAAGCCTAAACTATGCTAGTTAACCTAAGCCAAGTGGCCTAGGTATCATAGGTTGTATGTGTGAAAAGTTGAACCCCTCACCTTCACTTTAGGGTTCAAGTCTTCATCCATTGCACTACCACATTTTTTTATATTAATTATATTTCACACAAAGTTATAAAGCTCAAAATTTTTAACTTTGAATTATTTTTTGCCACCTGAGGTTGACCTAAGTCAACCTACTTACTACCTACAAACCTAACCTAGACCTAGACCTGCCTAGGTTGACTTAAAATGAACTAGTTTATCAACCTATATTACTTACTCACCTAGCCTAAATTAAGCTATGCATTTTTAGGTTAAAAAAAGAAACCTAAGATAATTATGTTGCATCCAATTACATTTAATTGTATTATAGTCACATTTAATTGCACAAACTCGAAGTGGTTACAAACTTGATAAAAAAAATTTGTAATGAGATTACATAGATTAACTTGACAAAAAATCTAAAGTTAGGAATTTAAGCAAGCCTACTTAGATTAACCTATTCTAGGTATATTAAACATACTAGATGTAAATTTTTTTATGTTTAATTAAGTAACTTGAAAGATAGCCTACATACATAAGTTAATTTAATAAGTATGTTAACATAAGTTAGTGTGTTGAATAGTTAAAAAATCAAGGAATGATGCATCACCTTTTTCAAAATAACTATTAATATTGTAGTCATAATTAGAACTCAACAATAGATTGTTTAATACACATACACATACACATGCATGTGAATTCATGACTTCAAAAACCTCATGGCACACAAAAAATTATGGCATGCCATGACAAATATTGGTGCCATAAATTCAAAACACCTAAAAATTTATGGTGTCTAATGCGCTCCCAAGTTCCTAGTTAGACCCAAAGTGGGTCTAGGTTACTTACACAACAGAATTGTGAGGAACTCGGGGCACGTTCCTAGCTTTCAACACTAAAAGGGGTAGAGGGGCGTGCTGAAGCTCCGGGATGGGACTAAGAAGAGTGATAAACTTTAGTTACTTACTTGAACCTGCATTAAACCAACCAACAGGTTAGTTCATTTTCTGGAACACCTTTAGTGTTAGGACAAACCATGGGCAACTCTGGACTCACAAGACTCATCACGACCCGGACTGGGGGGAAGCCACCACCTTCCCCCATATAATACACTTTGTGCCTCTCCATGGCAATCACATCCGAATGGCTTTTTATCCTAGGATTCCCAAGGAGGAGTCCCAAAACTGTCCCAGTTTGGACTCCAGGGACTTTGCAAAGGCATAGCTCCTTGCTCAGACCTCGGATCGGAATGAGGTCTAAAGCAAACATGTAGCTCTCCTTGAAAGCTTTCCAATGGTATGTCGCACTCCACCTGCACACACCAGGGTCAGGTCGATTCATGAATTCTAGTGGTCGGGAGTCAAACTGCTAATTTGACTCTCCGCTCTTCTTTTTGCCATAACTTGTGCTGCAAATGTCCAAATGGCCCATGCGAGCCCATTTTCGACATCTACACTTTGATATCTTTTCAATGATATAAAGAACATCCCAATGTAAGGTGTTTTGACCCCTACAATTGAACTCTGAATTTTTGAAAGTCCTAAAAGACTCCCAAGTCCCAATTTTGGGAGTGTGAGTTTCATCTTCAAACTCCTTCAAAGTGGGGTTGCGACAGTGTCACAAAAAATCATGGATTTCCATGAAAATTTGTGACACATTGTTGCCCAATGGCATGCCATGTCATCATCACATGGAAGATCGAATCATTATTAATCGCAAAGACCAATAATATTTTCAACTTGTTAATAAATGACATTAATTCATCAAATCAATGACATGAATCATGGTGTGAAGTTAATGGCATAAGTCATGAGGTGTTGCAACTATTAGTTAACCTCATTGCCATGTGGCATGCCACATCAACATTACAAGACCATGACTTGTTATTATTCACCAAAAGTTGCAAAAATCAATGGAATTTTGTTAGTACCTAATTTTGGATGATTAAAAATTCATTTTTGAACTTTTGATATTTGTGTAAATACTATCAAGTTGTGATATCGACTACAATCACAAAACCATAATGCCATCTGGCATCACAATGTCTTTCACAACTATGCAATCATTAAGATGAACTCATAGTTACAATTGTAGTAAAAAAAGACAATAGTTGTTTTATTAACTAGTTGTAAAACCCAAGATGTGTTGTTGTGATTATATTTAATACACCTATAAATGATATATAATCTACATATGTTAATGGTGTGTTTGTAAATAACAGATCCAAACATAAAATACAATACTTGTTGGTTGAAAACAAGGTCAAAGGAATTAAGGGTGCCAAAATAAAAATCCTTTTCCAAGGATCCCACATGACACGTCATTTTAGTGTTGATTTATAATTTATAAGTTATATTTTGGATACCTAATTTAACATTGCATGTTAGATATAAATACATTGTGACTAAAAATTGAATTTATATCATATATGTTATGCATTCATGCTTTTTATCATATGAATATGAACAACTTTTTATTAAAACGACATTTTCAAAATCCATAATTTTCAAAGTCAAAAACATGTTTGAACCAAATGTGCTAAAATTAATAATTAAAAAAATCATTGATTCAAATCTTTGTGCCCTTCTAATCATTCATGTCAAAATCTCCAATTTGCAAAAGGAATGATGCACATTTGGTAAAAACAAATGTTTGAAAAAAATAAGGACTATCCACTCTAGAGGTTTGAGTGTTGAACATGTAAAAAAAAATTGATTTGTGTCAAGCTTTGAACATATAAACCTTGCAATTAATGAAAAACATTCCAAAAAAATTTATGACAATACAAACTATTACGTTTCTTTTGTCATCTTTTAAACATACAAAAACGAAATTTTAAAGAGTGTCCACTCACTTGGGTGGCTCCTTTGAATGTGCTTTACCCTATAGTATCTATGCAAATTATGAACAATTCCAAAAGAAAATGATTCAAACTAAGCCCAAATCAAGTTCAATTTAAGACTAATTTAAGATTTCAAAAGTGGGTATGCTATTAAATTAATGTTTTTGAACCTTTTTTTGATAATGGAAAATTATGAAATTTTTACATTTCATTAAGAGCAACTTGTTACGTATAAATCATTTTGAATATTTTCAAATTTAAAGTTGAGTTGGACTTAAATTTGTGTTTTATTCAATAATGGTTACACTTGAAGTGGGTCATAGTGAATGGACTCATTTAAATATCATATGCTTTTGATGCATATATATGATGATTGATCCCATATACTAGGTTTTGGTATTTTGTTATTGATTCTAAACAAACTTGCATCTACCTACATGGTTGTGTTTTGTAAATGGTTTTAGATTATGACACATGACACAACCAAAAGTTGCCATGTGGCATATCAATGGAAATTTGGAAATATATATATTTAAATATATATATACATATATGTATGTATTCCAATGATGATGTTTCAACGAAACTAGTTTATGTAGGATGAGTATTTTGGTGATTATCACAAAAACAAATCCATAGTCATTTTCAATTATAATTCATCATAATTCAAATTCCATTTCAAAATTGTACTTTTTTTCTTTTGTTTGTTTGTATTTTGTTGTGAACTTTGCTAATGAATCGAATTTTCATTGGCCTTTTGCCTAACAAATTAAGAATGTAAAAAAACATTAATGGAATAAAATGACATGTAGTGAAATTTACAAAATTTTATCTTTTGAAAAGATGAAATTAATTACAACAAAATTATTATGTCCATAAAAATTAATTTAATCATTATCACTAGTAGTGCAAAGCAATGGAGACCCCAAATTTATTTATTTAAGTACCTAGGTAGGTTGGTACATAGCCATAGGTAGGTCCTAAATACCAACCTCCTTACTTACCTACCTACTTAGGACCTAGGTAGGTAGAAAAGCAAACTTATTTACTTACTTAGATGGGCAAGTAGGTAGGAAGCAAAAAGGGTAGGTGAACGAAAAAGTAATCACATAAATTTTTAAATTTTTTCTTGTGTTTTGCCTTTAAGGTTAAGCAAAGAAACACTTTTGTTTATTGGCAAAGTCCACTAAATTTAGTGGATGGAAAGAGGTTTACGACACACAACCATGATTTATGAACATGTGAAGTAACTGATGGCCATTAAATACCTGTAGTTAACAATCATTAGAAAATAACCTCCAGATAGTGGAGTAGAGCTTGGCAACATGGAAGACTATGTCTAAGATCCCACTTTTTCAAAGATTCTCTACCCCCTACTAGCTTGCCTTGAGTAACATTGCCATTAAAGAGGTGACTCCCATTGAAAATGTCTTGCAAAGATTCATTTGTTTGTAAGCCAAAAATACAAGGCCCTCGCCTGACACCAAGGTTTTATAATTGAAACGGCACATTCAATTCTAACTCAACAACAATAATTCACTTCTGTAACTCCTTGTGTAAGTGTTGTTGGCACATTGGAACTAGCTAATAAAACTAGTAATAACACCAACCACCAAGCAATTCCCCACTCCACCAAGGTTCATGATTGATTTAGGCTACACTAGGAACTGTAGATAAGTTGCCAATTGGTTACTTCCCTTGTTAACTAGGATGTCAAGGTTCAACCTATCATGTGTTTTTATTTCATGGTTTATTGTAACCACATTTTGTTATTCGTGTGTGTTTTCCTTCATGTATCAGTGTTTGACAAATAACTTCTTTTCAACAACTAGAAACTCCTTCATTTTCTAGTTATAACAACTAAAGTTGTTATGTAAAAAGTACAGTTTGAACCACAACAATTTACATTAGCAATAATGGCAAAATATGTTTAGCTGCAAAAACTAAAAGTGGTTCCCATATGTAATCATGCTGATGAGTGATTCAACCCCAAAACATAATCAAATTCCAATATGTGTTGTAATGACATCAACAAAAGATTAGTTTGGTAGGAATGAAACCACAAGGCTGCAATGACACATTTACATGTCATTTCTCAATTAGACCCAACAACAACTCTTCTTGGCAATGTCATGATTAGATTCATACTTCAGGGATTGTGAAAAAAAAATATGGTCAATTAACGCAGCAAAACACAGCCCCATGTGAGCCAAGGGTATTAAAATGTGTTAATCCCCAGATTATGGCAATAGGTTCAGTAATGTCCATACATACACTTCTAGTCTTTGTGAAGAGTCTTCCTTCTCACAGAATGGGTAAGGAGATTATGTTGTTGCTATAACTTCAGCTTCATTAGGTGATGCATAAGTCATTTGCACCACAAATAGCCTAATTCACCCCCATAAATCTCACTGGTAGAAAAGAAACCCTAGGCATTGAACAAAACACAACTTATGCGATGAAGATGAGTTTGTACCATGGAAATTCCCTTAAGACGAAAACTTTAATAGTCATAATTCTTCAAAAAAATAATGATATTAAAATATTAAATGCATAAAATTTTAATAATTATTATAATTTATACAATGTTAATATATGTTGTTCAAAACAAAAAAAGGTTGAATATATTGCATATTATGAATTTAAATTAAGTGAAGTAAATTAAATAATTAAATATTATACAATTTTTTATCATTAAATATATGCTAAACATGTGGGGAAATATGAAGTTTAGTTATATGTTATTATTAGAATAAATGTTTTTCCAAAAACATTGAATGTTGATTATAAATATCATTATTTATAAAATTTTATGGAAATAATCTTCAATTAAATAATTATATGTAAATATAATACAAATGTTATACAATTATTATTGATAAAATATGTGTTTAATACATGGGGAAATATAATCTTCCATTTAATGTCATTTCAAGCATTGAAATATTTTCCAAAATAATTAAATGTTGATTATAAATAATACTATTTATAAATTGTTATGAAAAAGAGTTTTTTTTCTTAGACTTTATTGTCGTTCAAAATGTATTAAATAACAAGATTCAAATGCAATTTCAATCAAGTTATTTGATATTTGACATTTAAGAAATTTATAAATCTGTACAATTTGAAAAAAAATTATGAATGAAGTCTTTTTTTAAAACCTTGGACAAAGTATGAAAAGATAATAATGGTTTAAATTGAGACAAAAGATGATTTGGGATAGTGTTGTCATGGTTTTGTTTCACAAAATTTATCCCATATCCTTTGTCAACAAGTTCAACTTTGTAAACTATATAGCTAGATAAAAGAGTTATACATAATATATGAATGAAAAATATTCAAAATGTAAGTAAGACTTATATGAGCTAATAAAAAGGCTTGTATCCCACAACTAGATAGGATCCTACCTACCTACCTACATGCTTCCTTAAGCCTATTGACCTACCTAGGCTAAGATTTTAAGCCACCTAGCTTTAGATAGATTAGTTTTTTAGGCTAACCTAGGTTATTTAGGTATATAACTGAGGGAAGGTCTATAAGCTAAGCTAATAAGTATTCACTAGCTTGTCCACATGGTTTTACTATGTTTAGACATGTGTTTCCATATTATATGCCAATAAATACCTATTATTTAATTACAAAAATTGATTGTAGTAATGAAATCAATCTTTTTAGATTGTC
>Ga0116231_10012057_pt1 | contig 12918 bp, 6 predicted proteins | sample S1TSphgellanicum_2_FD_89695 | JGI IMG/M metagenome (GOLD analysis project Ga0116231, IMG submission 89695) | Host-associated microbial communities from peat moss isolated from Minnesota, USA - S1T2_Fd - Sphagnum magellanicum MG | ecosystem: Host-associated > Plants > Peat moss > Unclassified... | reverse complement strand
GTGTCTCCTTTGTGGTGGCCCAACCCCCCCCCCCGTTTTTTCCCCACGCCGCCGGGAGGGGGTAGCACAGGGGGGGGGGGGGGGGGGGAGAGTGCTGTGACATGTGGGCCTTTGTTTGGCAACTGAGATCTTGGGTTCAGTCTACTTTAATTCCTCTTCTTTGGAGTCTGCACCCCGCTCCTTTCAAAAGTGTCAGATCACCTCCATCATTTCTAGTGAATTTTTGTTTTGCAATATCTGTAGTATTGTAAGTTGTGACTTTTGATAGAGACTAGAGCCTTGTAAAACATCGGAGGGAGCGAAATACTCTTAAAGTGTGTCGATCACTGCAACTGCTTTGTGAGTATCCACAGAAAGGTAGTTGCGGTCATCAGCCAGGGTTATAGTAAAATAGCCAGGGATGGAATACTCTTAAAGCAGTATCATGTGCTTCATATGCACATTTAGCAATACTTCTAGGGCTTTTTCCACAGGTTCCAAATTTTGTATCTGTTCCTTCTTTAATCTTCACCTAGTCGTGTTACATTTGTGTGGGAGGTTGAGTATTACAGCACCTGCACCGGCGCTCAGTATGTTTTCCTGCAAAAGAAAATTAGATGAGGAAAGTCAAAATATGCCTCTTTGGCTCAGCAAAATGGTTTTGGCCCTGCATTTTTTCACCTGATGCAGAGGCTGGTAGAAGGCACTGCAAAGATTGAGACCTGCTGTTGATTGGCTACATAGTTTGATTGGTCCAGGTAGGTCACAATTAGTAGTCTCCCACATGTTTGCAGTCCCAGTTTCAGTTTTATGGGCGGGGTTGGAAAAAAGTAAATAACTATTAAACTTGGATGTGAGAAATATTTTTGCAGGGTCACATACTGAACGCTGCTCTCCAGCAGCTTAATTTTGTCATCTATACAACAACTTCGAATGAAGTACAGCCTTTAACTAGGGTGAAACTGACTTTGGACCTGTAAATTTGCACAATATGTAATAGTGATCTCCAAAAATGTCAGGAAAAGAAAGTGACTGATTTTGATTGGCCAGTCATAATGATTGGCCCATGTGGTGGCATTTAGACAGTCTTTCATGTTATGTTGTCCAATTTTTTATATTTATGGTTGGGGATGGGAGAGAATTAACACTCAATGTTGGATATGGTGAACAGTGGTAGAGGCCAAGAGGAGTGTAGGTGGAGACGGTCTTAAGCTATACCGTTCCTAGGTAGTATGCTCTTTAACTCTCACTCGGATGAGATGAAATTCCAAGTTGCAATTTCCAGTCATTGAAAACACTTGACAGGCAAAAGTGTATCTCAGTCCAGTTGAAAGATTGGTGTCCTGGATGTGATTACATCCATTTGATGCAGTCAACTCTCCGCTTACCCATAAAGTTGTCAAGTGCTTATATACAAAATGAATGAGCTGCAAACCAAAATATTCACCATTATAGCTATACTCAGTTTTCTAGTGCCAACTAGAGGTGTGGCTTATCTGCTTTGAGGTCGAAAGTTGTGCATGTTTGCAGCAGTTCACCTAATTTTTTGTGAACCGTAAAGCATTGAGAGTTCCAAGGGAGACATCACTCGTACATCATATATTTTGTTTTCATCAACCCTCCAAATCCATCAAAATATCCCAAGTTGCCTCCCCAATTATAATTAACATCAGAGTTCTTCATAGAATAAGCTGTATAAATGACAATCCTGATCTAGTCTTCCGGGAACCTTAACATTGGTGTGTGATCTGGGGTCTACACTTTGTTGTATACATAGTACATACATGAACGTGCTTTTTATATTATGTTGCCTACATGATCCAGTAACTTGACTCCAACCTCAAACCACAGTTGCTTATGACCACAACAGCAGAATGTCTTCTCTTTGAGGTCAAGATCAAAGCTTTGCAACAACACCATAAAAAATTGTATCGAACTTGACTTCCCACTCTTGAGATCTCTATCTGGGAGTCTGATTTCAGGACTGAGATGTGAAAAATCTTGTGCACAAATTAGCAGTATCTCACTCTTTTGAATAATGAAGCATAATATATTACCATGTCCCCTATGTTTCCAAGTCTGAGTCCTGAAAACAGAAATGCCCAAAAGCTTGAAGACACCGCAACACATTTCGGTGGGAATGTCTGTTTGCACCTACCTATATGATTTCCTGTGCACCATCTGGTCTGATATAACAGGGAATTATAGGACATAACACATAACCCTAGCGACTATGTCCGGTGAAGTCCAGGTTTTGGTGTCTTATTCAGGTACTTTTGTAGGTTTTTTCTTAAGTGGGACACGTGGTCTGCTGGTTCCACTTGTGATGTGAATGTACAATGCAGAAAACTGGAGTGATGTGTGAATCGAAGCTGACAAACACCCACTACAATTTGGAACAAGACCTGGTATCACCATGTACCACCTGATAGAAACATGTCTTTCCCTTGTGGGCTCGACATATTCCATAGTGTATGAAAAGAGTGCTCTTGTGATATTTCTCTGGATTTTGGATTGTCCTTTTGATGCCAAGGTCAATCGACATGGAGAACAAGGTTATTTGAAAAATATGTTCTTAAAAAAAATTTCTTGGAACATACGTATATACTAGTCTATGAATGTAAAATCCATAGTAGAAGAATGTGAACACAAACACTATTCATAAATTTTATTTTTCTTCATCACTATTCATTCATCCTGGGACGTTTTCTTGGATTTAGGGTCACTAAATGAAGGATCCATAATTTTCTCTTTAAGTCATAAAATACTACAAAAAACTAGTCTAGCCGCATTTTGCTCATATGCTTGCGATGTACGAATTTGAAAATGTTCCAAATTTTACAATTTCACACACTGATATTTGCAAGTCAGGTGTTTTTCAGCTGTGGGAACTCCACCATATACATGCGCTGATAAGTCTTTAGCATCAAGAAATGTAACAGGACCTTCAAATAAAGCATTCATGCTTATGGAAAAAGCCAATTATTTCTCAATCTTGTTTTGTTATTGAATATTATCCTCTTATCACTTCCCTACGTTTTCCCCAAGCTTCGCTCTCAATCTTCCCATTCAAGACCTTTGATACCATACCTTCATAATGTTCAAACTATGTTAAATACACAATGATCTTGCAAAACCTAGTTTTATTTTTATTTTATTTTTTGATTAAATTATCCTCCATCATGTTTACATGTTGTATTGATTGATACCCTTGTTCATAGTTCTTCCCCCATGGTCAAACTTAGCAAAATCAAGAAGCTATATGAAGATTTATATAAATCTATAGCTTTCAAAAGAATAGTTATTTGGTTTTGACATTTCAAAAATTAAATAGTACACGTGAAATCAAACATTTTCAATTTTCTTCTTTTTCAAACGTTACCCAATATTCCCATTCTATGTTTATTATCATTTTTTGGAGAATTTTTTTAATTATTAAAAAATTCAGGCATTATGAGAGTAAGATTACTTGTTATTAGTTTATAACTTGTAAGATGACTTAAGGAAACCCATCCTTGCTTGTACCATTAAAAACCATCTCAAGTAAAACGTGAAATAATATTCTTAACCTTTTTCATTTTTATTTTTTTAATTATAAATTTATTTTTTCCCATGTTTACCATTGCATATCAAAATATATGGCCTAAAGTGTTCATTGGAATAAAAAGATGAGAATATATATATATATATCAAGGCCTTTCAAAAATATGTTTTTGAACTTTGAAAATTCATTACTAAGTTATACCTATTCAATTAATTATATTAAAATTATCTTCAAATTTTATTTCCCCAAAGGAAAAAAACTTGTTTCAAACTTTTGTTCTTAATTAAAAAGCTCCAAAATCAATCATCATTATATTCTTAATTTTTAAAAATGTAACAATTTAAAACATTAAAATTTTCTTGATATCATTAAGTTTCAAATTTTAGACGACTTGATGAATGTAATTACTAAAAAAATATTTAATGAAATCTTTATTTAAGTGTTTTTTTATTTTAAAAATTTGATGTTCCCAATAGAATGAAAGTGTGATGTTCCTTCTCGTACAACCCAAAAAGATGAACTTACAACTTTTAGATTCAATGTTTGTAACTAACAAGTTGAGAAGTTATAAACTATTAGGTTCAAAATGTTTAATAAATGACATGTACTTGAAAACACCAATGTCTTTTCAAATAGCTTTTATAGTATTCAACTCTTCAACAAATCATTTAAAACTTGGAAAATAAATTACTTTGCAATTTTTTTACAGCAACTATTACATAGTTAGGAGTATATGCCATAATTTGTAACAGCTGATATCCATTCTTGAAAGTTATAAATCTTGTAACATTGAGAATATTACATGATCCTTGAAATAATGTAATCATTTTTCTATTTAAGCTCTAATTTTCTCTGATTTCCAAATTCCAAACATTTATCAAAGGTCGTTGAAACAATTCATTAAACACATTTAAATAAAATTTCTTTTCCATTTCTCTTTTCCACAAGTTTCAATATTTTAATTTTAAATTCAACAAACAATGTTCTTTGAACTTCAGTTCTTTTCATAGATGAGGTTCTTAAATTCCTTTCCACATTACTTACAAAGTAACTCCCACACACTACCACGAGTTTATAGTGCACAAATTCACCACACTTAGTTTCATGCTTGAATGATTTATTAGAAATCCATTTGGTAGAGTTACCAAGTTAGACATAGATGGAGCTAAAGTTGTAGAATTGATTATTCTTTTAGATGACATTGTTTTGAATTTTGGTTAAATTAAGCAAAAATTAAAATTAAAAAGTTTATATGTTTAGTTTCAAAATGCCGCGAGGTTGACTTTGTATCTAAAACTTGCATACAACTTTCACAAATTGCAAAAAAGATTTAAAAGCAATAAAAAGACATAATCAAATCATAGTAAATAAGAATTGTAATTGTGAATTTAAAATATACATTTAAAAACAAGTGGGCCACTTGTCTAACATTTGACTTGAGGTCTTGGAAAAAATCTTTCAAATGTAAAACCAAGGGATTTATGATAAAATTGGCAATCACATTTTGCTTTAACTTTGTGAAGTAAATTCTTAAGTAAATGCACATGTTATATTATCTCTTGTGATTTTAAATTGATGCATCAATATATAATTAATATGGAATAAACTATTATTTCACTTGTTCTAAAACATTCTTATGTTTTCATGCATAGTTTTACCAATTTTTTGTTTTAAATTAAAAAAGGTTAGAGGTGAAAAAGGGATGAAAAAGGTGAGAAACAATCCTATATCCTTACCCAAAGGCCAAGTCTACATTTTAATACCAGGAGGATAATATTTTTGGTATGCCATGTCACTTTCTTTGTTACAAATGGATATAGGACAAAAAAGACTAGACTTTTGAAAACAAAATTATGGTCATGGTTCCCTTATTATGATTTCATCTTTGAAAGTTCAAACATGAAGCAAAACATGTAAATAGAACCAAAACATTGAAATGATTAGGAAATAACATTTTAAAAATCTATCTTAGATTCTAATTTTATATGAAACTTTGCAAAAGCACCTGAAACAAAAAAATCGAAACAATGAATTGTTTAAATTTGAAGGGAAATGACACATTACAATAATAATAATAATAAAAGCTACTAAGCAATATATTGGACAAGTCATTATGACATAGGTTGTCAAGTAACTAAATGAATTGGACAAGATGTAGCTTAAACCTTGGCATGGTTCTTATAAGTTAAGTAATATAAGGGGTTTGACTAGAATGTGAAAAAATAAAATCAAAGAGGGTAATCTTGTGATGGTGTTTTATGTTCAATGTCATTATCAAAATGCATACAAGAAAATGTTATAGTTCAATCCTTGCACATCAAAAGGGTATTTATGGATAATGATTCATTTGAACATGAATTTACTTCAATGGTTTCTATTATCTACATTGTAAGAATCATAATAAGTTGGAATTTCCTTTTGTAGATCTATGATATGGTTTTGGGAGCAAAATTCAAAAGAAGTTTTACAAGGTTGTGATCATGATTTTGTTTCCTTCAATTTTCTGATTTCAAATGTTTCATGTTTTTAGCAAAAATTTCGAATTTACACTAAAAGAAATAAATTTCTTACAACAATTCAAATTTTTTGTCATCCCAAGGTGAAAATTTGCCACCAAAAAAATAAATCTAGATGTGATGTGAAATAAAGTATTGAACTTAGTCAAAGGTAAAACTAGATTTTTTATTATTTTTGTAATCAAATAAATTTTAATTAAATTTAATTAACTTTATTACAACCTTGGATGATTCATATGAATATGCATATTTGAAGTTATTTATAAGTTATATGATTTGGGTACAAATATGAACGGGTGTTCAAAACCACCTTAGAAACCATCTAGGTTAATATTTTACCATGCTATAATTTATTGAAGAGGGTCCAAGCATGGTAAATCAAACCAAAAACTACATCTACCTAAAATCCCTTTTAAGAATATGACAATTTTTTACAAAAACACAAGAAAGTAAATTGAAAAGTTTTTTTTCTTTCATTTTGAAAACATCTATACCTCCATTGAGTTTATGGTAAATTGAATATAAAATTTGAAGAACTTTAATATAATAAAAGTAGGTAACAAGTAGGTTTGAAATTGTTTGTATTTTTTTTTTAAAAACCTACTTTTACCCTATAAGCTAAATATATTTTTGTTAGAATGTGAAAAAGATGAAAAGCCACAAGTGCATTTTAGGACCCCACTAATTCAATTTTTTTTCAAATGTAATATTTCATTTACTTACAACCTACTTAAAGGGTATAAAGTATACTTTCAGCTTTGCTTGAATTCCCGTGAATCCACTTAAACCTATTTTAAATGTGTCATCTTTAGTTAAAGTCAACAAAGTTGAAAAAAAAAAAATTATTAATCCTTGAACCAAATAGTTTTTTTAAGTTCAATATATTAAAACATACTTGATGGCTATTTTTCATTTATGCTATAAGGTACATTTGTGGTCTAATTTACCATGCTTGCACCTAAGAACCATAGATTGTTTAAAAATTGTACTACTAAGGACAATAAATTGACATTTCTGCCCAATGACACTTGGCCACATCCAAAATGTCTAGCAGGTAGGTAGGCTTAAAATATGTTCACACCTAATGTTAGTCAATTAACATTTTTAATCCTTAACATTAATTTACGTTAGGGTTTTAGTTTGTTTTTAAAAACCCTAACTTTAATATTAACACATTCACATAATACTATAGGTATAGACATGTGTCTACACCTAATGTCAAACTAGCATTAATTTTAGGGTTACTAACTTAAAAATCATTTAACTTAATCTTGCGTTCCGATTTAATTAAACTTAAAACTAACATTTCAATGGTTATGATGAAAGTGGTGACAAATTATTGAAGCAAAGTTTTGGCACAAAATTACACAAACTTTCAACACAAACTTTCATCATCACATAACTTGTATCACAATGTGTGATGATGCAAGAAACAAGAAGTTAAAACTCTACCATCTTGTGTTGTTGGTTCATTTTGTTGTGTTTGTTTTTTGCATTCACTCATCTTCACATCATTATCTTCACGTTTGTAGTTGCTTAGTACTTAGTTATTTACTCATTTGTTGTTCATTCATCTTCATATTGTCACTTTGCAGACTTGGTTTATTGGTCAATATTCACTCATTTTCACATTATCATCTTCACATTTGCAATTTTCTTTGCATTTAGTAGTCTATGCTTAACTTCATAGATCTTTGTTCAAACTTTGTATGTGATATTCCCAATTTGGTTGGAAAGATTTGTTTGCATTGTTCAATTTGTAGGTGGAATCAAACTTCAATTCAAGAGCAACAACATTCTTACACCTCGCTTAGATTTTACCACCTCTACCTTGCGATCTAGCTTTACCTCTTGGTTGTATTTTTGCATTCTCCTTCTCATGCACATGAGTTTCCAAACTTTTTGCATATGAAATTTTGTTTTAATGAATCTAAATTGATTTCATGAAATTGACTAGACCTAATGAACTTGAAATTTCTAAGTACCTGGATTTTCTACATTTTTATGTGCCATGACAATGTTTGCACTTTTTTTATCCATTTGTAGAAGTGATGTTATGGTCAGGAAGCCCCAATGATGGCATACTTGAAGTCACTTTGCAGTCAGAAAGCTTTGACAATGGGGTATTTGTTATTGCATTGCAATCAAGAAGCTCTATGATGGTGTACTTGCAATCACGCTACAATGAAGAAGCTTCCATGATGGTGTCTTATATTCGTGTCCAAATTCCATTGCAACTAAAGGTTTTGGTGATGGCATAAATATAATCACATTACAATTAGGAAGTTCTCGTGATGGCGTAATTATAGTCGCATTATGAATCAAAAAGCTCTAACAATGGTGCTTTGCTAATAAACTTCGGCAATGATGTTTGGGTTTTGTGCATGATAGAAGTTTTCAAAGCTTTTAACTTACCATAGACTTACATGATTGATTTTGGGTCAAACAATTGAACATTTTTGCATAATTTATTTTTATTTTGCTTTAGTGACATTTTACCACTCTTTGTTATTTTACCTCTTCTATTAACAAGGTGTTGCCATTGAATGCCTTGTTAGAACTTAGATGCCACATCATCTTTAATGGTAACCATAACATTAGGTGTGGATGCTAATATTTAAACATTTTCTTGAAATGTAATTACCATTACTTTAACAATAGGTATGAAAATACTATTAGTGAACCATGCCATTTGGATCATGATTCATCCATGCAAGCAATTATTCACTTATGAACACAATTCAAAAGGGTTATCAATAAGTTTGACGAAGCAATAGAAAAATCAGAACAAAATGTCACTTGTTTAATTCAAACTATGATCCTAGCACACCATAAACTACGAAGGACAAAAAGAGGGGTAGCTTGGGAAGGAAATTAATTAAATTTTTTTTTTAATATTCCAAATTTTTCTTTAAAAACTACCCACCCAAAGGTGTTATGGACTAGGTAACTAGTGAAAGAATGTGACTACTAAATATAATTGAGGCATGGGGGTCAAAACACATTAGATTAATCTTAAAATGTTGTGATAAGGTAATTTTTGTAAGATTTTGAAATTTGTAATTGACCATGTGATTAAATAAAAATGATTAAGCTAGAAAAAATTCAATACTAGAATAATATATATATTATAATCACATTATATGAATTTTTGGAGTAGTTTTTGAATTGTCATAACATAATGAACTTTTTAAAGAATATTCAAAAACTTAAAACAATCCACAATCAATGAATATGGACTTCATGCACTTACATATAATTTCTTTTTTTTAATAAAAGATTCAATGATAATATTGTGTGATAACATTGATATTAAAGAAAAAAAATTGATGATCAAATTTTTTTATGTATTTTGAATTATGATTTTTTTATTGAATCTTTTTTTATATGAAAATAATAATTTAAAAGCTTATATTTTAAATTTAAATTATGCATAAAATAAACTAAGATTAGAATTAGTTTATAATAAATTTCTAATCATAATTTATAAAATAATTTGTATGATTTAAAATATCATGTCTTCACACTGCCTCTCTAATGATAATATAGGCAATCATGATTTTTCATATATGCTTAAAATTATTACACCTTAATATGCTTTCACCCATGAGAATGTTGAATCTATATTCAGTAGCCGGTGGTCTCAAGCTAGTTGTGAAACATAATCAATAGGGACAGCAAATTGAGCTGACCGTTATGTCTCATAACCGCCAGCCCTCTTCACAGACAAAAAGGAGCTCTCCATGGATGAAAAGTAAATTACTTCATCTTATTCAAGAAGAAGGTAGTTATCAAAAAATAATAGTGCTCGTCTCAAGAACAAATCAGAATGCAACATGGCAGTGAAATTTACCTTGCAGCTGATCATGTGTAGGTTAAGGCCCCAGCAGCATGGGGACATTCCCAAAAGAAGGGACCTAGGGCAAGTTGGTAGTTGAGTTGGGTAGCATTCCAATGAGGAAGATGAAAGAGTGCAGATGGAATTCTGTGCCAGGACCATTGTTTCCCCCCTAAGTACACCCTTCTATCTATGTAACACGAGTTCAACATGCATCTGCATAGTGCGACCGAGTCACACCACACTGAATTTGTATTCCCAAATGTGTTCGTCACTTATTTTTGACCTAGACTAATGGAAGGGTCATGAATTGTGGGGACATAATGTTATGATGAATTCATGTTGAGAGCAGCAGCTGCTCTAGTGAATGCCAGCAGATCTCTCGAGTCTCTCTCGCAGTTGTGTACAACGATGAACTCCACAAAATTACCAACCCCACTATCACCTCTGATGACAAGAGATATGATGATAAGATATTTTGGTAGCCATGGACCCACGATAAATCAGTTGAAAGTGGGTACAATCACAATAGGTAGGGTGTTCTTAGGAAGAGCTATTAGTCCAGGCCAAAAATAGTGACAGCCAATTTTAGGGATAGAATTTCCATGCAACCAATGACAAGTAGTGACATGAAGTGAAGGAGCCTCCCCCAGGTACCCCAGCTCTTTGCAAGGGCTAATAATTCAGGCCGAAATTAGTGGAAATTAGTTTTAGTAATAAAATTTGCATGCAGCCAATGCAATAGTTGAACATGCAATTCACATGGCTCCATTTTTTTTTTGGGAATGGTTAAACATGCAACTTACACGGCTCTTTTTTCTTTTTTTTTTCCTTGGGGAGAGGAAGAGAGACAAGAAGTGGGAATGGGGGTACCTCCTCAAGAATTCCCATAAACAAAATATCTGACAACAGGATTGAAATGCACATGATGTTTGCAGTGGCTATTTTCCCCCAAATTTTCAGTGCCTTTGTAAGAAGGTTGCAAAAATTAATCATGCTGGAAGCAGGGTCTCTTTTTCAGCTTTATAAAGTAATTTCACTTGCAAGGATACCCATAAAGATACAGCAATGAATGCCAAGGCGTTTGAAAATGTGTGTTTCTTTTTCGCCAAATTTTGCACTATTGCCAAAGTTTTTTGGAAAAAGGGGTTATTCTGTCACAAGATTCTTTTTTTAAAATAAAAAATAAAAAAGGAGCAATTTTGGGTTAGGTTCATCATATCTCTATTTCTAGCTATAGTAGATATGCAGATTATAGAAAGGTCTCTTTTTTCTTTTTTTTTTGGGGACAAGTCCTAATGATTGATTACCATTTAACTCTACATCCTTGTTTGGATGCTTGCCACCAATGTGGAAGCAGAAATTGGAAAATAAAAACCCTGGTATGGAAGGATTGTACATATTTTCTAGTATTCCTTGTATAACCTATGTCTAAATTTGGCAAATATTTTAATTTTGTTTTGAAGAGATGATGAAGAAAACCTCAAAAACATCCATCATTCATTCATTTTTTTCTGTTTAAAAAGAAAATCACCACAAAAAGATATGATCGAATTACCATCCTTTTTTTTATTGGAAAATTTTAGCCAAAAATCCCAACTCAAAATTTAAATATGAAAATGAATGTGATTTTGGAGGGTTTCAATTGTCATAATTCAGAAAATTAAAAAATATCGCTAGGCTATACTTGATTCCAGTTGGAAGGCAAAAATATAGAAAGGTGCTCAAACTTTTTTACTTTTATATTTCATTTTACAACCAAAAGTGGCTAAATCTACCAATTAATGGTCACCAATTTGGGTAAAAATTCAAAATATGAAAATGACGTGATTTTTGGGTTTTCAATTACCAGAATTTTTTTTAAAATTTAATGAAAGTCACCAAATTCTTATATTTGGTTCTCGTAGGTAGCCAAATATATAGAAGGATGCTTGTACCTTTGTTTTCTTTCATATTTCATTTTACACCAAATATGGCTAAATCTTACTAAGCACATACGTTGGCTACATCACAAAATTGACAAGAAAAAAAACAATGGATGTGAGAAATGGGTGTGATGGGTTGCTATCGAAGCCCATCCTAGAGTTAGGACTTAGGACCAGTGTTGGCAGAATCCCCAAATTGCAACCCCAAAAAATCTGAGAGTTCAAGTTTAGGCCAGTTTGTAACCCAGACCCAAACTAACACCCTTTTTATGGAATCAACACAAGAACTAGACAATGAAATTAGTCTTGAGATAGAATCAAAACTAAAACCAAAGTCCTGAGAAACAGCTCTTGAACATAGTCTCAAGTTTATTAAGTAGGCAAGTTGATTTTTTATTGTTTATTTAAAGAGTTGGCAAGTAGATTGAACTTAATTCTATGTAAATGATTAGTATTAATAAGTTGCAGAACTTAGTAACCATCCAATCCTCAGATGTAAAACTCTCTACCTAGACAATTTCCAATCTTGAGGAGTGTTTAATATAAACATAAAACCAAATCTGATCTTGAAACTTGGAACCGGGATCCCAGAGGTTCTCAAATTTGACAAAATGTGCCCCAAACTGAAACCACAGGGTTTAAAAATTTGAAGAAGTGGGCTTCAGCCCACACCTGAAGAACTTAGCAACATTGTGAACTTTTTTTAAGTGCCAAAACCAAGATTGGAGGTTGTCTTAAAAAAGGGTTCAGAACCGGCCAACACTCATCAGGACTCAGGTATGTCTGCTAAACAGCTTCAGTGGACTCGTGCCAACTTACCAATAGCTCCAGCCTTCTTGAGGTGGTGGGGCTTCCCAACAAGTTGATTCCCAGTCTAATTTGTCTTCCTAAAAAGCTGTTCCAAGTTGCTGCTAGTACTTTACGGTTGAAGACAAACTATTGTTGAAGAGAAAAGAGTCCATGCCCAGCCCCACTCTCCCCCCCGCCCGCCCCCCCCCCCCCCCCCCCCCCCGGGCGGACACATTTGGAGGTCCACAACCCGGCCTAGGACCAGCACTATGACGATTACCGCTATTACCACTCCTGTTTCCACTCCTCTTACTGTCATCACTCCTC
>Ga0116231_10012056_pt1 | contig 12918 bp, 8 predicted proteins | sample S1TSphgellanicum_2_FD_89695 | JGI IMG/M metagenome (GOLD analysis project Ga0116231, IMG submission 89695) | Host-associated microbial communities from peat moss isolated from Minnesota, USA - S1T2_Fd - Sphagnum magellanicum MG | ecosystem: Host-associated > Plants > Peat moss > Unclassified... | reverse complement strand
TTGGAGACTAATCAAGCAATCTTGCCAATCAACAACAAGATTTAGAGTGTGTAAGTAATGGCTTTTGCCAATCACCAAACATTCTATGTAAATATGTTGTCCCAAAACCATTTTTCAAATCAAGCTCGGAACCGTCTTGTTCGGGAGGGGCACGATCTCGGTTTAAAGGAAATAAATACGGTTTAAATAAATAAATTGGGGGACTTCACAGTGACCAAAGGTCACGGGTTCCCACTAGTATCTAATAGTTAGAGTTGAGATTTAGATTTGAAGGGGTTTGGAGTTTTAGTTTCATTTTGTGTTTTTTTCCAAGCAACATTGAAGTTCGAGTGTGTTTTGTCCTTGTCACAAACTTTCTCATCAGTAGATTGTCAATGCCTTGGCAAATTTGAAAGTCTCTAGCTTGAATTATGTTTTTTAAGAAAATAAAATTATATGCATTTTTTCCCTCAATTCTATGTTTTTGTTGTCATTCTTCATATCATGTTTATATTTGTGCATTCTTCATATTGTGTCTATGCATTATTCACATCATATTTGTGGGTTTTTCAAGCGTTTTTGCAACAACTTTTAACAATTTTGATTTTTTAGCTTTCGATAATCTCAATCTTTCAATTGCGATTTTTAATGATCTTGATCTTCTGGTTCTCAACAATCTTCAATTTTTATTATGCATGATAAAATTTCAGATGTTGAGATTGTGCATATGCAAGCTATTGCAATTCATTTTTTTGTTATTGAAACTCATTTTGCTATTGTGACAAATTTTACTAAGGTTGATGTTATGCAACTTGCAACTATACAAGTTCAAACTCAAGTTTGGGAGTCACATAGTTAAAGTTTGATTTGCTAGAGTTTTTTTTTGTTAATGATAACGTACCTATGGACATTGAAAACTTGCAAATGTTGCAATGTATTATTTGTAGAATAGAATAAGCTAGTGTTAATGATTTTTGCCAACAACCTACATTACCAACAGGTCTTCTCAAATATAACAAGTTTAATGGGATCATTCCTACGAAGACCCACATCGAATATGCACATCCAAGGTTGCTTGGTTAGAGAAAATTGCTAGGGCAAATCATAGTCAACAATTGAGAAAAAAAAATCATGGTGTTTTTTGGTGCCACAAATCCTCACCAAAAATATGATGAAGCACATAACAAATTCTTGAAAATCTAGTGTTATATAATTGTATGGGGTACAATGCACTTTTCACTTGTGAAAATATTTGGTTGTGGGGTTGATTTTATGGCAATGTTCACTTGTTGTTCTAGTTTGGTGGAATAAATTATGCTTCTTACAATTGTCACAAAGACCATGGAATTGCATGTGTTGCTGCATTTTATTGAAATAATTATGTCAGCAAATTTTGATCTAGTCTAGACCTTTAGGGGTAGCATGGACACATTTGCCTTAATAATTAATTATTTGAATGATTCTTGGACCCCTATGCATGTTACTATTGGTTTATTTGAAGTTCATGAGACCACATGGCTTTCCATGGCTAAACAATTGCATACTTTACTTGAAAAGTATGATTTGATGCATTGTGTGATTACTTTTGTGAAATATTAAGGTAGCAACCTAATGTCTTTTGTGATAACACTATGTTCAATTATTGATATTCACCCTTTAAAACTTTAACAAGTTTATGAAGGTATGTGTTTTGATCACATTATGTTTAAAACCTATCAATATGCTACAAATGATGAGAAGGTGATTGTAAGTTTGAAATACATTGTTGGTGTGAAATGTGTCCATGGCAATTTACACAAAATAATCACAAGGACAAAAAATTGGAAAAAGGAAAGCAAGAATGGGAAAAGGCATGTGGTGAAAAGGGGTTGTAGCCTTCGAAATTCAAGACCCCAATGAAAACCAAATTTGCTAGTAAGGTGATTATGTTTAACAAATTATTGAAATTCAAAGAGGCCATTTTCTTATGTTATGGCCGACAAAGGACAATTACTTTGCAGCAAAAAGTTCCTAAAGTTGAAGTATGGGGAATCACAAAAGCATTCACACATGTTTTCAATCATGTTGTCACTACATGTGTGATGAATCAGTCATAGGGTCACTAGTTATTATTTGACACTCTCACTACATCTATTAGTTTGACATTAAATTTGGAAGTTGAGATGGGACATGCTACTAATGTTTTTAAAGCTTTTGATGTTAGGTCTTCATCTTTCAAAATAACATGCGAGTTGAATTTGTTAAGGTGAACAATTTTTTTTTTTAAATTTTGAAAGTTTATGATTTACATTAGGTTCACAATATGTTCACCATTATGCTTGATCCTCATTTCAAGTCTTTGCGGGGTGTGGAAAACTATGTGGGATGTGAAGATTATATTTGTCTTGTTTATGAATGTGATGCAAATGTGATAATCCCTCTTCTAATGTTGGTCTTGAAATATTAAATCGTATTATTGAAGTATGTGTAACAATAGTTGTTACAATTTTAACATTAGGTTCGTGACTAAGTGTGCAATGCAAGGGCCCATGAGGCCAAGAGTGCAAGGGGGGAGCCCAATGACTCCCAAATGCGCTCTTACTTTGGGAGTTGCATTCGTGTGGGAGTTGCGAATGTTTAAAACCTTGGTTGGAAAAGTAAACAAACACCAAATTAAACCCCCATGACACCATTAAAAAGGTTTTCAAGCATAAATGCTTAAAGCACCCCCACATTGTTCATATTAGACCTAATTTGCATGAGTTATGATAAAAAACAAGGGTGGGAGTCAAATTAAGAATTTGACTCCCGACCAAAAATCCCTTGAAAGCAAGGTCAAATGAGCTTCGATTGGGGTGTGCTATACACCATTGGAAAAATCTTTTTGAGGGCTATAAGATATTGTTCTCTTATTCTCAAAATAAACTTGATTTGAGAAAGACATGAGAGTCCAAAATTTTGGGACAACAAAAGTCCCAATTTTGGGACTCCCACTTGGGAGTCCCGGGAAAAAAATATCATCTAAATGTAGTCCCTATGGAGAGGCACAAAGTATACTATAAGGAGGGGAGTCGTGCCTCCTCCTAAAGGTTGTGGGCTATGTAAAACTTGTGTTTAAAGTTGTTCTTATTAAGTCTGTTGCATCACTTTCATTCAACTTGCATTAACCACCTTCTTTTCTTGATTGTGTAGATTAATCTCATCTTGAACTCCTACTTGTGAATTCATTCTAGTCCCATTTTGGAGCTCTAGCATGCCCTCCTTCTTTCAAAATGTTACAAGTTAGGGAGTGTGCCTTAATTTTTTTCTTTTTTCATTGTTTCACTCCGTGACCCACATTTGGGTCCTTTAAGGAGTTTGGGGGTGCATCAATAGTTGTTTGATATAATGATTTTATCAAAGAAGACCATAACATCTTTGTTGTTGATGCATTTATGGAAAAGTTTATGTGCAATTATTATTTAGGAATTATCTTTGTTCAAGAGGTTATCCACAACTCCAACTACATGTGATGATCCCTTAACTTGGTTATGAATGCATGGAAGATAATTCCCAAATATTAGCTTCCTTGCAAAAGAAATTTTGAAAATTTTGAAATCACATATTGAAACCAAATGTGTGTTCAATCTTGTTGGTGTGTTGATAGTTTTAAGACATTGCAAGTTATAAGTGGAAAATTAAAATTACATCATCACCATGGTGAATAATAGGCCTACTGATCCCTATTTGAATTTTCATGGCATAAAAATTTGACAAGCCTTATGAAAATTGAAAATTTATTGGTTGAAAAAAATTATAATTTATCGAAAAATCAAATTATTTTCAACAATTGGAGTTAGATAGTGATTAGGTTTGCAAAGGTGAAACAATAATATTTTTATTGTTTTTATGTTTTTCTTAAAATTTGAATGAAAAATTGCATTTGAAAAAACTTAATTCTTGTGTCCATGTAAGTTTACTTTTGGAGTTCATCAACAATAGGGATGATGACTTTTGGTTGTGTTGTGTGGGGTTCAATGCTTTTGTGTTTTAGGTGAGGTGGATGTGGGGTGTGGTTGGGGTAAGAAAGGGCATGAAGGTTGTGTTACATTGGGCAAAGTTATTTAAAGGATTAGGGCTCAACACCCTCACAAGTTATTAGTTTTGCAAGAAAAAATAAAAATGCTCTTATAAAACAAGTGTGTGATTGCAAAACTTACTCCAAATATCCAAATTTATCCATGTTTTGTAGTTAATTTGAATTTGAAAACCAATGAACCCATATTTGCCAAATGAATATATATAACAAATATATTATTAATTATATTTATGCATATCTTTCTATTATTATTTTTTTTTAAATGCCAAATTGATAACTTTGACAAAGCTTCAAAATGTCATTTCCAAACAATATTTGTCCTTACCCAACATAAAAAACTTGGAGAATTGTAACTAGTTGTGATTCATTTGAGAAGGAGAAAAGGTACCTGACATTGAAGGTTTCTCATTTTCTTTTATGCTTGAAGTTCCTAAAAACAAGAAGTTTTTCACATAAGGTGAAAGTTTCCTAATGATAAGGTGCCCTGCACATACACTACAATTTTTTAATTTATCATCAAAATTCTTTCTCCCTAATGGTTTTTTTGGGGTCTCCTATTAATGTTTGCACTTTTGCATGTTGTTTCTTGGTTGGACATTGGTCCATTGTTTTCGTTCCCCCTTTTCTTTTCTGGGGTGGGTGTTTGTTCTTTAATTAAGTTTGGCAAGGTTTCAACACTGAAAAAGGCTTGTGGTTACATGAGTCCACTAAAATTAATTCATGGGTTTTATGTTTGATAATAGTAGTTGTGAGGTTGGCCACATCACAACTTCCAACCCCCCTTGTCAAATTACTTCCAAGTTTATTTTATTTTATTTTATTTTTTGCACAAATGAAAAAAAACTTCATTGTGACTCATTTTTATTTTTCAATTTTGAGCTTATTACACATAGGTCACCATTTTAGTATTTGGTAATTTATTTTTAAAAAATATTAGTTAACTATGATTGAAGTAGGATTAAATTCCCCATTTCCCTCAATTTATTCATTTTTGTCACTGTTATTTTGATATAAGTTTGTCAAATTTAAATTAATATTGTGCAATTTGTCAGTGGCAAGTTGGCAACTTGTTTTGAAACCATTTTGCTCTTATCTATCCTATGTTCCTAGACATAGAATTTGGAAACCACCAAGAATTGTTGGGATTGGTGGGAAAAAATTGGGTGATACTTTGGCATGTCTTGCACTCATAACCTTCCATGAATGTTCTAAAGGGCACATAACATGCCCAATGACATGCTACATACCCTTAATACCCATAACATGCACAACATGGACCCAAAATGTGTTTAGGTATCACAAGGTAAAAATAAATGGGGTAGAAGGTAGACTAAGCGAAAAAATCGTAACAATATTTTTTGAACTAATTGCATTTGCAATCTTAGGCCAATTTAACATCTTCTAGATTGGTGCCACAAATATGGGCATGGTTTTTATGAGACTTAATGAAGATGTTCATCCTTATGTCGTGGGTGGCTCCCAACAATAAATCATCCCAAGACATGAAATATGCACTTTTTTTGCATGTAAGATTTTATTGTAAATCCTTGGTCCAATCTCAACCATGATAAACAACCCTACCCATCAAGGTATCCTCTTTAGGGTTTTTTTTGTTAACAAGTAATAGTAGGCATGGCTCCCCAAGTAGTTTGGACTAATTTGCCCAGTTCTTCAACTTTTAAAAGAATCATTGGTCGTAAATCTTTTTATAAAAACAAAGAACTGGCGGTTTCCATTTTCTTTTAATTTTCAGAAAATCAAAACTCTTCAATTTTGGGTTTAAGTCAAATTTTCTTTTGTCGTTGGTTCCCAATTCCAATGGTTTTGATCTTCATAAAATTCATTCATTTAAATTTTAATCTAGTTTTGAATTTTAGGGTGTAAGGATGGCTCGATCAATGAGGCTTTTGGATTTGAGATTATAGGTTGAGAACAAGATGGAAACACAAAAAAAAAAACAAAATCATCCTCACATCCCCTCCGCTCCCACCCCAAAGGGAAAAGGTGAACCTTCTTGGATGTATGTTTGATTATTTTATTGGTTCTAACACTTATCTTTATTTTTGACAAAACTTTTCTATTCACGAGTTAAATATCTACTTTTTGTCAAAATTTTTATATTTTCCTATCTAACCCTTTCTTTTCTTCCTTAAACATTTACCATTTGGTGAAATTTATATATCTTTTTGGTTTAACCTTTGCCTCTCCACAATTTTGTTTTGTTTCTTGGTTAAATCTTTATTGATTGGCAATAGAGGTCTTTTTTCTTCGCTAAACTTGTACTTTTTGACAAATTATTTTTAATCTCTATCAATTTTTGCCTAAACCTTTGCCTCTCAATAAAAGCTCTTTGTTTCTCAACTAAACCTTTACTCTTGGCAAAACCTTTATCTTTTCCTAACTAAACTTCTTTACTACTTGGTTAAATCTTTACATCTTAATAAAACTTCTATACTTCTTGGCTAAATATTTGTACTTCGTGACTAAAACTTTATGTATTGGCAAAGCCTTTATCTCATCGTGACTAAACCTTTGCCTTGTGTCAAAACTCCTATTTCTTCTTAATTAAACCTTTTTTCTTGGCAAAATTTACACTTTTCAACAATACGACTTTATTTCCTACCAATGCTTCTTATTTCTTAACAAACATCTACCTTTTGACAAAACCTACCTACCCACCTATCACCATACCTACCTATGCACTTGCAGATTATGGATTTCAATTCATGAAATTATAACATAAAATGTAAGTATTATAAATAACCCATTGATACATATTTTAGTCCTATTTGAACCCATGATGATGATAAGCCACTAGCCCCAAATGCAAGTATTATAATTGTGGGAAATATTTTTAACAATTAAAAAACCTATTTCCACTTTGGACCATTTAATGTAAGATGCATTCAATTTAATTGAACAATTAACACCCAATTTAATTTAGCAATAGGCTTGATAAATTTATAGTTAAAGACACATCAAACATTTATGAATTTTTGGACATTTAAAAATACCAATTAAAATCATTCCTAAGTTGAATTTTGGGGATGACATTTTCATTTACACATATTTGCACCAAGACTCATTTTATTTGTTTTGAAAATGAATGAAAAAGGTTTCAAATTAGGCCTTCAAGTTGGAGAAACCACATTAGAGGTAAGAGAGTGAATTTTTATTTCTTTCATTTAATTTTTTCATTTCATTATGTTTCAATTTTAATTCATCATTCACTCTTAAAATATTATTTTGTGTGGCATTTGTATATGTTTATATAGTAATTAATTTTTATGGCATATATCATTAGAATTGATTAGGTTTATATATAAATAATTTGGGGTAATTAGCTAAAAACTTTAAAGCTAATGTTTCCATTCATTAAAATTTGCATTTGATTAACTTTAAAATTCAAAGCATAATTAGTTGTTATAAAATTATTTTGTTTTCCATTTTTATATAATTTATTTATATATAATTTCAGTATTTTTTATGTTTTAGAATAAAATTTTAATTTTATGAAATTTTCGAATAAAATATCTAAAATATTCTGAAATTTATCGTGTTATTTATTTGAATGTTATTGTAGTACAATTCAATAGTACCTTCATTTAGTGTAGTAAGAAATTAAAAAAAAGTAAATGTTATTTTAACCAAAACCTTTAGTGTTTTTTTTTCAATTTTGTCATGTTGCACCAAAACTAGTGATCAACCACACAAAAAACTAGTTACAACACAAATAGAGAAGTAAAAACTCTAAGAATCCTAATACATGTTGGTCAACAAGAAAATTCTATTAGCTAAATATGGTGATTTCAAAATGAAAAAGTTAGAAATTTGAAAGTCTTCATGATTTCATAAACTTGTCGATTTTTTTAAATAAAAAATTTCCAAATAGTTTTTAGACCATGTTACTTACAATCATTTAAAAAAAGAAAAATGGAAAATTTTGGCCACAAAAAATCATTATGATTCAATATTAATTCAATTAAAACGTGGGGTATATGTTTAATTTCAATAAATGTCCACTCTAAAGTTTAATGGCATCATTTATTTCTTGAATTACAAACTTGCAATATTGGTATGTAATTTCAGAATTGAATATATTAATAATTTTTAAAATAATAATTTAAAATATTTTAAAATATTATATATGATATTATTTAGAAATTTTAATATCTGTTTATAATTATATTTTAAATATTTCTTATTGCATTTGGTCCACTAAATGCATGTATTACAAATTGGGAAAATAAAAATTTATGAAAAATTACATGTATAAAAAATTACATGCATATATAAAAAATGAACATGGTACAAAAATGTTGGTGAGATATACAAATTTCCTACTAGAAGTTAGGTTACAATGGCTTTACACTATCCTTTAAAGTGCACCCTCACTCAAAGAAGAATCATAGGTAATGCCCATATCTTTTTCCAATAAGTTGGCATAACTTTTATAGCCTTTGTCACATGGGGATGGGCGAAAAGTTGTTGACATTGAAGTGTGAACTAGATTGTATTTCCCAAAAAGGCCTCCTTTGTTATATCTTGAAGTTTAGTGACCCAAAAAAATTTAGTGTCATGATTCAAATGCACAATGGAAAAACAATTTTAAAAACAAATTAAGTGCTTGCAAATTTACCAACCATGATTCATTTTCAATTCATGGTACTTATACGTGGTTTACATTTCCTTCTTTCAATTACACTTGGTGGATTTGGAATTAATTGTAGGCATCCCATGCGAGCCTAAAAAGCTTTGTGTAACCAACCTTATTCACTTAAATTATTTCAACATGATCATCATCCTTCTCAATCTGTGAGAAAACATTACATGGGATAAACCCCACCTCCCACATGGGTATGTCAATGATGTGTAATAATTTGTTAGAGGTTGATCTACCTCTAATAAATTATTACACATCTCTATCTTTTATAATCTTTATATTTTAAAGATAGAGGTTTTGCTAAGAAAAAATAGGTTTTGTTAACATGTAGAGGTTTAACTAGAAAGAATTAAAAGTTTTGCCAAGTAGTAAAGGTTTAACCAATAAGAGATAGAGCTTTTGCTAAAGGTTAGAGGATTAACTAGGAAGATATAATAGTTTTGCCAACAAATAAAGGTTTAATTAAGAAACAAAAATGTTTTGCTAATAGGTAAAGGTTTATTTAAGATAGATATAAGTTTTTTCAAGTGGTAAAGGTTTAAGCAATAAGAGATGTAGGTTTTGTTGAAGGTTAGAGGTTTTGCCAAGAGATGATGGTTTAGCCAAGAATGGGTAAGGTGATGGTAGGTTTGGCAAGATGTCAAGCTTAGCAAAAGGCTCCATAGATGTAGTCAAACAATCTTTATTGTTTTTCTTGTGTGTTTTTATGTTTGTTGCAAGCTTTCATGTCCAAACCATTGAACCCAATGTTACATGGTGTGGAAGAAAACAAGAAAAGGAAATAAATAATTAGCTAATGAGTGAGGTAGTAAATTTAGTCGAATTTATAACCATATGCAACCAAAAAAAGATGAAGAAAGTAGGATTAAATTTTAATCTCAATGAATTTTTTAATTTCAATCAAGTTCCTTGAAAACCATCATGGTCCACAAGTGTTTTACAAGGTTTAATTGTAAATTAAAATGGGTTTTGTGAACTTTCCAACTTTTCAATGCCTTGCATATATGTTTGAAATATTAATCTTTGGCTCAGCTACCTTAGATTTGCTTGTTTCAAACAAAGGTTTCAAGTCATTATCTCTCTCACCTTCTACACTTGTTCCATACACAAGCTATCAAAGAGTAGTTCTACATTTTTGGATTACAAATAATTGAAGTTTTCCTATACAATCTGGTTGTTGAACAAAAAAAGCCCATCATACTCACAAATCTTGTAAATCTTTGTGTGTAACAACAAGGATACAACATTTGTGTGCAAGTTCACGTAAAGAAATCATGACTAAAACAAACTGAAATCCCTTGCAGTGGATTCCTAATCAATTTTTGTCATGTGAAATAGCATGCATTGTTGGGGTTCAAAATTAGTCTTCCACTACCAAGAATCGAGGAGCAACCAAGCGGGTTGCTACTTTAGTGATATGGTGCCTTTTTCGTGTTTCATTGTTGGAGATTCTCTCATATGTTTCTGTATTTGGAGTGAATACATTGTATATTGGGGAGTCCCCAAAGTTTCAGAACTCTTTTATGATGAGAAAATCAAAGAGGCTCATTGCAAAAAAAAAAAAATTCTAAACTTGGAATGCACACCTGAACTAATTAATGTGGATCACAGTATATAAGTCAGCATTTTTTTGTGTGAAATTTCGCCAATATATATATAAAAGAAATGTTTTGTCACAATATTCCTATTTTTACTGAAAAATCGCCAAATTTCAAGAAATTCAAAAAAAAATCACCACATTGGGACTCAACTTTTACTTGGGTAGCAGTTTTAAAACTATTTAGACAGGTTTAAAAATCCTATCACAATTTAATGCAAAATCCCTCTTGAAATGCTAGCCAATGGCACAACATCTGAAATTTGAATAAATTAAATCACTGAGAGATATACATACATATATATAGATAAAGTGTAGAGATACGTTGTTGGAACTCCAGTCTCCAGATATGAGATACCAAAAAGGGCTCATTTGCAACAAGAGTCAAAGGTGGCCATGTGCACTGCAAGCCCCTGTGGGCCACATTTTCACTCTTAAATTTTTGTGGTCTCTTTGGCATGAGTGAGCACGCCTATCAAGGTTTCGTACCCTTCGTAATTTGGAGAAGCCTACCTGAGGTCCCATGGTCTACACTCTAGATTCTACACCCACTCCCTGTAATGACATTTTTCTCTTTGTGCATGCTAAATACAGGGACCCAGGTATACAATTTCCGCACAAAGAATTTCCAGGAACTGTGCTTTTAAAATGTAATATACACTAGCATCTGTTAGAGGTAGTGGGCCCTTAAGCATGTGGGACATACCTAGTTTGGTGTCTACAAAATTGAATCAACATTCCATTTGTGAGAACTATCGACTTGGTTCTGCGAACCACCCATCCAAAAACTTCTATTTTGGGAATCCTAATCTTAGCAATACATATTTTGTAAATGGGCCAATTAAAAAGGCTCATTACAAGAAAAAAGAAAGGGGGTTCCACCCATCAATCTCCTCATAACATGTGCTACCCAGTTTTAAAGAAAGGCTGAGAAAAACACATGCTGAAATAAATCAGGTGGATTTTTTATGCTGGAAACCACACACAGGTCTGAAGGCCTAAACCCTAAACCTAAACCTCGTTGGCACCCTTCCCCTACATGTAAAAGTCTGTAGTCTGTACCTGCTGATTTGGCAGTAAATGGCAGAATTGGCATCACCGCCACTTTAGTAATTTTCTACCCCCCTACACTAGTTTACAACCCACATAAAGCACCCAGGTGTCACTCACTGGGAAGCAGGCCACATTCTCTAGAACAAATGTGCCAGGGTAGGTCTACCACCATAGTTAATCTTGGGGTTGGTGAGCCTGATTGAAAACTTGGGTGTTGAATTTGTTAGACTGACCGCTCATTCCAAGGTGTTGGACACATTGGAGCTGGTTAGACATTGTCGGGGGTATTTGAGATTTTGTTATACACACATGATTGCAGGGTGCTGACTGTGGAAGCTGCTCCCAAGTGTCTTGAGCTTAAACAGAATAACTTACAAGTCTGGACCTACTTTTATCTGGGGCCCATGGTTGAATGTCTTCTGTTCTGCCATTTCATGGCCGTTGGACATGCATAGGTTGGTGGACATGTTGCACACAGTTCTGTCAAAGTAAAGTGTTTAAAGACACTGTAATTCTTCAAGGTAGCTTCGTGTTATACCTAGTTGCACATATAGTCGCAACCAAGTGTTAGACATGTTTTTATTCAAAGGTAACATACTTATTGGTGTGTTATGCATGTTGCCTAAGTACCACAAACTTACTTGGCATGGCATTTTTTTTCCCACCTCAACTGTAGGAGTTTCAGGAAATTTTTGTTTTTATTGCCAAAGTAATAAAAACAATAAATAAATAAATAACTGAAAACCGTCAAGAAGATGCTGGAATGATAAAGGTACTATTGTAATACATCTTGCACATATAGTTGTGAAGAAGTGTGTGACATATGGTTTTTGGGTTTTTTTCTTCCTGAGTACGAGCATACTTCATTAGTGTGTTATATATGTTGCACATGTGTAGTTTGAACAAGTGTTAAACATCATTTTTTCCTCAAAGTTAGCATACTTTATTATCCTGTTATACATCTTGCACATAGTTGTGAATTAGTGTTCAGACATGTTTTTTCTCAAAGTTACCATAATATTTGATTATACATCTTGCACATGGTTGTGTCCAGCAACAAGGAAGATTCAACTTTTAAGAACGTTCTCTACAATTGCATTAACCAGCTTGGTCTCCATCCATCCCTATATGTCAACACCATCTCCACACACTATCACCTTCATTTTATTTTCTTGAGTTCCGTGCATTTGAGCATATCGATCCGACAAGTTCACAAGAACTTCTTCAGCTTCTTTTCAAGCACCACTAGGCTCACAACAGAATTCAGGAAACAACAGGAGATTCATCATGGGTCAAGCATTTTCCTTTGTAGCTGCAGGTGCACAGGCCCCCACCTTGGCAGGATCACAGACAAGTCTTGTTGCTGTTGCTGCACCAAGTGCAGCTTTGTCCACTGCTGATGTAATTTGGGTCATGAAGCTGTTTTTGTTTGTTGTCATCTCTGTGGTGCCTTGTGTCACTTATGGAGTCAGCTTGTGGAGGTCGATTGCATCTCACTCCTCAAACTCTGGTAATCCAATGGCAGCTTCATCAGCAGGAACTGAGTCTCCAGGTACAAAACCAACGACC